>JADMIO011260328.1_pt1 | contig 47154 bp, 46 predicted proteins | sample 8958161 | NCBI WGS metagenome assembly JADMIO01 (sample SAMN16585339, study PRJNA669376) | soil metagenome | isolation source: Crop rotation soil | place: USA: Cullars Rotation, Alabama | collected 2011
GACGGGCAGCGCCGCCTTGGCGCGCCCCCGCCAGTACGACGACGCGAGCGCGCCATACGACAGCCAGCCGGCGCCGGCGACCAGCGCCAGCGCCACGACCGACGCCGCCACGAACGCACCCGGCCGGCGCGCCGCGGGCGCCGCCGCCGCGACGGCGGGCGCCGCGACCGGCGCCAGCGCGTCGATCACGCCGAGCGACGCCCCGAACAGCAGCGCCGTCGTTGGCATCGCCAGTGGAAACGCGGTCAGCCCGCAGCCGAAACAGGCGGCCACCCCGCCCGCCGCGGCGGCCGCCGCGTCCACGTCGCTGATCGACGGGCCGGCGGGCTGGGCGCGCGTCGCGCGCGCGACCACGACCGCCGCGCGCAGCGCCGCGGCGAACAGCGCGACGAACGCCGCCAGCCCGAGCGGTCCGGTCTCCGCGAGACGCTCGAGCAGCTCGTTGTGCGGCCGGCGCGGCACCATCGTCGCCGACATGACGCCGTCCGCGGCCGCGCTCGGCTCCGCGTGGAGGGGAAAGACAACCGCGAAGTTCCCGGGACCGACGCCTGACAGCGGGTGCCGGCCATACATCGCCAGCGTCCGCCGCCAGAGCCCCAGCCGGGTGCGCACCACCGACGACGCCGGGTCCAGCGCCTCCAGCACCACCCGCGCCCCCGGCTCGTACCGCTTGGTGTCGTTGGCGTCGCGCGCGTGCCAGCGTCCGGGCAGCAGCGCCGCCGCCATCACCCCCGCCGCCACCGGAACGAACAGCAACCACGCCTTGCGCGGCAGCGCGGGCCGCCGCACCGCGAAGAACACCACCATCCCCAGCGCCCCGCCGATCCAGGCGCCGCGCGCGCGCGTCGCCGCCAGGAACAGCGCGTCCGCCAGCAAGAGGGCGATCGCCGCCGCGAGCCGCCCCCCGCCTCGCCGCTGGAGGGCGACCACCGCGACGCCGAACGGGATCGCCATCGCCACCGCCTCGCCCGCCATGTTGCGATTGCCGAACGTCGACCCCGGCACGCTGATGATCGGGATCGAGAACGGCAGCAGGTGGAGGTGTTGCAGCAGGCCGATCAGCGACACGATCCCCGCGGCGACGTGGATCCCCTCGAACAGCCGCCGCCGCCACCGCCCGTCGCGCGTCGCCTGCGCCGACGCCGCGGCGACGCCGACGATCGCCAGCAGCCGGACGATCTCGGCGAGCGCGTAGGGCGCGCCCGGCGGCCGCCGCCCCGCCGCGATCGACGCCGCCAGCAGCGACGTCAGCAGCACCGCCGCCAGCGCCGCGCGCAGGGCGCCGCTCCCCGGCTGCGCCGCGCCGCGCGCCCAGGCGAGCGACCACCCGGCCAGGCCGACGGCCCCGACCACGAGCAGCAACGCCAGCTTCGGATCCGCGAACGGCGACTCGGCCCGCGGCAGGTAGAACAGCGGCACGGCCAGCGCGGCCGCGACCATCGCCGCCGGCCCGGCCGCCCGGAGGGTCATGGCCGCGCGTCCGGCGCGGCCCACCGCTCTCGGTACGGACGCAGCCGCTCGGCGAACGTCCCCAGCACGCGCCGCCGGTGATCGGACAGGTGCAGCTTCAGGATCCCCGGATCCAGCACCAGGTCCGGGCGGGGCGCGCTCGCGGCGCGCCGCCCGAGGTGGAAGCGCCAGCCGACGGAGAGGAGGCGCTCGAGCTCGTCGCCGAGCGACCAGCGCAGCAGCCCCTCCACCACGCGCTGGACCGGCGACGACGTCAGCGTCGCGCCCGGCGGGCGGGGCAGGTAAGCCGGGTAAAACGTGCGCACCCAGCCTTCGTTGGCGCACACGAACGCGTCGAACGTGTCGAGGCCGGCGATCGGCACCAGCGAGATCGCCTGGTGCGCGGTGAACAGATCGTGGTGATAGGCGATGCGCAGGTGGTTCTCGTCGACCAGGTAGTTGGGACAGAGGATCCCGCGCCGCCGCGTCAGGTAGCTGGCCAGGAAGAGCAGCGTGTACGCCGTGTACGCGCGCCCCGCGGTCGCCACCACGAACAGATCGATGTCGTCGCCGCCGCGCGCGTTCTTGTGCGCCGTCCCGCCCGAGAGTGCCAGCATGCGCACGAACGGCAGGCTCGCCAGCGCCCCGATCACCTTGTGATGGCGCTCGAGCAGCGCCGCCGTCCGCTCGACGCCGTCGCGCTGCCGCGCCACCAGCTCCTCGCGGCCGCGCAGCGTCAGCATGCCGGCTGCGTCCAGCGTCAGCAGATCGGCGAGCGGCGGCCGCCCGGCCCGGGCGCGCACGTCCGCCGCGGACAGCCGGGTCCCCAGGCAGGTCCGGGCCACCTCGTCGACGCTGATCGGCGCGTCGAACAGGTCCGCATAGACCACCGTCGCGAGGATCGACCAGACCGGATCATCGCCGCCGACCACCACCTCCCCGCCCCGCGGCGCCGGCGCGCTGGCGGCCGCGGCGGTCGGCGCCGTGGCCCGCCGCCCCGCCGCCGTGCCCCGCGCGAACGCCCACAGCCGCTCGGCGCTCGCCTCCCAGCTGAACGCCGCCGCGCGCGCCAGCCCCCGCGCGCGCGCCGACGCCCGCGCCTCCGGGTTCGTGACCACCTCCGCGACCGCGTCGGCGAGCGCGACCGGATCGCCCAGCGGGACCAGCCGCGCCGCGCCGCCGCCCACCTCGCGCAGCGCCGGAACGTCCGTGGTCACCACCGGCGTGCCGCAGGCCATCGCCTCGACGACCGGCAGGCCGAAGCCCTCGAAGTGCGACGGGTACGCCAACACCTCCGCGCCGCCGTAGAGCGCGACGAGGTCCTTCTCCGGTACGTAGCCGAGCGCGTGCAGCCGCCCGCTGGCGAGGCGCGCCGCCAGCTCCGCCCGCAGCTCGCGATCCCGCCACCCGCGGCCCCCGACGACCACCAGGTCCAGGTCCGCCAGCGGCGTCCCGGCCTGCGCGCGCAGCCGATCGAAGGCACGCAGCAGCGTGGGCAGGTTCTTGCGCGGCTCGAGCGTCCCCACCGAGACCACGTAGCGCCGCTCGAGGCCGTAGGCCTGGCGCACCCGCGCGATCTCCGAGGCGGGGGGGACGCCGCAGGCGGGGTGCGGCGCGCCCGGCAGCATGAGGATCCGGTGCTCCGGGACGCCCAGCAGCTCGACGATGTCCCGGCGCGACGCCGCCGACACCGTCCCGACCGCCGCCGCCCGGCGCACGATCAGCGGCAGCAGGGGCCGCTGGGTCGCCAGCTTGCCGAAGTTGAAGAACTGCGGCGTGCGGATGATGGCGAGATCGTGAACGACGTTCGCGAACGGACAGGCGACGTTCAGCGGCGCGATGTAGTTGGGAAACAGCGCGAAGTCGGCGGCGTTCTCGACCAGCAGGCGGTTGACGTCGCGCTGCATCCAGATCGCGCGCACCGGGACGCCGCCGACGCGCAGGCGATCGCGCCACCGGTCGTACAGCTCGGGGGCCGGCTTGCCGTTGGTGATCAGCACCAGGTCGTCGCCGGGCGCCTGCGTCGCGATCAGCGCGTCGACGAAGTGCTCCGTGTAGTAGCCGATCCCGGTCCGCTCGGCGGAGCAGGTGCTGACCTCGACGGCGAGCCGCATGCGCCCGCAAAGATACCAACAGCCGGCCGGCCCCGGCGATCGGTCCTACTGCGGCGGGTCGTCGGGCGACGAGCGGTTTGGAAGCGGCGTTCCGGCCTCGATGCGCAGGGGCGCGCGCTCCGCCTTGCGCGGCTTGGCCGCCTCCACGCACAGCTGCGACAGGTCGAGGCTCAGCCGATCCCAGAGGCCCTTGCCGACCTCTGCCACCAGCGTCCGCTTCTCCCCCGCGAACGTGGTCGAGGCGCTGCGCATGCCGGTCACACCGCTGCGCAGGTAGACGGTCGCGCTCGCCTGGTCGCCCTCGGCGGTCCACTCGCCGTCGACGTAGCCGACCAGGTTCAAGGTCAGCGACATCTCGCGGTACTGCTCGGCGCTGTCGACGGGGCGCAGGTTGGTGATCACCTTCAACCCCTTCGCCCGCAAGGCGTTCACCACCTTTTGCTGCAGGACGTGGCCACCCTCGCCCGCGAAGGTGAACACCGCGAACTTCCCCTGCGGCGGCGGCAGCGGCGGGTCCTTGGGCTCCTTCGCCTCCTTCGCGGCGGCGCGCGCGCCGGGCTTGGCGTGGCCGCCCGCGCGCGTCGGCTTGCGCTTGCCGCCCGCGGCCGCCGGCGCCGCCGCGACGAGCGCCAGCGCCGTCCAGATCGCGGTCAGGAGCAGGAGCCGGCGGCGCACGCCTTTCTATCGTATCCCAGCTGCGGGTCGAGCGGCTCAGCGCAATGTCAGCCCGAACACGGGCGTTCGCGTCCGGACCTCGAAGCCGAACCGACGGTAGAGGTTCAGCGCCGATTCGTTGGCCGCCTCGACGGAGAGCGTGACGTCGCCGGCGCCGCCTTCTCGCAAGAGGCGTAGCCCCTCCCCCACCAGGCGCGGGCCGACACCTCGCCCGCGGTAGGCGGGCGAACGGCCGACCGTCTGCACGTCGCCGTGCGTGCCGTTCACGGCGACGTGGACCAGCCCCGCGATGCGGTCGCCGTCGAGCAGCGCCCGCCAGACCGTCACGCGGGACTCCACGGCGCGGCGGAACGCGGCGAGCGGCGACAGGCTGAACGACGGCGCGCCCTGAAAGATCTCCATCAGCGCGGCGTGCGCGGCGTCGATCCGAGGCCCGTCGAGCGGCGCCCACGACCAACCCGCCGGCAGCGGCGCGGGCGGCGGAGGCGGCGGCGTCGTTCCGTCACGGCGCATATCGAAGCCGTCGTAGGCGTGCGAGAACCCCGCGTCGCCCAGCGCGCGCGCCGCGTCGTCCGTGGCAGGCCGCTCGGGCGGCGCCACGACGTACAGCGCGCGGCGCGGGCCGCCGCGCGCGAACGCCAGCGCGGGCTCCAGGACCAGGCGGGTGAACGCCGCCACCGAGACCGGCGCGCGCACGCCCAGCGTCTCCAGGTGCGCGGCGTCGGCGCCGTTGAACACGCGGTCGATGACGGCACAGACCAGCCGCGGGCCGGCGCCGTCGCCGATCACCACCACGCCCGCGGGATCGCTGGTGAGATCGAGCAGCAACCGGCGCACCAGCGCCGCGTCGAAGCTGCCGTGCGCCGCGCAGAAGGCGATGATCGCGTCGGCGTCGGACGCGGTGAACGGAAGGCGGTGCAGCGAATCGGTCGTCGGATCGGGCATGGACACTCCCTAGTCGAACGTGCGGTCGAGGACGAGATCGACCGGACGAGCGACGCCCGCCGGCAACGCCGCCCGCCCCAGTCCACCCGCCGTCGCTCGCTTCACGCCCCCAGGGTACCGCAGGCCCCGCTCATCGGTCGACGGGCGGCCGTCCCTGCCCCGCGCGCAGCCGCCGGTAGTCGGAGATCATCGTCGGGTGATCGAAGGCGATGTCGGGCGGCAACGCGTCCAGCGCCCACACCCGCGCGTCCGCCGCGTCGTCGCCCCCGACCGGCCGCCCGCCCGACCGCCCCACGAACACCGTGCTGATCGTGTAGAGGCCGCGCGGATCCCGCTTCGGGTCCGAATACACCCCCAGCAGCTCCGTCAGCTCGACGTCCAGCCCGGTCTCTTCCTTGGCCTCGCGCCGCGCCGCCTGCGCCACGCTCTCGCCCGGATCGACGAACCCGCCCGGCAGCGCCCAGCCGAGCGGCGGATGGCGCCGGCGCACCAGGACGATGCCGTCGCCGGACTCGATGATGATGTCGACCGTCGCCAGGGGTGTCTTCGGCGGTTCCATGCCCATGGCGGAACAATACCGTCAGGCGGGGCGCAACCGCGAGACGCGTCCGGCGTCGGCCGTCACCCGCCGCCACGCGAGGTACGCGACGATCGCCACGTTCAGCGCGATCGCGATCGCCTTTCCGATCCCCGGCCGCCGCAGCAGCTCGTACAGCTCCAGCGGGACGAACGACGCGGTCACCACCACCGTCAGCCACTCCGCCCAGCGCCTCCGCATCAGCAGCCCGGTGCCCTCCACGGCGAACACCAGCGCGTACAACAGCGACGCGATCGCCAGCTCCCGCAACAAGTGGCTGTCCATCGACGTCAGCCGGTAGATCGCGCTGCGGACGGCGTGGTGCGCCGCCAGCGCGCCCGTCCAGCGCGCCGCGTGCAGCATCGAATCGCCCCGCGCGACGCCGAAGAACCACCCCAGGCTGAGCGAGGTCAGCAGGCCGCACTTCACCAGCTTGAAGACGCCGATGGCGGCGACCAGACGATCGTTGTGAGGTGAGCGCGCCACCCGCTCACTGTGGGTTCGGCGGACGGCGCGGCAAGACCTCCCACGCCGCCCGCACGCGGATGCGATAGAGTGCGGCCATGGTGTCGTCGCGGGGGACGCGTGTGCTGGCCTTCTTGCCGGTCTTTTGCATGGCCGTCTTTTTTTTGGCCGTCGCGGGCTTCGAGATCGGAGCGGCGCGCGCCGGCGCCGACGCGGGGGCCGACAGCGACCGCTACGCGCAGAAGGTCGCGAGCGCGGTGGGCAGCCACCACGGCGAGGTGAAGGCCTGCTACGCGGTGGCCCTCGAGCGCAACCCGCAGCTGGCCGGCAAGTTCGAGGCGAAGTGGACGATCGACACCGCCGGCAAGCCCCAGTCCGTCCATTTCGAGAAGCCGCCCGCCGACGCGGACTTTGCCGCCTGCATGGTTCGCACGATCGCCGCCTGGCGTTTCGAGCGCGCGCCGGAGCCGACCGAGGTGATGTTCCCGTTCGTGTTCGCCGCCGCCGGGGCAACGCCCGCGGAGCCGTCCCAGCCGGCCGCCGCCCCGACCGCGCCCGCGACGCCCGTCGCGCCGGCGAAGTCGGGCGCCGCGCCGGGCAAGCGTCCCCCCGCCGCGCCGGGCGCGAGCGACACGCGCAAGCGCTCCAAGCGCTGACCGGATCAGGCGTTGGCTGACTGCGGCCCGGTCCCCGCAGTCACAGAATCGGTGGTCCACGCCTCTGGGAGACCCCCATGCCCGAATCGCACGACCACGTCGCGTCCGAGCCCCGAACCCCGAGCCCGGCGGAGGCAGAAGCGATCGCGACGCTCGGTTACATCTACGCTTATCCGCTGGTCCTGATGGACGTGACGCGGTCGCTCTCGACCACGCCGTTCAACCGCTTCACGCACGTGCCCGCCTTCCCCGATCACACGTTCACGGGCGTCGTCAGCCCGAACGTCGACACCCTCTATTCGCACGCCTGGCTGGAGCTGAGCCGCGAGCCGATCGTGCTCACGGTGCCCGACCTCGGGCAGCGCTACTACACGATGGAGCTGCTCGACGCCTGGACGAACGTCTTCGCCGCGCCCGGCACGCGCACCACGGGCAGCGGCAAGGGCGCGTTCGCGATCGTCGGCCCGGGCTGGCGCGGCAACGTGCCCGCCGCCGTCGAGGCGATCCAGGCGCCGACCAACATGGTTTGGCTGATCGGCCGGACGTACACCGCCGGCCAGCGCGACTACGACGCGGTCCACGCGATCCAGCAGCAGTACGAGCTGGCGCCGCTCACGAAGTGGGCCAAGGCGATCGCGTCCGGCGGGTCGCCCGCGCCGGCGCTGGAGGGGGTGAGCGCCGCCGCCGAAGAGCCCGCCGCGTCGCCCGTACCGCTGGTCGACAAGATGAGCGCCGAGGCGTTCTTCGCCCGGCTCGCCCAGCTGATGAAGGCGAACCCGCCGGCCGAGAGCGACGCGCCCCTGGTCAGCCGCCTGGTGCGGATCGGCGTCGTCCCAGGCGAGCCGTTCGATCTCGAACGCCTGCCGCCCTCGGTGGCGGACGCGATCGAGAGCGGCGTGGCGGCGGCGCGCGCGCGCATCGCCGGCGCGCCGATGACCGCGCTGGGCAAGCCGGTGAACGGCTGGCGCGGGCGGCTCGATCTGGGGCGCTACGGCACCGACTACGAGCTGCGGGCGGCGGTCGCGCTGGTTGGGCTGGGCGCGAACCTCGCCGACGACGCCGTCTACTATGCCGTCGACAGCGACGGGAACGGCCAGCCGCTGTCGGGCGCGAGCCGCTACGTCATCCGCTTCCCGCCGGGCGAGCAGCCGCCGGTGCGCGCCTTCTGGTCGGTCACGCTCTACGACGAGCGCCACTTCCTGACCCAGAACCCGATCGGCCGCCACGCGATCGGCGATCGCGATCCGTTGCGCGCCGAGCGGGACGGCACGCTGGAGATCCTGGTCCAGCACGACGATCCCGGCGCGGAGCGGCGCGCGAACTGGCTGCCCGCGCCCGAGGGCGCGTTCAACCTGATCATGCGGCTCTACTATCCGCGGGCGCCGGTGCTCGACGGGAGCTGGAAGCCGCCGCCCGTCATGCGCGCGTGATCGCGGCGGGGCGCGCGGTCACAGCCGGGCGCTGACAGGGACCGACGTGTCCGGGTTCAGATCGCCGTTCGGGTCGGTCAGGATCCCGGCGCTGAAATCGACGCGCGTCGCGGGATCGTCGGTGTCCAAGCAGAGGTGAACGTAGTTGTCGCGATCGCCGAGATCGCCCAGCGCGAACGGCCTCAGCTCGCGCGTCGCGGTCTTCACCTTGTAGCCGGCGAGGTGCGCGGCCTGATTGCCGCCGGACGGCGGGGTCACCCCGCCCGCCCAGATCGCGACGACGATCTGGCGGCTGCGGCCGGGGCAGTCCGACCTGATCGTCCCCGGCGCGACGGCGAGCGCCAGCACCAGCGTCGGTCCCTCGGGCAGCGGCGTGACCAGCGTCGAGAGCCCCTTCGCGTCCGCGCCGCCCGCGAGCGCGACGTGCCCGGTCACCTCCACCGCCACCGGCGGATCGGTCGCCGCGTTGCCGAGCTCGCCGATCAGCTGAATGGTGTGGTCCTTGGCCGGCGCGTCGGCCGGCTTCATGGTCGCGCAGATCGGGTGGACCAGCGCGCCGGAGCGGAGGCGCACGGTGAAGGCCTCGGGATCGGGGCCGGCCACCACTCGCCGCGAGAACGTCACCGGCATGCCGTCCTTCCCGGGCGCCTGCTGGCAGAGCGCAGCCGCCTCCGCCGGCAGCCCGTTGTCCAGCCCGTAGAACGCGCTCACCATCCGGGGCATCTCGGAGTCCAGCGTGGTCTGGGGCGGCGGCGCCGCCGGCGCGGAGTGCGCGCAGGCGGACGCGAGGATCAGCAGCCCCGCCGCCAGCAGGACGGCGAGCGGCGGACGGACGGCGCGCGCGCACATGGCAGAACCGGTGCGTCCGCGGACGCGGCTTGTCAACTCGGGCTACTGCTTGTTGATCGTCTTCGCCGCGTCGAAGCGCTCGATCTCGTCCGGGGTGTGCGCCTTCGACATGTGCTCCGCCTCGCAGGGCCCGGAGTCGAAGCGAACCTCGCGTCCGTTCGCCTTGCACAGGTGGCAGACGTGCTTGCTCTCCCCGATCGGCAGCTGGCAGATGGGACAGGTGGCGTTCGCGACCATGTCGTCGAGATTACCCGATCGCGCGGTGATCGGCGCTCACAGCGGCCGGATGCAGCTGGTGACCAGCTCGTCGCGCCCGTTGATCAGCCACGAGCAGTAACCCCCGCCCATGCAGGGGTTGGGGTCGCAGGCCGACGTCCCGCCCGGGGTGAAGCTGGTCTCGATCGCGGCGCAGTAGCTCGGCCCCTGAGCGCTGGTGCCCGCGTCGCTCGTCGTGGTCTGCACGCTTCCGTCGGCGGCCACACAGATCGTCAGCACGGTCCCGCCCAGCGACGACGCCGGGCGCGGCGGGCAGCCCGCCGGACCGCTCGTGCACGGCGTCGCGCCCACGGTGCTCCAGTCGATGCAGACGGCGGGCGCGTTGCGCACCAGGCAAAAACCATGAGGAACGTGAGCGCAGCTCTCCGTTGTCCCGTTACACCCGCCGTCGCTGCCCTGCCCGCCCGCGTCGTCGCCGTTCCCGGTCTTCGCGCCCGGTCCGCCGCAACCCACCGCCGCCAGCACCAGCACCAATCCCAGCCGTCTCCATCTCGTCGCTCTCAATATGCGACCGAGCCTATCAGGCATGCATCGAAATTGCCTTTTCTGCCCGGCGCCCGCGGGGCCGAGGGCGTAACAGGAAAGACATCAGCCGGAACGCGTTATGGTCTGAAACCATCTCTGACCGCCTGATGGAAAGGAGGCCATGGACAGAGACGTACGGTTCCACCACGTCGTACAGGATCTGCGCGTCATGGAAGCGCGGCGCTGCGCGCGCCACTGGGTCCTCTTCCACGAGACGTACACCCTCGGGTTGATGGGGCGCGCGCGGGCCGGGATCACCGAGTGGAGATACCGGCACCGCTCGTTCGTGGTCGGGTCGGAGCACCGGGTGATGGCCATGCAGCCGGGCGAGCTGCACGCGACGCGGGAGCAGACGCCCCCCTGGGACTTCATCGGGCTGCAGATCGGCGACGGGCTGATGCGCTCGATCGCCGCCGAGCTCGGGTGGCCGTCGCCCGCGCTGAACATCAGGATCGAGAGCGCCGGCCTCACCCACCCGGACATGGTCCGCGCGCTGCGCGAGTTCGGGGCGGCCCTCTGCCCCACCCTCTACGCCGATCAGGAACGCCCCGGGGCGGTCGGCCTCTGCACCTGCGCCCAGCAACAGGGCGCGATCCTCGAGGCGCTGAGCGAGGTGGTGCGCGTGTTCATCGAGCGCTACGCGGAGGACGCGCGGGAGATCGCGCCGCCGCACCCGGGCGCGGCGGTGCTGAGAAAGGCCGAGGAGTATCTGCAGGCGCACTACCGCGACGCCTACAGCCTCGACAGCGTCGCGACGGCGAGCGGCTGCGGCAAGTACTACCTGGCCCACCTTTTCAAGCAGCAGTTCGGCATCTCGCCGTGGCAGTACCATTCGCGCGTCCTGGTCAGCAAGACGTGCGACGCGCTGATCCGCTTCCCCGATCGGCCGCTCGGCGAGGTGGCGCTGGAGGTCGGCTGGCCGAGCAAGGTCGCGGGCAGCACCGCGCTGGAACGCTCGAAGGTGCTGATCCGGAACTTCCGCCGCGCCCTGGGGACGACGCCGGAGCGCTTTCGCGCCCCGCTGCGGCGGTCACTGAAGGGGGCGGCCCTTTACCAGCTCGCGCAACAGCGCGTCGCCGATCGGGCTCGCGTCGGAGGGGTCGTTGGCGAGCGCGCAGGCGAGCGTCGCGACCACGTCTTCCGCCGCCCCGCGATCGAGGCAGACTGACACCTCGCCCACGGTCAGCACGAAGCCGCCGTCGCAGCGGCAGATGCTGACCGCCGCGTCTCCCGATTCGATCACGTCGTCCGCTTTCATGACGGATGCGCGCATCATCTGACGATCGCGGCCTCCCGCGGGGCCGCCTCCCGAGAAACAGCAATCCGTGGGCATCGCGCGGGCGCCTCAGGCGGCGCGCGTGAACGCGCGCCCGCGCGGCATCGCCCGCAGCGCGGCGCGGAACTGGCCCGGCGTCACCCCGATCGCTTCCTTGAAATGTCGGATGAGGCTGGGCACCGGCGCGGCCATGCGCTCGGCGCCGCGGCGGCCGGGCCAGCCGACAGCCTTGGCGATCGACTCCAGCGTGTCGTCCGGGGACCGGGTCAGCGCGACGGCGGTGTGCCCGACCAGGACGCACGCCTGGAACTGCGACGGCGACACGCCGAACTCGCGCTTGAAGAGGTGAGAGAGATAGAACTTCCCGCAGCCGACGGCGCGCGCGAGCCGGTCGAGGTTGTACGGCTCGCGGTAGTTGTAGCGGAGGTAGTCCTTCGCCTTGCGCAGCACCGCCGCGCCGGTCGCGGGCAGGACCACCTCGCGCGCGCCGACCGCCTGATCCTCGATGAGCGCGCGGACGACGTCGGTGAGCGCCTCCAGCAGCAACCCCGCGTGGACGTGACAGGTGCAGATCGCGGTGGCGGCAGGCCCGCGAAACAGGCTGGGGCACAGCCGGGTCCGCAGCTTGTTCACCGCCCGGAACATCGCCGGCGACTGGCCGTCCGGATGCTTGACGTGCAGATCGCGCGACGCCCACCCGAGCTCTTCGGCCACCGACCTCACCAGCTCGTCGGTGGCCTGCACCGCGATGAAGTTCAGCGGCGGGCTGCGATCGACCGTGGTCATCAGCTCGCCGGGCTGCAGCGTGATCGACGGCCGCTCGGCGCGCAGCGCGTAGACGCGGTGGTTGTACTTCCAGCGCAGCGGCGCCGCGGGCGGCCGATCGCCCGCGCTGAACGAGTAGCGATCGGGGAACAGCGTCCAGCTGCGCGCACACCGGCGGGCCTCCAGCACCCTCAGGTCCGCGCTCACATGGTGAAAACGAACGTCCCCGTCCTCCATGGGAGGGCCAGTATTCCACAGGTCGTTTTTCCAGGCCCGCGGTTGGTGAACGATTCGTCCGGGACATCGCCGTGGTCGCGCTGGCGCGACCGTCCACCGCACCGCCTACCGTAGACCGTCCGTCACTCTCGGCGTCGATCGAGCGCGAGCGGGACCACCAGCACCGGGCACTCCGCCTTGCGAAGGACCTGCTCCGCGACGCTGCCGAGCAACACCCGGCGAAGCCCGGTCCTGCCGTGCGTGCCGATCACGATCAGCTCCGCCGACACCCGGCGGGCGTGCGCGGCGATCTCGTCCGCGGGGCTCCCTTCCAGGGTGGTGGTGACGTAGTCGACGCCCGCCGCGCGGATGCTGGCGCCCAGCTCGTCGAGGCGACTGGAGATCGCGTTCAGCAGGTCGCCCGACGGTGGCGGGATCGCGACGACGCCGGGGATCTGTGACGTCACGCCGACGCCGGGCAGCGGGTAGACGTGCACCAGGTCGATCGTCGCGGCGAGCGGCCGCGCGTACGGCAGCGCCACCGCGAGCGCGCGGTCGGCGCCTTCCGAGAAGTCGGTGGCGAGCAGGAAACGCTTCGTTGGCTGGCTACTCATGACCACACCTCAGAGGCACCAGCGGGTCGGGAGGCCGCCGCACGCGAACGGCTCGTAGGTCTCGAACGTGCAGGTCGGGACGTCCTCCTCGCGCTGGGGGACGTTGCCGTTCGGCCACCACGGGCGCGCCGATGCCCACCTCATCGCCGCGACCGCGAGCACCGCATAAGCGACCAACCTGACCACGTGCATCCCGCCCTCCTCCGGCCGCGCGGCTCGTCCGCCGTTCACGCTCGGGTCAGTTTGAAATTTGGCGATCCGATCTCGCGCCAGCAAGGCGACGGAGCCCCGAGTTGCGCATCAGTCTGCGGCGGAGGTCAGCCTTGGGCATCCCGCGCCGGCCGCGGGGCCAGCGGCGGGTCGGCGGCGCCGCTCACGACATGCAGCTCGTCGAAGCCCTCGTCGGCGGACGGCGGGACCAACCGCCGCGCGATCGCGAAGATCCCCGCCTTGGGGACGCGCGCGACGCCGTCGCGGCCGGCGTTGCGGGCGATGCACGCGGGCAGCGGGACGTCGAAGTAGTAACCGACCACGCGGGCGCCGAACCGGCGCGCGGTGGCGATCAGCTTCGCCCTGTCCGAGACCGCCACGTTCGTGTTGTCGACCACGACCGACCGGTTCGCCACCAGCGCGTGGCTGATCAGATCCTCCTGCCGGCGCGCATCCCGGACCTCGTCGCGGCTGACGTGAACGTGCGTCCCGGCCAGATGCGTCCGGCAAAAGGTGCTCTTGCCGGCCCCCGGCAAGCCGATCAAGACCACCAGCTCGGGGCCACGCTTCGCTCCGCCCTGCCGCGGCCGCGCCGCCACGCTGGCCGCGCGCCGACCGTGGCGGGCGGCGCTCTCGACGGGCTCGTACCGTAGCTCGTGCCCGGCGCGGACCGCGCGGAGAAGCAGCGCGCCGCGGCCCATGTCGCCGCGCCCGACGAAGTCCGACGGGAACAGCAGGTGATCACCGAAGACGCGCGTCAACGGACGGACGTACTTGTCGGTGGCGACGCTGCCGAGCAAAACGAATCGCCCGCTGGCGCCGAACGCGCGCTCCAGCGCGGCCGCGTGCTCGACGAGGGGATCGGTGAAGCGACGGTTGTGCGCGTCGATCGGCACGTCCGCCCAGCTCCGGAGGCGATCGACCGTCACCGGCTCGTGGAGGAAGCGGAGGCCTTCGCTCGGCGAGATCACCAGCCCCGCGCTCAGGCCGGGGGGCGCGCGCCCGAACGCCTGGGCATACGCCGCCTTGCCGCGAAAGTAGAGACCGCTGATGAAGCTGAACACGTCGCCGAGCGGCGCGCCCGCCGGCGAGCGGAGGCGCATCGCGACGTCGAACGCGGCGCGCTCCCGAAACACCATCTCCGCTCGCTCGCCGCGGAGGTTCGCCGGTGACAGCAAGAAGAAGGTGAACGGGCGTTCGGACGTGCTTCGAATGCACGAAAGGTAGCGCCCGGCCGGCGGGGTTTCATGCTCAGCCGCCGCCCATCGGCGCGCCTGAGCTCGCTTTCGCCGCCGCGCCGATTGCGACAATCACTGACGGTCCTAAACATTGATGTTGATGGCGCGCGCGTTGATCGGGTTCGAGCCCGAGCCGCTCTGGCGGGCGCGGCTGGTCCCCGCGAAGCGCCGGTTCAAGGAGATCTTCCCCGGCGGCTTCAGCGATCCGACCTACGTCGACTGGGAGCGGGGTTACAAGTGGGCGGCCCACCTGGCCTGGCAGCGAGAGCTCGACCGGGCGACCTGGGGTGGGCTGCTGGCCGCCGGCGCCCACCGGGAGATCGCCGACCGCATCGCGTCGCTTTATGCGCGCTCCAAGCTCAACATGCTCGCGCTGTACGAGTGGATGGCGCTGCGCGAGGCGCTCCGTGACGCGACCGGGGCCCGGCTGCTCGCGACGGGGCTCTACGACTTGATCCACGGCAGCGGACAGTTCGCGGTGCGCCTGCAGCGATTCGCCGACGTGCTGGACAGGCTGCCGCAACGCCAGACGCGCCTCGCCAAGTGGCCCGTGGCGACGCTGTTTCCCTTCGTCGCCCGCCCCGCCGCTCACATGATCCTCAAGCCGATGGTGATGAAGCGCGCCGCGGAGCGGATGGGCTTCGAGCTCGCCTACGCCTCCCGTCCCAACGCGCGGACCTACGAGGCGATGATGGGCTATCTGTCGTGGCTGCGGCAGGCGCTCGCCCCCTGGCGGCCGAAGGACCTGATCGATCTTCAAAGCTTCATCTGGGTCACCTGCAGCGAAGAGTACGAAGACTGGCCCTGGGACTGACCCGGCGGCGACAGGAACTGGCACCGGCGTCCTTGTGAGTCGGGGATCTCCCCCTAAGTTGATGGCTTATGGCGACGGCAGCCCAGCTGGAGGAGAGGGATCCCGCCGTCGCGGATCCCGTCTCCTCGGCGCGCGCCGCCGGCCTGCGCTACGTCGACGACCATCGGCCCGGGCTGCGCCGGCGTCGCCTGGGCAAGAAGGTGAGGCAGGGGCGGCGCTGGGTCGACGCGTTTGCGATCGAAGACGAGAGCGGGCACGTCGTCCGCGACGCGACGACGCTGGAGCGTATCCGCAAGCTGGCCATCCCCCCGGCGTGGCGGGACGTCTGGATCTGTTCCTCTCCCGACGGTCACCTGCAAGCGACCGGGCGCGACGCGCGCGGGCGAAAGCAGTACCGCTACCATCCGCGCTGGCGGGAGGAGCGCGACGGCACCAAGTACGCGCGCATGATCGCGCTCGGCCACGCGCTCCCCAGGCTGCGCCGGCGAATCGCCGCCGATCTGCGCCGGCCCGGCCTGCCGCGGGAGAAGGTGCTCGCGACCGTCGCCCGGCTGCTGGAGACCACGTTCATTCGCGTCGGGAACGAGGAGTACGCGCGCAGCAACCGGTCGTTCGGTCTGACCACGCTCAAGGATCGCCACGTGCAGATCGGAGCGACGAAGCTCCGCTTCCATTTTCGCGGCAAGAGCGGGGTCGAGCACGAGATCTCCGTCGAGGACCCGGTGCTCGCGCGCATCGTCCGGCGCTGCCGCGATCTGCCCGGGCAAGAGCTCTTCCAGTACGTCGACGACGACGGCCGGCCCGCGACGATCGACTCCGCCGACGTGAACGACTACATCCGCGCGGCCGCCGGTGACGACTTCACCGCCAAGGACTTCCGCACCTGGGCGGGGACCGTGCTGGCGGCCATCGCCCTCGGCAAGCTGTCCGGCTCTCGCCGGCCGCGCCCGGGAGGCCGTGCCGCTCGACCGACCAACCGCGAGGTGGTGCGCGCCATCGCAGACGTCGCCGAGCGCCTGGGCAACACCGTGGCGGTCTGTCGCAAGTGCTACGTCCATCCCGCGGTCATCGCGTCGTACCTGGAGGGAGCGCTGCCCGCGAGCCTCGCGGCGCGCGGGGACGTGCGCGCGTTGCGGCCGGCCACGCGGTTGCGCCCCGAGGAGGCGGCGGTCCTGACGCTCCTCGAGCGCCACGAAGCAGCGGACCGGCGGGGCACCACGCTCGCGCGCAAGCTCCGTCGCTCCTTGCGCCTCATCCGGGGCGGCAAAGCCCGCCGGCGCCGGCGCTCTTCACCCTGGTGAGCGCGCCGTCAGGAGTGCGCCGCGGTCGCCGACGCGCTCGGGGGCAGCAGCTGGCGCAGCCCGTCCACCGCGACGGACAGCACCAGCGCGTCTCCGACGGACTGGATCAGACGCACCGGAATCTCGATCGCGCCCCGGTGAAAGATCGACTGAGCCGCGCCGAGCCGCTCGGCGGTCTGCCGCCGGAGCGCAACCTGGATCGCGTCCACGCTCCACCTCTCGCTGTCCAGACAGAGCGAAGCGATCTGTCCGATCGCCTGCCCGTCCGCGGCGATCACCGTCTTGCCCCTCAGGTCGTCATCCGAAATGCGCATGGGTGCTGCCCCCCGGGCGAAGCTAGGATGCGATCGTCCGTCGTCAAGCGGGCGCGGGCTCGTGCCATAACGTCGATCGATGTCTCTGCTCGTCTACGGCGCAAACGGGTACACCGGCGAGCTGATCGCGCGGCGCGGCGCGGCCTTCACCGTGCCGATGGTGCTCGCCGGGCGCAATGCGCGCGCGGTGACCGCGCTCGCCGCGGAGCTCGGACGAGACCACCGCGCGTTCGCGCTCGACGATGCCGCCGGCGTCGATCGCGCCCTCTCCGGGATCACGGTGGTGCTCAACTGCGCGGGCCCCTTCTCGCGCACGGCGGCGCCCCTCGCGGCCGCTTGCCTGCGCGCGCGCGCCCACTACCTCGACATCACGGGGGAGATCGCCGTGCTGGAAGAGCTGGCCGGCCAGGACGCGCAGGCGCGTGCGGCGCGCGTCGCGCTGCTGCCCGGAGCGGGCTTCGACGTGGTTCCGTCGGACTGCCTGGCCGCGCACGTGGCCCGGCGCCTCCCGTCGGCGACCTACCTGGCGCTCGCGTTCTCCGCGGGCACGCGCCTCTCGCGGGGAACGGCGTTGACCACGATCGAGAACGCCCACAGCGGCGGGCTCGTGCGGCGTGCCGGGCAGCTCGTGCGCGTGCCGAGTGGCTGGCGGACCCGGCGCATCGACTTCGGGACCGAGCTCGGCGCGCGCACCGCGATCACCATCCCCTGGGGCGACGTCGCGACCGCCTATCACACCACCGGGATTCCCGACGTCGAGGTCTACGTCGCCCTCCCCCTCGCGGTGCGGGCGGCGCTGCGGGCGGCGCGCGCGCTCGGCCCGCTGCTCGCGAGCGCGACGATCAAGCGCGCGCTCGCGGCGCGCGTCCTGCGCGGACCGGCCGGCCCCACCGCCGCCGAGCGCGCCCGGCGCTCGAGCCATCTGTGGGCGGAGGCGCGCGACGCTGGCGGCCACGTCGCGACGGCGCGCCTGCGCACGCCTGAGAGCTACGAGCTGACGAGCATGACCGCGCTCGATCTCGCGACGCGCGCCGTGCGCGGCGAGCTGCCCCCCGGCTTTCAGACCCCCGCCCGCGCCTGCGGCGCCGACTACGTGCTGCAGTTCCCCGGCGTCACGCGCGAGGACGTTGCATAGGCACCGCTTCCTCGCGCCTTCGATCCGGCCATGCCTGCGATTGCCACAGACGGACGCGCCACTGCCCAACCAGCGCCCGCGCCGCTGAACGAACGCGACTACAGCTTGCTGGTGTCGAGCATCAGGTAGCGAACGACGTTCGGCCTCGTCGTCAGCCCGGGCGACTGGACGGCGAGCACCAGTCGCGCGCCGCGGGCGACCATCGCCATGGCATCGCCCGGCGGTGACGGCTTGCCCGTGATCGGAGCGCGCCATACGACGGTGGGCGCGTCCGGCGCTCCATCAGCACGCACGCGCACGAGCACCACCTCGTTCGTCGAGCGGTCGGTGACCAGCTGATCCTGGCAGATCGAAGAATTTTCGAACGGGAAGCAGGCCTGTGTGTGGTCGCTGTCTTCGTGGCGCGAGACGTACGCGACCCACAGCGCGCCATCGGTGGCGGCCAGCGCCTGACCGAGGATGCCGTCTCCGCTGTTCGTGCACGGTGTCGGGGGCATGCTGCCGGTCAAGGGCAACGGCGGGCAACCTTTGATGGTCAGCTGTGGCGTGGCGGGCAGCGTATGGACCGTTGCCGGGCCGCTGGCACGTTGCACGACGACGGCAATCGCGTTCACGGTGCCGATGGAAGCTGCGACCCGCCCGCCGCCGACCGAGGCCGCGGCCAGCGGAAGCCGGGTATCGGCGAGCGACGCGAGCAACGCTGGCGCCGTGGAGCCCGCGACCCAGTCGAAGACGCCTGGCTCCGAGAGGAACACCACGTGCGAGCGCTGCTCCGAATCGACGGTCACCGCCGAGATGTACGACGTCGCCGGCACCGGGGTCTGGATCCAGCTGTTCGCACCTGTTCGGGTCGACAGCATCAGCATGCCGGCCGCGAGGTTGTAGACGATGTGCGCGCGGCCGTCGGGTCCGAGCGCGCCGCGCAGGGTGGCGCCCATCGTCGTCGAGTCGAGCGCGGGGTTGATCGCTTCCCCCCACCACCCCTGACCGTCGAGGCGGAAGAATCCGAGCCCTGGGCCCGGCAGGCGGTTGGCGAAGACGTAGGGGTTGCCATCGGCATCGGTCAGCACCTTGGCGCCGTACGCCCCTGCCGGCCCTTTGATGACCGCGATGGATCCCTTCGCGTCGACGGTTACGAAACGACCGGGCGGCGGTTCGTACGAAGCAGGGAGGGAAACGAAGCCGCGATCCTCGAGGCCGGCCGCCACGCTGATCTCTCCTGGTCCTGCCGGACAGGTGATCGTCGCGTCGACGACGATCGGTCCCGCGACGGTGTTCATCGCCGCCGAACAGTCGGTCGCGACCGCGCGCGCCTCGAATGCGTTGATGCCCCCCGCACCGGCGCCGCCCGTCGAGCCTGCGCCGCCGCCCACACCGCCGCGACCAATTGTGCCGGCGATGCCGGAGGCGCCTGCCTTGCCGCCGGCGCCTCCGCTACCGCCCACCCCTGCCCCGCCACCCGACCCGGCTTGCCCCGCCCAACCACCAGCGCCGGCGCTCGCAGCACCGCCATCGTCGCCGGCATTGCCACCGGCTGCGCCGCTGCCGGTCGTGCCGGCGTCACCCGACGAATCGGTGGTGTCGCCTGCATCCGATCGAAGACTGCCCTTGCCGCACGCCGCAAGCGACAGCACGACGACCACGACAACGATGTCGGACCTCCGGCGCATTCATCCCCTCCCGAGCCGCTGAAGATCAAAGCAATCCGCGCCCTGCGCGGCAACACCGCTTTGTGAGTGCAATCACAATGCCGGGAGGCCGGATGCCCCGGTGGCGACCGGGCGGGCAGACGGTGAAGATCTCCGACCAGGGGCCGCCGAAATTCCTGGCGATGGCGGGACGCGCCGCGAACGACATCTGGGTCGCCGGTCAGTGGCGCACGCTGCTGCGCTGGGACGGAACGAAGTGGTCCGACGGCGCCAGCCCGACCGGCTATCACCTGAACGTCCTCTGGGTCGGCAGCGCCGGCGACGTCTGGCTCGGCGGCGACAACGGCACCATCCGGCGCCGCCACTGACGGTCGGATGAACCGCAACCGCTGCTGGCGAAGCGCGCCGCTGCCAGTCGGTTCAGCGAGGAAGCTGCAAGCGCCAATTGAAGATCAGTGCGAGGAAGAGGACTCGAACCTCCACTCCTTTCGGAACCAGATCCTAAGTCTGGCGCGTCTACCAGTTCCGCCATCCTCGCGAAGGATGCGCCGCTACTTTAGCCGCTAGCCGACGCGACGTCATCAGAGCGGTACTTCGTGAGCGAGATCAGCCGTGCGGACGGCCGCCAGGATTCTCGCCGTGCCACAGCTTTCGGGCGATGATCCGATGATCCGCGGGACATGGGGCCACGGGCTTGGATTGCATCGTTCGTCGTAGTCGTCCTCGCCCGCAACGCGTACGGACAACCCGCGGGGCCGCAAACTCCTTCGCCGCCTCCCGCTGACACGACGACCGCTGCTGGCGCCGCGCCGGTCCAGGAGAATCCAAATCCGCCGCCGTACCCGGCGAACCCGCCGCCGTATCCCCCGCCGCAACCGTACGCGTCGCCGCCGCCCTATCCCCCGCCCCAACCCTACGCAGCCTCCCCGCCCTACGTCGCGGCCCCCCAACCCCCGCCCCCGCCCGCGCCGCGCCAGATCCTCTGCATCTCCGGCCGCCCGCTCGAGTGCGCCAGCACGCTCCTCCTCGAGGTCGGCGTGCGCGGCGCGCCCAACCGAGCGGTGACCAGCGCCGACGCCGGTCTTTTGATCCACGACGGGTACAACGCGTACGGTGCGACCGTCGGCGTGCTCGGCGTCGACGGCGGCAGCGCCAAGGACGAAGCCAGCCTCTGGTTGGCCGCCCGGTATCGGCGGTACCTGGGCGATTGGGGGCTGGCGGCCGATGTGTCGGCGGGATACGCGGGTGGTCCGGCATTCGACGTCGCCATCGGCTGGGGCGACGTCGTCGCGTTGACCGCAGGGATCAACGGTTACGCGCTGAAGGATGGCGCGCCGGAGATGGCCGCCACCGCCGGGTTCCGGGTCGGAGCGGTCATCATCGGCGGGTTGTTCTACGTGTCGGCGCTGGTCTTCACGTCCGCGCGCTGACGGCGCCGCCAAGATCGCCCAAGCGCGCCCCACCCACGGCGCTACACTCGTGCGCGTGTCGTCGCCCCACCAAGACGATCGCCGCCGGGTCCGCTTCTGGCGGCCGGACACCGCCGCGGTGACGGCCATGTTCCGGCTGGAGAACGAGCACCGCACCAAGGCCACCTACGCGGAGCACTTCATCGTCGTGGCCATCTACGCGGGCGCGTTCGACGGCTGGTATCGCGGCGCCGTGCGCACCCACGTCGCGGGCGCGGTCAAGCTGAAGGAGCCGGGCGAGGTCCACCGCGGTCTCCGGATCCACAGGCCGTTCACCCTGCAGGGCGCGGCGTTCGCGCCCGAGCTGGTCGCCGCCGCCGGCGAGGCGATGGGCCTGCGCGGCGCACCGCACTTCAAGGCGCCCGGGTTCGCGCCCGGCGCGCGCGCCGCGCGGCTCGCGTTCGCGATGCACGACGCGCTCGTCCGCGACGACGCCACCGAGATCGAACGCGCCACGCTGGTCGCCGAGACGCTGGCCGAGCTCCTCTCCCCGAACGCGCCGCCGAGCGGCCCCGCCTCCCGGGCCGTGCGGCGGGCGCGCGCGTTCCTGCGCGAGGCGCTGGCCGAGAAGATCACCCTCGACGACGTCGCCGCCCGCGCCGCCCTCGACAAGTTCCACCTGGTGCGCGCCTTCCGCGCCGAGGTCGGCTTGCCGCCCTACGAGTACCTGACCACCCTCCGGGTCTGGCGCGCGCGCGAGCTGCTCCGCGGCGGCATGCGCGTCGCCGAGGCGGCGCAGGAGGTCGGCTTCTACGACGAGAGCCAGCTTCACCGGCACTTCCGGCGCATCGTCGGCATCACGCCAGGCGCTTACGCGCGCTGCTGGACCTCCGCGCGAACGAACGCGCCAACATCGCCCAAGGCGAACAGCCGCCCGCGGCGCATCCTGGCCGCATGACCAACCCGACGAACAGCGACGACTTCGCGCACGCGCCCGCCACCATCCGCCTCGGCGACCTCGAGGTCCGGCGCCTCGGCTACGGCGCCATGCGCCTGCCCGGCAAGGAGGTCTGGGGCGAGCCCGAGGATCCGGCGCGCGCGCGCCAGGTCCTGCGCCGCGCGGTGGAGCTGGGCGTCAACTTCATCGACACCGCGTGGTACTACGGTCCGCTGGTGGCGAACCGGCTGATCGCCGAGGCGCTGCACCCCTACCCGCGCGATCTGGTGATCGCCACCAAGCTGGGCGGCAAGCGCCTGCCCGACGCGCGGTGGGCGCCCGCGCTGCGCCCCGAGGAGCTGCGCACGGGCGCCGAGGAAGACCTGCGCACGCTGCGCCTCGAGCGGCTGGACGTCGTGCACCTGCGCCACATGCCGACCTCGGGCGTCCCCTTCCTGGAGTCGCTGGACGCGATCCTCGCCATGCAGGCCGAGGGAAAGATCCGCCACGTCGCCCTGAGCAACGTCGGCGCGCGGGAGATCGAGCTGGCGCTCGCGCGCACGCCGATCGTGGCGGTGCAGAACATGTACAACGTCTCGGGCGGCGGCGGCGCGTTCGCGAAGCGCACGCACTCCGAGGTCGAAGATCCCGACGGCGTGCTCGCGCTCTGCGCCCGGAAGAACGTCGCCTTCCTCCCCTTCTTTCCGCTGGCGGTCGGCAACGTCGCCCAGCAGAAGCCCGTGCTCGCCACGATCGCGGAGAAGCACCGCGCCTCGCCGGCGCAGATCGCGCTCGCCTGGCTGCTCGCCCGCTCGCCGGTCATCCTGCCGATCCCGGGCACCAGCTCGGTCGCTCACCTGGAGGAGAACTGGGACGCGCGCCGCATCGCCCTCTCGCCCGAAGAGGTGGCGGCCATCGGCGGGCAGGAGTGACCGCGCCGGCCCTTCACCGCCCGCGCAAGAATTCGACGTCGATGTAGCAGAAGTCGTTGCCGCAGCCGTCGTTGCAGACGCACTCACGGCCGTCGATCTGATAGAGGCGCCAGAAGCGGCGGCGGCCGGTCGCCTCGAAGGTGAAGCGGCCTCTCGTGGTGCGCTCCCGGGGCGGCTCGTCGGCCCAGGCCATGTCGGGGACGCCGCGCAGCTCGCCGTCGAGGTGGAACTTGCGGGCGCTCTCGGGCTCGACGGTGCCCGACATCTCGAGGTGATGCGCGCCGTGGCGCAGGCTGCCTTCGAGGTGCAGCGCCCCGTCCTGCTTGGTGATGGTCACCGTGCCGGTCCATTCGCGGCCCGGGATTCGATTGACGCGCAGGCGGTGCGTCCCGACGTAGCTCGCCTCCAGAGACTTGGCGACCGCGACCGCCGTCTCCGCGGCGCGCGCGCTGGCGGCGACACCGAGCGCGAGGGCCAGCACCACGAAGACGCCACGTCGAACCCGCATGCGCGGGCAGCTTATTAGATCGCCGGCTCCCAGAGGCGCGGATACCGACGGACGAACCCCGTCGGCAGCACCTCCAGCGCGGCGGCGTACTGGAAGGCCGGCGCCTCGTACCAGTACGCGCCGAGACCGCGCCGCTGGTAGCGCTGTTCGAGCGGCTGCAGGCCGCGCGCGCCGAGGTCGTACCAGGCCGCGCGCACGTCGGCGGCGTCGCCCTCCGCCATCGCCAGACGCCGGAGCGACAGCAAGTTCGTCGCGGGCGTGAAGCCCAGGTCCAGGTCGACGCAGCCGCGGACGCCGGGGACGATCTCTCCGTTCAGCCGCCACGCGCCGTCGGACGCGGCGATGTCCTCTTCGATCGAGGCGCCGCCGACGTGGCCGTGCACGCGGGCGCGCGCCGTCCGCCACGTCGAATCGCAGTCGACCTGGTAGGCGAGCAGCGCCGGCCGCCCGGCGTCGTTGAACACCGCGGCGCCCTCCAGGCGCCAGCCGTCACCGGCCCGCAGCAGGTGGCAGGCGTCGAGGCCCGGCAGGTCGAGCCGCCGCCACATCATGCTCGCTTCGACCACCGCCGGCGCCCCGGCGGCGACCGACGGCGGCACATACGGCGCGTCGCTGCGGGGCGCCGCGGCCGCCTGCTCGTCCAGCGACTGCCGGTATCGGACGCACCCGCGCAGGAACTCCGGCCACGCCGGCACCACCGGAAGCGGATCGGTCTTCTCGGGCAGCAGTCCCCAGAGCGCCGGGTGGTGCCAGCACAGCTCGTGACCGCTGCTGTCGCGGTGCTCCCGGATCCCGCGCCGCAGCTTCGCCACCTCGCCCGCGAGCTGCTCGCGCGTCAGGCGCTCCAGATCATCATCGAGGGGCCGATCGGGGCGGGTCATTCGAGGTGCCCCCAATATGGCCACGATGCGGCGGTCGCAACGGCGGCAGCCCTGACGCCCTTGCCGTCCGCGGAGCCGGGGCGGATGATGCCGGGCATGCGTAACCTAGTTTGGGCGGCGGCGGTCGCCGCCTTCCTGCTCAACCCCAGCTTCGCCTGCAGCGACGAGCCGACGTTTCAGTTCGGCGCTGCCGAGATGAAGGCCGCCGTCGAAGGCGACTGGTCGTTCACGATCACGCCGGCCGGCGGCACGGCCACCGAGGTCACCGTGCACCTCGACCAGGCGGCGGCGCCCGCCACCGCGGCGGCGCGCCGATCCGGCACCGCGCTGGTGCGCGCCGCCCACGCCTGCGGCACCCGCACGCTGGTGCAGAGCGCGGGCGCATGCATCGACATCACCGAGATGCCGCTGGCCGTCACCTATGTCAGCGGCGACGAGAGCTTCGCCACCGCGCCGATGTCCGGCCTGTTCAAGGTCTTTTCCCTGAAGTTCGAGACCGGCGATATCGATCTGACGGTCGGCCCCTACCAGATCCTCGCGTACCTGAACGCAGACGGCACGATCGCCGACCCGCGCCTCGGCCCGAACGGGACGCAGGGAACGTTGATGGTCACCCGGCGCTGACCGCGCGGCGTCGCGACAGCGAGACCGCCGCCGCGACGGCGACCGCGGCGAGCACCAGGATGTGCAGGACGTGCAGGCGCAGCTCGGTCCGTGGCGCCCACTCGATGTGGTCGAGGTGCGAGCCGGCGTGCAGCGCGATCGCGACCGCCATGCTGCGGTTGGCGCGCTCGAACACCCAGCCGATGATCAGCGAATAGAGCGGCAGCTCGATCAGCATCAGCACAAACATGAACGGATCGAAGCCCGCCGCCTGCGGCGTGATCGCGTACGCCAGGTGCCAGAGCCCCCAGACCGCGCCCAGCATCAGGCAGCCCCGCACCGGGCCGTAGCGCCGGACCATCCGGGGGTGGGCGAAGCCGCGCCAGCCGAACTCCTCGCCGAGCGGGAAGACCACCAGGGCCGCCATCGCCTCCGGCGTCGCCGGCGGGTGGAACCACTGGGCCGGCTGCCCCCCCGTGGCGACGAACAACGCCGTCGCCACCAGATGGATCGACGGCGCCGCCAGCAGCCCCACCAGGATCCAGAGCGGGTTGGTCCGCCAGCGGCCGAAAGCCTGGCCAAGCTGCCGCCGCGGGCCCGCCACGCCCAGCGCCGCCAGCAACGGGCCGAACGCGCTCAGCCCGGCGGCGGCGATCGCGTACGGCGGCGGTGTCTGGTGGCGCATCCAGGCCGTCGCCGCGGGCAGCGCCAGCGCCCAGGTGATCGCGCAGGCGAGCGTGAAGTAAGCGGCGAGGTCCGCGGCGTCATCAGACGCCGTTCGCGCGCTGGGCCCGGTTCCCATTCCGACCAGGGACAACACGGAGGCGGGAAGGTTCCCGCCCGCCAGCGGCGGTGCGTCCGGAACGGCGCCAGCACCCGCGGATCAGGCCGCCGCGGCGGCCATTCCTTCAAGTAACTCTTCAACTCACAGGGCGGCCGCCAGGCGGCGCCCGACGGCGATCAGCGCCGCGTCTTCGATCGCCCCCGCCACCATGTTCGAGACCCGGCCACCGCCCAGCCGCCGGGTCAGCGCGCGGCGCAAGGTGAGCCCGAGGAAGGCGCCCGCCACCGCCGCGGCGGCGCCCAGCGCCAGCGGTCCGGGCCCCCGCCCGCGCCGCCTCATCACCGCGCGCACCACGGCGGCCGCGCTGGCGATCCGGAAGGCGAGCCCGAGCGGCGCGGTCCGGTTGGGCGCGCCGGGAACCTTGTCCCCGAGCAGCTCCATCGCCGCGAACGCGCGCGTACCGGCGCGCGCCCGGCGGCCGCGGTCCCCGAACACCAGCGCCGGCCCCAGGCTGGTGCGCGATCCGGTGATCGCCGCCAGCCCGAGCGCCCGCAGCCACCGGCGCGTCGCGCGGCGCATGGCTAGGCCCGCCCCAGCAGGCGATAGGCGCCGTCGGTCGCCGCCGCGTAGACGGTGTGGTGGAAGGCGTCGATCGCGACCTCCTTCGCGCCCCAGCGCCAGAACGGTTTCGCGATCCCCAGCCCGGGGAGCATCGCCAGCGACGTGCCCCAGACGATCGCGAACAGGCCGATCGGCTCGATCGCCGAGGCCCGCCGGTGGCACCCGAAGGCGGCGCCGAGCGCCGCGCGCGCCAGCCCCCACCCGCTGCCGTAGGCGTAGTGGACCACGTTGGAGAAGCGCTGCTTCCCCTTCTCGTCGCGCGGCTGGATGCCGAGCACCTTGCCGGCGGCGTCGGCGGGCGCGGAGCTGGGCGGCCGGCGCCGCAGCTTCATCTCGATGGTGCTCGAGATCGTCATCGCCACCGTGCCGACGAAACCGGCGATCAACCCCCGCCCCACCTCGCTCGCGATCGCGCGCAGCACCTTCATCGCTCGCCCCTCCCCGTCACCGACGACTGCAGATCGAACCTGGCCAGCGCGCGCGGGCTGTCAACCGGTGGCGCGCCGGAACCGGCCTCGCATGAGCTCGCGTCAGGAGACCGCCGCGCCCAGCAGCCGACCGATGCCGTAGGTGACCGCGCCCGCGGCGGCGCCGATCAGCAGCGACCGGAGCCCGCCCCGCATCGTGCCGCGCCCCGAGAACAGGCTGGTCGCGCAGCCGACGCCGAACAGCGCGACCGCGGTCAGGGCGATCGCCGCGCCCAGCGCCGCCCCGCCGCCCGCGAGCACGAACGGCGCCAGCGGGACGGCGGCGCCTACCGCGAACGCGGCGAACGAGAACGCCGCCGCGGCGACCGGCGACCCGAGCGCCCCCGGGTCCAGCCCCAGCTCCTCGCGCGCCAGCGCGTCCAGCGCGTAGCCCGGGTTGGCGACGATGCGCGCCGACATCCGATCCGCGTCTTCCTTGCCGAGCCCGCGCGCCTGGTAGATGAGCGACAGCTCGGCGGCCTCCTCGTGCGGGTACTTCGCCAGCTCGTCGCGCTCGGCGCCGATCTGGTGCTCGAACATCTCCCGCTGCGATCGCACGGACACGTACTCGCCCGCCGCCATCGAGAACGCCCCCGCGAGCAACCCGGCCACCCCCGACACCAGCACGGTGTGCCCGCCGCCCGCGGCGCCGGCCACGCCGAGGATCAGACAGACGTTCGACACCAGCCCGTCACTCGCGCCGAACACGGCCGCGCGCAGGTTGCCGCCCGCGATGCCGTTCCGGTGGCGCCGCCCGATCTCCTCCACCGAATGCGGCATCGGGTGGCCGTTCGCGTGCGCCGACGACGAATAGATCGACATCCCCCGCACCTTCATGGCCGACAGGACGCCCTTCATCCGGCGTGGCCCGAAGCGCCGCACCAGCGCCGCGACGATCCGCGCCCGCGCGTCGGGCACGTACGGATCGGGCGCGGGGCCGCCGGTTTTCCGGATCTCCTCCGTCCAGATCGCCGCCTGCGCCTCCGCCTCGCCCGCCAGCTTGTTGAACAGGGCGCGCCGCTCCTCCGAGGGCTCCGCCTCGGCGACGACGCGATAGAGAAACACCGACTCCATCTCGTGTCCCCAGCTCTCGCGCGCGCTCATGACATCGCGAGCTTACATGCACCAACGCTTCGGTGAACGTCCATGCGCGTCGGGGAGGAATCAGGGTTTTCCTGAGTCGCTGACGTTGACTGCATTTTTACCCGCCGTTTACCAAACGCGAGAGTACATTCCTGTGCGGAATTGGCCGACATGCCCGAATCCTCCCCTGCAGCAGACAATCTTGTGTCCGAAATCCTCGCCTTGATCGGCCGTGACGGCAGCGAAAGTGCGCCCGCGCCCGGGGCTCTTTTCGCGCAAGCGACCAAGAAGCAGTTGCTGGATTGCGCCGCCCGCCTGGGGATGAAGGGCGTCTCCAAGCTGTCGCGCGAGGACCTCGCGGGGCGCATCGAGGTCGCGTTCGCCGGCCTGACCGGCCTGCCGCCGACGACGACCGGCGATCACGCGGTCATCGAGCCGTCCGGCGCCACCGCGCCCGCCAACGGCGGCGGCACCTTCCCGCCGAAGTTCGACCTCGGTCCGGACCAGGAAGCGGAGCCGATGCCGCAGGACATCCCCTGGGGCTACGGCTTCGACCGGGTCACTGCGATGGCCGTCGATCCGGCGCGCCTCTACGTCTACTGGGAGGCGACAGACGAATCGATCGCCGCCGCGCGCAAGAGCCTGGGCGGCGCGGGCGAGCGCGCCTGGTTGAACCTCCGCGTCTACGACATCACCGGGCGCCTGTTCGACGGCACCAACGCGCACAGCTACTTCGACCACCGGCTCGAACGCCACGAGCGCCAGTGGTTCTTCGGCATCGACAAGCCGACCTCCACCGCCTGCGTCGAGCTGGGCCTCAAGTCGGAGGAAGGGTACTTCGCCAAGGTCGTGCGCTCCGGGCGGGTCGACTTTCCCCGCCGCGATCCGGTCGGTGACGCGGGGGTCGAATGGCTCAGCGTGCGCGGTGGCCACGTCGGCCAGCGCCACGCGGGCGGCCCCGGCGGCGGCGGCGGCGCGCCGGCCGGCGCGGGGCCCGGGCCGGGACCCGGCGGCGGCCCCGGTGCCGGCGGCCCCGGCGGCGGCGACGCCGAATGGCAGGACTGGACCGACGGCGCGGGCTTCCCCGTGCCGCGCGGACAGCGGCTGTTCGGCCGCAGCTGGACCCGCCAGGAAGGGGTCACCCACCAGTGGACCAGCGACTGGGCGCGCACCGAATGGGTCGGCCCGATCCTGCGCACCGAGTGGGAGTCCGGACCGTACACCTATCCCATCGATGTCCCCGAGGGGAGCATCGAGGTCCAGGACAACGGCGAGATCACCGTCCGCTCCGAGGGCGGCCGCACCCACGTCAGCTACGGCCCCTGGCAGGTCGTCATCCGCGGCGTCGGCGCGCGCGCCGAGCGGCGCGTGCTCGGGACGTGGGAGTACCGACGCCAGATCGCGGTCGAGGGCGGCGTCGAGCGCGTGACGACCGGCGGTGGCTTCGCGCCGGGCAGCTCCGAGTGGATGATGATGGGCGCCAGCGAGCGCGCCTGGATGGGCGCCAGCGAGCTCCTCTATCGCGGCAGCAGCGAGCTGTGGCTGCTGGGGGCGAGCGAGCTGTCGTTCGCCGGCGCCAGCGAGCGCGCGTACCTCGGCGGCAGCGAGTACCGCTTCCGCGGCGCCAGCGAGCGGCGCTTCGCGGGCGCCAGCGAGCTGCGCATCGGCGGCGCGACCGAGCGGATGTTCGCGGGCGCCAGCGAGACCGTGTACGCGGGCGCGAGCGAGCGCATGCTCGGCGGCAGCAGCGAGCGCTTCGGCGGCGCCAGCGAGCGATCGGGCGGCGGCGCAGGCGCCGCCTATGCTGGCGGCGGCGCAGGCGCCGCCCATGCCGGCGGCGGCGAGGGCGTCGTCTATGAGCGCGACCCGAGCTCCCCCTACCCCGTCCCGCCGCGAGAGGTTAAGTAGGCACCGCCATGGCGACCGGATACTTCTCGCTCGTCCTTCACGCCCACCTGCCGTTCGTCCGTCACCCGGAGGATCCGACGGTGATGGAGGAGCAGTGGCTCTACGAGGCGATCACCGGCACGTACCTGCCGCTGCTGCAGATGTTCGAAGGGCTGATCGCCGATCACATCCCGTATCGCTGCACGGTGTCGCTGTCGGCGCCGCTGATCACGATGCTGACCGACGATCTGCTGAAGGTCCGCTACGCGGAGCACCTCGACAAGCTGATCGAGCTGTCAGAAAAAGAGATCGAACGGACCCGGCCCGAGCCGCACTACCAGCGGCTCGCGCACATGTACCACGATCGCTTCCACTCGCTGCGCCACACCTGGCGCAGTCACGAAGGCGACCTGGTGCGCGCGTTCCGCCGGCTGCAGGAGGCCGGCCGCGTCGAGGTGATCACCTCGACGGCGACGCACGCGTTCTTCCCGCTGATGGACCGCAACTGGGCGAACATCCGCGCCCAGGTCCACGTCGCCGCCGATCTGTACGAGCGCCACTTCGGCGGCCGCCCGCGCGGCATGTGGCTGGGCGAGTGCGGCTACGTCCCCGGCGTCGACGAGCTGCTGCGCGAGGCCGCGATCCGCTACTTCTTCGTCGACTCGCACGGCATCCTGTTCGCCGACCGCCGCCCGGTCTACGGCGTGCACGCCCCGCTCTACTGCCCCAGCGGCGTCGCCGCGTTCGGCCGCGACATGGAGTCGTCCGAGCAGGTCTGGAGCGCGAAGGAAGGCTACCCGGGCGACCGCCACTACCGGGATTTCTATCGCGACATCGGCTTCGACCTGCCCCTCGAGTACATCGGGCCGTACATCCATCCCGAGGGCCACCGCGTGTATACCGGCATCAAGTACCACGCGATCACCCACAACCAGCTGCACGACAAGTGGGTGTACGACCCGGACATCGCGCGCGGCAAGGCCGGCCTGCACGCGTCTCACTTCCGCGGCAACCGCGAGAAGCAGGTGCAGCACCTGGCCGCGCACATGGATCGGCCGCCGATCATCATCAGCCCGTACGACGCCGAGCTGTACGGCCACTGGTGGTACGAGGGGCCGCTGTTCCTGGGCGACATGTTCCGCCAGCTCCACTACGACCAGGGGGTGATCGAGACGATCACGCCGGGCGACTACCTGGATCGGCACGAGACCAACCAGGTGGCGACGCCGTGCGCGTCGTCGTGGGGGTTCAAGGGCTACAACGACTACTGGCTGAACGAGACCAACGCCTGGACCTACCGCCACCTCCACGTCGCCGCGGAGCGGATGGTGGAGCTGGCGCGCCGTCACCCGAGCGCCGACCCGCTGACCACGCGGGCGCTCAATCAGGCGGCGCGCGAGCTGATGCTGGCGCAGTCCTCCGACTGGACCTTCATCATGAAGACGGGCACCACCGTCCCGTACGCCACCAAGCGGATCAACCAGCACATCTTGCAGTTCAACAAGATCTACGACGACCTGCGCGCGAACAAGCTCGGGACGACGGCGCCAGATGCAAATGTCCGCTGGCTGGCCGACGTGGAGAGCCGCGACAATATTTTCCCGAACATCGACTACCGCATATACGCTAGCTGAGGTCGTGTCGGCCCCAAACTGCGCCTCGTGCCAGCGTCGCCGCTAAAGGTTCTGTTCGTCTCGTCCGAAGCGGCGCCGTTCGCGAAGACCGGCGGCCTCGCCGACGTCGCGGGGGCCCTGCCCAAGGCGCTGCGCGCGCTGGGCATCGACGTGCGGGTGGTGATGCCGCTGTACGCGGGCATGCCGTGGAACGACCTCGAGGTGCTCGATGGGTTCCTCACCGTGCCGATGTGGTGGGGCGGCGCCCGGGCGCGCGTGCGGGTGGGCAAGCTGCCGGGCAGCGACGTCCCGGTCTACTGCCTCGAATACAACCGCTACTTCGATCGCCCCTACCTCTACGGGCCGCCGGCCGAGGGCTACCCCGACAACCTCGAGCGCTTCAGCTTCCTGTCGCGCGGCTCGCTGGAGATCTGCAAGGCGCTCGGCTTCTTCCCCGACGTCATCCACTGCAACGACTGGCAGACCGCGCTGGTGCCCGTCTACGTCAACACCGTCGAGTGGATGCAGCCGCTGCACGCCGCGGCGACGATCTATTCGATCCACAACCTCGCCTACCAGGGCGTCTTCGACGGCGGCGGCGTGTTCATCACCGGCCTGGGGCGCGAGCACTACAACCCGCACGAACTGGAACACTTCGGCGCGATGAACCTGACCAAGGCCGCGCTGTACCACAGCACGATCCTGTCGACGGTCAGCCCCACTTACGCGCGGGAGATCCAGACCGGCGCGTTCGGCAACGGCCTGGACGGGATCCTGTCGGCCCGCAGCAACGATCTCGTCGGGATCCTCAACGGCATCGACGTCGACGAGTGGAACCCGGCGAAGGACCGCAACCTGGCGGCGAAGTTCGACGCCGGCGACATGGCCGGCAAGGCGGCGTGCAAGGCGGCGCTGCAGAAAGAGGCCGGCCTGGCGGTGCGCCCGGACGTGCCGCTGTTGGGCATCGTCGGGCGGCTGACGTCGCAGAAGGGGTTCGACGTGCTCGCCCACGCGCTCGGGCGCATCCTGAGCTGGGACGTGCAGATGGTGCTGCTCGGCACGGGCGATCCCGACGCCGAGCGCTTCTTCGCCTGGGCCGACGCGCACCACGGCGATCGCTTCCGCGCCTGGCTGAAGTTCGACGACGGCCGCGCCCATCGCATCGAGGCGGGCGCCGACTTCTTCCTGATGCCGTCGCGCTTCGAGCCGTGCGGCCTGAACCAGATGTACAGCCTCCGCTACGGCACGCTGCCGATCGTGCGCGCCACCGGCGGCCTGGTCGACACCGTCAGCAACTACGACGAGACGACCGGCGGCGGCACCGGCTTCATGTTCGACGACCTGCACCCGGAGTCGCTGGCGAACACCATCGGCTGGGCGGTGTCGACCTGGTACGACCGCCCCGACCACATCGCCGGCATGCGCAAGCGCGCCATGGCCCAGGACTTCTCCTGGGGGCGCGCCGCCGCCGCCTACCGCGACCTCTACCTCCGCGCCTACGAGCGCCGCCGCGGCCACCCCTTCACCTGATCGCCCGGGTGACTTTCGGCGCCTCCTAACCGATCACGCTCCGCAGTTGATGGCGCTCATGCTGATCAGCGTCGACAGCGGCACCTTGAACTCGGGGTGCCCCGTGGGCTGCAGAATGATCGACGAGAGGTTGTTGTAGACGACGTAATTGATGGTGTCACCGGAGATCGGCGTCATCAGTCCCGTCGACGGATCCCACGAGAACGACAGGGTGTTGCCGTTGAGGATGAACGAGGTCGCGCGCTCCAGCGCCGTCTGCGAAGTACTCGGCTTCAACGTGCCGCCGAGCGCGGTCATCACCTGCAGGTTGGCGTCCAGCACCTCCGGCCCCTTGCCCAGCGAAGGCGTGACGTCCTCGACCGCCGAGGTGTTGAAGGTGAAGCTCACCTGCGCGGTGGTCCGCACGTTGGTGGACTGCCCGGCGGGTTTGCACCCCGAGATGGTGTTGGCGATGACCGCGAGCGGCCCCGCGGTGGTGGCGATGTTGACCAGCGCGCTGTCCTGGAAGCCCGCCCGCACCATGGTGTTGCCGGTCTGGTAGCCCGTGACGCCATAGACGGTGATCGAGTACATCACGCCGTAAACCAGCTGGGCGGGCTCGATGATGATCGAACCGCCGTAGAACGGCGCGCTGATCACCGCCGCGAGCATGTCCTGGTCATTGGCCCACACCTGTCCGGTGATGCCGGCCGCCTGATCTTGAATGCTCGGCAAGCTGATCGGCCGCAGGCGGATCGTGCCGTCCGGAGGCGTCGGCGACGGGTCGGTCTTGATGACGCTCACCGTGAGCGGCGAGGCCGCCAGACCCTCGGGGAACAGGTAGGCGTCGAAGTCGAACGTCTGGGTGGTGTTCGCGCTATAGATGTCGTCGCCGGTCACGGTGGTGGTCTGCGAATTCGACCCACCGCCGGCCGTCACCGGCCGCGTCGGCGGCGCGATGCCGGTGTTGTAGGAGACGAAAGGCCGGTAGTAGGGAGCCGAGATCGTCACGGCGTAGTCGTTCCACGCCTTCAGCGGACCGAGGGTGTACCGCCCGTTGCCATCGACCTTCCCTTTGATCGTGTTCGGCCCTGAGACGAGCGAGATCTCGTAGCCGGTGATGATCTGACCGGAGGCGCCGTCGTAGATCGAGCCCATGAACCAGATCTCGTGGTTCCCCTTCGTCTCCTCGTCGCCCCCGCATCCCGTACCAGCGATGGCGAGCACTACGACTACCGCGAGCACCTGCCTCCCGAGACCCGTCATCGAACCCTCCTGTCGTTGGTGTGAAGAAGCCGCCGCGTCCGACGCCTCGGCAGATGTCCGCCAATTCTTGAAGCTGCGGCCCGCCCGGCACGCGCGTGGCAAGGGCGGCACAGGGGGCCCGGGCGGGCGCGAGGACCGCCAGGCGCGGCGGGCCTCTTCGCGTGGCACGGAACCTGAACGAGGGTGGCGCCGTGCGCGCCGCCGTCAGCCCCATCGCCCTCTGCACCCTCGCCTTCTTCGCCCCGATCGCCACCGGGTGTCTCTCCAACGAGTACGTCATCCCGCCGCGCGAGCTGGCGCGCCTGACGACGGTGCCTCCCGAGGTTCGCGGGCAGCAGGTGCACGTCGTCCAGGAGCTCGGGACGCGGCGCGCCCATCCCCTCCCCACCGACGGCGCGAACTGGCCGCAGGACGATCCGTGGCCGCAACCGCCCCCGCCCCCGCCAGAGGAGACGGCCGACACCTACGGCGACGGAGACCTGCAAGGGAACGTGAACATCTGGATCGATGGATCGCGTTCCGCGCCGCCCGCGCCGCGGGGCTGGACCGGCACGCCGCGGCCGCTCGGTCGCGCGACCGCCGCCGGCGGCTCATGGCGCGGATCGCCTCCCAGCGGCGGGAGCATCAGCGGCGGTAGCGGCTGGCGGGGCTCACCGGCGGGCGGCGGCGGTGGTGGCAGCAGCGCGGGCCCCGGCGGCGGCGGATGGAGAGGCGCGCCCGCTCCCGCGGGCGGCGGATCCAGCGGCGGCAGCGGCAAGCTCGATCTGGGCAGCGGCGGCGGCGGCAGCGGCGGCGAGGCGATGATCGTGCTCGCCGTCGTCCTGGCGGCCGTCGCGGTGATCGCAGGGGTGAGCCTGGCGATGAGCGAGGGCGCCCGCTTCGACGGCGTGGCGCAGATGTCGCCCTGGCAGCCGGTCCATCTCAAGCAGCAACGTGGCGACGAGCTGGTGATCGCGCTCGGCGATCTGACGCCCGTGGCGATCGCCGGCGCCGTCGAAGCGAAGGTGATGGACGACGAGGGGTACGGCATCCGCGAGCTCCATCACCTGCCGATCGGGCGCCGCTGGGCGCCGACGTTCAAGCTCGACGCCGGATCGATGACCTTCACCCGCGGTGGCGCCGTCGAATCGGGCTTCATCGCCAACATGCAGTTCGGCGTCTTCGTGCGCCCCTGGCTGGGATTCCTGGTGACCGCCGGCGTCGGCGGCGCCGGGGACGAGCTCGGCGCGACGATCACCCGTCACAACTTCGGCTTCGAGCTTCAATCGCTGCCGCTGCAGCTCGGCCCGCTGCGCACCGGGCCTTACGTCAACATCGGCTCCGCCGCGCTCGCCTCGACGGCCTCCGGTTCCGGCGACGTCGAATGGGGCCGGGCGTTCGGCGGCGGCCTCCTGACCGAGCTGGAGGTGACCGGGCGAATGGCGATCACGCTGCGCCTCGGCGCCAACGAGGCGTTCCTGGCGAACAGCGGAACGACGTCGGCCGCCGCCACCATCACCGGCGGCATCGCCATCTACTAACCGCCATCTACTGGACGATCAGCCGCGGGCGCGACAGGCCCAGAGCTGGCGGCGGATCGCGTCGGCGTCCAGCCCGTCGCCGATCAGCACCAGCTCGGTGCCGGGCGGATCGGCGCCCCACGGCTCGCCGCGCGCGAGGCCGGTGCGCGCGCCCGCGCGCTCGAGGAAGCCGCGCCGATCGTCGCCCGCCAGGTGAACGAACCCCTTCGCCCGCACCAGCGCGGCGCCGAGCCCCTCGATCACCGCGAGCAGCGGCTCCGCCAGCAGCGGCCCCGGCTCGGCGAAGGCGACGACGGTGAGCTGACCGTGCGCGTGCGCGTGGCGATCGGCGCGCGACACCCGCGGCGCGCCGCGCACGTCGAGCAGCCAGGGCACGAGCGCCGCGGTCCCTTCGTCGCCCGCCGGGAAGCTGGCCCGCTCTGCGGCCGGGTTGCGCCGCGCCAGCTCCCGATGCAGGGCCACGACCGCGTCGGCGGCCGCGAGATCCAGCTTGGTCAGCAGGATCCGATCGGCGGCCTCGACCTGCGCCCGCGCCTCCTCGTGCCGGGCCAGCTGCCCGCTCCCCGCCTCCGCGTCGACCACGCACACCACCCCGGCGGCGACGGCCGGCGCCTCGTCGCCGAGATCCTCCAGTCCGGACAGGATCGACCACGGCTCGGCGATGCCCGTCGTCTCCAGCACCACCACGTCGGGCCGCGATCGGCGCTTGACCTCCTCGATCGCCGCCCACAGCTCCGATTGCACCCGCACCTCGTGGCAGACGCAGCCGCCCGCCAGCTCCATCACGTCGCCGGCGCGGCTCTTGATGAGGCGCGTGTCGATGTCGATGCGCCCGAGCTCGTTGATGATCACCCCGACGCGCAGGCGCAGCTGGCGCCCCAGCACGCGGTTCAAGGTGGTGGTCTTGCCCGCGCCGAGGAACCCGGTCAGCAGGACCAGCGGCGGCCTGGCGTTCGAGGCGTCGGGCTCGGTCGGCTCATTCCTCATCGCTGTCGTCCTTGCCATGGCGGGTGCGTGTTCTAGCCGGCAACTCCGCCGGTATCACGTCGGGAAACGCCTCGGGCACGCAGGCCCGCACCGCCCCCACGATCTCCCCCGTCGGGCGATCGAGATCGACCTGGCAACGCCCGGGCGCGAGCGTATCGACCGCCCGCCGCGCGTAGTAGCGCACCAGCGGGAACGGGTTGGCGAGCTGCCGCGCGACGCCGGGAAGCGCTTCGGTGCGGCCCGCCTCGCCCAGCACCGCGACGGCGACCGCCTGCTCGTGGGCCTTGCCGCGCATCAGCGTCGCCGGCAGCGGCCTGGCCTCCAGCGTGCCGTACAGATCGGCGAGCACCGCGCGATCGTACTTGCGCCCCCACCACGCCTCCATCTTGCCGACCAGATCGGACACCGACCTGTCCGCGTGGCAGAGCGCGCACTCGAGCGGCCGGTCGCGCTCGACGCGGGCCGGATCGTTGGGCCGCCCGATGCGGTGGTAGCGGGTCAGCGCGTAGCCGAGCCCCATGTTCTTCTTCGGCATGTGGCAGGCGATGCAGCTCGCCCCCGCCCCGGCCGGATCGTGGTGGGCGTGCGCGGCCAGCGCCTGGGCCGGCGCGTACTGCGGATGGCAGCGGACGCAGACCGCGTTCCCGGCGGTGGTCGCCAGGCGCTCGAGGTCCGCGCGGCGATCCTCGGCGTGCGGGTCGTGGCAGGTGGCGCACGACATCTGACGCGCGCAGCCCCCGAGGAGGAAGTCGCGGGCCTCCCCCGAGGTGATCGAGCTGCCGCCCGGCTTGGCGCCCCGGCGCATCTCCCCCTCCCACGTGTACGGGTACCGCGAGAACAGCACCTGGTGGCAGCGCGCGCAGACGCGGTTGACCTGCTCCGCGCGCGTGATCTCCCCGCCCGCCTCGGGGCGCGCCTGCAAGAACGGGCTGCGCGGCGCGAAGTCGGGGTGAACCCGCGGGTCGACGACGTGCTCGCGGCTGCCCCCGTGGCAGGCCTCGCAGCCGATCCCGATCTCCACGAAGTTGCGGGCGCCGAAGTGCGCCCTCAACTCACGCATCCCGTGGCCGAGCGCGGCGCGGCGGTCGTCGCCGTCGCGCGGCGGCGTGCCCCCGACGGCCGCGACCTCCGCGGCCACCGCCGCGATCAACGCCCCGTCGCCGGCGACGTCGTAGCGCCAGCGCCGCTCGCGCGGCAGCAGGCGATCGACCACCGCCCCCTGGTAGGACGGGGCGCCTGGGCCGGCCAGCTCGCCCCACAACGCGTCGAAGTACGGCACGGTGTTGTGGCAGAAGACGCAGGTCTCGCTCCAGACCCCTCCGGCCCGCAGGCCGGGACGTTCGCCCACCAGCACCGAGTAGCCTTTCAAGCGGAAGCTACGCGTCTCGAACACGTAAGAGACCGGCAGCAGCAGCTCGCGCGCGTCCGGGACGCCCACCTCCACGCCCGCGAAGTCCTCGCGGTACCGGCCGCCGATGACGCGCGTGACGCGATAGCGGTGGTCGCCGTACTGCGCCGACGTCAGATCGATGTGGCGCGCGCCGTCGCGCTCGACGAGGCGCGCCGTGTCGTCCTTGAACCGAAACGTTGCCCCGTCGAACGGCGCGTGCACCGCGGCGCCGGCCGGCGTCCGGGTCATGAGCCGCATCGGCGACCCGCGCCACGCGGCGTGGATCTCCGCGTGGCAGCGGGCGCAGCTGTCCGAGCCGGCGTAGTCGTCGCGCAAGATGTTGCTGCGCACCCGCGTGCCAACGGTGGTGGCGCCCGCGACGGCGGCGGCGCCCGACCGCGACGGCGACGGATGTGTCGCGCCGCAGTGCGCGCCCAGCGCGGCGCTGATCACGAGGCCGAGCAAGCGTCGGGGCACGTCCGGAGAACATTAACATCCACCGAGGAGAACCATTGCAGCTGGTCGATCCCGGCCGTACGCTTTCGACATGGCTGCGCAGGCGGGTTCGGCGCGGACAGATGCGGGGCGGGACGAGATGGAGCCGACGGAACACGCACCGTCGAGCTTCGAGTACCGCTCCCGGCTCAAGGTGTTCGGGTTGCCGCTGGTGCACGTGGTGCGCGGCATCGACCCGTCGAGCGGGCGGCGGCCGACGGCGGTCGGGATCATCGCCATCGGTCAGGTCGCCGTCGGTGTGCTGGCGATCGGCCAGGTCGCGGTCGGCGCCATCAGCGTGGGTCAGGCGTCGATCGGGCTCGGCTGGGGGATCGGCCAGCTCGCGTTCGGGCTGCTCGCCGCCGGGCAGGTCGCCGCCGGCTACCTCGGCGCGGCGGGACAGCTCGCGGTCGCGCCGCACGCGCTTGGCATGGTGACCGACACGGGGATGTTCGTCGCGGCCGGGTGGTTGATCACCGGGATCCTGCTGGCCGCGGCGGTCGCGCGCCGGCGCCGGCGGCTGGGGCCGCTGCTGGACGCGCCGTCGCCCTCCCAGATCGCGGCCGTGCGCGACGGACGGGCCCACGTCGCCGCCGAGGTCGTCTCCGACGACCAGCTGCGCGCGCCGCTCTCCAGCCGTCCGTGCGTCTTCTGGCACACGGTCCACGTCGGACCGGCAGTGCGCGAGCACGAACGGAGCGGCGGCAACGTGGTGATCGGCGACGAGTCGGGTCAGGCGTGCGTCGACTTCGCCAGCGAGGTCATCTTCATCCGCAGCGACAACTACCGCGAGATAGCGGGACCGGACTGGGCCCTGCACCTCGAGACGTCGCTCGCGCGCGGCGAATCGTTGCACGTGGCGGGACCGGTCACGCTGACGGCCGACCCCGGCGCGGGCGCGCCGTACCGTGGCGGCCTGTCTCCGGTGTTCGCGGGGCGGCGGGGGGCGCCGCTGATCGTCACCACCCGCAATCCGATGGCCATCCGCACCGAGCTGCGGTTCGCGGCGGCCTTCGCCTGGACCATGGTCGGCAGCGGCATCCTCGCCGCCTGCTCCTGGGCGCTGTTCTAGCCTAGCCGCTCGGCCGGCTACGGCTCTGCGCTCTTGGGGCTGACGCCCGGGTGCAGGCAGACCCGGTTGCGCCCCGCCCGCTTGGCGTCGTACATGGCCGCGTCGGCGGCGGCGATGAAGGCGTGCGCGTCCTCGATCTTGCGCTCGACGGCGGCGCCGATGCTGATGGTCACCGGGATGACCTTGCCGTCGTGCTCGAAGCGATGGGCCTGGACCGCCGCGCGCAAGCGTTCTCCCAGCACCTGGGCGCCCGCCTGGTCGATCTCGCGGCAGATGATCGCAAACTCCTCGCCGCCCCAGCGCGCGAGCACGTCCTCGCCCCGGATCGCCGACGTCATCACCCGCGCCACGGCGGCCAGCACCGCGTCGCCCGCGACGTGGCCGTAGGTGTCGTTGATCTTCTTGAAGTGATCGATGTCGGCGAACAGCAGCGCCAGCGACTTGTCGTGGCGGACGGCGAAGCGAATCTCCGACTGCAGCCGATCGACGAAGTAGCGCCGGTTGAACGTCGACGTGAGCCCGTCGCGCAGCGCCGACTCGAACAGCTTCTTCTGATAATGCTCGTCGACCTGGTCCTGGTAGGTGAACCGCAGGATGGTCGTGGCGCCGATCGAGATCTTGTCCCCGTCCTTGAGGTCGTACCGGGCGACCTTCTCGCCGTTGCAGAACGTGCCGTTGGTCGAACGGAGATCGACCAGCACCAGCTTGCCGCCCTCGCGCTCGATGGCGCTGTGCTCGCGGGACACGCCGTCGTCGAGCACGCGGACGTCCGTGCGATCGCCGCGGCCGAGGACCGTCCGATCGACCTTCAGCTTGTACATTTCGCCGAAGCTGGGCCCGGAGATCACCACCAGATACGCGCTCGGGCCGGTGCCCGTACGCGGCGCGGGGGCGATCGACGGCACGCTGCTCAGCGTGGTGTCGTCGAGAGGACGATCCATCCTGCTTCGATGTTAACAGAAGTGGACGGGGCCGCGGAGGGCTCCGTCCGGCAGCCACGGGGCTGGCGCGCCATTTTCCTGAACCAACGAGCGATTTATGCACTAGTCTCATTTGCGTCCGCGCCACGATGTCGACGGAAGAGCCAAAAACGGGGAATGGAGAGAGCAGCGACGCCAAGGCCGAGCCCGGCCTGGCGGGCTCGGGCCCAGGCGGAAAGCCTTCGCCCGACCTCGACGCCGCCGTCGCCTGGCCGCCCCCCGAGGCTGCGCCCGGCGCTGAAGCCCCGGCCACGGAGACGGCCGCGACGCCCGATACCTCCCAGGCCGCCGCCGGCAACGGACAAACGGCCGCTGGCGATTCGGGCGTCATGACCGCCCCCGAGCCGGCGGAGAAGCCGGAGGCGGACAAGCCCGGGGCCGGCAACGAGATGCCCGCGGCGACGCCCCAGGAAGAGATGGGGCTGTCGAACTCCACTCTGCACTGGCTGGAGGACGGCGACCAGGCTGTGCCGAGCCGTCTCACCGAACCAGGCACCATGCCGAGCTACGACCCGCGGGCGCCGGTCCCGGGCCGCCGGCGGACCGTCCTGGTCGTTGCCGGCGCTGGTCTGGTGGCGCTGATCGTCGCCGGCTACTTCTACGTCCAGGCGGAGAAGCACCGGGCGGCGCAGGCCCCCGCCGCCGCGGTCGCGGAGCCCGCCCGCGATCTGACCAGCCGCGCCGAGGCCGCGCTGGCCGCGAACCGGTACGACGAGGCGCTCGAGCTCGCGCACCTCGCGCTGGTCGCCGACCAGCGGTTCGCGGACGCGCACTTCGTCGTCGGTACCGTCCAGCAGGCGCGGAATCAGTTCGCCGCCGCCCGCGACGAGTTCCGCAAGTATCTGGAGCTGGCGCCGCTCGGGACGCATTCCCGGGCCGCGCGCACCGCTCTTGCCACGATGCCGCCATGACCACGCTGCGCCCTCCTCCGCCCCGCCGGCTGTCGCTCGCGGATCTGAGGGTGCGTTATGTGGAGGGGGGGCGCGCCCTGCCCGCGACGATCGAGGCCGCGCTGACGGCGGACGGACGGCCCGGCGCGAAGGCGATCCTCGCCGCGGTCGCGCGCCGCCGGCGCGCCAACCGCGCGGAGGGACAGCGCCTGCGGACGATGCTGCGCTACGAGACCGCCCTGTGGGGCACCGGCGTCGCGCACGTCGCCGGCGTCGACGAGGCGGGGATGAGCCCGCTCGCCGGGCCGGTGGCCGCCGCGGCCGTCATCTTCGCCAGCGGCACGCGCATCCCGGAGGTCGACGACTCCAAGCGCTTGAACGCGGACGTGCGCGAGCGGCTCGCCCCGATCATCCGCGAGCGGGCGCTGGCCTGGGCGGTCGCCTACGCCGAGGTCGACGAGATCGACTGCATCAACATCTACTGGGCCGGCCTGGCGGCGATGCGACGGGCGATCGACGCGCTCGCGCCGGCGGCGGAGCACCTGCTGATCGACGGACGCAAGCTGCGCGACGTCATGCTGCCCCAGCAGGCGATCATCAAGGGCGACACGAAGAGCCTGTCGATCGCGGCGGCGTCCATCCTCGCCAAGACCGCGCGCGACGCGCGCATGCGCGCGTTCGACGCCCTGTATCCCGGATATGGCTTCGCCCAGCACAAGGGCTATCCGGTGAAGGCGCACTTCCGCGCGCTGCACCAGCTCGGCCCGTGCGCGATCCACCGCCGGTCGTTCGCGGTGGTGCGCGAGGTGCTCGGCCTGCCGCCGCTGCCGCCCTGGCCGGACCGATCGGCCGTGATGATCGCGCGCGCCGAGTAGCGCGCGGACTCACACGCCTGCACACGCGGTCACTCCGCCCCACCCGTCCGCACCCGGCAACCGATGTCGCGGAAGCTCCGCCGAAAGTTGGGCGGCGCGCGTTTCGGCCGTCGACGGCGGCGTGGTGCGCGTCCACAATGGAAACGGATCCACCATGGACCAGACGCGGAGGATCGCTCCTCGGGTACCCTACGACGAAGCGGTCGCGCTCGCGCGCTTCGATGGGCGGGGACGACTGTACGCGCGGGCGCTCGATCTCTCGACGACCGGCATTCACGTCATCTGCGCCGAGTCGTGTCCCCTCGGGACCGTCGTCCGCTGCACGCTGCTGCTGCCGGGCGGGCCGCGCACCGTCCGCGGGCGCGTGGTCCGCGAGACCGTGCTCCAGAGCGGCGTCGGGCTGGCGATCGCGTTCTCCAGCGTGGAGCCGGGCACGGCGGCCGCCATCAAGTCGCTGATCGACACCCGCGTGCACCAGGTGATGCCCGCGAAGCTGCGGGTCGCCGGCGTCGACAGGACCTTGCGCTGTGAGGGTCGCGTCGACGACCACACCGTCCGGCTGACGGCGACGCTCCCGTTCCTGCGCATGGACGGCGGCGTCGAGGTCCTGCTGGGCGAAAACGGCGAGGTCGCCGAGCGCGGCTTCATCAAGAAGATCGCGGTCGATCCGTCGACGTCCGACGGCGTGCCCCGGCTGGCCGTCGACGTCGCGCTGGCGAACGACACGCAGCCGTACGGTGCCAGCCCCCGGGCGATGGGCGCCAGCGCGCCACCCACCCGGCTCCCGCCGCCCTGCGGCCATCCGCTGCCGTCGGTGCTGGTGTCACCCGGGCTGGTGCGCGAGGTCCACCGCGCCGAGGAGCGCCCGCCGCGGCGCCGCGTGCACTTCACCGCCGAGATCTCGCGCCGTGGAGGTTCGGATTGGTCGACCTGGGCCGCTCCGCCGGTGATCGTCAGCCGGCCGCGCGTGCGCCGCCCGAAGGCGCGGCGGCAGAAGAAGACCGCCCGCATCGGCGTGCTCGGCGCGCTCCTGCGCAGCCTGCGCTCCTGGATCTAGCGCCGCGCCTGGTTTCGCGGCGCGCGTGATCGGGCGGCGCCGGGATCGCGCTTCACCCGCGCGCGCGGCGTGGTACACCCGTGCGCATGCACGACCAAGCGCAGGCCGAGCTCGCGGAGGCCAAACGCCGCGTCGACGAGCTGCGCGCGCAGATCGATCACCACACCTACTGCTACTACGTGCTCGACGCGCCCGAGATCTCGGACGCCGACTTCGACAAGCTGATGCGCGAGCTCGACGCGCTCGAGAAGAAGCACCCCGAGCTGCTGTCGCCGGACTCGCCGACCCAGCGCGTGGGCGGCGCCGCGGTCACCTCGCTGTTCGCGCCCGTCCGACACTCGTCGCCCCTGCTCTCGCTGGACAACGCGTTCGACGACGAGGAGCTGACCGCCTGGCGCGATCGCGTCGTCAAGGGCCTCGGCCGCGAGCCCGCCTGCGTCTGCGAGCCGAAGATCGACGGCGTCTCGCTGGCCGTCGTCTACGAGAAGGGCCGCCTCACGCGCGGCGCCACGCGCGGCGACGGACAGATCGGCGAGGACGTGACCGCCAATGTGCGCACCATCCGCGGCGTGCCGGCGAAGCTGCGGACCGACACGCCGCCCGACTGGCTGGAGGTGCGCGGCGAGGCCTTCCTCCGGCTGGCCGACTTCGACCGCATCAATCAGGAGCTGGGCGCCGCGGGCAAGCCGCTGTTCGCCAATCCGCGCAACTCGACGGCCGGCCTCCTGCGCCAGAAGGACCCGAACGTCACCGCGGCGCGCCCGATCAGCGTCTATTTCCACGGCCTGGTCCGCATCGACGGGAAGCGGCTGGAGAGCTACAGCGACACCCTCGCCTACCTGCGCAGCGTCGGGCTGCGCACGCACCCGGAGGGCAAGACCTGCGCCGGGCTGGACGAGGTGCGGGCCTACGTGAAGGACATGGAGGCGCGCCGGCACGCGCTCGAGCACGAGATCGACGGCGCGGTCATCAAGGTCGACCGCTACGCCGACGCGCACGAGCTGGGCGCGACCTCGAAGTTTCCGCGCTGGGCGATCGCCTACAAGTTCCCGCCCGAGGAGCAGACGACGATCCTGCGCGACATCCAGGTCAGCGTCGGGCGGACCGGCGCGGTCACGCCGTTCGCGATGCTCGAGCCGGTGCGCGTCGGCGGGGTGACCATCTCCATGGCGACGCTGCACAACGCCGACGAGGTGGCGCGCAAGGGCGTCCTGATCGGCGACACCGTCGTCGTGCGGCGCGCCGGAGAGGTGATCCCGGAGGTCGTGGCGCCGATCCCGAGCCTGCGCAAGGGGAGCGAACGGCCCTTCGTGATGCCGGAGAGCTGTCCCAACTGCGGCACCCGCATCGTACGCCCGGAGGGCGAAGCCGTCGCGCGCTGCCCGAACCTGCAGTGCCCGGCGCAGATCTGGGGACGCATCGTCCACTTCGCCGGGCGCGGCGCGATGGACATCGAGCACCTGGGCGAGCGCACCGCGCAGGAGCTGCTGGAGAAGCGGCTGATCGCCGATCAGGCCGACATCTTCGGGCTGACCGACGCGCAGATCGGCCAGCTCACGAACTTCAAGGACCGCGCGGTCGCCAACCTGCGCGCCGCCATCGCGGCGGCCAAGGATCGCCCCATCGATCGCCTGCTGTACGGGTTCGGCATCCGGCACGTCGGCGCGTCGGCGGCGCGCGCGCTCGCGGACCACTTCGGATCGGTCGACAAGATCGCCGCGGCGCCGGCCGACGAGATCGCGGCCGTCGACGGGGTCGGCGAGGTGATCGCGGGGGCGGCGCGCGAGTTCTTCGACCGTCCCGAGACGAAGGGCTTGCTGGAGAAGCTGCGCGCCGCGGGCGTGCGCCTGGAGGAGCAGCGCCAGCCGCGGGGCGGGCCGCTGCTCGGCAAGACGTTCGTCATCACCGGCACGCTGGAGAAGTTCTCGCGCGAGGAGGCGAAGGCGCGGATCGAGGATCTCGGCGGCAAGGTGACCAACAGCCTGTCCGGCAAGACCGACTATTTGGTGGTCGGCGAGAGCCCCGGCACGAAGCTGGACAAGGCGACCAAGCTCGGCGTCGCGACGCTGGACGAGAAGGCGTTCCTCGCGTTGCTCGAGAGCCCGCCGCAAGAGGCGCCCTCACCCTAGCCCTCTCCCGCAAGCGGGAGAGGGGACCAGATCCGTATTCCCCCTCTCCCGCTTGCGGGAGAGGGGACCAGATCCGTATTCCCCCCTCTCCCGCTTGCGGGAGAGGGGACCAGATCGTTCTTCCCCCTCTCCCGCTTGCGGGAGAGGGTCGGGGTGAGGGGCGAGCCTTGCGAGGCGCGGCCTCCGCCGACCGTCCCGTCAGCCGTTGATCGTGCGCATCCCCCCTTCCGGGTAGCGATCACCGGCGGTGACGCCGCGGGGAGCCGCGGCGTCGAGGCGCGCGAGCTCCTCTGCGGTCAGCCGAACGTCGGCGGCGGCGACGTTCTCGGTCAGGTGCGCCCGCTTCGTCGTGCCCGGGATCGGCACGACGTCGTCGCCGCGCGACAGCACCCAGGCGAGCGCGAGCTGCCCGACGGTGATCTGCTTGTCGGCCGCGACGGCGCGCACGCGATCGACGATCGCCCGGTTGGCGGCGAAGTTCTCGCCCTGGAAACGCGGGTGCTGCCGCCGCGAATCGCCGTCGGCGACGTCGGCGGCGGTGGCGAAGCGGCCGGTCAGGAACCCACGCCCGAGCGGGCTGTACGCGACGAAGCCGATGCCGAGCTCGCGGACGGTGGGCAGGATCTCGGCCTCCGGATCGCGCGTCCACAACGAGTACTCGGTCTGCAGCGCCGAGATCGGATGCGTGGCGTGCGCGCGCCGCACCGTCGCCGCGGCCGCCTCGGACAGGCCGAGGAAGCGAACCTTGCCCGCGCGCACCAGCTCGGCCATCGCGCCGACCGTCTCCTCGATCGGCACCTTCCGGTCGACGCGGTGCTGGTAGTAGAGGTCGATCGTGTCCACGCCCAGGCGCTGCAACGAAGCGTCGCACGCCCGCCGCACGTACTCCGGCCGCCCGTCGATCCCCAGCCACGCCCCGTCCTCGCCGCGCACGTTGCCGAACTTCGTCGCCAGCACCACACCGTCGCGCCGACCGCGCAGCGCGCGGCCGACCAGCCGCTCGTTGGTGAACGGGCCGTAGATGTCGGACGTGTCGAGAAAATCGATCCCGTGATCGAGCGCGTGGTGGATGGTCGCGATCGCCTCGTCCTCGGAAGCCGGACCGTAGAAGTCGCTCATCCCCATGCAGCCGAGGCCCACCGCCGAGACCCGGAGCCCCTGCCGACCCAGCGCGCGTGTGTTCATGCGCTACGTCTAGGCCCGCCGACGCGGGTGCGCAAGCGGCCTCTTCGCCGTCGCTGCGCGGTGAGCCGGCCCCGCCCCGCCGTGCTACTCTTCCAGACGATTCGGCGGTTTGTTAACAAGATTGCCGCCGCTTTGTATGCTGCAGCTTAGGAGGTTCCGCATGCTCGCGAAGCGCTTCGACGCGCGTCCCCATCCGACGCCGCTGGCGTTCGGTGTCCTGGTCGGGCTGGGGATGGCGGCGTTGGCGATTTCGTCCTGCGGCGGCGGCGTGGGCGGAAGCACGGGTATGGGCGGAGGCGGTGCCGCGGGCACCACCGGCGCCGGCAACACGACGGGCGCCGGCAACACCAGCGGCGTCGCGGGAACGACCGGCGCGGCGGGCAGCGCCACGACGGGTGCTGGCGGAAGCGGCGCGGGCACATCCGGCGCCGCCGGGGTGAGCGGCAGCGCCGGAACGGGCGGGAGCACGGCCGGTTCCGGCGGCGGCGCCACGGGCGCGGGCGGCGCCGCGGGCTCCTCCGGCACCGGGGCCGCTGGACGGGGCGGCGCGACCGGGGCCGCCGGCGCGACCGGCAGCGCCG
>JADMIO010897354.1_pt1 | contig 47152 bp, 75 predicted proteins | sample 8958161 | NCBI WGS metagenome assembly JADMIO01 (sample SAMN16585339, study PRJNA669376) | soil metagenome | isolation source: Crop rotation soil | place: USA: Cullars Rotation, Alabama | collected 2011
AGGTGAGCCAGTGTGATTACATTTGCGGCCTAACTGTGGCCAGTCCAGTTACGCTGGAGTCACTAGTATTTAGGTGACACTATAGAAGCGGCCGCGACAACTTGTCCACGTGGAATTCTAAGCTTAGGATCCCAATGTGCTGGAAAGTTCTCCCGCGCCAGCTGCAAGTCCTGAGCAGCCTTGGCGGCATCCTGTGCGAGTTTCGCCTTGGCTTGCTGATCGGACATGGTGAGCTGCGCCACCGACGCTTTCTCATCCATCTGCTGCTTGGCTTGTTGCGCTTGTGCGTCCGCCTGCACCTTCGCCATTTGCGGGTCAGGCTGCGGTGGCGGCGTGTACGGCTGCATCTTCGGCTTGCCGGTCTCGGGATCGACGACAGGCTGGCCGTCCGGCCCCATCACCGGCTGGTCCGGCACTTCCGTGAAGAACGGCGTCGCGCTCTTGTAGCCCGCCTGCCGCGCCAGTTCTTCCTGGTACGCGAAGCGGTTCTTCACCGTGACGTTGGGGTTTCCGGCGCCGGCGAAACCGATCACCTTGTCCTGCTCTTGGCCGATCATCTGCAAGCCCACCAGCGTGTGCTCGCGATTGATGCCGCCCGCGTAGACCGACACGTTCAGCATGGCGTCCCAAGGGCGGGGATCGAACACACAATACTTGCCGCCCACCCGCGCTTGCTTGGGCTGGTTCTGATGGCGGCACACCAGCCGGTAGAGCTTGCCGAACAGCATGGCGAGCCCGTCGGCGATGTTGCGCGCCGTCATTTCCTTTTGCGCGTCGGCGTTGATCTGCAGCTTGGTCAGCGCCACGCCGCTATGGGTGTCGTTCAGCGCATCGCTATCGAGGCCGCGCGTCTCCCGCGATGAGCCGGTGCGGTCGCCAACCCGCTCCTTGTTCATCTGCAGCATCGCCATGGCGGATTCTGCCGCACTGTTGGGCGCAACGAGCTGCATGATGTGCTCGGCGGGAGGGCCCTCTACGGCAACCTTCGCGCCACTATACGTGGCCAGCAGGCTTTCCAGATCCACGTTGTTTTTGTTGTAAGCCTCGCGAACCACGACATTCTGATACGTCGCGTCGAGCGCGGCGCGCGTCAGCACCGTCGAGATACGCTGCAGGTCTGCTGCGATGTCATGGACGCTTTGGCCCATGAAGCGGTGCGGCACTGGCCGATAGCTGGCCACCGCAAACGGGTTTTCCTCGACCTCCTCAAATTCCAGGATGGTGTTCTGAATGCGGTACGAGCGGACCACTTCCGGGTAGCCATCGTCGTTTAAGTCGAGGCGGATGTATTCCTCTAGGACCTCAATCTCTGTCGAGGCCGGGTCAGCAGGCGTCTTGTAGTCGTTGCGATCGTCCTGGAAGCGTTCTTGCCGCACATCGTCACTGCGCCGGATGTTGCCGTCAGCAGTCGCGCTTGCAGATGACGCCCCATAGATTTCGTCCTCCTTGTCGGGCCACAGATGGCACGCCTCGCCACGTAGCATACGTAGGACCCGGCCCACGTAGCGAGCCTTGTCGATCTCCACGGCGCGGCCGTTGAGGCGCATGTCTTCGGGCGCAATCGACACAATCTCGGCGCGCGCCGGGCGCTTGATGCGCTTGATGACCAAATCAATGCCGCCGGCTTCGGACTCCTTGTCAAAGTCGTGCGCGACGATCTCAATGTTTTGGTCCTGCTGCAGTTGCATGACCTGGGCGATGTTCAGCCCGGTCAGCTTTTGCGGCGCCGAATATTCCTTGTCGCGCCAGTAGCAGGCCATGTAGCCCATGCGGTGCAGCATGGCGTCGGTGCAGAAGTCCCGCAGCAGCCGATAGCCCGGATTGTCCGCGAAGAACATCCAGTAGAGGTAATCGGCCGCCTGCTTGGCGCTCTCTTCCTGGTCGGGGCTGTTGGCCTCAAGCGTGATGACGTTGCCGCCCTCGGCAAACACACGCAGGTAATCCGGCAGCTGCCAGTTGATGACCTCGAAGATTTCGCGCGTCGTGACTTGGCTGCGCCCGTCTTCCTCGTCGCCATACGGCTCGCCGTAATAGCGTTGCAGCGCTTCGATTTGCTGAGAGACGATCTCGCTCTGGTGAAAGCCCAGCGCATCGTGCTCTTCCAGCTTGAGCGCTCGAAGGAGCTTGTCTTCCTGCTGCTCGCGATTGAGCGCGCTGTCCTTGCCGTGGTTCTGGTCCGCGTACGGCGTGGGCGCGTCGTAGGCTACGCTCAAGCCATCGTTCCGAAGCGTGGCCGCGGCACAGGCGCAATGATGCCCGTCGGCGGCGCGTAATCGATGTGCATCAAGCCGAACGCATCCGCTGCGTGGCTAGACCAGTCGTGTTCAGGCCCGAGCCCCACATTCCGCTCCTCGTGAATCTTCTCGTGATAAAAGCCCAGCGCCTTGACGCCGGGCCGTGTCTTGTCTTCGTCGAACCAGCAGCGCGTGAAGTTGCGTCGTGTCGCGTCCACACGCTGGATCGCAGCGCCCGGCCCCTGGTTACGAACCACACGCGCCTTGAAGCCCGCAGACTTGGCCTGCGCTTCGTAGCTCATGCTCACCGGATTATCCGGGTGAATGGATGCGCCGTCGTGCGGCAGCACGCACAGACAGCCATCGTAGCCGTTGTTGCGTAGCCAGTTGAAGTAATAGCCCGGCGCTTGGCCTGTGCCCTCGCAGTAATCCAGCACGTTGATGCGGTCGCCGCTGAACTGGCACACCCACACCGCAGTGGCGTCGTTGCGACCGAGATCCCAGTATGCACGCACCTGAAAGTTCGGATCGAGCGCCAGCACTGTGAAGCGCCCCTGCTCTCTCGCGACGCGTAGCTGCTTGGCGAAGTAAGCGCCTTCGACGGCTTTGACATATTCGCCGCCCCACACGTGATCTGCGACGTCCGGGTTGGTCGCGTAGTCGTGCTCCATTTGCTTGCGGAGCACTTCTGGAAACCACGGATTATCCTTCCAGCCCACACGGCGTACGATGCTGGCCGGCGGCGGACCGCCCTTGCCCCGAAACATCTGGTCGATCGGGTCGTGTTCGTATTCTGGGTTCCAGCTCCAGAAGAAACAGCTTGTCTCTTTGCGCAACGTCGGGATCAGCACCGTGATCGACTGCTTGGAAAACCGATTGGCTTCCTCGCCCCAGAACGCGTCGTACGCTTCCATGGACTTGATGCCTTGGGGATTGCGCCACGTGCCTAGGAACGTAAACAGCGTGTCGTTGCGCAGCCCGCGTATCTCGCGCTCTGTGCTCTCGTAGTAGTCTTCGAGCCCAAGCGCTGCGATCTGGTCATCCAGAAGCAGCTTCACGCTTTCTTGGATGTTGCGCTGAAACTCCCGGCCGCAGCCGACGCGCATGGTCTTCTCGGCGCCGCCGATCAGCAGCCGCTTGGCTATCGAGTGAGACTTTGCCCCGCCGCGGCCGCCGTGCAGTGCGTAGTGGCGCGCTGGCTCCCACAAGCAGCCGGCGTATTCGGGTAGCCTGACTTCAGCTAGGTTTTCCGACAAGGATTACCTTGAAGCCGTCGAGCTTTTCACCGTCGGCGTCGCCGTGATTGAGTTGCGTGGGGATCACACGACCGAGCAACGCCATGAACGCCGTCGGGTTGGCTTCGGCTTGCGCCTGCAAGTATTGCACGCCACCCGCGCCCTCTAACGCGCGCAGCACCATGTCCTTCACGACCGCAGTGTTCTTGTTGAGCGAACCCTTTGGGCGGCCCATGCCTGCGCGTGGTGGTTTTGCCACTATCTGTCTCTATTTTATTGCTGCGCCTGCGGACACACGCGCCCATCCGCCAGATGCTCGCCCGGCACGCAACGCTGCGGCGGGTTGAGCTGCTGGGTAACGGCGCCGGTGATCGCCATTTCGTGGCCGAACGTCGCGAACTGCGTCGTCAGCCCTGCGTCATGGAGCGCCACGCCGGCCACCGCGAGCGATGCGCCGATGATAGCGCCCACAAGTGCTGCGTAGCCCCGCGAGGCGTGGCGAGCGTGGGAGATCTCCGCCGGCGTCGGGCGCGCCTTCAATTCCGCGCGCAGATGCGTTAGCTCCTTCAGCTCTTCGAGGCTTTTGACGTTGAATGCTCTGCAGATGTCCTGCTCGCGCTTGCGGCCTGCTGCTGTGCGGATGCCGCGCTCGCGTGCTGACAGCTTGTCGTCTGGTGAGAGCTTTTGGTAGGCGGCTTCTTCGATGGGCTTGCCGCTGGCGTCTAGTGGTGCGATCTGCTCGCCGCCGACGGTGATCAGCTTGGCGCTCACGCCAGCACCACAAACGCCACCAGCGCCGCGAATGGCGATATGGCCAGCACGGCGAGCGAGATGCGCTCCACGATGGTCACAGCGGCATCATCCCTACAATCACCATAGCCAGCACCAGGAACGCGCCCAGCGTGAGCCAGAAGCGCTCCGAGCGCGGCGGGTGATAGCTGGGGACGGGCATTAGCCTGCGCTTCCGCTGTCGCCTTTGAGGTGCGCCTCTGCTGTGTCGCAGGCGCGACGCACAGCCGCTAGCGAGATGTCTTCGCGAACGCAGCCCAACACGATCTCAAGCGCTCGTTGCGCTTCATCAGGGCGCGGCAATGCACGACGGGCGCTGTGCCTCACAGCCCCATAACTGGCAGCGGCGCGGTTCTGCGCGATCACGTCGCGGTCGTATTGGGATTTGGTTTCGTAACTGTCCATCTACCGCCCCTTCCCTGCCTTCTTCGCGACGGTGCGGACCTTCTTGGCGGCCTTGCGCTTGGCTTTGGCTGGCGTGATGCGTGGCATTCTCGTTCTCCTGTGTTGGTCCTGCGGCGCGCGGAGCTGGGAGGCGCGTACGCTGGCGAGTCCGCTGTGAAATGGACGCTCGCCGGGTCGGGGTCGGCCACGTAAGCGCTTGAACGCACGCCGCAGGATGGTGAATCGGCAGGCGGTTTGACACGACTGGTCTTTGCCAAGAATGCAGATCGCTCGCGACCGTGGCCTGCCGAAACGCGAAAGCGCGCCGCAGGGGTGAGCCTGGGCGCGCGAAAATAAGCGTGGCAATTCACTATGCGTTTTTGGGGTGGTCGTCAAGCCGCTACCCGTCCGCCGCCCGCGAGGCGCGCAAAATCCAAATCGCGATCGGCCAGCAGCTCACAGCACCACACGATGCGCTTGATGACTTCGCGCTGATTGAGGCGGATGACCTTGCCCTTGGCATTGTGCTGCATGCCGTCGGGGCGGGCATGAATGCGGATTTCCTCTAACGTTGGCTGGCGGATGTCGAATAGATGTTCAAACACCGCCAGGCGCGCGGGTGATGCTTCTGGATGTGCGCGCACATAGCTCTCCGCACCATCCACAATCGCCCTCGCCCGCTCCTGCGCCCACGACTCGCCCAGGTAGTGAAAACCAAAATCGACGCGGACGCTTTCCTCTTCGCGGTCGATATCCCCGCTCGCTACCTGCTTGCTCTCGTAAAGCTTATTAGCGTTGCGCACGGCATCCTCGGTGAGCAGCTTGCGGACAACCGGCTCGTTGATCGCCCACGTCCAATCCTGTTTGCGCTCCTCATCACGCACAGAGCGATAGCGACGCGCGGCCTCGCGCTGGATCATCGCGTAGGTCCAACCCTGCCTGTAGACGCGGTGGTCTAGAAAGGGCTCTGGCGTCTCGGCTTCCGCCTCGATCTCCCGGCGGCGCGCATAATCCGCCAGAATCTTCTTAGCCGCGTTGCTCATGCCACCCTCCGCGCGTGTGTGACTTTCTGGCGTCGCGTCACTTCCTCGAACGTGATACGCGGCAGCCCTAATCGATTGGCCTTGCCAATAATGGCGTTGGTGGATTTGCCGATGTGCTTGGCGATGTCTTCAGCGCGGTCGGTTTCCCAGTGCTCACGCAGATAGGCCAAATCCTCTTCGCGCCATGGCAGATGCCCCCTCATGCCGCTACTCCTGCGGGAAAGGCGCGGTTGGAGTGCACGCGCTCAGCGTAGAGCGCCAAGAGCGCTGCTTCAGCGCGTCCATCGTCCTTCTTGCGAGCCCAGAAATGCGCCTGCTCCGGAACAAGCTGCGATGCTCGCGCACGGGCGCCGTCCTTCTCTTTCGGACACGCCATCTCGCGCTTCCAGACGTGCGGCATCACAAATTCCAGCGGCCAGAATTGCGCCGAGACAACGCCCTCGACCAAGCCGAACGAGCGGCCGAAATTAAACATGCCGCTGACGCCGGCGCCGGGGCGCGCGCCAACTTGCTCCAGCAAACACAGCCGCGGCGCTGCGTGGTCGTCCAGCAATCGCGCCAGTTCGTAGCCATCGACGCGACGCTTGCCGAGTTCGAGCGTCGGCATATCGTGGATTTCCAGCGTGCGCGTGGCGGGCTGCCAAAACGCAAGCGCGCCGTTCAGTCCGGGATCGATGCCGAGAAAGATCATGGCGCCCACTCCACGCCGCCGTAGGGGCTAAAGGCGCGCGGCGCCACCACGCGCACGCCGTGCTTTTTCATCAAGCCAGGAGCGGCGCTTTCGAGCGTGAAACACGCAAGCGGTTGGCGAATGCCGATACGGCCATCGGCGGCAAAGCGCGCTTCCTTGAGGTACGTCTCGGTGCGGCGCGGATCAATGGTTCCAAATTCTTCGACATAAGCGGCACAAGCCCCGCTCGGCTCGGCGCTGAACCCATCCGAGTGTGCCGGAGCGTCGCTAGCAGCCTTAGGCGGCGCGAGCGCCTTCGCACGCTGACGCAGCAGCATTTCCGCCAGATCGGCCCGGAATTGCATGTGGCTTTCGCACTGGTCCCGGATTTCTTTTTCGGTTGGCCACCATTGCCCGCGATCCGTGCGCGGCCATTGCGACACTGCCGCCATCGCGATTTCAGCAGGAAACTCCGCAAGCACCTGTTTGAGCCGCTCCGACCACAGCACCACTTTGGCGTCGTCGAAGTCCGACGGCTTGGCGCACACCGCCGTTAGCACGGCGAGCGCCTTAGCGATTTGGGTTGGCGGCGCACGACGCGCATTGGCCTTGTCGATAGCCGCCAGCGCGCCAGTCGCGTCCTTCGCTGACATTTCGCCGTCAAGGACGAGGTGGTCCAAAATCCCCGTCTTCGAGTTCGTCCGCAAGCGCACGTTCCATGATGATTGTAGCTGCCGAACGAGGTCCAGTTCGTGCACCGGCACGATTGGCGTTTCCGGCGCCGCCAGGTCCGTTCCCATGTTTCTCTCCTTGGAATTTTATTTCGTTGAGCACCCACGTGCGCCAACCCGCCTCAACGCTGGCGAACAGCGTCCCCTTCGAGGCGTGGTGATTTTTGAAGCGCTCCCAGAGCGCGTCGGCTGTGCCGTTCACGAATCCGCGCTCAGCTGCGAAAGTTAGCGCGCCGTCTGAGATCAAAAGATCAGGATCGACCGTGCAACGCCGCTGCGTCTTGGCGCGGACAGCTGAGCGAAGCGAAGCTGTAGGTTCATATGACGGTTCAGTACTTGGTTCATAAGGGGCCGCACCTTGTGCGGCTCCCCCCGCCGCATAGCCTTGCGGCTCCCCCCTGGGCATTTCTGCGGGAGGGGCCCTCTGCAACTTTGCGGCCCCCTCCTCTGCAACTTTGCGGCCCTGCTTGTTAGGGGCCCTATTATGGGGCGGGGCCGCAATCTTGCGGCTGGGGTGCACGGTGTAGAGATTGGACGATTGACCGCCCTTTTCACGCATGCGCCCATCGACCTTGATGTGGCCAGCGGATGCCAATTCTTTCATGGCCCGGTCGACCGTATCGAGCGAGCAATCACCCACCTCCGCGAGAGATTTGCGGGATGGGTAGCAGGTCCAAGTCGCCTTATCGCAGCTATCGGCGAGACCGATCAGCACAAGCTTGGCGCGCGGCGACAGGCCGTGCACAGAGAGCGCCCATGTGATGGCCTCGGTGCTCAATTCAGCACCCGCTCGCGCAATGGCTCGTCCGGATACTCGGCCGCGTCCGCGTCGATCACGCAGCACACGTCCCAGAGCGGCACGCGCACGATGCGGGCGATTTCGTCTTCGTCGCAGCCGATCTCATAGAGCGTCAGGATTTCGCCCATGGTTTCGTCGGAGATTTCAGGCAGCATCACGCGCCTCCATTTGCCGTTGCTCGTAGCGGTCGCGCTTGCGCGCCAAGCGCACAGCGTTCATCACCTGCAGGAGATTGAGGCCCGTCTCGTCCATCGCCTCGTCTAGGGCGTTTAGGACGATTGCGGCGGCCAGCACGGACTTCGGGTGCGGCTGCCGCCCAGAGAAAGCTTGGCGTTTCTTCGGAGGTTTGGGGGGCGTGCGTGTGCGCTTGATGAAGCCCGCGACCGCGCTGCGGCCCTCGCCGTGGTAGCCATCGAAATCGCCGAGCGCACGAGCGATCTGAAGAAAGCTGCGTCCGTCCTTCCAAAGTTCGATCGCTCGCGTGCGACGTGCTGTCGTCCAGCTCATTTCCCCTCGCTCCAACAAAAAGACGCGCCTCTCCGCTCCGAGGGCGCGCCCGTTACTGCTGCTGTGTTGCTCTCCGCATGTTCTCGAAATACTGGTGCGTCCGTTCAGCGCGGCGCTTCCACTTGGCCAGCGCGATCTTGCTGCGATGGTGCGCGCGCAATGCAGCGCCAGCACCGACGACGGCGGCCAAGCCGAGGAAGAGCGCGAGGACGGGCCAGATCATGCCGCGTCCGCCGATGCAGCAAGCGCCAGCCGCGCCAGGAGCGCGTCATCAACCCAGCCCCAGCCGCGCGCCCAGGCGGCGGCTTTAACGGAAGGCCAATACTTTGGCTTGATGTTGTTGAGGGCCCGCCAGCGCTTCACGCGCTCATACGGCTGCTTGGTTTCATTCGCAAAATCGGCCATTGTCCCCCAACGGCGGATCAATTCATCGAAGTCTGCGGGGGGCACGAAGGATGTGCTCATGTTGGCGACAGTACGTGGGGTACCGGGGTTTGGCAATACCCGCGGCGCCTATAGGACCGCAAACCGTGGTACTCGCCGGGTCGTGAGCAATATGCATGACCGACTTCGCAAGGCCCGAAGCCAAAAGTTCTCCACATCTAAAGACGCAGCCGAGGCGTTCGGCTTTAACGAGAACACGCTTCGATCCAACGAAAATGGCAATAAAACCTTTGGTCGCGACGCCGCCGTAAAATATGCGCAGGCATTCGGTGTTAGGCTGGAATGGCTATTGTCGGGGAAGGGAACTATGCGCCATACTCGCACCCTTGTACCCGTGGAGGGTTTTGTGGGCGCCGGGGCGGCTGTTTTCCCACTGGATGAAGGGGCTTTCGAGCCCATCACACCACCGTTCGGAACACCGGATGGCGCGACCGCCTTCATAGTGCGTGGCGATAGCATGTACCCCGCGTACCGTGACGGGACGTTCATCATCGCGATGCCAACCGACGACATCAAATCGCTGCTTCACACGCGCGCCGTGGTGACGCTCGATGACCAGCGGCGCTTCGTGAAGGACGTAGGCCCGGGCTCGCGTAATGGGCTTTTCACCCTCTACAGCCATAACGCCGCGCCGATACCTGACGTACGAATCGTACAGGGCGCGAAGGTTATCGGGACCAAAGAACCGGCCTAGCGGTACAAAGAGTACTTGACGAACGCGGTACCGGGTGTACTGTCGCTCCATCACTTCGGAGCGCCACATGGACCTCGCAGCCGCCCACGACATCTGCCACGCGCCGTTCAACGACCGCCGCCTCAGAGACATCATGGCGGACTATCGCCAGGAGATCGCTGACGCGCTGGCCAAGGGCTACCCCGCCGACCAAGACGCGCTGCTGACCATCGCCATTAATGGCCCGGCGTTTCTGCGCGGCATGATCTCAGCGGAAGGCGTGCGGGCCGAGATCGCTGAAGCGCGCGCTGTGCTCAACGCCATGGAGCGCGCGCTGTCATGAGCCTCGCAACAGTAGACCGCTCGCGCGGCGACGTGATCGAAAGCGTGCTCATTCGCGGCGATCTGTCCAAGCTCGGACCCGACGAACGCAACGAGTATTACCTGCGCGTCTGCGATAGCGCGGGCCTCAATCCCCTCACCCAGCCGTTCGACTACCTGACGCTGAACGGCAAGTTGGTGCTCTATGCCAAGAAGGCGTGCACCGATCAGCTGCGCACCATCCACGACATTTCCGTAGTCGAGATGAGCGAAACCGAGCGCGATGGCGTGTTCATCGTTACGTGCAAAGTACGTAACGCCGCTGGCCGCACCGACATTGCCAAGGGCGCCGTCACCATCGGCGCGCTCAAGGGCGATGCGCTCTGCAATGCGATCATGAAGGCTGAGACGAAAGCCAAGCGCCGCGCCACGCTGTCGATCTGCGGGCTTGGTTTGCTCGATGAAGCAGAGATTGAAACTATTCCCGGCGCACCGCCCATCCCCAGCCCCGCGCCGGAAGCGGGCGAGACGTTCCCCCAACCCCCTGCGTCTCGCCCGCAGAATTCATCGCAAGCAAAGAAGGCGGGGGCGTGGGAGCGCTTTACCCAAAGGCTTGAGAGCTTCGCCAATTTGAGCGCGCTGGAAGAGTGGTGGGAAAATCCTGACACCAAGTCTTCGCTGCGTTTGATGCCCGCCGCATGGCAAGAGCAAGCGACCGAGGCTTACGAAAAGCGCCAAGAGTTCTTGGCCGAGAAGCTGCAACGCGAGTTGGATGAGGAGCGGCGCGGGTGAAAAAAGACCGCCCCCCATTCTATCGTCTTGTCAGCAAGACATCGCGCGAGCTGGCGGCGAGTCACTGTCAAGGCTTGCCCGATGGATGGACTGTTACGTTCCGCGAGCCGCGCCGCTCCGACATTCAAAGCGCGAAGATGCACGCGATGGCTTGGGATTTGTCGCGGCAAGTGCCCTGGTGCGGGCAAACGCTCAGCGTGGAGCAGTGGAAGCGTTTCGCCACAGCGAAGTTGAAGAAGGACAAGATCATCTTCGACTGCAACGACAAGGGCGAGCCGGACGCAAACGCTGGCTTGATCGTGCTCGGGTCGTCAACGCGCGACATGAGCGTGGCGGACGTGTCGCAAATCATCGAGTGGTTCTACTGGATGGGCGCGCAACACGGCGTCGTCTGGAAGGACGAAGAAGCCAAGGTCGCGCAGCTGAGCGAGATGCGCCGGTGACCCGCCGCACCATCCGCGAAGCCGCAACCGAGCTGCGCCAATCGCCGCGCATCGTGCAGAGGCTTGCGGTGGAGAACGGGCTTTACGAGATGGCGCCGGGGTCGAATCGTAAGCGACTGACCGAGGCGCATTTCAGAGCGCTGGAAATTCTGATCGCGGGGCAGCCATGTCAATTAAAGCCTACAAGCGGCCGAACGGGTTCTACCACCTCCGCGGCACGTACCTCTCTCAACGTGTTGACCGAAGCTCTGGCACTCGCTCGAAACAGCACGCCGACATCCTCGCAGCGAAAGCGGAGCGCGAGATATTCGAGCGCTACGTCAAAGGCCCGGAAGCCGTCGCCACCTTCGCCGAGCTTGCGGCTGATTACCTCCGCGCCGGAGGCGAAGGCCGCTACATGATGCCGTTGATTGAAAAGTTCGGGCTGACCAAAGCGTCGGCCATCGATCAGTCTGCGCTCGATGCTGCAGCGATCGAACTCTACCCTGACGCCGCGCCGTCGACGCGCCGGCGCCAGGTCTATGCGCCGTTCATCGCCTGCTGGAAGCGCGCCGAAGACGCCAACAAGGCCCCACCGCGCAAATGGAAGCGCGCTGCCGAAGGCAACCGCCGCATCGACTGGCGCACGCCTGAAGAGATTGATGCGCTGCTTGCCGAACTGGAGCCCAACACACGCGGGCTGGTGACGTTCTACGTGGGCGCAGGCTGCCGCGCCTCGGAAGCGCTGAACCTCGTGTGGAGCGATGTGAGCCCCGCGGCACAGCAAGCCACGTTCTGGGCCGACATCACTAAGGCCGGCGAAAGCCGCTCAGTGGATCTGGGATCGCGCGTACGCGCCGCCCTACCCCAGCGCCGCGGTCCTGACGACGCGGTCTTCCTCAACAGCTACGGCGAGCCCTGGCACGCCTACGATGCGGTGAACTTGGCGCTCGGTCGCGCCTGCAAACGCGCCAAGGTGCGCCACACGTCATGCCATGTGCTGCGTCACACCTTCGCCACCTGGGGCTATGCGCTCACCAAGAATTTAGAGACGCTGATGCGTCAAGGCGGCTGGGCTTCGCCCGACATCGCCATGCGCTACATGCACGGCGGCACCGACGACCTCGCCAAGAGTGTGCAGGCGCACGGTTGGGAGCTGCTTGGGAGCACCCTTCCGCGACAACGCAAAAATGTTAAGGTGATCAAGTGATTACGGGCTTCCAGCCTCACCCTTACCAAGGGTGCGCTCTACCACTGAGCTACCGCGGCGACCGGTCGGTTTGCCTAGTGTTTTCAGGGCCGCTTCGCAAGCGGTCTGATCGCGCGCCCCGCCAAACCGTGCAGAACGACTCACAAACGCGCAGCGCGCGCTGGGAGATGGTTGGGAGGTTCGTTCCTGAGTCGTCCGCGTCCTCTCATTCAAAGAGCAGCTTGGGTTCGGCGAACAGCGGAGGTGAGCGCTAAATGGCAGCAAATCAATTTGAGCGGCAGACCTGTGATCGATGCGGCGCTTCGCGAGAAGTCGCCATCGAGCGGCGAGATGGAAGCTCATATTTCGAGGCAACCGAAAAACTCGCGAAGATTTTTAGCCAGGGCGGCGAAGAGCCTATGTCGCTCCACGTTTGCGAGGCCTGCGAGGAAGACTTCGTGGCGTGGGCGAGGCGCAAGCCGGTCGCCAGACCGCTTACCACGAAGAGGCGCCGCAAAACGCCGAACCGAACACGCGCCTGACCCATGCAGCCCGTGACCTTGAAGACGATGGAGTGAAACGCGATGCCATTTGATGCTGTTGGATTTGAGTTGCCTAAGCCCGTCGTGGCGGACGCCGAATTGCTTGCGCACGTCGCGATCGTCTTGCGTAAAACTATGCCCACCCCGGAGCGCTTTGGCGCTCCCCTTACCTTCAACATGAAGTCTTTTATAAACATAGCCGACAAGCCGCAAAATCAACATTGGTGCAGCAGCACTTGCTGCATTGCTGGCTATGCTGCTGTGGTCGCACTTGGCGGCGGCTCCCGCAAAGAGGATTTGGAGAGGTACGCGCGCCGATTTGCCACTGAGCACTCGCAACTGTGCTTCGCGCGCACGCGCGACAATGACCACCATTTCCGCGACGGCGTAACGGAGAGCCAAGCAGCGCAAGCCATCGATAATTATCTGGCTACGGGCGACTGCGATTGGGATTCTATCCTCCCCTCTTCCCCCGGAGTCCCCTGATGGCTGAGAGAGAAAGAGAAGACGTTCGTTGGCAGGTGACGCTGAATATCAGCGAACGTCTATACAGCGCCCTCCATGCAGAGGCTCTGCGTCGAGGCGTGTCGCGAGCCTCTGTTTTGCAAGAAGCATTAGAGGAGTTCGCAACGCGCGCCGAGGCCAAGCAACGCACGCCGCAGGAGCCGTCGAATGTGTAACGCAATCCATCTGGACGTTGCAGGCGTGTTGATTTCTTACGGAGTCGGCGTGATCGGCTTTGCGATTTGGTTTCTCACCTACGAGTACGCGAAGACAGAGAAACCACCGTCATCTGACATCGGGTCTGCGGTGATCGGCGCCATTATCTGGCCGGTGTCCGTGCCGCTTGGCGTGATTGTCGGCGTGGCACAAGGGCTAGGCGCCCACTTTCGCAAACGACGCCTTGCAAAGGCAGGATCGGGGTTGAACCGTGAGTGATGCTCTTTCTGGCGTCCAAGGTGAGGTGGCGTGGCACATGGATGAGATCAAGCGCTTGTTCAAACCCGGCGCGAAAATCACAGTCATGGTCCGCTTTCCGGGGTTTCCGACGCGCGACTTTATGATGACGGACGATGTGTCCGACGAATTGCGCGCAATGATCGAGCGCCGGGAGGCGGACGCCAATGGGCAGCAGTAACTCCCGCAATTGGCCTGCGCCGGAATGCCCAGGCTGCGGCAAGCCGGATGCGGCGCGCATGAACTCTTCGCGCTGGCGACACAACGTGTCTTGCTGCGGCGATGAGTGTGGGTTCCGCGTCGGGGAAGCGTTGAAACGGGCACACGATAGCGACCCCTACAAGTTTTTCGAGGCGATGTTGACGCACGCGAGAGAGCAAATACGCCTCATCGAACTCGCGGAGATCGATGAGGCTCGCATCGAGCATGGCATCCAGAATGCGACGCCGCGCATCGGCGAAAGCGGGAGTTGAACGTGGGCGAACACATCATCAATGGCGAATTTCAGTCGGACAAATACCCGACAACGCCGCGCGGGAAAGTCCCGCTCAGCGTGGCCGATAAGACCGCGCAAGATTTGCTTTGGGAATACGCGCAGCGCCGTCGTGCGGTGGATGAGGAATTTGCCGCCGATCTAGAAACGTGCCTGCTCAACGCGGGTATGGTTGACGGCTTCGCGCCACGAACGCACGCCGCCATCGCGGTGCTGGATCGCCTCGCAGATTGGCACGACAACCAAGCGTCCGAAGCCGACGCAATGGACTTCGCCGAGAGTTCAAAATGGCACGATGCGCGCCGCGCTGAAATTCGCGCGTGCATTGACGCACTAGCCGCACACCTCCCGTCACAAGCGCAAAAGGACTGAGACAATGGCGAGCGCTCGCGATAAAATCCTATGGGTGCTGTGTGACGGCAAAGAGCATTCCGGCTTTGAGTGCAGCAAGCGGTTCTTGTTGCCCGGCATGGTGTATCCAGAACTCTATCGGCTGGAGCGCGCAGGCGAGATCGTCTCCCGTTGGGAGCAGACCAACCGTCCGTGGTCGCCGCGCCAAAGACTTTACCGGATCAAACAACGCTCTGCGACGAAGCAAACGGAGTAATGCGCGATGGGTGATCTTGTCCGTCTCGAATTTAAGTCGCCGCACGTTGAGGATGACGCAATGGCGTTCCTGTCGTGCAAGGCGTGCAGCAACAAGACCTACACGCTCACGCAGGACAAGCTTGACCACTTCCCTCTCATGCGCTGCGCCGCTTGCGGCCAGCACGTCGGACGCATGGGATGGGCTCACGATGATGATCCGGCATTGGCAGGAGGATGATAAGATGACAGACAAACCCCACGACGAGCAGCGTGAGAGCGACTATCGCCGCGCCTTGCAGGAAATCGCCACCGGCTCAATCGCTGGCGAACCTACCAATCATGCGGACACTCTCGCTGTGTGTCGTAAGATCGCAAGCGATGTGTTGGCCCGCCATCCGCATCCGGGCGATGAACCGCGGCAGTTTCGCAATGGCTGAGATTAAGCAACGCACCGCATCAGAGGAGCGGAAGTAGTGCCACAGCGGATACAACTATCGCGCGCCAAAGGTTGGCGCATGCCGCCGAACACCGTGAAGGTGGATCGCACGACGCGGTGGGGCAACCCATACATGATCGGTCGACCCGTCGATCTGGCGATGGTCAAGCGTTGGGGTTGGCGCTTCTCCCCCGCTGGCCTTGAGTTCGTGACGTCTTGCGCGGAGATCGCTGTTCGCAAATTCGCGCACTGCCTCTTTTGGGATGAAGCAATCCACCAGCACGTTCGCGACAAGCTTGGCGGCAAGAACCTCGCCTGCTGGTGCGCGCCATCCGAGCCGTGTCATGCGGACGTTCTGCTGGAACTCGCCAACAGCGATCCGAAGGAAATCCATGCGCGCATGAAGGCGATTGACGAGCGCATCATGGCGGACGCCGAAGCTATCGCTCGCTCCACGCCGGCGCAAACGGACCTGAACGCGGATGAGGTTGAACGGTGATGGATTACAATCTCGCCAACCACCCGGACGACGACCACGAGCACCGCGCGGCAATCATGCCGTGCAAGCGTTGTGGCGCGACGCCGGGCGGCGCTGCGCACAACTGCTACGGCCTCAAGCCGATGTCTCTGGCTCCAGAGGTGACCATCCTCGCGGTGCACTACGAGCGCGGCCCGCTCGAAATCAAGCCCGACGACCAAATGAATTATTGGACCACGCACATAAGCGGTGAGCGGAACTGGTTCGTCATTGACGATGACGAAAGCCCTTCCCTTCCGGACAGTGAGTTCGACGGCTGGATTGCAGAAAGCGCGGAATGACCAACGCCCAGTGCAAACGCCAAATATTGGAGCATCGTCGCGCTGTTTGCGACTACCGCTTCGTGTGGCGCGTCTGTCCGGAGCATCAACGCGCCGGCTGGCGCAATGCAGCACTGACTCACGAGCGCCTTGTCCGCGCCTACTCGAACGATCTGCGTGGCCTCCAACCACGGGAGAAACAGCATGCCCTCCTTTGATCTCCGCACACAGGAAGGCATCGAAGCCGCCGAGCGCGACCTAGCGGCGTTTGAACGTAGCGTTGCCGACTGCGCCACGCGCGACATTCTTCCGTGGGATATGATCGCCGGTCGGCGCGGGATGATTTTGGCCGAAGCCAAGCAACGCCTCAAGGCAGAGGATGCGCGGCTGAAAGAGGATGGAGTTGAGCGTGGCTGACACCATTGATTTGTTCGCTGCGGACCCGATTGCCGAGCGGATGGCATCTGCCGAACGGCGCGGGCAGCGCATCACGCCGTGGGTGCGTCATATGTTGCGCGCGTGGGCCGAGAATGTTGGCAACAAGCCAATGACCGAGGCGGCCGGCGTCATCAAGCCGAACGGAAGCACTTACATCGAAGTCGGCAATTTACCGATCCCTTGTAACTGCGCCGACTGCCAGGAGCCCGCGTTGATATTCCCACCGGACGAAAGCTGTCCGCAGGACTTGTCGAAAGGCATTGGGGGTTACTGCCTGTGCCCGCGCTGCTCGTTTGGGCTAATCGACGAGCAGGCAACGGGAGAAGAGTGATGGAGCGTAACCGCCCTACTCCGGAAGGCCGCGCGCTGGGCGTGGAGATCGCGCGCCTATGCGACCAAGAGGAAGCGAAGCAAGCGCGCATGCTCGCGCCGACGATTCCAGAGCGCTGCAAGACGTGCGCGTTTCGCGGCGGCACATTCCCGAACGGCTGCGGCGGAACGCTCCTAGATGCGCTCCATTGCATCGCAGACGGCCATGATTTTCTTTGCCATGAGCACGGCCGCAAAGGCCAGTTGTGCGCCGGCTATCAGATGATGCGGTTTGAACATCCGTTCGCGATCGGCACGGATTGGCCGTGGTTTACGCAAGACGCCGAACCGAACACGCGCCTCCCCGCAGAGCGTGATGAGTCAAACGTGAAGGATGTTGAACAGTGAGCGAGGTTCTATCGCGACGCGGCATTGTTGGCCTCATTGCTGCATTTGCCGCAGCGCCGAAGGCCGTCGAGGCGCAGGCTGTTGAGGTGTTACGAGAGCGGATGTTCGAGCGCGACGAAGGACACGCGCCTCCGCCGTTAGCGCAGCTTCCTGGCCATCAGCGTCTAACCATCGAGCAGATGGCGCTAAAGCCATTCTGGACAGAAGCTAACCGCAAGGCGCGCATGCGCGTGAATGCGATCCGACGCTGCAACTCCATGTCGCCCGCGGCCAAGCAGGCGTACATCAAAATCGCGCAGCAAGAGAGCGCGCCGATTTTGCTCAAGTGGTCGAAGTTGATGGGATGGGCTGGTCCTGACGCAGACGAAAGCGACATCTATGGGTGACGATATTCACGCACCGTCCATTCGCTTTGAGCGCATCACAGACGACTTGGAGCGCGTGACGCACATCGCAACCGGGGTGGCCGTTGAAGGTAACGGCGGACGCCACGCTCTAATGGTCGGGTTAGCGCGCGCCTTAGCGCAGCATCTCTCGGATAATGCCAATAGGAATATCGGCGAAAATTCCTCGGAGGAATAAGACAATGGCGCAAATACCTTACGACCTGCGCTCTCAAGTTTGGGATCAGCTCTACAAAGAGCTATTCGATCGCCCCGACCTCCGCGCGCCGACGCCACAAGAAATGGCGGACGGCACTGTCGTGCGCGTCACAAAGGCTGACGGCAGCCAAACGCCGGTAAAGCCTCGCGAGTTTTATTTCTTCGGCGGACGTAGCGCCGGCAAAAGCCACCTCGCAGAAGTTTGGAAAGACGCGTGGGAGCGCGCCAAGACGGAGGATGGCAAGGACCCTCGCTTCATCGCTTGGGATCTGGGCGTCGAGCATAAGCCTGTGCGCTTGCCGACCGACGATGACTTGGCCGTGCATCGCGCCATTGCCCTGCCCTGCGCTGACGAAAAGCGCATGGGGGCCGCACAGTACATGCGCTCTCCAGATGCGGAGACGAAGTGATGCCAAACACAGAGGCCGGCTGGGTCAGCGAACCAAGCGACTATCGCGTTGTCGAAATCTATCCCGACGTGTGCGAGCCGCAGATCCATTACAATGCCGGAAACGGCAAGATGCTTTGGTTTCCGCTAGATCGCGATGGCGCATGGGCGGAGCCGGACGCCTTCTCCACGGCGGAGATCACAGTCACGTCGCTGATGACGCGCGCGGAAGCAGAGCGCGCCGTCACTTGTGCGCGGCGCATCAATGGTGAAGTGACCATCCGCCCCTCTCAAGGCGGAGAAGGACTGATGCGCGACCGTCAAGACGCCCTCCTCCGCGCGGCCCGCGCGCAACTCTGCTCGGGATACCCGGCGCGAAAGATTGCAAGTGCCTATGGCATGACCCTCGAAGCGCTGCTCGCGCCGGCCGCGCCGGGAAATAGCGGCGTGAGCGGCGTGCAGGAAAATGGACCCGTGCACGCGGCGTGCAAAAATCCGGGGCGGCGTGCGCGGCGTGCAAATCCCGCCCCGGCCGCGCCGGCCGCGCCGAACTCAAGCAAGTCTCAGGGAGAGCCAGATGTCGGATGATAGGTTGTTGAGCGCCGAGGAGCTTGACGCTGCGTTTACCGCATGCACGACAGCGGCGCCTCGCATTCATCATATCCGCAATTTGCGCGGCCACATCGCCGCGCTCACCCGCGAGCTGGAGATTGCTTCGGCGTGGAAAGATGGCGCACTGGCGTCTGAGCGTAAGTCGTTTGAAGCCCTCTCCTCTCTCAAGCGCGAAGTGCTGGAAGCGATTGGGCCGTATGTTGATGAGCCTGATGTGGTGGCGCAGACGAGTGACCGAGATCGCTTAGCCGCACTGCACGCGCGCCTATCGAGAGAGTAGCTTCAGTGCGGCAGAAAATGTTGCCACAGCCAGTAAGCCGCAATGATCGCGAGCAACACCTCCAGCGCGCGGCGGATCCACGGCGGTTGCGCCGGCAGTGGCAGGCGCTCCAGCGCCCATATAGCGAGGCCGAACACGAAGAGCGCGGCGGCGAGTACGACGATGGTGTCCATGCGTAGTTCTCCTTATTTCGCCGCTTCCAATAAGCGGCTCTTGTCTGTCTCGGGCTGTGCGCGCGGCGCGAAGTACGCCTCCAGCGCTTCGTCGCGTCCTTGCTCTGGTTCGTCATGAGCGGGCTCTGCGCTATCGTCTGCGGCGGCTTGCTCGGCTGGTTCGCTCACCGGCTCACTCGGTAAGGGAGGTTCGGAATGCTTGTCATTGATGGACGATTGATCGCCTTCATTCTCGGTTGCCTCCTCGCGCTGCCCGTGATGCTCAGCCTCATGTTCGCCTCGCTCGCCGTCTGCTTCGCGGTTGGCGACGCCATCATGGGTTTCGTCATGCGTGGCTTCGGATTCACCTACGGCAGCTAACAGCGCTGCGGCTTCGTCTTCGTCGGAAATGGGAGGTTCGGGATGGCCGCTAACATCAAGGCCGGGCTGGTTATGGTCGGCGGCATCCTCTTGTTGGCCTTCTCGCTGAGCGATTGGGGCGTCCACGATTTCGGATTGTGGTTGTTGCGCATTATCGGCGCTGTGATCGGCGGAATGATCGGCCTCTGGATCGTCACCCGCATTTTGCGCTAACGGCTCATGCTCGCCATGCAGCGCCGCTGAGCGCAGGCCGCCGTCGCCGTGGTCGAGACCTTCGGGGACGCCGGTTTCGTCGGGCGGAATCTCGGGCTGCACATCGACCTTCTGTTTTTTGCCCTTCTTCAGCTTGCGCCAATGCGGCTTGACCTTGGTCAGCTCTTCGCCGGTTTCCGCGTCGTAGACTGTCTCGCGCATCGGCTGCATGGGCGCGGCAACGACAGGCTCTTCTGCTCGCAAATCCTCGATGCGATGATCTTCCGGCGCCCAGCCGGACAGCGACACGTTGTGGCGTGACATCGCCTCCGAGAGCCCCACCCACCACCAAGTTCCGAAGATGCCAATGATGGTGCAGATGAGCGCCACGAACGGCGGGCGGTACACGTTGGCGTACGTGGCGAAGGTATCGAGGCCGACGCCTGCGTTGTCCTCCACGTGCGCCGCCACAGCTGCCTGCGTCGGCGCTGCAGCCAACTGAGCCCGTAGTCGGTCGCGCTGCGCCCGTGCATCGTCGGCGGCCTGTGCGGCGCCTAGCGCGCGCTCAATCATCGGCAAGCGCGGATCGTTGCTGGCGCGTGCTTGCGCCACGTAAGTGCTCTGCCAGCGCGCCGCGCCCACGGATGCGGCTTGCGCCATGTAGGCGTTGCGGTTGTTGAACATGGTGTTCAGATCCGCCGTGATGCCGTCGATTTGGCTTTGCAGCTGGGCGCGGCCCTGCCCTGCTTGCTGCTCCACCACTTGGCCGGCGCGCACTTGCTCCTGGCGGTTCGAGTTCATCACCACCGTGCCGGACACAATCACCAGCGCGTTCGCCAGCAAGCCCGCCGCGATCATGGTGGTGCGACGCCAGCGGCCCGTGCCGCGCGCCTTCATCTGCACCGGCAGCCACACCATCGACCACATGACGATCGGCACGGTAGCGGCCACCAAGCCAATCAGCACCGGCACGCTGCGAATGTCGAAGGCGAAGTGCCATGCGCCGGATGCGGCTTGGCCCGTGCCGAACGCTACCGCCCAATCATTGTCGAGCCGTCCGGTCGCCTGGATGCAGAACAGCACCGCCCAATAGACTTCCACGAACGCCGCACACAGCGTCGCGGTCGCGGGGATCGACAACAGCCAGAAGCGGCTATCGTGGCCGTGGCGTTGCTCGCGCGCTTTCGCCGCCTTGCGCTCTTCCGCGCGCGCTTTGCGCTCGCGGAAAAATACCGCCGCCTTAAGGCGTATATCATCAAGCTTACTAAACATCATTTCTCCACGGAGTTACGACAGCTTCGATGCTGCCCGCCGTTATTGCCCTGTCAGTGTTTGTGCTGATTGCTGCGCCACTCGCGCTGCCACGCCCACCGCGCGCGGCTCGGTCAGCGCGATTTGGCCTGCCGCGACCGCGACAATGGCGGCGATGATGGTCCACGCCACCCGCGTCAGCGCCGCACGGAATTGGTCGCCGCTTCTGCGGCTCTCGTCGATTGAATCTGAAATCGTCTGCATGTCGGTCTTGCGCTGACGCTCAGCCGCTTCGGCGGCGGCCTTCATCTCGCCGCGCAAGTGATTGAAGCCGAGCGAGTGCGCTTGTTCCAAGCGCGCAAAGCCGTCTTTCAGTTCTTGGGCTATGCGGGCGATGGACTGCTCGCTTGCGGTGTGGCGGGCTTCGGAGCGGCCAAGTTCGCGTTCGTGCGCCACCAGCTTTTCCAGAAGCCAGCGGCTACTCTTCTCATCGTCAATCATTTATGCAGATTCGTCAGCAAGTAGAACATGATCCCGAGCGCCACGAGTGCGACGATGATCAGCGCGAGAGTCACTCGCGGCCGCCCATCCACCAGCACAGCGCAGCGAGGCCCACAGCGCATGCGCCACCAAGCAGCGCAATCCACGCGATCATGTCGGCCACCCATGGAAGAACAGCAGCGAGCGGCCGAGCCAGGCGATCACGAACACGGCCGCCATGACGGCGTAGACGTGTTTCTGCAGGAAGGCTTTCATTGATGGCTCCTCGCCCACGTCACGCACACTTCCTGTGTCTGTGAATTGGTAAGCCGCGCGTCGCGCTCGGCGTCGCGCTCGCCTTGCATCTGCAGTCCCGCGAGTTCGGCGCGTCGAGCGCGCGTGGCCCACTCTACCGGTGAAGCGCGGGTCCAATCCGGAACCGCAGGCAGGCTCGGCAAAGTCTGTGGAGGAACCGCGACGGGCGCCACCGGTTCAATGGCGCACTCCGCTGGGATCACTATCGGCGGCGGGGGTGGCGGGGCCGGGTTGATCCGCGGCAGCGGCATCCCCGCGCAAGCTACGCTCCCAAGCGGGAGGAGCGCCGCCAGCGTCAACTTGGCGAAGTTCATCTTGTCGTCTCCTTTCACGGGCGGCCGCGGCGCGAGCACGGGCGCGTTCTGATTCCAGGGTGGCTGTGGTGATGCGGGCGGCTGCGGCTGCGTCTTCCGTGGCGTGCTCATAGGCGTGTGCCCGCTCTTCCCATGTGCGCGCCGCTTCGGCGTTCTGGCGGGCGGCGCCGCGGGCGTCGGTGAGCTCGTGGTGTAAGTGCGTGATGCGCGCCGTCTGCACGCCGAAGGCCGCCACGCCTGCTGCGATCCAGGTCAGCGGTGAGCCCAGGATTGCAATGAGGGGGCTTGCTGCAATTCCCGCGCCCAGGAAGCCCTGAATCCGCGGCGCCGCTGGCGGCTCGTCCCTGCCCTCTATGGCCGCCATTTCGCGGCGGATCATATGCAGCTCGTTTTCCTCGACGCTCGATCGGTTCGGGATGCCCAGCAGCACCGCTTCGCGGGCGCGCATGCCGGGCGCGGCCTGGATCAGCAGCAGCCGCTGCTCGTCGGTCATCTCCGCGCCGGCGGCCGTGGCGGACGCCATCAGGCCCAGCATGGTGCGGGTTTCGCGGGCGGTTTCGGTATGGCCGGTTGTGGCGGGGCGACTATTCCGGAATTTCCGGATAACTGCCGCCCAGAGGCGGTCCCAGCCACGGCGAAGGCGCGCCAGAACATTATGCACTTTTTGCATATTCATGGCCCGTCTGGTCCCCCGTGCGGATTGAGCGCCGTTCCGCTTTCCGGCAAAGGCGGCTGCGGCGAAGCGGGATACTGCGGAAAAGGGCCGATCCCGCTGGGGGGAAGACCTCTCGCCTGCTGGTCCATGCGTTCGCGGTGATAGCTCTGGTATTGCTGCACGATCGGCCACATGGCCGGGATCAGCATGGCCAGCGAGCCGAGGATGGCGGCGATGCCGCCGCTCATGTCCGGCACGGGGCGTCCCGTCTCGGCGGCGTGATCGTAGGCCGTCATAATGGCCAGCCCGATGCGTACGAAGAAGTAGAACACCAGGCACACCATCACGACGCCCAGCCACATCAGGGTTGGGCGTGGCCAGCGTTTGGGGCTCATTTAGTTTATGTTTCTCGCTTTACCGCGACCGTCACATCAGTGAAGTCGCCCAGAATGCCTGCGCTTTGATTGCAGTAACGTGCGATCCGCACATCGAACGGCGCCCACTCCGCAATTTGCTGATGCAGGCCGTAGCCATAATCCATTGTCACCAGCGAACCCGCCTCATCAATCGGGTTTCCGTGAAATATCGGCTGACCAAGCAAGTGTTCTATTTCGCCATCATGGCGCTTATTGGCGCGCCGCCGCACGGCATCCTTCATTTGTGGAATCATTGGAAACGCAGCTATCATGACGCCGCCTTGCTTCAGCGTGCGCCAAATCTCCTGGATCGCAGCGGCGGGATCAAAAATATGCTCGAACACGTCAATGTGTAGGACAATGTCGAACTCTGCATCCGCGAAGGTTTGCGCTTCAATATCCTCGTTCCGGTAACCGTGAACGGTAATGCCGCGCGGCTCGTTTGCGAACAGATGACTCGCGACATAGCGAGGGCATTCACGCTTCAGTTTTCGATATAGCGCCCTCTCCACCGGAGCGCTTTCATGGATGGCAAGCTCGCGCCAGTTTGGCCGCGTCTCATTCAAAAGGAGCGCCACAGCGCGCTCGCGCGGCACAGAGCCACCGTCGCAAGTGAGGCATCGCAGTGAGCTGCGAAAATACGGATCGTGCGCCTCGTAGGCGGTCGCTTTCTCACAGATTGGGCAGAAGCCTTTAAAGCACTGCAAAGATTGGTCGTCGGCCATAGCGATAGTGTAGGCCATTACGCCAGCACCGCCAGCTTTTGGATGACGCCAGTTACGTGATCCTTCACCGGATAATAGCCCGCCACGGTCGCCGTTCCTGGAGCCGACACGAAGCCGTCCAGACGAGGCAGCCCGCCGTTACTTCCGCGCAGCAAAAGGTCGCTCGCCGCGCCTGCAATATTGAAAGAGCGGACTTCGGCATAGCCCAGCCCAGCGTACGCAACACGCGCCACACGGTCGGTCGGCGGCGTACCGGCAGGCGCCGCACTTTCGTCTGACGCCATGATGCCGCCCACTGCGTAATAGCGGATCGCCCGGTTTTGCAGCACGAGTGCCACGCGCTCATTGTTGTTCGTGGCGATCGAGTAGAGCATCGACACGACCTGCTTGAGATCGTTGAACCACCCGAAGGCATGTTCTGCTCTCGGAAATAGCTTCATAGCGTAGCCGCCTGGCATGATAGCGTTCTTGCCGACGATGAAGCCGGTGGCGAAGGTTTGCTGATGTTCTCCCACCGCGTAACAATCACTCGATGGATTAAGCGGCGCGCCGAGCGACTTGCCTGCGGTAGACCAGTAATTCCGCACCGCACCGGCTGGGCAAAGATCGCTTGGGTAGGTGACGACCAGCGGGCCGTCCTGGAACGAATTGGATTCACGACCCAGATACGTGCCGCCTACCGGGGAGCGCCCGCCCTCCGCGTAGCTCTCCCATCCTGCTTCGCCGTCATCGAAATCTTGAAGACATAGGTGCACCGACCCAATGGCCGCCGTGAACGTCGCCGCTGCATCCGTATCGCAGAGCCACGACACAGTTCCGTCCATGGCCGTGCCCGTCGTATGCGTCGGCGGCGCCGAGCCGGACATGCCATCGTTCTGCGCGTGGTAGAGATAGCCTTTGCGGCCAATCGTATCGCCAGCGATGTAAGCCGTGTTTGGGCGCCATTGCTTCGTGCCCGCCGGGTAGCGCAACCGCTTGATCGAACCAAAGGCGCCGCCAATGGCGCCATCTGGTGCGTAGCTGACCAGCGTTGCGCCACGCTCTGGCCAAAACACATTGAGAGCGCCCGCCGGATCGCCAAGCGCCGTGCAACCATCCGCCTTATTGGACGTGCCTGCATACTGCGTCGCAGCGAGTCCGAGCATCAAGCGCTCGCCCAGTCGCAGCGGATTGCCGCCATCCGTGATGAACAGCGGGCCTTGCTCAGGGTATTCGCTGCCGCGCGTGGCGTTGCGGTAGAACTGTTCGATGAGCGCGGAAATCATTCCGGCCAGCCCGCTTCGGGGTCGAATTGCTCCACGAGGTGACGTGGCGTGTCCGGCGATTCCAAGTACTCCGTGCATTGATCGCGGTGACGGTTCACATCGTTGATGTGACCCTGCGCCTCCGATAGCTCCATGAAGCGATTGTAGATCGTCTGATCGCCCCGGAAGATATTATCGACCGTATCATGCAGCACTGCGTTCTGCAGGTGTGCATATTCGGCGTCATCGAATCCCGCAAAGCCGTGAATCGCGGCGACCTTCTCCCGCGCGATCTGCGCGAGGCGGCCAAGCTTCTTCAGCTTCATGGTGTCGAAGTTGTCGCCGAAGTAGTTGACGCCGCTCGGCGGATCGTCCGCAACAATCTCGGCGCCGAGGTCCGGATGATGCTGGAGCAGTTCCGCTTCGGTTAGGTTGTCGCCTTCGACGGCGGCGGGCTCGTCGGAGATGAGGTCGAAGTCGGCGTCTGCTATGGCTTCGATTTTAGACTCGGGTGCAGGGCTCTCCGACTCAGCTCCGCCTGGTCCTTGCAGTTCTGGCGCCACGTCATCGTGTGTGGCTCCCAAATCCATCGGCTCAGCTCTTGAGCCCGCTGCGCTGTTGTCAACATTGCCCACTTCACCGGATCGATCGGCGGCTTCATCATGCTCAGCACTTTCCCCCTCTTCGCCGCTCGGCGCAACATCGTTCGCGGGCTCTTCCAGCGACGCCATGCTGAGCGGGTTGTCCGCCATCGGCTCGGGCTTCGGGTGACGCAGCACAAGCCAGCGCGCCGCCTCGACAGGATCGTCCGGCGTGTCTTCCGAATGCTGCGGATCGCCAGGGCGCACTTTCGCCCAGTCTTTGACGTGGAAGCCACCGCTGTGATCGAAACCCATCACCAGCGTACCGCTCGTGTACACGAGCCAGCGATTGTGCGGCGCCCATCCCGCTTCGCGCAGGATCGCCGCCGCTTCCGGGTACGCCTCCATGGGGCCTTCCGGCAGTGTTTCGCTATCCATTCCGTCCTCTTATGAGCATGTGATCGTGGCATCCCCGACGTTCACGCCTGCGGCGTTGTCGGCCACCTGAATTGAAACCGTGCGGCTGGCGCCGGTGAGCCTGAACGCGAGCGTTTGACCGTTAGTTACCGAGAGCCCCGACCCGTCCGAAATGGCGTTGAAGCTGCCGCCCGCGATCGACGCGGTGACGTTCGCGGCGCCGGTCCCGGTGATATAGATAGTCAGTAGACCTGGATTGCCCGCGGGCACTGTGATCGCTCGCGCTGGCGATGTCTGCGGCGACGCGCCCGGCCCCGTCGTGCCCCAGTTCGTTGCGGTCATGGCCGCAACGCCGGCCTTCATAGCGGCGATCAGCGCGCCCATAATGGCAGCGGTCACGAGACGTTGCCAGTCAGCACGCAGATAGACGTGGTGCGCCAGACAACGCCCATGACACCATTGGCGGTCAGCGTGGCGGTCGCGCTATCAATGCCGTTGACGTACATCGTGACGCCCGAACCGCGCGTGATGGTTCGCGCTGTGCCGTTGCCCTCAATGACGATCGCGTCTTGCGCTGCGAACACCGAGTTCGGCAGCGTGATCCCGCCTGTCGCCAGGATTTTTGTATTGGCCGACGCAATGGTGAGCGTGCCTGACGTTTCCGACGACAGCGGAATGCGCGCCTGCACCGCGCCAGAGAATGCCAGCAGGCCGCTGGAATGAGTGATGGTGAAATTGCCGTTATTGAAATTCAGCACTGCACCGGATGCGAAGAAAGCGTCAGAGAAAGACTGCCCCGTTGTGCCAAGCGCAATCTGGTCGTTGCTGTTGGGGCGCAATGCTGAAGAGCCGAGCACCATGTAGTTCGTGAGCGTACCCGCACCGTTCGGGAGCCCAAATCGCATGTCCGCCGTCTCGGAGCCTGACGTGATTGAGAGCGCCGTCGAGGTAATGCGCCCGAACGTTGCCTGCGATGCGGCGCTGTTCTTGGAGCGAAACTCCACATAGGTCTGATCGTTATTGGCGGCATTGGCCCGCGTTGATTGAAACACTGCCGCCAAGTTGAGCGCATTGTCGGTCGTGTTGGTAAACACACCGGACGGCGTGGTGTTTGCCGCGCCCTGGCTTGCCGTAATGCTGGACACGCTCGGCGTCAGCGTCAGACTCACCGTGTCGGCGGCCGTGAATTGCAGCAGCGGCGAGCCGGAAGACCAGGAGAGCGCGGCGATGGCGCTGAGTGTGGCGTCCACCAGCGTGCCGACGATCTGGAATTGCGTGCCGTCATAGGCGACGCGGTAGACGTAGCCGCTGATGATGTCGCCGCTCACCGTTGCGGTCGTGCCGTTCTTGGTGATGTTCTTGGCGCCTAGTCCGTCCACGTTGAGCGTGGCTGCTGCGTTGCTGGTGAAGCTGGCTTTGATCCAAAAGCCCTGCCCATTCGTGTACGCCGCCAGCGATTGGCCGGTTGTCAGCGTGTAGGCCGCGCCGGAGCCGCCGGTCGTGATCGCGCCCAGCAGCTTGTCGAGCGCGTCAAAGTCGGTGTTGAGCTTGCCGCCCCAAGTGTCAGCGCTGGCGCCGACCTCGGGCTTCGTGAGCAAAAAGTTGCTGGTCTGTGCGTCAGCCATTTACTGCGATGCCCCGCGCATGAAAAAGCCGCCCGAAGGCGGCTGCGTTTGTCTCTGATTGTCCTGTCGCGTTCGTCGCCGCGGTAATTCGCTTAGGCCTGCGATGACGGCAGCTCCGAGCGGTGGAAGCATGCCGCCGTTAGGCGGGGCTTGGGTGCGGCGGAACAGTGGCCCCCTCGCATCTGTGACTGGCGTGTATCGCCCATCTCGCATCAATCGGTGTGCGATGGCGTTATAAATTGGATCGTGCTCGGCGACTGCGCCCGCTATGCGGTAGCCTGACGGCGCATGGGTCTGCATGTCTTTTCTGACGATGTCCTCTAAGCCACGAAAAGCGCGCTGTGCGAGCCTGCTTCTTGTTGCGATTGAGAGATCGCGCGGCGGATCGCCGTTGGCATCCACGATGCTCCAGTGGAATGACGTTGGGTCGCCGGCCGCTTCGATCTTGGCTTGATACCCTTCGGTCAGCGGCAAGGTGTACGCGCGGAAAGCGCCCGACGCCGCATCGCCTTGGGTAGGAGCGCTTTCAGGTGAGCGCACGCCTCCGTCAGGAGTGCGTGGGGCTGAACGATACTGTGGCGGCAGTTCCGGCAGATTGTTCGGCAAAGGCTCTTCGGGGCCGTCAATGAGGTGATCCATCACCTCTCGGCGCGCGTTCGTGACCGCCATTCCAAGTCGTGTCGGCTGGCCAAGCGCCGTCCGCATGCGGTCAAGTTCAGCGTTCGCATGGGCAACGCGCGAGAACTCATAGCCACTACCCTTAACGGCCTCTTCGATTGTTGCCGGATCATTGCTGGCGATAATTTGTTCTTCCCAAGCCGCTTTATTGCGTCTGGCATCATCAATGATCCCTCGCAGCCAGCGCATCCTTTCTGGAGCCGGCATTTGTGTATTGATGCCACTGAACGCCGTGGGTCCATCCGCACCGCGTTCAACCCCCACACCGCCCGCGTCGGGCGCACTCGCCGCAGAACGCGCCGCATCCATCAGATCTCCGCTGCCGCCGCGCATGGAGTTGCGGAACGGCTGCGGCTCAGCGATCGGCAACGCATTGGCGCCAAGTTCGCGCGTCGGGTTCACCGGCAGGCGCGTGATGGGTTCGGCTGGCGCTTCCGCCATCGGCAGGCGCCGCGCCGGCAACTCACGCGGCGCCGCACGTCCGCCGCCGATCATGCCGAGCGCGCCAAGCCCGCCCATGGCCAGCTCTGGCGTCGCAGCCGCCGCTTCATCAGCGGCGCGCTCATAGTCGCGGCCCGCCATCACTGAATTCGTCTCGTGCTGAATCCCACGCCGCAGCGACGGCAGGCCGGTCATTTCCAGCGCGTCTATGCCGGGCATGCGCCCATTGTCGAAAGTCGCCGCTGGTTGCGGCGCGTAGGCGCCCGCTTGCTGATCCTGCGCGTTGCCTTGCGGGCCTAGCGTCGCCTGCTCGCGTTCGTAAGCTTTCACGGCGGGCAAGCTGACGCGTTGGCGGGCGATGCTGTTGGTGACGGGCGAGCGATAGTTGCCCGTGACGCTGGCGATCAAGTCCGCGAGCGTTTCAGTCATCGCTCAAAGAAAAAGCCGCCCGGAGGCGGCTGAGGTTGCTCTTCAATTTCGTTCCTTCATTTTGGAGGCGTCGGTAGCGGCATCCAGTGTGTGACTTCATTCGGCTGAAACCAACCAAGGCCACTTGACCAAGTGCCGGTAACTGTGAGCGTGCATATCTCGCTTTCAAAGCCGCCCTGTTCGTCCGTCCAAGAGTCGCCTTCGGCGTTCCACTTGCCGATGTGAGCGCGCGGCGGATGCTCCCAGATGCCGTTGGCGCCCGCGTCCACGGTTTGATGCGCGGAAAGCAGGAGAATTGGCGTTCCGTCTTTCGGCGCCGTCTCAATTGGCTGCCATTCGCTCATTTCAGCCTCCGCTCGATCTCGGCCATGAGCTGCGCCTTGGTCAGCCGTTTGCCTGCGTCCTTCTCCAGCGCCATCAGCCCCGCCACCACCGTTGCGGTCTTATTACCATCGAACCGCTCCGCCATCCGGGCGAGTAGTCCATTCTCGGCGTCAGTGAACCGGAACGCCACCGGGGTTTTTGCCTTGGCCATGCAGCGAACCTAGTCGCTAGACGGGCCGCTATACATGCGGCAATACGTCGCGCTATACACGGCGCTATACGCCACGCTATACTATGGTCATGGAGGAAAGAAACCATGACTGCATTTTTCTCTTTCGTTCAGGCCCACTGGTTGCGGATCATCGCAGGCTTGGCCCTGGCCGGACTCTCTGTTCAGCTAGCCGTGTTCAATTCCCACGGATGGCTGGACCGAGGGTTGCCGCTTCTAGCGGTTTTGGCGGTTATTACTGAGGCGTTAGCCTTTGTAATGGCCGTATGCGTCGAGGGGTCGGGACGTTGGTATAAAGCCCTCGTCTGCGCCCTCATTCTTATCGGTTGCGAGTCGTTCAACGCCGCAGGCAGCGACATGGCGTGGAACAGTTCGCAGCAACCGCGCTTGGAGCATCAGCGCAATGCGGTGCAAACCGCACTGGATGCTTCCCGAGCAGCGCTTCTGCAAACCATCGCCGAAGCGCAGGCCCGCATCGATCGCGTGCCACTGCCTTCGCAGGACACCTTCGCGGTGCGCCAGCGTGAGCAGCGGACGATGTGGGAAGCGGCCACTGCTGACGACCGGCAAACGAAACAGCGTGCGCAAGCGTCGCTCGATCAAATGCCGGTTGTCGCCGCAGAGCCCGCGCCGATCTTTGCTCCGGAGATCGTGTGGGCGTTTCTCGTTTTCCTTGGCTTTGCGAAAAGCCTCGGACTATGGGCGATTGGGTTGAGCGTTGCGAAACAGCGCAACGAGACCAGTAAACCATTCGGTAAGAATGTTGTACAACTTGATGCTTCCGACGCTGGCCGCGCTCTTGTTGCAATGCGCCGCGACCGGGTCGCTAGATGACAGAAAGGCCCCCGAGCAATCGGCGGGCCTTTTTGTTGTCAGCGTTAAACTTTGCCCTTGCCAGTTACGTAGCCCACGTTGGCCCGTTTACCTGCCTTACGAAGACGTTTATAGCACGGCCAATGCGCGCGCCGGTCGTTCTCGTCGTCACCGCCATTACCCTTGCGTTCGCTTCTGCGGGCGCCATGCTTGTCCCGGCGTTCATCATTGCGCTGGCTGCAATTCTGCTGGCTGATCGACGCGAGCGCCAGATTGAGAAAGCCTTAGCTGATTATAAGCAGGCAGCAGCGCAGGGTCGCGAGCAGCAAGCCGCGCCAATTCCGCCAACGACTGACCGGCGTTTGCTCCGGTTGCTTGGCCAGCCATTCTCGTTAAAAGACGAACGAAGGCCGCGTTAGTCAGCATCGCGCCGGTAATATTCATGCCAGCGATTGTCGCGCCTACACCTGCCGCCGCAATCGGATTGTGCAAATACAACGCGCCGGCCACGCCGCCAGAGGTCAGCAAGTTTTGCGTCCGCAGGCTCGTGCGTGAGTTGTTCGCCATTGCTTCCACCACGCGCTGATGGTCCGCCACTCGCGCGAGCGCTTCCAATTCACTGCGGAGATTATGCGGGAACAGAATGTCCTTGCCTGCATCGCTAAGTTTTGACCACTCTGTTGCAAACGTGGCCACACTAAACGCATTCGGTTCGGTCGCGCCGGGACGCCCAGATTGCGGCGCGCCCATTTCATCAAGTAGCGACGCGCTGACCGTTCTCATCTCGTCGGGCCGCAGTGAGTGCGAGAGCGCTCGCAGCCGCGGCGTGTTTTGACTGCCGGAATCGCGCGCCGCCTTAAGAATGTTTTGATACACCGTCGCGCCGCTAACCGGGCGCCCCTCCGGGCCGTACCCGAACGGGCGCAATGCGCCGTTAATCCGCTGCATGCCCGCGCGGTAAAAGCGATCTGTACGCCGCAGCGCCATCTCAGCTTGCGGGCCACCGGCGCGTCGTGTGGAGGCGTAAATGTCTTGCGTTAGCGCGCTCTCGATCTGCTGCAACTGCGCGTTATTGCGCGTCTGCGTCATGTAGCGTGGGTCTTGGGCGGAACGCACGTCCTCGCGAAGCGTCCGCAGGTTCTCCAACGTCAGCGACTGACCGCGCTGATTTAAGACTTGCGTAAGCTGATCGATGGCCGGCTCTGGCGTGATCCGCGCTTGTCCGGCAAAACGCGCCATGGTGGAACGGGTAGCGTCCGCTGTTGCGGGCGCGGCCTCATACGGTCGCAACGAATGCTCGTAAAGTGCGTTGGCCTTGGCTCGGAAGCTCCAGTCACGCACCGGAATGGCTGACGGGTGCAATTGCTCCATTCCGGGCGGCACAGGCTCATTGCCACCCGCCGCGAAACGCTGCACGCCCGCTTGTACGCCTTCGCCGGCCACTTCGTGGTCTTGCACATCACCGACGCGCCGCGCCAAATCACGGGCGCGGCCAGCCGTTGCGCCAATTGATCGCTGCAACCCCGAGCGAGCAAAAGGCCCACCAAGCCAGTTTTCAGAAATGGTCTTGGTGACGTCCGCCGCAGTACCGCCGACCGTGGCCGCAAGCGTTGGTGGTACACCTGCTGTTTCAAAATCCTGCAGGCGCGAGGTTGGCGTGCTCGCGCTGACAATACCGTGCGGCGTGCCGCTGCCCAAATCGGCGTTCGGTGCAATAGGCGCCCTACGGCGGGCCAGCAGCGGCAAGCCGCCACCGATCGCTGCCGCGCCAGTGGTGTCCACAATTGCCTGCGGCAGCCGCTCTTGGAGCGTGCCTTGGCTGTTTGCGATTGAAGTTGGCAGCGTAAGCGCTGACGCCAACGCTGCACCCTGTAGCGGCGTGCGGACCGCCGAGCCGACGCCTGCGCCGGTGGCGTTCAATAGTGTGCCGCCAAAAGCGTCCACACCGCGCCCCGCGGCAGATTCTGCCGCACTCGGATCGCCACGATTGACTGCGTTGGATTCGTCGGCACCCGCTTGGGCAAGATCAACCAACGGCTTGCCCGTCGCGCCCCAGATCGTGGCAGGAAGGGCCGCTAACACGCTGCCCGTGCTGCCGAGTGGATCGTGCGCAAATTGGTCCCAAGCTGTTTGGCCGCGCTGCATCGTATCGGTTACAAGCTGCCCCGCGTTTAAGTGCGGGATTTGCGAAACGAGATCGACCGCCTGACCGGCACGCTGTGAAATGGCGCGCGCCACAGCCGGGTCAATGAGCGAACGTTGGCGCTCCGCGCGCATTTGCTGCGCTAGGACCAGATTGGGACGGCCCGGTTGCTGACGCACGCCTGCATAAGTTTCCCATGCCGGACGCGGGGGCGGTGGTGGTGCCCGAGTGATAGGATGCGGCGTGCCGCGATCATCAAATTCCACGGGCGCGGTGCGCCCATTGTTGTCCACCCACACCGGCGTGCCGTCTGCTTGGTATTCGAGCGCCATTACGGTGCGCGCCAGCGTCCGGTTTGCGGATCGCGCACAAAGTTTAGCGGAACGCCCGGCGGACGCTGGGCGCCGCCGACCGTGCTAGTGTTGCTCTCATCAAGCATGCTGGGCGGCAATTCGCCGCTCTGGCGACGGTCTCGAATGTCGGAAAGCGTCGAGTCGAGAGCGCCCGAGCGGAGCCGCATTTCGTTGTGGATGTTCGCCGCCACTGCACTCATGGCTTGCGGCGTGATATTGTTTGGCAGCAGCCGCTCGGCCTCGTGCATGCTCTCTACGGTCGGGCTGTTCGAGCCTGAAAGCACGCGAGAGATTTCAGCGCGAGCCGACACAAGCGCGCCCACATAGGCGCCTAGCGGGCCGCGCCCACCGAGAGTGCGGTTGTATGCCTGCAACGCGTCATTGCCTGCCGGAATGTTGCTGATCTGGCCCGAAGGCAACTGCCGTTGCAGGTTTTGTAGATTGGTCAAGAAATTGTCGGCAGTACGCTCGAACGCAACGACGGCATCGCGCTGTTGCTGGAGGTGCTGGTACGAATGCGTGTCGCCCTGATAAGCGAGCGAGACGGTCGCCAGTTGTTGTGGGTTCACACCTTGGCGTCGCGCCTCTGCTGGCATCGCCGCCATGATCGCTTGACCAAGAGCAGAGCGCGTTGAGATGCCCTGCGGCAGCCGGCCGCCTTGGTTGACCGACAACTGCGCATAATAGCCAACCGTCTCTGGATCGATCGGGCCTGACGTTCCCATGCCGCCCACCGGGCGGGCTTCGGAAACACGATTGTGGCGGGCGTCCTCTGCAAGTCGGTCGCGGCTAAGGCCAAGTTCCGCTTGCTGATATTGCGTCGGCGGCGCCATTGCCTGGATACGCGCTGCGGCGATTGCGCCAGGATTGACGCGCGCGAGGGGTTGCTGATCAGCTGGTAAGCTCGTCACAAAATCTTGCGCGGCCTGTTGTTGTTGATCTTCGGCCTTCCACTCGCCAAGCTGATGCTGCTGGAGCGTCTGCTGCCATGCCATCTGCATTTGCTGCTGCCGCTCTTGGTCAAGCCGCGCCAGCAGGCTGTCGAGATCGTTGCCGCCCGTATCGAGCTGACGCAGCGCCGCGCCGATGATCTGCCAATTACGTCCGCCGCTTTTGGGGCCGAACATATTGCTGAGCGCGCCGAGCAACCCACCGCCTTGCTGCGGCGCCATTGGCGGCTTGGCGGCCATCGGCGCAGCGAACGCCGGGCCTTGTGAGGTCGCGTTTGGATCGGCCGCTGGCGGCATAAAGCTAGGTGGCAGGAGAGAAGCGAGCGTGGCCACCTAGCCGCCTCCCGCCAGCGCAAACGGATTGCCCCCGCCGCCGCCCTGCATCGCGCCGATGGCCTGCGCCAACGTCGAGATGATGCCCAGAATGCCGGGATCTTGCGTCTGCTTGGTCTTTGAGTCGGCCACGCCGCTTGAGCCGATGTAGCTTTGCGCGTTTTGCCCCAAGAGCCCCTGAATGGCCTGTAGCAGCGACAGCCGCGCCACGTTCGGGTTGTTCTGGCTGTTGATGGCGCGCTCCTGTTCGCCGGCGCTGAGCTGCTGGGCGATCTGGGCGCGCGAGGAATCGCCCGCCGCCGCGCCCGCCGCCAGCCGTGTGCCCGCCGCGCTCTGCGATGCCCCCTGATTGGCCAGCGCTGCCTGCAGGCGGGTTCCGATGTCTTGGCCCGCCGCTGACTGTGCGTTGGCGAAATTGGCGCTGTTGAGCCCCGCAAGCGTGCTGGCCAGGGTCCGCATGTTGTCGCTGGTCAGCTGGCCTTCAGCCACGCCCTGGCGCGAGCCATTGAAGGCGCCCGATGGCGTCGAAGAGCGCAGCTGGTTGAGGCCAATGGCGTTGCCTTGGCCAAACTCATTGATGGTGGCGTCGGTCACCTGCTGTTGGAATGGGTTCATGTACGGGCTGAGGTCAGTGGACGCGATCTGGCCGGCGCTCACTTGTGGCGCTTGATAGCCCATGAGCTGCGCGAACGTCCCCGCGCCCGGATCTGGATTACCAGCGTTGGCGAAGGCTTGCTGCTGATTCCCGGTCGCGCCCGTCGTGAAGTTGGACGGGTCCATGGCATTCAGCTGCCCGACTTGGCCCACGAAGTTCTGATAGGGCTGCTGCACCCAGCCAGGCACTTGCGGCGTCGTTGAGGTCGTCGCGTGCGTTTTTGAGGTTGTGGAAGACCCGCCCATTACTCCAACAGCTTTCTAGTGAGCACCTGATATTCGTCGTAGCCGTGCTTCGCGAGCGCACGCACCCAGCCGCGGCGGCCGTGCACCATCACCTGCGTGCAGCCCTCTTGGCGCGCCCAGCCTTCCAGGTGCGGCAGCGCCTCGATGATCTCTTCCAGATCACCCGCCGCTGGCCCTACATTCACCACGCGCTCGCCAGCGCGCAGGTGATCATTCACAGTCACGAAAATCACTGACCGCGGCGCAGTCAGCAGGTAGCCCACGCCTGCCACCAGATCGCGGCGCAGCTCGTCGATCGTCACCAGCGGACGCTCGCCAAGCGCGCCTTTCAGCGCGGTCACGGCGCGCTCGAACGGTTCGTCGTCGGTGTGGGTCATACCGTTGTGAACACCGGAGCGCCCGCGTCGCTGACCGTCAGCTGATAGCGCGTGCCGTTGGGGCTGGTGAACACTAGCCGCACGACGTTCCACTCCGTGCCCTTTTTGACGTTGCGGTCGTCTTCCTGCGCAAGCTTGTTTCGCATGCTCTGTTCATTGACCTTGTCGTACTTGTCCGGCGCGGTCGGAAGTTTCACGAGCCGTAGCCTCGCGGCGCGTAGTCGGCGCCCTCGATGGCCGCTTCCGGCTGCTGCTTGGCGAGAATGCCCGCCAGCTGGCGATGAAACGCCGAGCGGTCTTTGATCAAATGCAGTGTGCCGTCGGCGTTCTTGGACACGTCGATGTAGCCCGCGGCTTTGTCTTCGCCCCAGCGGATGCGGATGTAATTGGGCGCGTCGATCACTTCCCAGCCTGCGGCGCGGAGCTTTTCGGACTCAGTCACTCCTCCAGCCTCCAGCCAAGAATGCCGTCTGGAATGATCTCCGTGGGCTTGGGGCCATGTTCGTAAACGAACCACTTGTCGCCTTCGCGATAGCCGCGATCCTGGCCCAGATAGCGCTTCCACACGATCAGCGGCGTCTTGTCGGCGGGCGCCGCGTTGCGATCATGGTTCCAATCGCCGCGCCCATCATCCGTCACCTGGTACTCTTGCCCTGGCGAGTTGGTGAGCACGCCCGGCGATGCCTGCCAGATGCCGAACACTAAGGCGGGCGCGGGTAACTTACGCCCGGTCGGCAAATCGATCGCTGCGTTGATGTTGCGGCCATCAATCGCCACTGACGCCTTAAGCTCGCTCACCTGCAAGATGCAATCGAGATCGCCGTGCGTGGCAAGCTCCGTTTGCAAGTGCGCGATCAGCTGCGAAATCTTCATCGTGTTCGATGGCATTATCTTTTCGATCCTGCTTGTACGTCGGCCCTTAGCGTGCCCCAGCGTCCCGTCGCGCTCTGAAACTCCACGAACTGCCGCAGCGCTCGCGCGCCGACCCGCACAGACACCGGATTGGGCGCCGCGTACGGCCCGTAGGTCACGTCCGCGTCGTTGTTCCAATTCTTGGTGATCACCGATACTTCCACATCGCCTTGCGTGCCCTCATCAAAAATCAACCGCCGCACCCGTGCGATGGCATCGCCATTGCCCAATTCCACCGGCCCGCTCTCTGCAAACGGCAGCGTACCGTCATAGGTCGAGCCCACTTCATGGTCGTAGAGATAGCCGTCCGACGTGCCCATGATCGGATTGTCAAACACCGAGTGATCGCACAGACAGGTGCGCGACAGATCATGCAGCGACCAATGGTTCTCCAGATAATTAAACACCACGACCGTGTCGTTCTCGGTCGAAGCAGCCGATGGGAACGCCCACCACACCTCGGAGAAATTCGAGTTGATGCCGCACACGATCTTGGAGCGCTGCGTGCGGTTGATGTTGCCGAACACGGCGTCATACACGTCGCAGTTCATCGGAATGACCGATGCGCCGTCCCACATGAAGAAGTTCGCTTCTTCCATCCACCAGGCGCGGCTATCGATGGCTGCCGCCGCGCCGCGCGAGATGATGCCGCAGTTCTCGCCAACCCGATCGACCGAATAGACGTACGGCAGGCCTACATAGCTCGCCACGTGCACATCTAATTCAGTGAAGATGAGCGTCTGGTTGCGCGTGGAGATGCCGCACATGATGCGCGACTGGCTCTGAATGTTGACATCGCCCGCCATGTTGGTCGCAGTCGGCGTCCAGGTCGTCTCGTCGCCCTGATCGCTCCATTGCACCTTGCGCGGATCTCCACCGGCGCCCAGCAGCATCAGGAAGCGGTCCGGCGTCGTCAGCAGCGCCGAATTGCCGGTAGGCGCGCCTGAGATAGCCGCAGCTGGCGTCGGCGTGCCGGTGTCCAGCGTCCATTTGTACGCCTTGCCGTCATCGGACATGCAGCCCACGAGGTATTGCCCGAAATTGTCGAGCGTCCACATCGAGGCGTCTTGCACGCTGATATTGTCCACGCGCGGCGTGCCGTAAGTGCCGCGCCCGTAGAGTCCGACGCCGTAACCCGCGCTGGCGCTCGCATCGGCGCGGCCAGTGACGAAACCCGCGGGCGTAATGTCCACCATCGCCGTCAGCGTTGGCGTGGCCGCGTAGAGCTTCTGCTCGGTGCCCACCGCGATGTAACGGATGGAATTGTTGTCGCGCCATGTGTGGATAGCGCGCGGCTTGCCGGTCATCGGCGTGACGATGCGCGCCGCCCAGCCGCCGATCGGGTACATGCCGCCCTGATACCAGCGCACGAAGTTAGAATTGTACCAGCGGCCTTGCGTTTCGTAGAGCGTGCCGACCCGCGAGAGGCCGGGCGGGAGCTTCAGCTTAACGAGCTGGCTCAACCAATTTCTCGTAGCGAGTTTCGATGATCTCGCGATAGTTCCAGCCATGCCTCTTAAAGTAATTTCGGAAAATACCGGGGCCGCCGAACTCCAGCCGCTGACACCGCGCCGCACGCGCGAGATTATCAAACAGCGGCAAGAATTCGTCGAAGCTGCCCATGAACTCCGGGCCAATGACCCGAATATGGAATACATCCTCACTGACTTCGGTGACCGCAATAGCTTCCAGCGATGTATCTTCTTTAGAGATAACACCCCACAGCCGCAGCTTGCCTTCGCGCAATCCCAGCGCCACTTGCTCTACGGTCAGTCCAGCTGGCTTTTTCTTGCACGCGTCACGCACAATCCGCATCACAGTTCGCGCCAGCATTTCGTCCTTAGCTAAATCCGCTAGCGTCAATTCTCCGAATAGCCGTTCCTTTGGCTGCACTTGCGGAGCTTCTGCCTCAGCTAAACTCACACCACCACCCTGGGCCTTGCCACTTGCCGCGCACCTGACGCGCGCGATTGCTTGTCATTGATGTTGAGCGCCTTGATGGCGGCGGCAAACTTGGCGCGGAAATTACCTTCGCGCGCATCGTCGGTGTAGGCGCAGGCGTGCATCAGGCAGCCATTCAAATACACTTGCGGCGCGTTGGTGATGATCCAGTCCGTGTCGCTGTCACCGCTGACGGCTGCGAACTTCTCCAGCCAGCGAAACTTGATCGAACCCACGGCGGCCGGCGCCAAGTAAAGGTTGTCGCCTTCGATGGTGTAAACGTATTGCGGATTGGTGGTGTCCGCGAGCTGGTTGGACATTTTGCGGAACTGCCACGGTTCCACGTAATTGAGCGAGCGAGAGCCTACTTGCGTCGGCACAGCCTCGATGAACTCCAGCCACGTTGAGCTGATTTGCGTTGAGATCGTAACGATGCCGCCGGTCGCGGGCGTGACGGTTGCCTCGTCTTCCATGGCGCGGATGCGGAGCGGCTGAATGTCCGGCGCTTCGCCGTAGTAGATCTGGCTCTGCACTTGCGGGAAGAAGTCTGTACCGACCAGCGCTGCGGTGACGGCGCCGCCTTGAAAGGCCCAGTCAGCGACGGCGGTTTTGAGCGCGCCGAAGGTAGAGAGGGTCAAGCGGCTTTCTCCGCCGCCTTGTTCTCATGCCAATGCCGCGCGACCCAGCCCACGTGCGGCAGCTCATGGGGCTTATGTGGGCCGTGGAAGAACACTATGCGCGTGTCGTCGTCCAAGCCCAGATTCTTGATGCGGCCCTTGTAGCTGACGACTTGGTTGGAAAAGAGATCGTCGATCAGCGCCGTCTCCCGCGTGTTAATCCACGTCATGTCGTTCTCGCCCGCCCAATCGTCATAGAGCATGGCCTTGCAGCCATTGGGCGCGAGCACCACGGCGTTGGTGCGCTGCCACGGTGATGTGCCCTCGAATGGATCTTTCGGCACGGCGGGCTTATCGGCGCCGATGCAGTAGGCGGCGAGATGATCGCAATTGCCCACCACGATGGTGTCGAGGCCGCAGAAGATTTGCGGGCGGTTTAGCCGGAACGGCTCAATGCAGGCGCCGTAACTCGGCGGGTTGGTCTTGATCCGCTCCTGCACGATTGCCGACTCGTCGAAGCGCCGCTGATGATCAGTGAACACCACGAACTCGAACGGCACGGTCAGATGCCGCGCGAAGCCGCGGTAGAGCTTGTCAGCCCAGCTTTCGTCGTAGCAGCGCGAGAAATTGCGCGAGTACTGGTTTGGGTTCCACAGGCACGTGGTGACGGTCAGCATGAGTGCCACACGCCTTCGAGCGCGTCGTCATTGGCCGGCGCATCGTGGCCGTTCGCTGGCTTCTGCGCGGTCAGCTTTTGCCCCAGCGCGTTCGCCACGGTCTTCACCACGCGATCCCAAGAGCCGTCGTCATCGCCGCGCTGGCGGAACGTGCGCACGCTTTCGTAAAACCACATGCTGTCGGCGCCTGCGGGCGCTGCGAGGTCGCTGTAGCGCCATGGCGGGTTGTGCGGGACCATGGCCCACACCGGCACGCCGAGTGCGCCTGCCACGTCCACGGTGCTATTGGTCGCCGTGATGATCAGGTCCAGCGACGCGCAGAGTGCCGCCAGATCGTCCATGTCGGCGCCCTTCTTGGTCGCCCAGTATGGATTCAGCACTTGCGGGAAGTCTTTGAGCTCGTCGCGGCGGTCTTCGTATTCGAGGTTGACCCACGTGACGTTCGGGTGCTGCTCGATTAGCTTGGCGATGAGGTCGAACGGGACGGAGCGCTTGGCGCGTCCGGTGCTCCAGGCGCCGCCTGTCCAGGAGATGCCAACACGAACTGCTCCAGATCGGATCGACTCCCGATCTCGTCGAAGTAGCCGTACTTCTTCCAGCCCCCGGATGGCGGCCGCATCAAGCCATGCTCGCCAGGCCGCACAACGCGCGCTGTCCGCTCTAAGAAATCCGCCACGCGCGAACGGAGTTTGTGCGAAATACTCACCCAATCCTCCCATCTCAATGTGATAGTCGGCGCGCTCTTCGAGCGGCCATTCAAGGTAGTCCTGCAACAACGTCCCGTAAACCTTGGCTTTCGGGAACGACCGCTGAAACAGCCCCTCCATGCGCGGGCTGCAATCGATCACGCCGTCGAAGTCCGCCGGGACCATCGACATGAACATGATCTCGTCGCCCACGCCCTGTTCGCCGTGGATGATGACCTTGCCCTTCTTCTTGCCATCCCAACGCGGCAGATCGTAAGTGCGCTCGGTGCGTGGCCGCGCTGAAGAGCCGACGCTGTGCTTGTAGTGCGCCCAGGCTTCGGCCCAGCGGCCAAGGTGCAGCAGCGCGAACGCTTCGTTGTGGTCGGTGGGATAGCCTTCCGCCTTCTTCGCCCAAGTCAGCGCCTCGGCATGGCGGCCAATGGTCGAGGCCACGGCGCAGAGATTGCCGTAGGTGCCCGGAGGCGCCTCGCCATACTTCAGGCTCTCAACGAAGCATTTGTACGCCTCGTCCGGCTGGTAGTTCTCCAGCGCCCAGCCGAGGTTGTTCCAGATGGCGCCGAGCTTGGCGGGGTCTTTGGTCGCGCAGCGCGCAGCGTTAAGCACCAGCGCGCCCAAGCCTTCCTGTGAGCCTTTGATCATCGCCGTGCCTGCCACGTACATGGCGTCGGCGTTGTCGGGCTGGCGGCGCAGCAATTCGTCAGCGGTCACCAACATGCCCTGCACGTCGCTGTTCTCGGCGGCGCGATGCATCATGTCGGTGAGCTTATCGGTTTCGGTGCGGTACTTACTCAATCGCGCCATCCTGTTGGCAGATTACGCTGGCGCATCTCCAGCTTTTCCTCTTGTGGGATGGCGTTCCATTCGCGCTCACGGCGGATCAGATCGTTCACCGCATTTGGCCCCGTCGTGTAAGCGGCATCCGCCGCGATCGACTTGCCGCGCGCGCTAGCCTCCGCGCGCCTATAATCCCACCACCCGCGCATCTTTGTGATGCATTCGGCCACGCCACGCTTTTGCGTGGCGTAGGCGGTCTTGCCGATCCAACAGACCGATGCTCTCAAAACGACACCGGCGCGGTCTTCAGCTTACGATAGTCCGCATCGTTCCAACGCGCGTACATGAAGCGCTCCCATTCCTCGTTTTCGTCGAGGAACGAGTACACCTTATCGGCTTGCGCGCGGCTCGCATTGAACTCATTGAGCCAGCGCTGCAATTCGGTCAGCGGCACAGAGCCCACATGCCAGAAATCGTTGTCGTCGCCGCGCCATGTCGCGGTGCGCGAGAGCCCCTGATTGAAGCTCGCGGCGTTGCGATCGAGCAGCGCGTCCACGTTCTCGGTGCGCGTGATGCAGCTGGTCTTGGTCACCGGATCGTAGTCGAACATTTCGACCGCGCCGGTGAGCGGGCAGATGTCTAAGAGGCGGCTCATGTGTCTCCTGCAATGAAGTGCGCAGGGGCGGCAGCGCTAGCAGCCACCGCCCCCACTAGATCGGCAATTCGGCGCATTGGTCTCCAAGGCCGAAGCTGACCATTCCGTTACGTCGTCAGCAGATCAGCGATCTTGCCGCTGGCGGCCTGGTTCTTGGAACACAGGGTCGCCTCGCACAGCATGAGCCGCTTTTCTGCGTCGCCGGTCTTGGCGACCTCTTCGACCCTGAACGGTCTGAGATAGTGCAGCGACCAATACTCAGGATCGATGATCAGCGCCGTGCGTTCCCGCGAGAAGCGGTTGGGCACGACACGCAGCTTGCCGAAGTCGGACAAGTAGAGGTCCGCCGCGGCGACGATGGCCAACGAGCCCGGCGATGCCGGGTTGTTGCCGAAGTCGCTGTACTTGGTGGTGATGCCGGTGAAGGCCGACACGCGCTGCTTGTTGCGCGGCCCCACCATGACGATCGACGGCTGCCCGCCCGCGACCCAGCAGAGCTTGATCGCTGACTTGAGCACGGTTTCCGTCAGCGTGCGCAGGTTGGACGAAGAGCCGTCCGTCGCCGCCGTGACTGTGCCTGCCGCGGTATAGCCGCCGTTGGCGCCGTCGGTGACGCCTGCGGTGCCGCCGTAGAGCGAGTTGGTGGTGATCCAGGCTTCGTAGCCGGCGCACGCACGCGCGGCAGCGGAAGTACCAGCCGACGAGGCGTAGTTGCCCGTCAGATTGGTTTCCATGTCGCGCTTCAGTTCTTTGCCGCGCTTGGCGATCTGATAGGCCAATTCCTGCTCACGGCCTGCGGTCGTGACGGCGTTGGCGGTGCCGGACACGTTCATGCCCTTCGACCAGATCTGCGTGTAGTTGCGCGGGCGCACCGTCGGCGTGAAGGTCAGCGGCGTGTAGTCCGCGCCTTCAACCGCTTTGTTGGTGCCGGAAGCGCTCGCGAGAGCGTCGGTTTGCCATTCGATGAACCGGTTCTTCGCCGCCGCGCCCTTACGGAGCGAGGTGAAGAACGGCACTTCCATCGGGCTGATGTCGTAGATTTCGTCCGAGAGGTCTTCCCGGATGCCTACCTGACGGTAGGTCTGTGTTTGAGTGGTAACCATTGTGGCGTCCTCGTCATGCGGGACGCCCGTATTTCAGGGCGTCTCAGCGCAGTTGCTTGAGAGCGCCAGACCTCATGAGATATTCTGCGAACGCGTCTTCCGATCCTGAGTCCTTTAAGCGCCCGCGCGCTTGCTTGGCCTCGCTTGTGAACTGACCAGTGCCGCGGTCTCGTTGCGGCGCTTTGCCGTCCACCATCTTCGGCGCCTTTTCCTGAATGGCCTTCTTGATCTCGATCGCTTTGGCCGGCGCCTTCTCGGCGCGGATCAGCTTGTCGAGATTGACCATCAGCTTGTGATGAAACGGCATCTTTGCGAGCACGTCGCGCGGAATGCCAAGCACCTCTTCGGCGTCCTTGATGAGCGCTCCCGCACGCGCTTCGCGCTTGGCCGGGTCTTTCCAGTCCTCCCAACCCTTCACGCGCGATAGCTGCTCGTGTTGGCGGGCATTCTGGACGACGTCGGCGGCGCTGAGCGCTTCGGCCTTTTGAGCCGTCGCGGTTTTGTGCGCCTCCTGCACCTGCTTGATGACCTCGACCTGACGGTCGAAGTTCAGCTTTTGCAGGTGATAGGTCTCTGGATCGTAATGCTGGCTGTTGCGGTCCAGCAGCAGTTCGGACGGCATTTGCGGGCGCGGCATAATCTTTAGCGCCGCCTCGGCCCGCTGGATCACCACGTCATGCGCTTGCGCGATTTCGTTGATGATAGCGTCCTGCTCTTGCTGGTACTTCGCTTCAGCCTGATTGATGACGTTCGCTACGTCCCCTTGAATCTGGCGTTGTGCTCGAATTGCTGCGATGGCCTCGGCCTTGGTCATCTTGACCGGTTCTTCGCCTTCGTTCTCAGGCGGCAACTCGAATAGTTCGTCTCCCTCAGCACCGGCCTCCGCGCCGTCTTCGCCTTGGTCGTCCTCCGGCTCTTCGCCGGCCGCTTGTGTTTTCGCTTTCGTCTCGCCCGCATCTGCGGCCGCTTGCTGGTCCTCCAGCGATTCCAAATCTGTTGGGCCGTCGTATTCGGTCACGTCCTGGGTTTTGCCCACCGGGCGCGCGTCGGGCTTGGGACCGGCATCGCCTGCCATCTTGCCCATGATCGCCTGCACGGCTGTGTCGAGTGAGGCGTCTTCGCCGCCCATAAACGTGTCTGACATTTTGTCCTTAAGCGACCGCGCGCGGCTTCGCGCCGGTCAGAAGATTCAGCTCTTTTCTCAAGCTGGCTTCGGTTTTGCCTTCGTGCTCGATTGCCCGTCTCACATGCCGCGCGGCCTCAATGCCGATCTGCAGCCGATAACGGGCCTCGTCATCCGTCGGCCCTAATTTGAGCAGCCGTTCAAACAGCTCTCGCTCAAAACTTGTCCATGCATCCGCCCATACGTGCGTCGTCGCCATGTGGCGCGCATCCGCGGCGCGAGCGAGCCGGTCGCTCAGCTCGACGATGCGGTCTTCAGCGCTCACCGAGCGCGTCCCCCACTATGCGAAACACCATCATTACCTCGCTGATTGGGTAGGTCATGTGGGTTGGCTCGGAGTAATACTCCTCCACCAAAAGAAGCGACCGAATATCTTTGAGGGCTTGGCGCAGCCTCGGCGCCGCTTCCAATTCCTCAACCATCTCGCGGAGAGCCTGCGTCCGATCACTCATTCAGCTTCCCGCCTTCGCGCTTCTTGCTGATCTTCTCGTCAGCAGCGACCTTGGTGTCATTCATATCTACGGTCGCATCGACTTTCTCGCTATGCATGTCCTGTTGAGCCGACAACTGCTCTGCATGCATCTCGCGCTTCTGCTTCAACTCTAGCATCGCGATCTCGCGCTTCATCTCCAGCTCACGCAGCGCCAGATCGTATTCGCGATCCGCCGCCTGTTGCGCCAGGACCGCCTCTGCGGCCTGTTGCTGCTGGGCAAGCTGTAGCTCGGCAGCAGCCTTCTCCCGCGCCAGCTGCAAGTCCTGAGCAGCCTTGGCGGCATCCTGTGCGAGTTTCGCCTTGGCTTGCTGATCGGACATGGTGAGCTGCGCCACCGACGCTTTCTCATCCATCTGCTGCTTGGCTTGTTGCGCTTGTGCGTCCGCCTGCACCTTCGCCATTTGCGGGTCAGGCTGCGGTGGCGGCGTGTACGGCTGCATCTTCGGCTTGCCGGTCTCGGGATCGACGACAGGCTGGCCGTCCGGCCCCATCACCGGCTGGTCCGGCACTTCCGTGAAGAACGGCGTCGCGCTCTTGTAGCCCGCCTGCCGCGCCAGTTCTTCCTGGTACGCGAAGCGGTTCTTCACCGTGACGTTGGGGTTTCCGGCGCCGGCGAAACCGATCACCTTGTCCTGCTCTTGGCCGATCATCTGCAAGCCCACCAGCGTGTGCTCGCGATTGATGCCGCCCGCGTAGACCGACACGTTCAGCATGGCGTCCCAAGGGCGGGGATCGAACACACAATACTTGCCGCCCACCCGCGCTTGCTTGGGCTGGTTCTGATGGCGGCACACCAGCCGGTAGAGCTTGCCGAACAGCATGGCGAGCCCGTCGGCGATGTTGCGCGCCGTCATTTCCTTTTGCGCGTCGGCGTTGATCTGCAGCTTGGTCAGCGCCACGCCGCTATGGGTGTCGTTCAGCGCATCGCTATCGAGGCCGCGCGTCTCCCGCGATGAGCCGGTGCGGTCGCCAACCCGCTCCTTGTTCATCTGCAGCATCGCCATGGCGGATTCTGCCGCACTGTTGGGCGCAACGAGCTGCATGATGTGCTCGGCGGGAGGGCCCTCTACGGCAACCTTCGCGCCACTATACGTGGCCAGCAGGCTTTCCAGATCCACGTTGTTTTTGTTGTAAGCCTCGCGAACCACGACATTCTGATACGTCGCGTCGAGCGCGGCGCGCGTCAGCACCGTCGAGATACGCTGCAGGTCTGCTGCGATGTCATGGACGCTTTGGCCCATGAAGCGGTGCGGCACTGGCCGATAGCTGGCCACCGCAAACGGGTTTTCCTCGACCTCCTCAAATTCCAGGATGGTGTTCTGAATGCGGTACGAGCGGACCACTTCCGGGTAGCCATCGTCGTTTAAGTCGAGGCGGATGTATTCCTCTAGGACCTCAATCTCTGTCGAGGCCGGGTCAGCAGGCGTCTTGTAGTCGTTGCGATCGTCCTGGAAGCGTTCTTGCCGCACATCGTCACTGCGCCGGATGTTGCCGTCAGCAGTCGCGCTTGCAGATGACGCCCCATAGATTTCGTCCTCCTTGTCGGGCCACAGATGGCACGCCTCGCCACGTAGCATACGTAGGACCCGGCCCACGTAGCGAGCCTTGTCGATCTCCACGGCGCGGCCGTTGAGGCGCATGTCTTCGGGCGCAATCGACACAATCTCGGCGCGCGCCGGGCGCTTGATGCGCTTGATGACCAAATCAATGCCGCCGGCTTCGGACTCCTTGTCAAAGTCGTGCGCGACGATCTCAATGTTTTGGTCCTGCTGCAGTTGCATGACCTGGGCGATGTTCAGCCCGGTCAGCTTTTGCGGCGCCGAATATTCCTTGTCGCGCCAGTAGCAGGCCATGTAGCCCATGCGGTGCAGCATGGCGTCGGTGCAGAAGTCCCGCAGCAGCCGATAGCCCGGATTGTCCGCGAAGAACATCCAGTAGAGGTAATCGGCCGCCTGCTTGGCGCTCTCTTCCTGGTCGGGGCTGTTGGCCTCAAGCGTGATGACGTTGCCGCCCTCGGCAAACACACGCAGGTAATCCGGCAGCTGCCAGTTGATGACCTCGAAGATTTCGCGCGTCGTGACTTGGCTGCGCCCGTCTTCCTCGTCGCCATACGGCTCGCCGTAATAGCGTTGCAGCGCTTCGATTTGCTGAGAGACGATCTCGCTCTGGTGAAAGCCCAGCGCATCGTGCTCTTCCAGCTTGAGCGCTCGAAGGAGCTTGTCTTCCTGCTGCTCTTTCCAGCACAGTGGGATCCGAAGCTTGGAATTCACGTGACTTGAAGTCGCGGC
>JADMIO011095984.1_pt1 | contig 47151 bp, 42 predicted proteins | sample 8958161 | NCBI WGS metagenome assembly JADMIO01 (sample SAMN16585339, study PRJNA669376) | soil metagenome | isolation source: Crop rotation soil | place: USA: Cullars Rotation, Alabama | collected 2011
CCAGATCCGTCTTCACGCGTTCAACCTGCCCGCTGACGTTTTTCACATCGCCGTTCACGCTGCCCAGCTGTTTGCTGGTGTCCTGACGATATTCATCCAGTTTCGCCGTTGCTTCATCACGCAGTGCGTTGACGGCCTTGGCGTGTTCTTCCACCTGGCTTTGCAATTGGTCATGCAATTCAGCCACGGTGCGGGTTTGTTCTTTCCGAATGGCGTTTGTTGCACGTTCCGCCTGCTTCAGAATGTCCTGCGAAGCGACGCCAATACGCTCATTGGCCAGTTTCAGGTCCGTTGTGAGCTCTGCTGTGCGGCGAGCATCACTGTCCTGAATGGTCTGAATCTTGTTTTCCAGCTCTTCCAGTTGGGTCTGCACGGACTTGCGAGTGGAGTGCATCTCATAAGACTGGAAACCAAAAAGAACCAGTACGCTTGCCAGGGCGGCAAAGAATATAGCTTTCGAAGTCATATCCAATTCCTCCGCCTTGCCAAGAGCACTCCAGCTGCCAATAAACGTTGCAACACTAAGCAGCGCAATCTCTACGGCTTGGCAGAATGCTGCGGCGGTGGGGTTACGAATTTTGAAGGGAACCGGGAAGATTTCCCGTGGAATATTGCACGCGCGGAAAAAATTGCCGCCGCCGCGTCGCGGCGCGGTTGCCCGCGAGCGCGATGCGACCGGAATCAGAAGCTAGCTACTCCATGCGTGCCAGAAAGCGATAGCCGACGCCGTGAACGGTCTGCAAATACTCCGGGTGCTGCGGTTCGACTTCAATCTTTTCCCGCACGCGGCGAATGTAAACGTCGACGCTGCGAGGCGTTACCGAACGATCGTTACCCCACACCCGGTCCAGCAACTGATCGCGTGAAAAGACCAGGCCGGGATTCGACGCCAAATGATGCAACAGCCGGAACTCGAGCGCGCTCAGTTCCACCTGTCTGCCGCTGACACTGACTGCGTGGGCGGATGGATCAATCATCAAATTGCCGCGCTGCACCGAAGTTCGTGGCGCTGCCGGTTCGCGGCGGCGCAGCAGCACGCGAACGCGAGCAATGAGTTCACGCATGCTGAATGGCTTAGTAACGTAGTCGTCCGCGCCGATTTCCAGGCCGACGACGCGATCGGCTTCTTCGCTGCGCGCCGTCAGCATCAGTATGGGTATCGCGGCGTAGCGATCGAGCCGGCGAACCTGGCGGCAGATCTCCAGGCCGTCCATTCCAGGCAACATCAGATCCAGCACCAGAAGGTCCGGTTCCTCGCGGCGCATTTCCTGTAACACCAGGCTGCCGTCCGTCACGGCATGAACGCGGAAGCCTTCCTTTTCAAGGTTGTATTTCAGCAGCCGTACCAGATCGTGTTCGTCTTCGACAATGAGTATCTTCTTCGACATATCGTTATAAGGAAATCACATACTGCCACTACAAGTCCGTGAACATTCCGTGACAATTGTGCGCGGCCGGCGCTGCAAACGTGTCACGGGACTGTGAACCAAAGGCGTTCTACTGCGTATACAGGCCTGCCGGTGTCTCGCTTCAGCCGCGTTCTCTGGTGGTGGGCCGGAGCGCTGGAACCGGCACTGGCACGTTTTCCGGCCGGCTGCGCTGAGTTCCGATGGCGCATTGAAGTGTGGGGAATTGCCCTCCTGAGTCAGGGCATTAATATACTTCGCTCAAATCCATCGGCGCGTTAAAATGCGCAGATGTCTTCCAAACTTTCGCAGTTTTCAAAACGGTATCCGCTATTATCAGCGGCTTCCGCCTTGTTGTTTATCTCGCTTCCGCAATGGCTGCAGGCTGTATGGGGACTCTTTTCCGACATGCCTCTTATCCCATTGATCGCGTCAAAGATTGAAGCAGGATTAAAATCAATGCCAACGTTTCACATTTGGTGGTTTTCCTTCGTCACGTATCCATTGGGACTTTATGTGATGTTTCGAATATACCGAAACACTCATCCGTCTTCTTCGAACACGGCGAAACAGGTGGAATTATCAACCATCTCCAAGACAGGCGGGTTAGTGATTCTTTCCGCATGGTACGGCGCAAAAGGTCAGTTTAGGGACGCTGTAAAACTCAAAAGAACAAATCTCGGTCCTAGCATTGAGATAAACGTAGAAAATCATGAATTGGTTGAAGCCGATCCAATCGTAGGGATCAAAAAGTATCTGGTCGTGTCTTATTTCGAACCCAACGACAACAGACTTAAATTCGCAGTCGGTAAAGAACATGACCGACTGAAAATCCCGGTAGATCCTCTGGCCAAGCCTGTTGAAGCCGAAATTTTGAATGATCTTTTGTCGGCGTCTGCTATGCCCGCAGAAATCGCAAAACTCAGACTTTCTGCGCAGAAGCAGGACGAGGAACTCGTTCTCCTACGTAAGAAAGTAGAGACGTCGATAGATTACAGTCACGCGGTCGAGGCGCAACTCAAAGATCGCGAGACCGCGAAAAAGAGACTGGAGGACGCGCTAAAAAAAAAGGCGGATACCGTCGCGGATCTGGCCGAAAGGTTACGCATATCAGACAAAAACCTCGCAATGCTAAGACTTTTCCATTGCGGCATTAGCTTCACTTTCTTAAATCGTACAGTTGCGGTGCAATTTATTGCGCATCAGGATTCTGACCTAGCTAAAAAGATTCTTGGTTTTTTCTCATATCCATTTAGTCAGTCGCCCTATAACCCGGCAAAGACGGTTGAGCATCGGCGTTGGCTTGATAACCCCAGCGCCAAGGCCAGAATCATAGTCTTTTCCGACGAAGACACAGGCGCGGGAATCGCCGGGATATTTAATGATTTCGAGTTAATACCCGGTGAAAAAATGGAATGCCGAAAAAAGGAGGCTGGGATGACTGCGGACTTTACGTTCGTCATCTTCGACAAAGTCGGCAAAGAACAATGGGGTTTTTAGCGTTTGCCAGTGTCCTTTTTGTGATGATATTCCGCATCCCGTTTATCAATTTCGCTCTTCGGGACCGACACGACTTGTCGAACAAACTCTTCGAACCGCCGAAAAGCCTTCGGAGGCTTTCCTGGCGGTCGTTTTGGTGGGGTAATTGATTTTTTACTCATTGGCCATTACCACTGCGTCAGCGCTTGCCACGGCGCTGACGCTTCATGCGCAGACACCTTCTTTCCCAGTGAGCTGCTTGTATGTGACGCGCTTCCCAACAACTCCCGACATTGCCATTAAGAATCGGTCGGCATCGTCTCCAGCGCGTTCATTGAAGCGGAACGCCTGCTCGTCAATGTATCGGAACATATGAAACGGTTCCATCGAAATGTAGGTACCTTTGATCGTCCGCTTAAAGAGGCTCCAGAAGTTCTCAATGCCATTGATGTGAACCGCGCCATTCACATAACGATCCGCATGAGCAACGAAGTCGTGAGTGAACCGGCCATCCTTGCCGAGATCCTTGTATCCGCCAAACTCATCCGAATAAACGGTCGTTCCTGGTTCGACGGCATCGCGAATTTCGCCGTGCATCGCTTGCTTGTGAAACTTATTGATTACCTTCGCACGAACCTGAGACTTGCCCTTTTCGGAGTGTCTTTCCAGCAGACCGAATACGGCAGTCTTGCCATATCCACCAGTACGAGCGCCTTCAGCAAATTTGCGCAGGCGTTTGTCGTGGTGCATATTCTTGGCAAGACCGCCAACGTACGTCTCATCCACTTCTACGGTCTCGCCTTCGCCGCCGAGCTTCTCAAAGGTTCCCTGAGTCATGGCCATGCGCAGGCGATGCATCATGAACCACGCGGATTTCTGCGTGATGCCCAAAGCGCGGTGAATTTCATAGGAACTAATTCCGTTCTTAGCTCCGGCGATCATCCACATTCCAGCAAGCCATTTGTTCAACGGAATCGGGCTATCTTCGAAAATCGTTCCGACCTTTACCGAAAACTGTTTGTTGCATTTGCGGCAGCGCCAGATCGAGCGATTCGGCATGAACACCGATTCATTCGAATCGCAGCGCGGGCAAACAGCCTTTTGGTCTGGCCAGCGAAGATTCGCGAGAAACTGAACGCATACGCTTTCATCCGAGAAATACAGGATCGCTTCCTGCAGTGTCGTCGGGAATTTCACTTGGTCTGTCATAATGGAAACAGATTACATGAAATCGCGATTTGAGTCAAGTATATTAGTGCCCTGAGTCAGGAGGGCAGCGACATAGCGCGGCGAGCGCTATGTCGCGAGGGGTGGTTCCTCAAGCACGCATGAGCAATCTGGAATCGCCAATCGCCGATGTGGAATATCAATTTCAGATATCCTTATCGCTATCGATAGGGATATTTCTGCTGTAAAGGCCGGCCAATTTGTCCTGAGGCGATTATTTCTCAGAACCGCGGACCGTGAACGCCACCGACACCGTCTTCGTCTCGATTCGTTCCGTCACCCTTTCGAAATTATCGAAATCAAACAGCTGGCCGATGTGATTGCCTGCCAGATCCTCAATCCCCGTTTCCACCACCAGCTTGTATTCCCCCGCCTCCCAGCCCCGGCGCGGCGTAAAGCGCCACTGCGTTTCCTGGCGCTGCACTTCGATTGTCCCTTCAACCATTCCGCGCGGCCCCGCAACCTGAATCATGCGCAGCAACAATGGATAGTTCATTGCCGTTGGAAAGTCGACCACCAACGGCGCAGCGCTGCCGGCTTTGGGCGCAGTGATCCGCCACTGCTTCGGATCCGGCGCGCTGCGAAAAGCCGGGCCGCCGCGGAACACCTTACGGAAACCTTCCACCAACGGCACGCCGCGCGCATCCGGCCATTCGCGATCGACGATCAGCGTATAGCGTTTGCCTTCGGCGATCGGCGGCCCGATCATGCGATTCGAAGTGAGGTCGCGTTTGATCCGGCCAGGATCGAACGTCATGGTCAGGCGCTGAAAAGCGGGATCCCACAGCTCTTCGCCGCGCAGCAGTACGGACTCCACACCTTCGAGAACCCTGCCGTTTTCATCGACCACGTGAAGATGCCGTGCCGCCTGATCTCGGCTCATGGGCGCCGAAAAGTAAATGAACACGCGCAGCAGATTGCTGGGCAGCACATCGGCGGTGGGATAAATCTGAACGACTCGAGTCGATGGCGTGGTGTCGCGCTTCGGTCCATCAAACGACTTTGAAATTCGCGTTCCGCCTGGCGGCTGGAACACCGCGGTATAGCGCACGCCTGGAGCGATAGGGAATTGTGGGCGGAATATCAGACTGCCATTCTCAACGGCGTAAGTCCCCAACATCGCCGGTACATCGCCGCTGCCGGCGTAAACCTTGAACACGGCTGGCCAATTCAATGAGGCCGCCGGCGGTTTCCAGCCCGTGACTTTGAAGACTCCGGATTCGAATTGAATGGATACAGACTGGGCGGCTGCGGCCATCGCCAGAAGTGCGATGGCCGCGAGCCGAAGTGGAAACAGCTTTCGCAAAGGCCTTACGGCAGGGCGACGGTTGCCAGATTGATGGGGCCCGCAGCCGAGCCGGCAGCGAATGCCGAACCTGCAGTCTTTGCGGACAACACCAGAACGTTGTTGTTATCGAAAGCCGACAGGTGCTGGACGGTGTTGTTCAGGGCTGGAACCTTATCGAACGGAACGCCGGCGACAGTGGTGCGTTCCGGTTCAACAATCGTGCGATAGGTTTCGATGTTATCTGCTTTCAGCTTGTAGACGCCGAACGAGGAGTTCGCCACAAGGATATAGTTGTGGCCATCCTTGACATACGGAACCATGTCGAGCGGCTGATTGCCCGCGCCCAAATCTGCAATTACCTGTCCTTTCACTTTTGTTCCTGGCGTCAACTGACTTACCGGAATCTTTACCAGAGGGGTGCAGGTGTAGGCGGCGAGGATGTATTGCTGTCCACCCATCGTATATGGAACAAACGTGCGCACCGGCGATTCGGTTTCATAACGGCCGTGCGCGGAATGCCAGATCTGCACAGTGGACGCTTTCGCCGTTGTCCGGAACGGATATGGAATCGAGCGCAGCGCCGAGGACCACTCTTCGTTGGAGAGGCCGGCAATCATCAGGTTGTTATTCACCCAGGCCATCCCGGTGATGGTCTGCAGGCGAGGATTCTGCCGCGCCGAGGCATTTGCAGCAGGCGCATCGGCCAGGCTGACGCTGGCATGCCGCGCGTTGTCCAGAGAGAGCATGCTGACGGTGTTGCTTGCATCGACTTTTGCGATCAATGCCGCAGCATCCGGACCGCGGCCGCGCGATGCCGAGACGTATACGTTTCGGGAAATCGGATTGACGGCGACATTATTGATCACAATCTGATCCGGGGTGATGCCGACAAGCGCTGCGATTTTCGCATCAATGCCTTCGACGTTGATCTTTACAGGTGTCGCCGGAGCCTTCGTGTCCGCGGTATCGATGGCGACCACCGCAGCGCCCAGCGAATCGCCGACGAAGAGAATGCCGGCTGGACCGAACGTCATCGGACCTGCAGAAACCAGTTGTACCTTTCCAGCGGTCAGTGGCGCGCCCGCTCCGTTCTGCAGCGCGGCCGTTGCCGTGAGGGCAAGCACGATGCTGAAAAACATCGCGATGCCAATGCCAATCCATGTCGTAGTTCGGCGCATGTGTTCTCCTTTGGAGGTTTTAGGTTGCAAAGTGGGCCAATCATATAGCGAATGTGAGGACGCGCGCAACCCGGTCTGTGAGGGCTGTAGAAAAAATGGCAGTCCCCTCCTCAGCAGAGGAGGGGTGGCCGCGACACGAATAAGATATTGCGCAGCATCCATATTGGAGCGGACGGGGTGGTGTTGGTTAACAAAATCAATCTATTGACCAGCACCACTATTCCTTGCTTCGCCCTATCGGGCTCGCGTTCGCTCCGCTCTCGCCCGTCTGTGCGGCTCTAAGGTTGCTTCGCGACATTTATTCGTGCGCACAGCCACCCCTCCTCTGCTGAGGAGGGGACTGTCCCCTTTCCTACTACGACCGACTGCGGAGAAGTGTTCGACAATTGCCGGCTTGGGAACCTTGCCACACCGTCAGTTCAGGTCCATGCCTCTGCTCAGCACGCTCTAATTAATTGCAAACGCCAGCACCACATTGCCGCCGGAGGCGGCGCTGATAATGCCATACCCGGAACTGATAAACACCATCCCATTTGCAATCGTCGCACCGGAAATACTGATCGCGCCGCCATGTGCCGGCACTTTATTCACTGTCTGGAATTCCTGAGCCGTATCGAATTCCCATAGCTGCTTTCCATCTGTCACAGACACTGCATACAGCCGTCCATTGGATGCTGCTTCGAACACCACACCGGGAATCACTGTCGGAGCGGCAGCCAGCGTGCCTCCGCCTGCTGCTGTAAATGTCCATACCGCTTTGCCGGTATCCGGCTTCACCGCCACCAGGCCCGCGCCGCCCAACGGATAGTACGCATTTTGAGTGTCGGCTGCGCCTCCCCACATGATGCCGCCACGTCCGACCTGAGGAGCATTCGGCTTCGTGGGTTCTCCGGTGGAGGCCACAACCCGATACAGCAGCGCACCTTTGTTATCCGGATCCAGCGCGAAGAGGTGTCCGCGCTTCGTTCCCGCCAGAAGTACGCGCTTACCGTTCGGCAGCGTCGTCAGTACTGGCGCGTTGCCGATGTCGAGATCCGGACCGTTCGGCGTCGGGCAGATTTCGCTCGGCGCATTGCCGCCGCGAGCCGCACACGACCCGATGTAGACGTCGTTTTCATCCGCTTGATAACTCCACAACAAATTACCGGTGTTGATATCAATGGCAACAATTGCATCCGTGGTCTTCGGAGACGGCGCGGTCGTTGCATCGCCGGTACCGAAGTAAATCGCATTACGTACCGGATCGATTGTCGGAGCATTCCAGACGCCGCCACCGCCCGGAGCATAGAGCTGTACGCCATTGGAATTCTTTTTAAACGGCTTGGGATCTCCCGGCACCACCCAGTATTTCCACAATTGTTTGCCGGTGTTCGCATCCAGCGCCACCACGCTGCCGCGCGAAGTGCAGCACGGATAGCCGATGTTGCCCGCGGCGAACTCTTCAGACGATGAGACAGGAACGATCAGTTTACCGTTGTAAAGGCGCGTGCCGGCAGTGATGCGCGCGACAATGTGCGCGTCCGCTTTGGTCTTCCACAGCATGTGGCCGTCCTGGGCGTCGACCGCAAACACGTTCGCCTGACCGTCGCCGAAGTACACGGCATAGCGAGAAGCGCCCTGACCGCTGATGGGACCCACGGACACCGTGCCGCGAATGATGGCGCCGTTTTCAAAAGACCAGTACACGCAGCCCGTAGCGGCATCGAGCGAGTAGACGTAACCGTTGTCGCTGCCGAAAAACACGCGGCCGGAAGCGACAACCGGTTGAGAGCTGGAAGTCATTCCGGTAGGCATGCCGAATGCCCATTTCAGCTTGAGCTGCGGCACCTGAGCCGCAGTCAATCCGGCGCCGCGGGCGTTTTGAAATCGGGTATTGGCCAGATCGGGAGACCAGCTTGTCCATGCAGAGCCTTGCGCCGGGTCGGTCATTGCCGGATTGCTGGTGCATTTGTTGGGGAAGTTTCGCGCATCGCCGGCAGGAGAGCTTCCGAGCGGCCGGCTGGCCATGAATTCCGCGATGACGCGTTTGGTTCCGTCGTTTAAACCTTCCGACTGCTTCTGCATGGATCCGGTGGTCAGCGAGGCGTAAATCCGCTCTGGCGTCATGGCGCGGATCTCAAGCCCGGTGGGAGTCTTTTCCGCACCGTTGAGATGACAGAACGCACAGCGCTCCTGAAACGTCGACCAGCCTGTTTCCGAGCCGGGGCCAGTGGCGCCACGGCCACCTCGCGCTTGCGGCGCCTGCGCCTGGAGCAGGCCGGAGAGCGTGAAACTGATTGTCAAAGCTGCAATTCCCAATGTCATGCGTAGCCAGTGATTTTTCATGCGCGCCATTATATGTGAGAACGGCGCTCAAGCGGTGGCCCCCACTGGTGCCAGTCAAAATGTCTAAGGTTGACCAATTCGTTCGTCGATAACTCTATTCGGAAACTTTCGCAGTTTTCGGAGGAGTGGTATGGGAATGGATATGTCGGGCCCAATGGGTCCGATCCTCGTCGGAACCTGGGACTATAGATTTGTCATTGTCTCCATCGCAATTGCAATATCCGCTTCGTATGCCGCGCTGGATCTTGCGGGCCGAGTGGCGGATTCACGCGGCAGAGCGCGCACGTTGTGGTTAAGCGGCGGCGCCACCGCGATGGGACTTGGCATATGGTCGATGCATTACGTTGGCATGTTGGCCTTCAGTCTGCCGGTAGCCGTGGAGTACGACGTTCCCATGGTTCTGGCCTCTTTGCTGGCGGCAATCCTCGCTTCCGCAGTGGCGCTGTCCGTCGTCAGCAGGAGCAAGTTGGGATTATGGCGATCGATTCCCGGAAGCATCGTTATGGGCGCCGGCATTTGCGCGATGCATTACCTGGGCATGGAAGCGATGCGCATGAAGGCCATGTGCCACTACAACACAGCGATCGTCGTCGTTTCCGTGGTGCTGGCGATGGCGATTTCCTTTGTCGGTTTGTATTTGCTGTTTGAAGCGCGAACGCGTTCCACACATTTGTCACTGCGCAAAATCCTGAGCGCGGTGGTGATGGGTGCGGCGATACCGGTGATGCATTACACCGGAATGGCAGCGGCGTTTTTCACCGCGACGGATGCGATTCCGGATCGCGGCAATGCCATCAGCATCTCCGCGCTGGGCACCGTCGGAATTACGACCGTCACGCTTTCGGTTCTCGTGATTGCGATTCTGAGTTCGTTTTTCGACCGCAAATACAGTGCCCAGGCCATTGAATTGGCTCGCGCCGTGCGGCGCTACCGCGTGTTGATCGAACGCAGTCTGGCCGGTTTTATTCGCATGACGCTCGACGGAAAAATCCTGGATTGCAACGAGGCCTGCGTCCGTTTTTTTGGCAATCCATCGCGCAATGAATTTATGGCGATGTCGATGAACGACCGCTTCATCGATAGTCATGACCGCGACGCTTTCTTCGCGGTGTTGACGCAGGAAAAGAACGTCACCAACTTCGAATGCCGGCTGCGCAAGCAGGATGGCAGCCCGGTGTGGCTGTTGGCCAGCGCCAGTGTGGTGGGTGACGAAGACGGCGGCGCTGCCTATGTCGAAGGCACGCTCGTCGATATCACGACGCGTGTCCACGTCGAACGGGAATTGCAGAACGCCAAGGAAGAGGCGGAAATTGCAAGTCAGGCCAAAAGCAAATTCCTCGCCAACATGAGCCATGAGCTGCGAACTCCGCTCAACGCGATTATCGGTTACAGCGAAATGCTCAGCGAGGAACTGGAAGGAATGGGCAGCCCCAGCCAGCTTGAAGATCTCGCGCGCATTCACATTGCCGGCAAACACCTGATGTCGGTGATCAACAATATTCTGGATCTGTCCAAAATCGAAGCCGGCAAAATTCCTGTCTATCCCGAACATTTCGATCTGAAGAGCGCCGTCGAAGAAGCGGTGACGACGCTGTCCACGCTGATCAAGCAGAATTCCAACGAGGTTTCTTTGCATCTGCCGGCGGCGCTTCCGGTGTTTACCGACCAGATCAAAGTGAAGCAAGTGCTGATCAATCTCTTGAGTAATTCTTCGAAGTTTACCAAGGCGGGCAGTATTACCGTATCGGCGGATCTGGATTCCACCAGCGGCGAAGTTTTTGTCAGCGTTGCAGACACCGGTATTGGCATTGCCGGCGACATCATCGAAAGCTTGTTTGAACCGTTTGTACAGGCCGATGCATCGACAACCCGGAAGTACGGCGGGACGGGTCTCGGACTGCCGATCAGCAGGCGCTTTTCGCGTTTGCTGGGTGGAGACCTGACCGTCGTCAGCACACCTGGGGAAGGCTCCACTTTCACGATGAGGATTCCCGCGGTCTACTCAAAATCCCAGCTTTCCGGAGAGACTGCGGTTTCAGCCGCGCCCGCACGTGGCCGCACGATCGGGGGCGATGACCTGGCGATTATCGTGGACGACGACATCAACACACGCGTACTGCTGGCGCGGGCGATGACCAAACTGGGTCTCCGGACGATGGAATTCAGCTCCGCCGAAGATGGTTTCGAAGCAGTGAAAAAACATCGGCCGCAGATTGTCACGCTCGATATTCAGATGAAGGGAATGGACGGCTGGACAATGCTCTCGGCAATCAAGAGCGACGAAGAGCTAAAGGGAATTCCTGTGATTCTCATCACTGTGCTGGAAGAGCAGCAACGCGGTCTCAATCAGGGAGCCGCGGAATATCTCACCAAGCCGATCAACATGGAGGCATTGCAGCGAGCCGTTGAACGCTGCCGTCGGCTGGGAACTCGGAACAGCGCGCCGGCAGAGGAAATTTCCCATGCCTAAAATCCTGATCGTCGAAGACAACGAAATGAACCGGGACATGTTGTCGCGCCGACTGTTGAAGCGAGGTTTCGCAGTGGAGACTGCAGTGGATGGACTGGATGGCATCGTTCAGGCGACACGCGAACAACCGGACCTCATCTTGATGGACCTGAATCTCCCTGAAATCGACGGTTGGGAAGCCACGCGTGCGCTGAAAACCGATTCCCGAACATCACACATTCCGATCGTTGCCTTGACCGCGCACGCCATGGTCGGCGATCGCGAACGCGCATTGCAGGGAGGCTGCGATGATTTCGCCACCAAGCCCATCGACTTTGCCTCGTTGATCGCAATCATTCAGAAATTTCTACCGGTAAATAAGGTGATGGATGGCAAATGAGATGACGCCCACTTCGGCGAAACTGCTGGTTGTCGACGATAACGAAGCAAATCGCGATCTGCTGGCCCGACGCCTTACCCGACTGGGCTATCAAACCACACTGGTCGCCGGCGGACGCGAAGCGTTGAACGAAATCGAAAACAATGTCTTCGACCTGATTCTGCTGGATATCGAAATGCCGGAACTCAGCGGTATGGACGTGTTGAAGAAAATCCGAGCGAGGTATTCCACGCTCGATTTGCCGGTGATCATGGTCACCGCCCTCAGTGAGAGTTCAGATATCGTGCTCGCGCTGCGCACTGGCGCCAACGATTACATCACCAAGCCCATCGACTTTCCCGTGGCCATGGCGCGCATTCAAACACAGCTCGCCATGAGACGCCTGGAACAGGCGCGCCGGGAAAGCGAGGAGCGTTATTCTCTTGCCGTTGCGGGCGCGAATGATGGCATTTGGGATTGGAATCTCGGCAAAGACGAAGTGTTCTATTCGCCGCGCTGGAAAGCCATGCTGGGCTATGGCGAAGACGGCCTTTCGAGCTCACCCGAAGAATGGCTCTCGCGAATCCATCCGGAAGATCGCGGCCAGATGGAGCGCGACCTTCGCGCTCATTTGGATGGCGTCGATCTGCACTTTGAAAATGAGCATCGCATGCTGCATCGCGATGGCACGTATCGCTGGATGTTGAGCCGCGGCATGTCCATCCGCGACAGCAGCGGTGCGGCATATCGCATTGCCGGTTCGCAAACCGACATCACGCCAGGCAAGGTTTCCGATCCGTTGACGCGGCTGCCCAATCGCGTGTTGTTTATGGATCGTCTCGGGCGGCTCGCCGAACGCGCCAAGCGTATCCCCGATTCGTTTTTCGCCGTGATGTTTTTGGACATCGATCACTTCAAACTGGTGAATGACAGCCTGGGGCATCTGGCGGGGGATCAATTGCTGATTGCGCTTTCCCGCCGTTTGGAACGCAATTTGAGATCCTCCGATACCGTATCTCGTGCGCATGAGGGGACGCTGGCCCGCTTCGGCGGAGACGAATTCGCGGTGTTGCTGGACGATGCCAGATCCGCGGAAGAAGTTGTCGGCGTCGGCGAACGCATGATTTCCTGCCTGGCCCGGCCGTTTCAAATCGCGGGGCGCGAGATTTTCGTCGGCGCCAGCATTGGCATTGCCTTGAGCGTCACGGGATTTGAAAATCCCGCGGATCTGGTGCGCGATGCGGATACGGCCATGTACCGGGCAAAGACAACGGGGCGCGGCCGGGTGGAAATATTCAATGCCGGGATGCGCGACAGCACGGTGGCCCGCCTGTCGCTTGAAACGGATTTGAGGCAGGGAACCGAACGCGAGGAGTTTCGCAACTGGTATCAATTGATCGTATCGCTGGATTCAGGCGCAATCTGCGGATTTGAAGCACTCGTGCGCTGGCAGCATCCGGCGCGCGGTACGGTACAGCCTCACGAATTCATTTCCGCTGCCGAAGAAACCGGGCTGATTTTACCGATTGGCCATCGGGTGCTTCTGCAGGCCTGCAGCGACGCCTGGGAATGGCGCGAACTGCATGAGGGCGATCCCCTGATTGTGTCGGTCAATCTGTCGCCGCGGCAGTTTATGCAAAAGGAGCTGGTTGCACAGATCGCCGACGCCTGTTCCTCGGCCGGTCTTCCTCCGACATGCTTGAAGCTGGAGATTACCGAAAGCATGGTGATGCAGGATCCTCAACTGGTGCGCAACACACTCAACGAATTGAAGGCTCTCGGAGTTCGCATTGGGATTGATGATTTCGGAACGGGGTATTCTTCGCTCAGTTATCTGCACAGCTATCCAATCGATACGCTGAAGATCGATCGCTCGTTTGTCATCGGAATGGAAACCGGACAGGAGAAGCTGGAAATTGTGCGCACGATTATCAATCTGGCGCACGGCCTGGGCATGGAAGTAACGGCGGAAGGCATCGAGAATCTTCAGCAACTTAATATTCTTCGGGATCTCGGCTGCGATACCGCTCAGGGGTTTTTCTTTTCCCCGCCACTGGACATGGCGATGACGACGGACCTATTGAAAGCCACACCGCACTGGCTGCCGCAGCTGAAGAGTTAGAAGGGACCAACACCACCCCGTCTGTGCGGCTCTTTTGTTGCTTCGCGACATTTATTCGTGCGCACAGGGTGGTGCTGGTCAAGAGATCCATTCTATAGACCAACACCACTATCACTTGCTTCGCCCTATCGGGCTCGCGTTCGCTCCGCTCACGCCCGTCTGTGCGGCTCTTTTGTTGCTTCGCGACATTTTATTCGTGCGCACAGTCCCCTCCTCAGCAGAGGAGGGGTGGCCGCGACACGAATAAGATATTGCGCAGCATCCTTATTGGAGCGGACGGGGTGGTGCTGACCAAGAGATCCATTCTATAGACCAACACCACTATTACCCTGCTTCGCCCTATCGGGCTCGCGTTCGCTCCGCTAACCCCGTCTGTGCGGCTCTTTTGTTGCTTCGCGACATTTTATTCGTGCGCACGGTCCCCTCCTCTGCTGAGCAGGGGACTGTGCATTTCCTCTCCATCTCCCTGTCTTCGCCGTCCACGCAACGCACCTATTTGCGAAAGCCTCAACTTCTGCAACAATCAAAATCCACATGCCGGAAGTCTGGTTGCGCGGAGCACTATCCGATGTGCCCGCATTGTTGAATCCCGTTGCCCATGCGCTGCTGCAGGCGCGCGAAGAAGTAGCCGCCGCAATGGCAGGCTTTCCCGACTCTCTACTCTGGACGCGGCCCTCCGGTGTCGCCTCCGCCGGTTTTCATCTCCAGCACCTCACCGGTGTTCTCGATCGCCTGTTCACTTACGCGCGCGGCGAGTCCCTTTCGCCGGCCCAGCTGGCATACCTCGATGCCGAAGGCTCCGGCAACACGAGCAGCAACGAACTCGTTCTGGCCTTTCATCAACAAGTCGAGCGCGCGATCGCGCAACTGCGAACGCTGGACGAGCGCACGCTCACCGATCCTCGCAGCGTTGGACGCAGCGGCCTGCCATCCACTGTCATCGGCTTGCTGACCCATGCTGCCGAGCACATCATGCGGCATGTCGGCCAGCTCCTGGTCACCGTCAGAGTCCAACGCCAGTCGTGTTAGCATTTCGGGATGATTATTGATTGCCACGGTCATTACACCACCGCACCGAACGAACTGCAGAAATACCGCGATAACCAGATTGCCGAATTGAAAAACACCACAGCCGCCCGCAGCAAGGGAAGCATCCATATCAGCGATGACCAGATTCGCGAGAGCCTTGAAGGCGCGCAACTGAAGCTGCAGCGAGAACGCGGCACCGACGTCACGATATTTTCGCCGCGCGCCTCGGCAATGGCGCATCACATCGGCGATGAAACCACCAGCCGTCACTGGACCCAGCATTGCAACGATCTGATCTATCGCGTCTGCAGCCTGTATCCGGCTAATTTTGTCGGCGTCTGCCAGCTGCCGCAATCTCCCGGTGTGCCGCCGGCCAATTCCATAGACGAACTTAAACGCTGTGTCAACGAACTCGGATTCATTGGCTGCAACCTGAATCCGGATCCGTCCGGCGGAAACTGGACCGCGCCTCCGCTCACCGACAAGCACTGGTATCCGTTTTACGAAACGATGTGCGAGCTGGATGTCCCAGCCATGGTGCATGTCAGCTCGTCCTGCAATCCGAATTTTCACGCCACGGGCGCGCATTACATCAACGCGGACACCACGGCGTTCATGCAGTTCATTCAGGCCGATCTGTTTAAGGACTTTCCAAACCTGCGCTTCATTATTCCTCACGGCGGCGGCGCTGTTCCCTACCATTGGGGCCGTTACCGCGGGCTGGCGCAGGACATGAAGCGCCCGTTATTGTCAGACATGATCCGCAACAATGTCTTCTTCGATACCTGCGTGTATCACCAGGCCGGACTCGATCTGTTGACCAAAATCGTGCCGGTGGACAACATCCTGTTCGGGTCGGAGATGGTGGGCGCCGTGCGCGGGATCGATCCGGAGACAGGGCAATATTACGACGACACGAAGAAGTACATCGACAAGCAGACCTGGTTAAGCGACGCCGAGAAGAAGAAAATCTTTGAAGGCAATGCGCGGAAAGTTTATCCGCGCATCGGGAAGAAGCTTAACGCGTAAAGGCTTGCCCGAAAATTGCCCTCCAACTTTGGAGGGCAATTTTCGGCCAGTCTGGCAGTTTAGTTCTGAGGCGCAGGCGCAGGCGCGCCGCGTCCGGCGCCGCCACGGCCACCGCGGCCGCCGCCACCGCCACCCGCTGCAGGAAGCGCGAAAGCGACAATCTGACCCGCCTGACCTTGCTGCCCGTTCACGGCGAGCACGATAAATTGCCGGCCGTTTATCGAATAGCTCATTGGCAGCGCCGTTTGATTTCCAGGCATTGGAATTTCGGCGAGGTTTTCGCCGGTCTTTTTATCGTAGGCATGCAGCAGCGCATGGCCGCCAGTGCCTTCGCCGGTGATCAGCAGAGTCTTGGTGACCAGCAGTCCGGCGATGGACGCAGATCCCGTCGGTGGCACGTTGGTCAACCCAAGATTGGCGAAGATAGTTTTGTAATTCTGCGGCGTGTCGCCGTTTGGAATCTGGAACGCGATGTCGCCTTTATTCATATCGTATCCGGTGATCCGGCCGTAAGGCGGCTTCAGCAACGGGAGCCCCTGAATGCGCGGTACAGCGACACCTTGTGCAGAGGTGTATGCCGCTTTGTCCGGGGCGGCCGGTTCGGTTTTCGCGACTCCGACAGGAGAAGGGTTCGTAAGTGAAGGAAAATACACAAATCCGGTTTCGGGATCAGCCGCGCCGCCCTGCCAGTTCGCTCCGCCGCCGAAGCCGGGGATCATGAGCGTACCTTTGTTTTGGCCGGGGACGACGACGACAGGAGGCGCAAAAGGGAGCGCGCCGTAACTGTATCCCATCAGCGCCTGCACGGCTTCGGCGCGCAGCGCCGGCGTAAAATTGATCAGATCGTCGGTGCGCAGTCCGACCACATCGAACGGCAGCGGTTTTGTTGGAATAGGTTGTGTTGCAGCAGTCCACTCGGTTGGAACGTTTGTCTGCATCACCGGTACGTCTGGAATCGGCCAGATGGGCTTGCCATTTGTGCGATCGAAAACGTACATCATCGAAATCTTCCCGGATTGCACCACCGCCTTAATCGGCCTGCCATCCACGGTGACATCGACAAGAATTGGCGCCGCAGGCATATCGTAATCCCAGATATCGTGGCGGATGAGCTGCTTGTACCACACCATCTTTCCGGATTTGATGTCGAGGCAAACGATCGAATCGGAATACAAATTGTCGCCCGGACGATGACCGCCGTAGCCGTCGTTCGTCGGCGATTCGGTTGCGATATAAACGTAACCCAGTTGATCGTCGGCGGACATGGGCCCCCAGGCGCCGACGTTGCCGGTGTAATCGGCAGAGCCGTTCAACCAGGTTTCATAGCCCGGTTCGCCCTTGCGCGGAATGGTATGAAACACCCACTGGCGTTTGCCGGTGCGTGCATCGAAGGCAAGGATGTCGCCTTTCACGTTTTCTTTTGCCGGGTTCCTGCCGCCCTGAGTTAATGCCGGTCCGATCACGATGACATCGTTCGAAACAACCGGCGTCGAGCTGTTGCCGATTTTGCCGCTGAGGTCTTCTTTATAGTCGACATCGAGTTGTGTAAATAAATCCACGACGCCGTTGTTGCCGAAACCGCTAACAGGCACACCTGTTTTCGCGTTGAGTGCAACCAGCCGGAACCCGGGTGTTACGGTAATAATGCGATCGTTGTTGCCGTTCCCGCCGCCGGCCCAGTAGCCCACTCCTCTTGTGATTTTCCGCGGCGCCATGGTTTCGCGCGCGTCCTGTTCGGGCCGCCAGATCCACAGCGTTTCGCCTGTTCCCGGATTTACGGCCACGACGGTGCGGGTTTGCCCAACGGTGAAATACAGAATGTTGTTCACCATGATGGGAGTCGTTTCCGTTGTGCCGCCGCCGTAGTTGTCGAGCTTCCAGCTCCACGCCACAGTCATGTTCTTGAAGTTATCGCGGGTGATCTGATCGAGCGGCGAGTAATGGGTACTGCCGCTGTCGTTGCCATAACCGTGCCATTCGTTGTTGCGATTGGCAAGTTGGGCGAGCACGGGAACAACGGAAAGCAACAAAGCGATGGCAAAAATGCCCGGGAGATTGCGGCGGAATCGAGACATGAAATGGACCTCCAAGTGAGAACGTCAGCCGTGCGTTCGAAAAACATTGCCCTCCTGAAGAGGAGGGCAATGGCATTGCGAAGCAATGACGCGACGGTTTTTTTCAGATACCTTCAGTTTATTTTGCGGGTTCGATGTTTTGTGCCGAGCCGCCAAGGAACAAACGCTTGCCGTCCGGCAGGACGAAATCGCGGCCGACGGCTTTGTTCTCGCCGGATTTAGCGCGATAAGCATCGATGATGAGTACCGTACCCAGCGGCACGGTTTCCTTGGTGACGCCTTCGCGGATCAGCGAACTGGGGCTGCCGCCTTCTACCATCCAGGGAACAAGCTTGCCGTCCTTGTCCTTCACTTCGATATGGAACCAGGAATGGGGGTTGATCATTTCCCATTTTTTCAACGTGCCTGTCAGCTTTAACGGCTGGTTCACATCGAATTCGGCGGCGAAGGCGTGGTGCGCCCATAACGGCACAGCCGCCAAAAGTAACGCCATCACAGTCAATGCGACGATCTTCATTCGCATGTCGTGCCTCCTCAATTATCGTGCTGCCTTCGTTGGCGCAACGTCTGCCTTTTGCTTATCTGCCAAACGCGCGCCAATCATCGTATCTTCGATTCCGTAGTTGCCTTCGTGACAGGCAGGTTCGAAAATCGGGCCCTTGATTTTGACGAATGGCATGCTTGCCGTCCAGGGCTTGACGAACGTATCCGGGTCGCTTACGGTGAACTCGTAATTGAAGGTGTTTTCGTCCGTTCGCTGGAATCGTTCAATCAATTTGAAATTGTCGCTGATGCCTGCAAGCGCTGCGTTGCGGCCCTGAGGACGCTCAGCAAAATTCGTGGTCTCCACCACGAGAGTATCGCCCTCCCAATGGCCGCGCGAGGCCCCGAGCGTCAATCGGATATTCGGGGGCGGCGCGGGACGTCCATCGATAGGGATGATGCGAATGTCGCCGATTTGCTCGAACAGAATCATCACCGAATCGTGCGATTGAATAATCTGATAATTCCCGTTGTAACCCTGCGGCAGCATGGGCGGACCCGGCGGCGGATTGTAAATGATGCAGCGCGACCCGATCACGATGTTTTGTACAGCGTCATAGCCGCCGGCGGGCCGATATGCGGCCGTTCTTTCTCTGCCTCGCTGCTGAGCCTGTGGGGTCTGCGCCGGAATTTTTCCATCCGCTGGGTCGGTGATCATTGAAGTTCGCAGGTCAAAAGCGAACGCGTTCTGGCTTTTGTCCAGGCCGAACTGCGTGAAATCGTAATGAACGTCGCCCGTTGTTCCCGGCGTTGTTTGTTGTTCATCCTGCTGCGCCGCACGACGAACTCTTTCATCAAACTCTTCCTTGGTGAACATCGACTTGGTGACACCGTTTGCACGTTCCAACGGCGTATAGGTGGCATTGGTCCAATAGCCCTGCAAATCCGGCTGACCATCGGGTGTTCGCGGCATCACCCATGCCTTCTTCGGCTGCGCGGCGGCCTGGATCGAAGTTGCGGCGGGCGCCTTTGTCGCTGTGGCGGGGCCCTGGCCCAAAATGAATACGGGTACCAGCAACAGAATGGCAATCATGATGCTCGCCATGATGTTAAATGTCGTCTTCGATTGACGGTTCACTTGAAACCTCCTCGTTCCCATGTTCATTTCAAAGGTACCTTGCGGTATTTGCCATAAATCAGTTCTTCAGAGTACTCGACACAACGATACTCCAATAACTCCACATTTTTCTCCATTCGCCGGTACAGCGGCATGCTGATTTTCCACGGTCTGGAATAAACCTGCGGATCGCTGATCGTCGCCTCGTAACTTAAGTGATAGGGGCTGGTCGCCGTGATGCGTTCGACGACATGCAATTCGTCGCTGTGATAATCCCCCGCGCGATCGAACCAGCTGCGGTCATTGAAACCGGTGGTGTCGATGACCAGCGTTTCCCCGTCCCACTTGCCGTTGGACCAGCCCATCCAGCTGTCGGCCGGCGCCTTCCTTTGATTCGTCATGTAAATGTCGCGCAAAGCGCTTTTGTACTCGGACACCATGGCGATATGGTCTGTACCCTGAATAATCTGGAAAGGATAAGGCATGTACATGAAACGCGGAACGCCGGGCAGATAGCACCGGGCTTCAGGATCTTCAGCAAAACGTTTTTGATAATTTTCCTTTTTCTTCGCCAATGCCTGAGGCAGATACGGCAGTTCGCTCCCGTCGATGATTCCCAAACCCGGGGGCGTTGCAGACAACGCTCCAACCACGGCCTCAATCATCAGCCCACCGGAAGCTGAAGAATGCGGCGCAACATCGTAATTGGCGGAATTCATCGCCTGATAGATGCCGTTAAGGTCCGGGTGATTGTCCTTCGTGCGCGGCGCGCGATAGGCTGGCGCGGCGGGCGTTGCGGCCGCTGCGGGTGCGCGCTGCTGGCCGGCCGGAACTGTGAGAACCAGTCCAAGACAGCTGCCTGCAGCCACCAATCCGAGCAGTCCCCATCGTAATGAACGACCTTGCCGACCTTGCATCTGGCGAATCTCCAATATCTTCTGCGCTAGATGACGTGGATCTTACTTTGGGTACGGGTGTTATGTCGAGAATTTCAATGGGGAAAATCAGCCGACATGAAGGGATCGCATCGAAACGGATTTGTATTGAAATCCGTCGCAGATGCTGGAGATTGCTTCGCCTTTGTCCTGCACGCCCAGCGCGTAAAGCAGCGGCAGAAAATGGTCGTGTGTGGGGTGTGCGATGCGCGCCAGATTGCCAAGCTTTTGGAAGTCAATGACGGGCTGATGGTTGCCGTTCATTATCGCCTGCTCCATCCGCTGATCGAAATCGATTGCCCAGTCAAAGGGCGAATCGTCGCTGCGTACCATGGCCGGCAAGTTATGAACAATGTTGCCGGAAGCGACAATTAGAACTCCGCGGTCTCGCAACGGCCGTAATTGTTTGGCCAGATCGTAATGAAATGCCGGCGGCCGGCTGTAGTCAATACTGAGCTGGATGACGGGAATCTCAGCCTTCGGAAACATGTGTTTCAACACGACCCAGGTGCCGTGATCGAAACCCCAGGCGCTATCGCCGTGAACGGGAATGGTGGGACGGAGCAAGCCTTGAATATCGCCAGCCAATGAAGGATTTCCCGGCGCCGGATACTGAATGCGATAAAGCTCGGGAGGGAACCCGCCCATGTCGTATGTCATGGTGGGGTGTTCGGCCGCGGTGACGAGCACACCGCCTTGCGTAATCCAGTGCGCCGAGATCGCGAGAATTGCCTGAGGCGCCGGCACGCGGCGGCCGACATCTCGCCATACGTCGGCCCATATGTTCGGCAAGATCGCATTCATCGGACTGCCATGGCCGATGAAGAGGACGGGCATGCGCTGGGTTTTCGGCAGGGAACTCATGAATTTCCATCCTACCGCGGCCGCGGCAGCGGTGAGTCCTAATGCGGAGAGAAATATTCGACGTGAATTCATTTTGAATAGTGACTTACTTTTGAAAAACACACGGATTGCGCGGCGTGCCATTTTGCCCTCCTGAGTAAGGAAGGCAGCGGCATCGAACGTTTTATCCGATGCCGCGGGGGGGGCCCGTGCCGTCACTTAACGTAGTGGGAACCACCCCTCGCGTCATAGCGCTCGCCGCGCTATGACGCTGCCCTCCTGACTCAGGAGGGCAATGGTCACCCCCCAGCGATCTGCATCATTTTTGACAGCGCCAAGACGGCACCTGCCTCGCAAATTGATCGTCGTCCAGCGATCTGCATCTTTTTCTGAGCCCCAACGACCGCATCTTCCTTGAAAAGTGATCATCGCTTTTCATTAACGGCATTATACGGGATACTCGTTGGTTTGAATTCAAGCTCAGGGAGAATTCCATGAATCTGAAAGATGCCACCGTACTGGTCACCGGAGGCAGCAGTGGAATCGGCCGCGCCATCGCGCGGACGTTGACAGACGCGGGCGCGCGCGTCGCAATCACCGGCCGCGATGAAAAACGATTGAACGAAGCCGCCTCCGCTCTCGGAGCATTCCCCATCCGCGCCGACGTCAGCAAAGAAGACGATGTGCTTCGAACCTATAAGGAATTCCTCGACAGGTTCGGTCACCTTGACGTGCTGGTGAACAACGCCGGCGCCGGCCACTTCAAAAAGCTTGTCGAGATGGAGCGCGCGCCATTCGAGGCGATTTTTGCCACCAACGTCACCGGCGCGATGCTGATGGGGCGCGAAGCCGCGAAACATTTCATCACACGGGGCAGCGGCAACATTATCAACATCGGTTCCACTGCCAGTGTGCGCGGCGCTGCGAACGGGACCGCGTACTACGCCAGCAAGTTTGCCCTGCGCGGCATGACCGAATGCTGGCGAGCCGAGCTGCGCCAATACAACGTGCGGGTGATGCTGGTGAATCCCAGTGAGGTCATCACCAATTTCGGCGCAACGTTCGGCGTCGAACAGAAAGACAATCCGACAAAGCTGCATGGTGAAGACATCGCCTTAATGGTGAAGGCTGTGTTGGAGATGAACAGCCGCGGCTTCACACCGGAGTTGACTGTGTTTGCAACCAATCCGAAGGACTAGGAATCGATATTCAATGAACGAACAGCATAAAAATCCCAAACCCGATATTGAAATTGCCCAGGCCGCGAAGATGCAGCCCATCATCGATGTCGCCCAAAAGAAATTGGGCATTGACGCCAGGAATCTCGAGCTTTACGGCCACTACAAAGCAAAGATCTCGCTGCCTTACCTCCAGACCCTGCAGGACAAACCCAACGGTAAATTGATTCTGGTGACAGCGCTGTCTCCGACGCAGGCCGGCGAAGGCAAAACCACCACCACCGTGGGACTGGGCGATGCACTGAACTATATCGGCAAACGAGCCATCGTTTGCTTACGTGAGCCGAGTCTTGGTCCTTCCTTCGGCATGAAGGGCGGTGCGGCCGGTGGCGGATATGCGCAGGTCGTGCCGATGGAAGATATCAATCTGCACTTCACCGGCGATTTCCACGCGATCGGCGCCGCCAACAATCTGCTCGCGGCGATGGTGGACAACCATATCTATTGGGGCAACAGCCTCGCCATGGACATGCGCCGCATCATGTGGAAGCGGGCCGTCGATATGAACGATCGGGCGCTGCGTGAAATTGTCGTTTCATTGGGCGGTGTTACCAACGGATTTCCCCGCGAAGATGGGTTCGATATTGTGGTCGCGTCGGAAGTCATGGCCATATTCTGTCTTGCCGACAGCATGACGGACTTGAAGCGGCGTCTGGGCAACATTATCGTCGCGCAGACACGCGATCGAAAATACATCACCGCCGCGCAACTGGATGCCGCCGGCGCGATGACCGCTCTATTGCGCGATGCCTTCGCGCCGAACCTGGTACAGACCATCGAAAACAATCCCGCGATTATTCACGGCGGGCCGTTTGCCAATATCGCGCATGGCTGCAATTCCGTCATGGCCACGAAGTCGTCATTGAAGCTGGCTGACTACGTTGTGACAGAGGCCGGTTTCGGCGCAGACCTCGGCGCGGAAAAATTCTTCGACATCAAATGCCGCAAGGCCGGGCTGAAGCCCGATTGCGCGGTCATCGTTGCGACGATTCGAGCGTTGAAAATGCATGGCGGTGTCGGCAAGGACGCCTTGAAGAATGAAAACGTATTTGCACTGGAACTGGGTTTCGCCAACCTGGCGCGTCATGTGACGAATGTCCGGAAATATGGTGTGCCGGTTATCGTCGCGGTCAACCGCTTCTCCTCCGACACGGATGCAGAGCGAACGCGGCTAATGGATTTGTGCAAAGGCCTGAATGTGCAATGCGTCATGACCGATCATTGGGCCGAAGGCGGACCCGGCGCAGCGGACCTTGCGAAGGCGGTGGTGAAGACGGTGGAGACAACGCCGTCACAGTTCAAGGTGCTCTACGCGGACGATCTTCCGCTTTGGGAAAAGGTGCACACGATTGCGCATGAACTCTACGGCGCGTCCGACATCACCGCGCCGCTGAAGGTGCAGGAGCGTTTCAAGGAATTGCAGGCGGGCGGCTTTGGCCATCTGCCGGTGTGCATCGCGAAAACGCAGTATAGCTTTTCAACAGATCCCGACGTTCACGGCGCCCCCAGCAATCACGAAATACCTATTCGCGATGTGCGGCTCAGCGCCGGCGCCGAGTTTGTCGTGGTGATTTGCGGCGAGATCATGACGATGCCGGGTCTGCCAAAGATTCCAAGCGCCAGCAAGATCGACGTCATGCCCGACGGACGCATTACCGGACTGTCATAGACAAGGAGATCTCAATGGAAAATGCCCTCCTGAATGTCAGGAGGGCATTTTTTTCGCCGCGGGCTATCCGCGATCCGGGACTTTTTTCTACTGCGCGGGTTTCGCGCGCCCGACGATTGTGCCGCGGGCGACGATCTTTCCTGCCATTGCGGCTTCGACCTGAGGACGTGTCGCGCCAGCTGCGAGATCAAGCGTAGAGCTCAATGCATAAACGGTGAAAATATAGTGATGGTAAGGGTGTCCTGCCGGCGGCGCAGGACCCATATATGCGGCGCCGCGCATACTCAACTGACCCGCACCCTGAGGCACTGGTCCACCTTCGGGGAGCGATGTGGTGGATCCGGGAATATTCCATACGACCCAATGTGTGATGTCACCGGTTACCGTGCCGTCTGTCGAAGCATCGGTGTCGTGCATGATGAGCACATAGGACATCGTGGTTGCCGGCGCTCCGGTCCAGCTCAGCTGGGGCGATACACCCATTGCGCCTGTATACTTCGCCGGGATTTCCGCGCCGTCCGCAAACGAAGTGGAAGTCACCGTCAGCGAAATGATGCCGCCACCGCCGCCACCACGTCCGCCGCCGCCTCCTCTACCGCCACCACCTCGACCACCGCCACCTCCCTGGCCGCCACCGCCGCCGCCCTGAGGGGGCTGCGCGAAAGCGGTACCGGCCGCCATTGCCAGAACCAATATCGCCAGAACGATTCTGTGTACTAGATTTTTTTGCATTCCTGTCACCTCGTGAAGTTGAAGATCGGAAGTGAGTTTATCTTTTTTCGTCGCGGATCACAAAATCCTGTCGTGTCCCCAGGTCCAGCGTCCGCTGAGCGTGAATTCCTTGTTGCCGCTCGGAGTCGCTTTGGGGTTGTGCAGGACCTGCGGCGAGAAGACGACGCCAAGTTCCCGCAATAACTCATCCAGCGTCGTATTGCCGTAGGTCAGGCCGGGAAATTCGATGCTGTCGCCATTGACGTCCTGCACCACTGTGGCCTGAGGCGTGACTTTCAGCTTGCGCAAATTGCGCAGCTTGGCGGCTTCCACACGGAAGAACTGAATCATGGCGTGCGCGTCGTCGAGCGGACCGGCATAGACAGTCATCAGGCCGAAGTGTACGTGCTATCCTGCCGCGATGCAAAACCTTGAGGAAAAAGTTGCGATTGTCACCGGCGGCAGCCGCGGCATCGGGCGCGCCATAGTGCGGCGTCTGGCGCAGAATGGCGCGAGGGTTGTGGCATGCGCACGCGGTGTTGAGGAACTCGAAAAAACTGTAAACGAGGTTGTGGGCGCCGGCGGCATTGCCGCATCGCTTGCAGTGGATCTGCGCCTGCCGGACACGCCGGCGAGGGTTGCGGAGTTTGCGTTGAAGACTTATGGCGCGATCGATATTGTCGTCAACAATGCAGGCGCGACAAAGCGTCGCAACTTTCTGGAACTGAGCGATGACGACTGGGCTGACGGATTTGCCTTGAAGTTTTTCGGTGCGGTGAGGCTGACGCGCGCCGCCTGGCCCGAACTTCAAAAGCGCGGCGGTTCGCTGTTGAACATTTCCGGCGCCGGGGGACGCACGCCGGGACCGGAATTCACCATCGGCGGATCGGTGAATGCCGCGCTGCTTTCCTTCACAAAAGCGATGGCCGATTGCGGAATTCGCGACGGAGTTCAGGTGAACTGCATCAATCCCGGAACCATTCGAACCGGACGGCTGCAGATGCGGCTGGCGTCACTCGTAAGGGAACAGCGCATCGATTTCGCTACAGCAGAAAAGCAGTTTGTTGCCGAGTCGAAGGTGACCCGCATCGGCGAACCCGAAGACGTCGCGAACCTCGTGGCGTATGTGGTCGGCCCTGAAGGGCGATTTCTTCAGGGCAGCCTGATCGACCTCGACGGCGGTTCCACGAAGACTATTTAAAAGCGCGGGGAGCAATCTGGAATCGCCAATCGCCGATTTGGAATATCGATTTCAGATATCCTTATCGATAGCGATAAGGATATCTGAAATCGATATTCCAAATCGGCGATTGGCGATTCCAGATTGCTGCGATCGCATCCAACCAACGGCTTCAATTCTCGCGCATGCGGTGATACCAGTGCGCGACCGCAAGCGTGAGTATCGTAATTACCGCGGCGGCGATGTGCGTCACCGTACTCGTGAGCCACTCCAGTTTCGCATCGCGCACCAGGCCATCTTCAAAAATCATCAGGCCGCCGGTCCAGGCGATAACGCCGGCTCCGACGTAGGAAAGCCACCACAGTTTGTTGATGAGGTTCGCTACCAGATTTCCCATGAACATGAGAATTCCCATGCTTAGCGCCAGACCGAAAATCAACAGCTCCTTGCTGCCATGACTGGCGCCGGCCACGCCGAGCACGTTGTCCAGACTCATGACAACGTCGGCAATCAGGATGGTGACGATGGCTTCCCGCATATTGCCGGCGGCTTTCACACCTTCCTTGGATTCCTCTTCCTGTTTGAGTAATTTGAAACCAATCCAGATCAGCAACAAGCCGCCGATTAACTGCAGGCCCTTCAAGGTCAGCAGGAATGCCGCGACAGCCGTCAATGCGATGCGGAGGATGATCGCTGCGGCGCCACCGAAAAGGATGGCTTTCTTGCGCTGTTCCGGACTGAGCCGGTGCGCCGCCATACCGATGACGACGGCGTTATCTCCACTGAGTACCAGATCGATGATGACAATGCGAATGATTTGCGACAAGAATTGCATGACTGATTCGAATTTTCGCAGATGTGGGCCGCATTGTCCAAACCGTGCGCATTGTGGGGGCCGTTCATCGGAGTTGTGAAAAAAATGGCAGATCGTCAGGGAGTGACTATTGCCCTCCTGAGTCAGGAGGGCAGCGTCATAGCGCGGCGAGCGCTATGACGCGAGGGGTGGTTCCCACCACGACCGAGTTGAACGCATGAGCAATCTGGATTCACCAATCGCCGATTTGGAATATTGATTTCAGATATCCTTATCGCTATCGATAGGGATATTTCAAAACGATATTCCAAATCGGCGATTCCAGATTGCTCGAATCTTGGGTCCCTTGGGCACCACCCCCGCGGCATCGGATAAAACGTTCGATGCCGCTGGCCTCCTGACTCAGGAGGGCAATCGTCGCTCCCCAAGCGATCTGCCATTTTCTCTCAGCTCCCGACCGCACCTACAAGGGACAGGGTCAGGCCACGTTTGTCGCTACGAACCCCGCGGCGTGTAGTACAGTCGGTGAACTCTTCATGCGCTATCAATTTTTGATCGACACTTATGAAACCGAAATCCTGAAAGTCCTCAGCGTCTGGCGTCAGTTCCGCGACGACGACCTCGCGATACGGCCCCATCCTACCGACCGGCGTGGGCGCTCAGTTCGCGAACACCTCGTTCATCAATGCCTGAGTGAAGACGGCTGGTTCAGAAACATGCTCGGCATCGATGTCGGCGCGCCGCCGTTACCGGCGTCCGAAACCTGCCGTGAATTCATCCTTCGTTATGCGCAGGATTCTTCGCGGCGGCTGGAGGGCCTACGCAGCAAACAGGATGCATGGTGGGAAGAAGAAGTAGCCTTCTTCAAGGTCAGCCGCAGCCGGGCGTGGATTGTGGTGCGGAGAATCGCGCATACGGCGCATCATCGCGGCCAGCAGATGACGCTATTGCGTATTCTCAATCGGGAACTCTACAGCAACTACGGTCCCACTGCGGACACCGGCGGATTGGCGCAGAATCAGGCGCAGGTCATTTACGCGTATCGGGATTTGAACGCACTGCTGTCCGGCGAGACAAAATCTCAGCTCCCGCCGCCTACCAGCAACCCAGTCAGCGAGCGACCTAGTTAATCAGAGAAACCTCGACGGACTGCGAGCCGGCTTCTTCGATGTGCACCGCTGTTGCGCGATCCTCGAAAAGCCGCAGGAATTCCGGGTCGAACCAGGCGCCATCTTCAACGTTGGCCCAGGCGAACAGTTTGTATTCCCCTGGGGCGAGACCGCTCACGGCGAATTGTCCGGAAGTCGTGACTGGGATCACGTGAAACAAATCCGGACGTTTGCGCAAAGCATTTTCCGGCGCCAGCAGCAGCCGCGCAGCTACGGCTGGTTTCTTGTTTTCATCCAGCACACGGCCGGACAATGCGGCGTCATTCTTTGCCAGCGCAATTTGCAACATTTCAGACGGTGCAGTTTCGATTTGGACCCCGGCATTGAGCGCATCCTTTGCGCCAAGGCGGGCGGACTGCATATAGGCGTTGGCGAGCCCTTTTGCAGTAATGTCGTTGAGAGCGATGTCTGGATTAAGCGTCAGCAGAATCCGATAATCCCAGGGCTGAATATTTTTCAGAACAAATTTTCCGTCGGCGCTCGGCACGGCACGTACTGGCGGTGGCGGAAACACAGAAGTGCCGGGATTTGTCCGATCCACAGGAAAAAACGCATCGCTGGTGAGAACTACCGATAGCTGCGAATAATCCGGCGGCTCGACGTTCTCCCAATTAGCAATGCGAACGGTCCCCTCCAGGTCGACTCCCGGCTCAGCGGTGAGCGAAAGGTTGGCCACATCGCCTGCGCTCACATCGATGGCTTTGCGGCCGGTCAGCAGTTTGCCGTCAGGATTTGTCATGACCACAAGGTGGTACGCACCGGGAAGGACGCCGCGAAAATCAAATTTACCGTTTTGCGCGATCTGATTACGAGCATATGCCGATTCGCGGCCGGCATGGCGCGGAATGAGAATGGCCGTTGCTCCGGACGAGGCCTGAGGCTGCGCGTTCTTATCGCGACGAACCAGAACAGTGCCAGTGACACGGCGGGTACGCACTTTAGGGGTGACAATATCGATACCTTCAGCTTTGCCGCCATTTAGTAAGTTAATCGGTTTGGCCTCGGACGGGTCCGTGGTTGCCGGATAGTAATAGGTTGGATATCCCTCCGGTTCGCCTTCCTTGCGCGGCGATTTGGCCTGTTCCCAGGATGAGGGATTCTCGAACAGTTGGCGATAGTCCGAGTTGTTGAAGGGATTGACGCGGACGTAATACTGACCCGTCTCCAGTTTGCTGAAAAAATACTCGCCTTTGGAATTTGTCTTAAAGTTTCGAACGTATTGGAGTTCGCGGCGTCCATTGCTATACGTCGCGCGCAAAATCGATACCTTCGCGTCCTCCAACGGTTTGCCGGCGCCATCGATCACTTTGCCGGTAATGACGCTCAGCGGAGTCATGATCAACTGGATGCCGGAGAGTCTCTGGCCATCCGCAAGCTCGAGTGGGCTCCAGGAGTCCTTCAGTGTGCGTTGGCCATATGCGGTGGGCAGAAACGCATCTCGCTCCGAGGCCGTCAATTGATAGTCTTTGCCCGGCGGCACGTCATTGAAATAGAAGCTGCCATCGGCCGCGGTAATGCTGACAAAAGACACCACTTTATTTTTTTGCACGGCCGAGAGTTCGACGACAGCGGCCGGGACGGGGTCATTCGTGGCGGCGTTAATCACGACGCCACGAAGAGAAGCGAGGTTCGTTTCGGGAACACGCTGCTGCGACGGAGGTAGCGCCATCAGCATCAAAAGTGCGACTCGCGGGATGCTATAGAATTTCATGGCTGACTCTGCCATTCCATTCTACATCGGGCAACCGTGATAAAATCCACGGCATCCATGCGGTTCCCACTATTTCTGCGAATCTCATCGCTGTTTCTGATTGCCGGAAGCATCTGGCTCGCTGCCCAGAATCCGCCTTTCCAGCTGGAATCTGATGCGCGCAATGTTGCGGTAGATTTCAGCGTGCTGGATTCGTCTGGTCGACTGCTGACGCGGCAACTGCAGAAAGAAGACTTCGCCGTTTACGAAGACGGTGTGCCTCAGGAAATACAGGCGTTTCACACTCCCGATACACCTTATGACATGCTCATTCTTATCGACTGCAGCAACAGCACGAAAGGCGATTGGCGCTTCATGGGGGATGCGGTGGAGCGCTTCGTCGAACGGATTCGCGATCAAGACAGGTTTTCCGTAGCACAGTTTGGCAGCCGAATCGAAAATCTCATCGATTGGCAAACCAAAAAGGGGAATCCGCCGATTGTCAGCGTACAGGGCAGTTCCCGTTCATGCAGCGATACCAAACTTTACGAAGTGCTGGAGACATCGATCACTCGTTTTAAAGGCAATAGAGAACGGCAGGGAATTATTGTTCTCACCGACGGCATCAATAATCCTTTCCCAACTCAAAGCGCCGTGGTGGGCGGAGAAAGGAAGATTCGTTACAGCAACGCGGAAGACGATCCCGCCTTTCAAAAAATGCTGAAAGCGGTGGCAAAAAGCAAAGTCGTGTTTTACTTTGTCGCCGTCAATACCGATATGAATCCGGATCCCATCAGCCCGTATTCCGGTTCGTGGGGCAGCTCGGTGGGCAGAGCCTTCGATCCATCGCGAATCTACGATATGCAGCAGGCGCGGGCACGTATGCAAATCGTCGCGGAAATGACGGGTGGCCACGTCGCGTATCCGAAGAAACCCGCGGAAGTGGTGCCTCTCTATGAAGACATCGCCCGCGAGTTCGGTACCTACTATCGTATCTGGTACGTTCCCCCGAATTCGGCCAGCACGAAGGAGCGGAAAATCGAGGTGAAGGTCCAGCTTCCCGGCGCGACTGTCAGGCAAACCCGCGATACGTACAGTCCGGTACAGTAAACCGTAGCGTTACTTCGGTGTCATCACGATTTCCGCCGAACCCAAGCCATTTTCCAGTCCTTGAAACCGCATCCAGGAATGCGGTGGTGCAACGGAAAACCAAAAATAGGTTTTTGGCGCGAAAGCGCGAAATAAATTCATCAAGCCAAGGTGGGGAACGACTTCCAATTTGTAGCAATCCACCTCGCCCCTTGCAGTTTTCAGTTTTTCGGTGCCGCGCGGCTCAATGCTGATGTCATAAAGCCTTGGTTCGTTCGTCAACAGGTGCGCATCGAGTTTCCTGCTGCTGCCGGGCGCCGCAAACGGAAAGTTCTGAAGTATGCCGGCAATGCCTTCGATGGTGAGAATGTCTGCCCTTGCGTCAAAGGCGGATGATTCGCGCATGCCTTTTTCATTTCGCCATTCGTAAGTCACTTTGCCGGCGGCTTTGTCGAAAATCTTCGTCTCGACTGCCAGCACTCTTCCCTGGGGGGTGCGGAATGTCTTTTCAAACCGGAGCGGAAAGTAATTTCCTTCGGCGAGCCAGATCGATTCGAGCGTCCACTGGACTTCCTGCATGAACGGAGAATAAATCCCACGTCCCGTTTCGCTGAAACGCACGGCCTTTTGTCCGTTTACACTCCACGGTTCCATCGTCCAATCGGCACTCCAACGCGCATCGCCTTTGGCGTTGGTGGCAATGACGCCACCGTGATTGCGTGGAATCGCGGCGGGCGCAGGAATTTGCGCCGCCGCAATTGCCAGAAATGCAAGGAATCTTGCGGCCGCGGCCGCGGGGAGTATCATTCGCCGACAATATTGAAGATTTCGCGATACCCGGAATCCGTCAACGCGACAATCTTGCCATACGCCGCGGACCATTCCGGTTTGGTCATCATCGCGGCTGCCGCACTTTCGAAATCTGCCAGAGAAGCAAATTCGTTTTCGAATACGACCGTATAGAAATCGCCGACCAGATCCGTGAGAATGCGGCTGGATTTTGCCTGAAAACCGAGACGGATGGCCAGTTCCCTCAATTCCTTCCATGCGGCCACCGCTTCCTTTGCCTTGCCAAAACGAACTTTGAATACATTGCGTACAAGAATCATGGCGTTTCTCCTTTTCGATTACGAACTGCTTCCAGAATCAATTTGAAATGAGCGGGCTGAACGGCGCCCTCGCGCGGCGAACTCATGATGTCATCGAACACGGAGGTGAGTTCCTGAATTTCGAGTCCTTTCTCTCCGAGGTCCTTATAACCACGGATGTAACCGTCAGGAAATCCTAAAAGGTGGCCGAACTCATGCGCCAATGTGCGCATGGAAATATCGCCCGGACCCAGTGCGATGTTGCGTTTCACCACGGCATTGGTGATTTCAGCTCCTGTCGTCAATACCAGCGCGCCGGCAGGGAATCTGGCAACATGGACTTTCGTGTCGATATGATCGCCGCGCCGTGGTGCAGCGCCATTCTCATACAACTCGGCAGTTGAGATTTTTCGAACTTCAACTTCAATGTGGTAGGTCGTCTCATCGTCCCGTGTTTGCCACACTGTTTCCACCACGGATTTGAACTGCGCGATGAAGGCATTGTCCTCTATGTCTGTATAGATTGGGACACGCAGTACGACGCGATGGTTTTCCTTGTCTTCGATCGCATCAATTGAAGAAGGGACTAAAGGTTGTCCCAACACCAATCGGATGGCCGCCGCAGAATCTGCATCGGCAGATTGCATGAGACGGTAGAGACGTGTCATCTCATCGTAGCGGCGCTTGTCTTCTGAGATGATGCGTTGCCAGAGCCGGTTGTATTGAATGTACTGATCGACGACGCGTTGGTTTTCCACCAGTTCCTTATATGAATCGATCAGCGATAGCAACAACGCCGCCCTGGCGACACCGGTTGCCTGCGAAGCCGGCTGCAATTGGGGTTCAAGCCGATCGAGCTTGATGCCTTCTCCATCGACATAACCTCGCGTGATTGGCCAGCTATATGAAAACGTGGCGACCGGCTTGCGCAGCATTGCATCGTTGGGGACGATGCGAGGAAGCAGTTGATACCCATACACCACCGGTTGCGGCGGAGCGTCCTGCAATTCGGGAAGCATCTGAGGTATGTCGCGCGCAATCGTTTCGCGCAACGCCAGATAGAACTTATTCAGCCTGTCGCGATAATTGCGGAATTCCTGTTCGACGCGATCGCCTTCGCGCACGTAGGCTGGTGGATTGGCGGTGGCCGTGACAGGAGCCTGCGACAATGCAAACCCCAGCAACATTCCAATCCAGCCGAGCGCGATCATGTGGGAATTCTACTATGCCCGTTCGCGCGCTAGCTGACGAATGGAGCTTCACCCACAAGGCCGGCGGCATCCTGAATCCGGCGTGCCAGTTCGTTGTGCTGATGCCACATCGATTTCGGCATGCGATTGCCGTAGGGTTGCATGAAATCGTCCTGGCCGGCGATGGCTTCAACCCATTCGGCAGCATCCACTCTTAACAGGCTGATCAGAGCGCTGTCGGATAACTCCAGGCCGTAGCGATTGAATCCGTCCAGCGCGGGAACCAGTCCTACCGGCGTGTCGACGGCTTTGCCACGGCCTTCGCAGCGCTCCATGATCCATTGCAGGACGCGCAGGTTGTCGCCAAATCCAGGCCAGATGAACTTGCCGTTTTCATCCGTACGGAACCAATTGACGCGGAAGATTCGCGGCGGCGACGTGAGTTTCTTTCCGACCTCGATCCAGTTCTGCAGATAGTCGCCCATGTTGTAGCCGCAAAACGGCAGCATGGCCATGGGATCGCGCCGCAGGACGCCGATTTTTCCAGTGGCGGCTGCCGTGGTCTCCGACGAAAGCGTTGCGCCGAGGAAAGTGCCATGTTCCCAGTCGCGCGCTTCAAACACCAACGGCACTCGGCGCTGGCGGCGGGCGCCAAACAGCATGGCATCGATGGGCACTCCATTCGGATTGGCAAACTCCGGCGACAGGGAAGCACACTCGGTGGCAGGCGTCGTGAAGCGGCTGTTGGGATGTGCCGCCTTTTCCTTCGAAGCCGGAGTCCACGGCCGGCCCTGCCAGTCCAATGCTTCGGCCGGCGCGGGATCGTCGTGACCTTCCCACCATGGAGTGCCATCCGGCCGCAACGCCACATTGGTGTAAATGGTGTTGCGCTGAATCATATCCATGGCGTTGGGATTGGTCGCTTTGCTGGTGCCGGGCACCACGCCAAAAAATCCGGCTTCCGGATTCACGGCCCACAGCCGGCCGTCGCTGCCGGGGCGCAGCCATGCGATGTCGTCGCCCACAGTCCAGGCCTTCCAGCCGGGCATGGACTTCGGCGGTACCAGCATGGCGAGATTTGTTTTGCCACAGGCGGAAGGAAACGCCGCCGTAATGTAGTGCGTCTGTCCCTGCGGATTTTCCAGGCCGAGTATCAGCATGTGCTCGGCAAGCCAGCCTTCCTTCCGGCCAATCCAGCTGGCAATGCGCAGCGCCATGCATTTCTTGCCGAGCAGCGCGTTGCCGCCATAACCGGAGCCGATGGACCACACCGCGTTTTCTTCGGGAAAATGCACGATAAAGCGCCGGTCCGGACTGAGATCGCCCAGCGAATGCAGGCAGCGGGTGAAATCGTTGGGATCGTGGAGATGGTCCAGCGCAACCTGTCCGACACGCGTCATGATGCGCATGTTCAGAACCACGTATTTACTGTCTGTGATTTCAACCCCGACTTTGGAAAACCGCGAGCCCGGCGGCCCCATGAGAAACGGCACCACGTACATGGTGCGGCCCTTCATTGAACCTTTGAAGAGTGGCAGCAACTTGGCGCGCGCATCCTCCCGCGCCATCCAGTTGTTATTGGGTCCGGCGTCTTCCGGATCCGTCGTGCTGATAAACGTCAGATGTTCCGTGCGCGCGACGTCGTGCGGCGCGCTGCGGTGAAGATAGCACCCCGGAAGTTTTTCCTGATTGAGAGCGATGAGCTCACCGGAAGCCAGACATTCCTTGATGAGTTGCTCTTCTTCCTGTTTCGAGCCGTCGCAGTAGACGACACGGTCCGGAGTCGTCAGCGCGCTGACTTCCTTTACCCATTGTTCTATCGCTGCCGTTTTACCTGCCATTAGTTCTCCTCGGGGTTCAGCTTAACGGGATTAGGCGTGTGTTTCAAGCTGCCGGTAGGAGAAGACCGATCAGCAATCAGCAATCAGCAATATGCAATCAGCAATAGTCCCTGTTTCCACGGGAACGGGGACTTTTGCTGATTGCTGATTGGCAGAGATGTGTCAGTAGCAAATGAAAATGTCCGGTTTTTGTAGCAAGTGATCTGTCCGGTTTTGTTGTTTTAAGTTCATACCCGCCGAGCCTGTGAAAACTGTGCTAAACCCAGCAGGGTTTTGCAAGCTGCGGTGGGAAAACTGTTTTTTAGTTTTTCCACCGCAGCGTCAGTTTTCATCAGGCGGCCCTCTTCGTTCTTTTTTGAGTTTTTCTTTCTCCGGCCGCTTTCCGGGGTCCGGCGCGGAAATGTTTCGCTCCAGGATCGTTTATAGGCGACGTTCGCAATGGTGGCGGTACGTGGGGATAGCTGGTTTTGTCGATGGAGAGCGGCAAGAGTTTGCCGTTGACGTCGTAGTCGCCGAGCCGATGCGGTCCGTAATGAAGACTGATTGTCCCATCCAGATGCTGGCAGACCAATACGTGGCAACGTGCGAGACTGAATCGAAACGTTTGCTGGGGAATTTGCAAACTCAACTTCTGAAAGCTCACCGTGTTGTCGTTGCCTACAGTCCGCTCTTGTTGATTTGACCAGATCTTGTCCAGCTCGGTTCCCAAATAGGGAACAAATGCAGTGCCCGATTCCCGGGCTGGAACAGTGAACTTCCGGTTGTGTTCCCTGGCGATCCAATCCGGCAGGTAGGCGTTGGCGTCCTCGACGGTGGTAATGTTGCGGAGCCGGAGTTCCTGGGGCAGACGGCCCTGCCAGGTTCCAAACACCCGCTCGCATCGTCCCCGGGCCTGCGGACTCATGGCCGCAATCAGTTCGCTGCCCATTTGATGCAGTGCCCGTTCAATCTGGGTTTTGACGTTCCGGTCTGGAGATTCCCCCGCCTTGCGTGTGTAGAAAAAGTGACTGCCCCGATCCGAATACAGCGAGCAGAACACCCCCCGATCCGCAATCACTTGCCGCAGGCCCGCCATCACCGTTTCGGTCGATTCTTCATCCACCAGCCGTGCGTAATACATTTCGCTGGTGGCATCATCGAAAACAACGATCAAGTCCTGATAGCTCTCCAGCCCGGGAATCCATTGATGCCGGCTTCCATCCACATGCAGCATCATTCCCGGTAAAGGCCTCCGCTCGCGTTTCTTGTGGTGCGCTCCTCGTTTTCGATAGCGCTCGACCAGGCCTGCGGTCTGCAGCGCCGTCTTGACCCAGGTGTAGCTGAGCTGAATCTGATGTTCCTCCCGGAGTTTCTCGACGAAGTGCTTCACGTTCAGATCGAAATATCTCTCCCGATATAAAACCAACACTTTCTCCACATCGGCCACCGGCACACGCCGGGGGCTGGGCCGCCTTGCTCTCCGGTCAAACAAACCGTCATATCCATCCGTTGCCCAGCGAATTCTCCACCGCCGCAGTCCCCGGTCCGACATCCCCAGAATTTCCGCTGCCTGGATCCAATTGATCGACCCACTCATTGCCCGTGTGATGACTTCTTTGATCTTCATTGCCCGCTCCAAAACTCGGGCTGGATATAAATGCATTCACAATCCTTCGTTGCGAATGCTCTCTTCTCCAAACCCTGTTTTTCAGACCGGACATTTCATTTGCTACAACCACCGGACAGATCATGTGCTACCGACAGCTGATTGGCAGAGATGTTGGCTTCGGCATCCACCGCTCCTATAATGGCGGACATGGTTTCGCGGAGAAGCTTCCTGACGGCTGTCATCATTGCTGCACTTGCCGTCAGCGCCTCGCGCGCAGCCGATCCGCTTCCGGCGGAGCTCAGCGACGACTCCTTCTGGAAGCTGGTCACCGTCATGTCCGAACCCGATGGGCAATTCCGCTTCGAAAATTTCCTGTCCAATGAGATTTACTATCAAACCGTTATTCCCAGGCTAAAGAACAATACCCGGCCAGGCGGGGTGTATCTCGGCGTCGGGCCCGAGCAGAATTTCAGTTATATGGTGGCGTTGCAGCCGAAAATTGCCTTTATTATTGATATTCGCCGCCAGAACATGCTCGAACTCCTGATGTACAAAGCGATTTTCGAGCTTTCCGCGGATCGCGCGGATTTCCTCTCCACATTATTTTCGCGCCATCGGCCCAGCGGTTTGACCGCCAAATCGACGGCGCAGCAGTTGTTCCGCGCCTATTCCGCGGCGGTGCGCGATCCGGAACTTTATCAGCAGAACATTGCACGGATTCAGGAACGTCTGCTGCAAAAACATCAGTTCGGCCTGACACTGGCAGACATGCAAAACATCGCCTATGTTCATCGGGTCTTCGCTGATGACGGACCTTACCTGGATTACTCGTCCGGCAGCCGCACAACTAATCCGACGCGCGGCATGCCGACTTACGCCGAGCTGATGATTACGGATGACGGCCGCGGCACCAATCGCAGCTATCTTGCCAGCGAAGACAATTACAAATGGATGAGGGATATGGAGCTGCGAAATCTCGTCGTGCCATTGGTCGGTGACTTTGCCGGGCCCAAAACCATCCGCGCCATCGGACAGTATCTCCAGGACCATAACGCGAAGGTCTCCGCCTTCTACTTGTCCAACGTCGAACAATATTTGTATGCCGACGGGAAACTGCTGACATTCTTCAGGAATGTCGAAACGCTGCCGATGGATTCCTCCAGCATGTTCATTCGCACCTTCGGCCCAAATGGCGGCGGCGCCGCCTTCACCGCCGGCAATGGATTTCAATCGACATTGTCTTCGATGATGGATGTCGTTAAGGTATGTACGGCGGGCCGCGGCTGCGACTATTCGGTTATTCGCCAGATGTCCAGGTAACTTTCAGGATTGTCGAACCATTTTAAGATCACCCTCGAATACGACGGGACGCGTTACAGCGGCTGGCAGGATCAGCTGAACTCACGCTCCATCATGGGAGAATTGCGCAAGGCGGTAACGCAGATCCTTCCCGGTAAATTTGAAATGCAGGGCGCCGGCCGCACCGATGCAGGCGTTCATGCACTTGGACAGGTCCTGCACCTGACGGTTGAGAAAGATATCCGAGACCGGCCCGAACAGTTGTTGCGCAAGCTGAACGACCTGCTTCCCGCCGACATCGCCATTTTAAACATCGAGCCTGTGCCGCGCACATTTCACGCTCGTCACGTTGCAATTTCGCGCACGTATGTTTATCAGATTTCAACCCGCAAGCAGGCGTTTACCAAGAAGCTGGTGTGGTGGATCAAGGAGCCGTTGAATCTCGAAGCGATGTCGCGCTGCGCGGCACTGCTGCAGGGCCGGCATGACTTTGTCTGCTTCCGCGCCGTGGATCCTTCCAAACCGCACGAATCGTCCATCGTGGAAGTGCTGCATGCTGGAATTGAAGCGGAGGACGACATCATTCAATTCCGCATCGAAGCGTCACATTTCATCTGGCGTATGGTTCGGCGGCTGGTCGGCGTGTTGGTAAAAGTCGGTAAGGGTGAAGTTTCAGAGGAAGACTTTGCCCTTCTCATCGCCGGAAAAAATGAAAAGAAGCTGGACGTGGCTGCCTGGACCGCTCCCGCCTCAGGCTTGTTTCTGGACCACGTGCGATATCCGGATTTTAACCGGGACTAATTCCATCTCCCGCCTCCTTCTCCCGGCAACTCGTTTCACCAGATTTTTTTGAACGTTTTCCACCGTTCAGGGGTATTACACAATGAAAGGCAAGATGGATGAATACCCGATCCGAAGTTGCGCTGCTGTGGATGGCCGAGAGCGATGGGGAAAGCGAAACCCGGCAGATTGCAGCAGTCGTCGCCCGGGCGGCCGCAGGGGATTCGGCCGCATTCGAACAACTGGTGGTGCGGCATGAACGGCGCGTTCTGACGCTTTCCTTTCGCCTGTTGGGTTCAATGGAAGATGCTCAGGATGCGGCACAGGAAGTATTCCTGCGGACGTTCAAGTATCTCCATCGCTTCGATACGCGGCGTCCATTTGAGCCGTGGCTTGTGCGGCTCACCGTGAATGTCTGTCGCGATCTGGGGCGCAGTCAGCGGCGCCGGGCAGCGGTGATTGTGGAACACAACGGCAAATCAGATGTCGCCGAACCCCGGGACTCCAGCAGTAATCCGCATGCGGATCTGCAGTCCGATCAATTGCGCGAAACGCTGTACCGGGCATTGGCCGATTTGCCGGAAAAAGAACGCACGGCATTTGTGTTACGCGACATTGAGGGCCTTAGCACCGCCGAGACTGCGGACGTTCTCGGGTCTTCTGAAGCAACAGTGCGATCGCAGATTAGTTCGGCGCGGCTCAAACTGCGAAAATTCATCACCCGCACGGAGGCAGGAAAATGACGGATTGCGCGGCCCTGCAAAAACAAATTGCGTTGTATGTGGAAGGCGATCTGCAGGACGCCGATTGCCGCAAGCTGGAATCGCATTTGCGCGCCTGCGCTTCCTGCTGGGATGTTGAAGCAGAGCTGCGCGAAAGCCAGGCATTGTTCAAAAGTCTGCGTCTTGGCCAGCCGAACACAGCAGCGCTGGAGGAAGTTCGAGAACGGGTGCGAATTCAGGTTGGGGACTTGCAGCCGGTTCCGGTCTGGGCGCGCTGGGCACACCAGCTTTTGTTTGCCGGCCTGCGGCGCAAACCTGCAATTGCCGGTGCGGCGTTTGCGGCTCTGGTCACCGTTGGCCTCTGGTATGCAAACTTCAGCCGTGTCGGGACGCCTCCATTGCAGCCTGCAACGGAGGTGGCGCAGTTTCAAGTTTCCGGGCCCGGCGTCCAACCATCCGTTGAAAAACCGCCGGCAGTCGTCACCGCACCACAGCCACGCATGAAACGGACGGTTCCAAAGGTGGAAGAACCGATGGAGATTGCCGCACTGGCACCATCCGATGAGAGGGAACAGATTTCCCAGACTCCGATGAAATTTCTTACCGATGACCCGGACATCATTATTTATTGGCTGCCCCGGGATAAAGGAGACTAACCATGAGCACTTTTACGAAATTTGTTTTATTGGCGATTTGTCTATTCGTTGTTCCGGCGACTTTATTGGCACAGGCCGATATCTGTTCGTCGTTGCCACACGTCGCGCCGAGCGCAAGCAGCAGCATGCCGGCCGAAGTGATTGTGCAGCAGATGAAGGAACGCGCGGCCGCTCAGGCCGTACAGGATATGAATCGTGCGGGCTGGGCGTCGAAAATGATTCCGCTGAAGAATGCCCTTTCCGCCGACGAGCTGAAACCGCTGTGTATCTTCCATGTCGAAGTGGTGCCGCAGCCGACGCTGCGATTAGTCTCGGTACGTGCGCCCATGGAAATTCTGACAGCGGTGGAAGATGCCGTTAAGCGATTGGATGCGCCGCAGGCCGGACCGAGAAGTGTGGAACTGACGATTCACATTTTGGTAGCAACCGATCAGGACGAGATGCTGCGCGGCGTGCCCAGTTCGGTTCAGCCGGTCGTGGACCAGTTGCGGAGCGTGCTTTCGTATAAAAAGTATTACCTTCTCGACACGCTGTTGAGCAACACCGTGGAAAACCACAGCGTGACAATCAATGGCGCGGTTCGCGGCCTGGAAACAGCTGAACCGGGCCGGCCGCCGCGCGACACCAATTACAGTTTTGATTCGAATGTCGGCGTTGCCAACGCTGCCTCGTCGACGCCGACCGTCAAGCTGTCCCAACTAAGGTTCCGCCTATTGCTGGGCAACCAGGTCTACATTTATACCGACGTCGAAGCTCCGGTCGGCAAACAAATTGTCGTCGGCAAATCGACCTACGGTGACCGCGCGTTTATCCTCGTCGTCAGCGCCAAGGTTACAAATTAGCTGAACCACTACATTCGGGGAATCGCGCGGTGTTACGCTGGTTCCCGAAATGCCTGACTGGTCATACCGGCCACTTTTCCGGCCGCGGATGCTGCGTTGCTCCTCGTGGTCGCATGCGGCCATCTTGTCGGTAATGCGGCAGATCGGTCAAAACCCGCTGCTGTGTCGAATCATCGATTTGCTGGGGCACATGCGGCCGGATCTCCAGCTGAGGCGTGAAGTTGCCGGCCTGAAGCTCGCATCGCCAATTGGCTTGAGCGCTGTCATCGATCGTCGCGGCCGTGCTTTTGGCGCCTTCGAACGCTTTGGTTTCGGTTTTATCGAGAGCGGTCCGGTTTCGCTCGACAACCGGAGTGAACCAGAGAAATTGTCGCTCGCACTTTCGGCGCGATGTATCCAGGGCCAGCGTGGCTGCGTCGCGCTGGAAAGCATGCTCGCCGAGTTTCAGCGTCAGCCTTCACGGATGTCCGTTGCTCGATTTATCCGAATCGCACCAACCCCGAACGACGGGAGTGCGGACGCCCTTCGCAAACTGGCGCATTATGCCAGCGCGTTGATTGTTCACAAAAATCTCGCACAACAGGCAACGCAGAGTGGCAAACCGTGGGGAATGTGCGTTCCATTGGCGGAGTGTTCGCACATTTCCGACATCGCCGGCGCGTCCCTGATCGTCATCGATCCGGACGAGGAATGCTGGTCTCCGGCTGATCGAGAGCGGGGGCTCGATGCCGTTCGCATATTGCGAAACAAGTTCAGGGACACACCGATTTTATATGCAGCCGGCGGCATCGAGTGCCCCGCGGACGCAGTGGCCTTTGTGAACGCGGGCGCCGATCTGATCAGCCTCTCGCATGGTTTTGTGTTCACCGGACCGGGAACTCCGAAGCGCATGAACGAAGCATTGGCCGCCGCTCGTGCCGTGGGGGATAAAGCGGATCAGGCCATGACGCTGATCGAGTCGGCGAGGTATGCGTGGTTCTGGTGTTTCATGCTCGGGGCGGCAATGACATTGGGTTCTATCCTCGCGGGCGGCTTTGCCCTGACCCGAGTTGTACTGCCCTACGATGAGGCCGCAACCGGCATCACCCGAAGTCAAATTGAGCGCGCCAATCCGCATTTGCTGCATTTTATGGCGCACGACCGGTTATCGCTTGCAGGAACCATGATGAGTCTTGGCCTGCTTTACATGATGCTGGCGTACTTCGGAGTGCGGCGCGGCCGCTCCTGGGCGCAGGAAGCAGTGGTGTATTCGTCGTTCGCAGGATTTCTGACATTCTTTGCGTTTCTCGCCTATGGTTATTTCGATGCATTCCACGCCTTCGTCGCGGGCTGCATGCTGCCCATGGCGATTCAATGCGCTGTGGGAAGAACCGCCAGCTCGCAAAAGTGTGTGCCGGATCACAAGAACGATACGGCGTGGCGGCGTGCCTGTTGGGGACAGTTGTTCTGGGTACTCGAAGCAGCCGGACTTCTTTCGGCAGGTATGGCGATAACGATACTTGGCGGCACCCATGTATTCGTCAACAGCGATCTCGCGTATCTCGGTACGACACTGGACTCTCTTTCCGTCCTGCATGCCAATCTTGTGCCACTGGTTGCTCATGACCGCGCGACATTTGGAGGAATGCTGTTGTCTTCAGGTATCGCCGTTCTGATTGTTGCTCTTTGGGGTTTTCGACGCGGCGAACGCTGGCTGTGGTGGACTGTGGGACTCGGAGGATTACCGGCATATATCGCGACGCTGTGGATACATCACAGCATCCAATACACCGATGCGCTGCATTTGAGTCCGGTCTTTATCGGGTTTTTATTTCACATAATGGGGTGGAAACTTTCAGCAGCCTATTTGAAGGCGGAAAAGCCTTGGTAAGCGATTCCTGTAAGTGTGCGTGTGCAGACGTAGCGCGAACAGACGGGGGTGCTGGTCTACAAAATCAATCTATGGGCCAACACCACTATTCCTTGCTTCGCCCTATCGGGCTCGCGTTCGCTCCGCTCACGCCCGTCTGTTCCAATAAGGTTGCTTCGCGATATTTTATTCGTGCGCACAGCCACCCCTCTGCTTAGGGGGGGACTGGCCTCGACGGATCAAATTAAGGTCTTGCGATCGGGGAAAGCCTTCATCCAGCGATTAATTCGGACGCTGGCGCGCAGGCCGTTCACCCAAAAAGGATCGTCTTTGAAAATATCGCGCACCTCGGCTTCGCTTTCCGCTTCGATAATCCACAGACCGCCCAGCGGTTTGTCGGATGGAATTTCACGCACGGAACCGGCGACCAGCACTTTCTCTTTGACACTGTCCAGAAAGGCAAAGTGTTCATCGAGTAGTTTTTGTCGAAGTTCTGCGGTTCCAGGCTTGTCTTCGAATTGCGCGATGTACAACATGTCGACCCTTTCTACTTCGCTGGCTTGTAACCGACTGCTGCCGCTTTCTTCAGCGCCTTCACATATTCCGCGCCACTTAATAACTTTGTTGTCCGCGCGTTTTGCACCGCGCCGCCCGAGCCGATGGCAATGGAAACTGCTGCCATCGCCGCATCATTCGGCGCATCCATGATCAACGTGATATCGAATTCGCCGAGGCTGTAGCCGCCGGCAAGAATGTGCACACCAGACGGCTTGAGTTGATCGCCGACGATCTTAAGCCGATCCGCGGGATTTTGCATTTGGGTCGCCAGGGATTCCGGAGTGTAGGCGGCCTGATAGAGATAAAGCGGCATGAGTGTTTTCCCCTTTCCTGTTAAATCAACGCGACATTCTACACGAGCGGACTACAGTTTGCCGTAGTTTCGAAGTTGCGGGGATAGCCATGCAATCATCGCGACGACGACGAGGGTGCCGATTCCGCCAGACACTACCGAGAACACCGGACCGAACAGTTTTGCGACAAAGCCGGACTCCGCGGCCCCCAATTCATTGGATGTGCCGATGAACAACGCATTCAGCGCGGACACGCGGCCGCGCATTTCATCGGGTGTCATCACCTGCACCATAGTCACCCGCAACACCACACTGATGTTGTCGCAGGCGCCCAGCAGCGCCAACATGGCCAGCGACACCCAGAACACCTTGGAGAGGCCAAATACGATGGTCGCGATGCCGAATCCCGACACCGCGAGCAACACCGTAAGGCCCGCCCGTTTCAATGGCCCCATATGAGCCTGGATAATTGCCATCGAAAACGCGCCAACCGACGGCGCCGCCATCAGCCATCCGAGGCCTTGCGGGCCAACCTTCAATATGTCTTTCGCGTAGATCGGCATCAGCGCGGTTGCGCCGCCCAGCATCACGCCGAACATGTCGAGCATCATTGCGGCCAATACGACGTTGGTCTTGCCGACGAAACGCAACCCGGCGGACAGCGATTTCAAACTAATAGGTTTGGGTTCGACGTCTTCATGCCGGTAATGAATTCCGGAAACGAGAATTACAAACGTCAGGCAGGCGATAGCATTCAGTGCATAAACCAGAGTGGCATTTTGAAAAAGCGCGATCAGGACACCGCCAATCGCAGGACCGGCCATGGTCGCGATTTCGAAACCGCTGGTGTTCCAGGTGACCGCATTCGGAAACACATCCATGGGCACGATGCGCGGCAGAAACGCCTGACGTGCCGGCATCCAGAAGGATTTCGCCGTTCCGGCGGCAGCAAGGCAGGCATAAAGAAAAAAAAGCGAGCCGCCATAAGTGGAATCCAGCGCCAGTCCGATTCCGGCCAGAGCGCTGGCGGCCAGAGCCGCCATCAAAACATACTTTCTATTGTAGCGGTCGGCAACATGACCAGTGATCACGACCAGCAGCAGTTGCGGAAGATACTGCGCCAGTCCGGCGTAACCCAGGGCCATGGCGGAATGGGTTCGCTCATAGATTTCCCAGCCGATGGCGACCTTGAGCATTTGCATGCCCATGATCATCACCACATTGCCGACGAAGTACCGGCGGAATGCGGGAACCCGAAACGCCTCGTACGAATCGTGCGTTTTTATAACAACGCTCCTAAGGGTGAAATATGGCGAAGCATTTGTTGGAATTAAACGCGTGCGACTCGATGTAATCGGTCCAGTCCGGCTTGCGCCGAAGCTCCGCCATCGCTCCGGCGAGGCAAAACCAATTCAGCATTTCCTGTTGGCCCGAGGCTTCAACCTCCGCCAGCGAGGTGTCTCGCCAACGCTCGAAATCGCCATTGCGCAGCGCATCGTAAAGCGCGCGATCGGCGGCCAGATCCGGGTAGAGGCGCCAGGCTTTGTCATGCAGAAATGCATGCGACCAGCTGGATGAGGCAATGAGCGCGACACGATACGGACTCTTGCGAAAGACGCGTGCTGCCGCGGCGCCCAGATCGAAACATCGTTTCGGAGATGGCGATGGCGGATCCAGATTTTGCGCTTTCGGCATCTCCGCAAAGCGGCCCTGACCGCCACGCAAAGCAATGACATGGCGGCCGTAGCAATTGATGGCAAAGCACACCACGCGATGTTCGAAACCTTTGCGATGATAGTCGAGGTAAGCCACCGAATTCAGAAAGGCATGCCCCATGGATGCGACGTGCAAAGGCTTGTACGAATAGCAGACATCGAAGCCCTCCTCAAGCAGCCCGCAGGCGAGAAACTTCGCGCCCTCGCGATGTCCCTTGATGGTGAGTACATGATCGACCGGCTCTCCCCAGACATTGTTCGCGCCGGGCATTCCCGGCGCTTTCATGCTCCATGGGCGGGTTTCGATATCGTCGTAGCCGAGGACGCAAAATGGAGGAATGATGTCCTCGGTAAAGTTTTCGTACTGATCGTCTCCCCAGATGACGATGAAGTCCGGCCGAAAGTCGTCCAGCGCGGCTCGGATTCGATCGAGGCCAGCTACCAACGCCTGGCGATGCTTTGCCGCTGCAGCCTTGCCGTGATCTTCGCCGTACTCTTCCTGCATTTGCCGTGGCCAGTTCGCCGGCAGTTTCAATTCGGCGGGAATATCCGGATCCTTCAGTGTCCAACGGACGATGCCGGTCATGTCTTCATCGCGTCCCGCCAACGGCGGATAGTGCGTCATGCCGAGCCCGAGAATCTCACCCATCGTGACCTCAGAAAAAGACTAAGCTTAACATTGAACCCAGGGCAGGAGTTGCAATGAAGATCGAGACGAAACGCTTCCGCGTCGATGATGGCGACAACTTTCGACTGCATTTATGGCCGACTCTGGTGAAGCAGTTTAACGAATCAAAAGAGGAGTATCGGGACATGCTCGCGGCGCATGTTCAGGAATTGAGCGAGCTGCAGGAAATTTTCTACGCGCATCATCGCTATGCGCTGCTGGTGATTTTTCAAGCCATGGATGCCGCGGGGAAAGACAGTGCGATCAAGCACGTCACGTCGGGGTTGAATCCGCAAGGCTGTCAGGTCACCAGCTTCAAACATCCCAGCGTGGAAGAGCAGAATCACGATTTTCTGTGGCGGACGACTCGCTGGCTGCCGGAGCGCGGCCGCATCGGTATTTTCAATCGGTCCTATTATGAAGAAGTGCTGATTGTGCGAGTGCATCCGGAGATTCTCAGGAGCCAGGGAATTCCTGATGAGTTGCTGAATAAGAAGACGATTTGGCAGCAGCGCTACGAATCGATCAATGGGTTGGAAGAGCACTTGTTTCGAAACGGCACGCGAGTGGTCAAGATATTCCTGCACCTGTCGAAGGATGAGCAACGGCGTCGTTTTCTCAAACGCATCGACGAAGCAGACAAGAACTGGAAGTTCAATATTGAAGACATGGCGGAGCGCAAACACTGGAAGGCGTATATGGAGGGGTATGAGGAGTGCATCCGTGCGACGAGCCGCAAGCACGCGCCGTGGTATGTCGTGCCTGCCGATGATAAGAAGGACGCACAGCTGATTGTCTCGGAGATTTTATTGGAGACCATGCGTGGGCTGAAAATGCAGTTTCCAAAGTTGGACAAGGAAAGCCACGCAGCGTTGAAACAGGTGCGCAGAATGCTTAAGTGAGGGTAGCTGTTGCGCTGTCGTTATGGGAACCACCCCTCGCGTCATAGCGCTCGCCGCGCTATGACGCTGCCCTCCTGACTCAGGAGGGCAATCTCCCGCGCCCCGACTCATGGCAAAACTTCCAGGTCAGAGCAATCAGCAATAGTCCCCTCTCCCTGCGAACTTTCCCTCGCCCCAGCTCATGGCAAAACTTCCAAGTCAGAGCAATCAGCAATATGCAATCAGCAATAGTCCCCT
>JADMIO010792752.1_pt1 | contig 47145 bp, 32 predicted proteins | sample 8958161 | NCBI WGS metagenome assembly JADMIO01 (sample SAMN16585339, study PRJNA669376) | soil metagenome | isolation source: Crop rotation soil | place: USA: Cullars Rotation, Alabama | collected 2011
GCGACAACTTGTCCACGTGGAATTCTAAGCTTAGGATCCCAATGTGCTGGAAAGGGTTCCGATCCAAACATTGAACGATCGATAGCGCCGCCGGCGCGTTCGACCTTCGGCGGATGGATTCGGGATGTCCGATCGCTTGCAGTTATCGCGATGGCGGCAATCGCCGTGGCGCTGGCCATCGTCACTGCCACACGGACGACGCCGGCCGGTGATGCTGATCCGTTTCCGTTCCGTGTCGAGATTGGCACACCGCCGCCGACTGAGGTGACGGTTCCGCGTGGCGTGGCGGCGCTCTCACGTGACGGCCATACGTTGGTGTATCTCGCCAGGCTGCCGGAATCGGAGACCTTCTCGCTTTTCCAGCGACGGCTCGATGAGGCCAAAGGGCGTCCCATCCCGGGAACCGACATGCCGGTCGTGCTGTCGTCGGTGGCCCTTTCACCTGACGACAAATCAATCGTCTATATCCAGAACCGCCACCGAATGGTCAAGCGCTCGCTGGACGGCGGTTCGCCGGTGGCTCTCACGGACGTGGACGATTTTGGCGGAGTGGACTGGCTCTCCCCGGATGAGATCGTGTTCGGTTCCGGCGCGGATCAGGGCGGCAAGGGTCTCTTTCGTGTGAAGACGACCGGAGGCACGCCCGCTGTGTTCACGTCCGTTGACAAGGCGCGCAAGGAACTGAGTCACCAGAATCCGCGCGTGCTCCAGGACGGGCAGACGGTGCTGTTCACCATCTGGCATGGATCGCCCGAGCAGGCTGAAATCGGCGCCGTGTCGGTCGCTGACGGCAAGGTCGTTCCGTTGAGTATTCGCGCCACCCGGCCACTGGGCGTGATCGATGGCCAGCTCGTCTATGTGACCGCCGACGGCGCACTGATGGCGATGCCGTTCGATGTGCGAACACTCCAGACTTCGGGCACGGCCATCCTCGTTCGCGATCTGTCCGACACCGCCACCGGGACCGAACCGTTTCTCACTCATACCGGCGGACTCGTCTATGCCCGCAGTGCGGACAAGCGTCGTCTTGTCTGGGTCGATCGGAAAGGCCAGGCCACGCCTGCATTTCCTGAGGCACGCGGCTTCGAGCAGGTACGAGTCTCTCCAGACGGGCGCCACGTTGCGCTGTCGATTCTCGATGCGCGGAAACGAGATCTGTGGGGCCTCGACCTCGCGGGCGGCACGCTCACGCCGTTGACGAATGTGGGCACTGTTCGCAATCCGGCCTGGTCGCCCGACAGCCGGCGCGTGTTGTATCCATCGACACAAGATGGTCCCGCAGCGTTGTGGTGGCAACCCGCTGATGCGAGCGGCCCGGCGGTCAAGGCGGTCGACCCGCCGAACAATCCGTGGTTCATTGATCTTGCACCTGACGGCCAGCACGTCGCGTACGCTGCGGTGTACAACGGGTCATTCAATGTGGAGGCGCTCGCGCTCGACGGATCGAAAGTCGCGACTGAGCTCGCGGCCACGCCCGGCAACGACGGTTTTCCGCGATTCTCACCTGACGGCAAACTCGTTGCGTACACGTCAGAGGAGGCGAGCGGCAGCGACGTCTACGTCCGGACGTTTCCTGAAGCCGGTCGCGTGCGCGTGTCCAGCGGCCGCCGCCCGATTTGGGATCCCGACGGCAAACGGCTCTACTTCAGGGACGCCGGCCACATGATGATGGCGACGATCGCGCGCGATCCGACGCTGCGCGTCGTGTCCCGGGAGCCGCTCTTCGAGAATCGTTACGCCGGCGACTACGATCTGGCGAAGGACGGGCGCTTCCTGATGATCGAGACAGAGGCGTCCAGCACGAGCCTTGTGGTGATTCCGAACTGGAAGACCGAGCTCAAACGGCTCACGTCGTCGCCCGCCGGTCGGCGTCCGTGATTCGCGGTTGCGGCAGTTCGAGATGACACCTTGGAGGGCCGGCGAGGCTTGACTTTCGGAAGTGTAGCGCGGGCCGTGTCGCAGGTTTGACTGAAGCCGCCATTCGGCCATTGTTCAAGCGACGTAGTAGCGAAGCGACCGAGTCTCCACGGCTCTCACGCCGCTGTCGGCGGGCCGCAGGTCTCGCTCGAGAAGCTTGTACCGTTCTCGTCCGTGTCATTCCCGGCGTGGACGCCGCCAGCGGTAGCGCTACCGAGTCAGAGATTGCATCGCGGCGGCTACCTCAGCCCAGAAGGCCATGCTCCCGACGTGATATCTCTCAAAATCGTCGGAAGTCACATAGACGTCTTCACCGAAAAGGGGCTTGCGGACACGACCATGGCTCGCTCCGAAACCCTTGAACTGGAACTGCGGTATGTCGAAGAGATCAGGTCGAAGCTTCCGCAGGTCCTCGGCGGAATGGCCCTCAGCGTGTTTCACGACATTGGCCACGAGCCTCAGTTCGTTGATGACGCTCCAACTGGGGAGCGCGCTCGCGTCGAGGCTCATTTCCTCCTTGAACCAAGAGACGGCATCTCGTGGAGAGACTTCAATTCGCTGATAGTTGTCAGCGACCCTCATCGCCAAGTCGACGAGGTGCTGTTCGGTGAGGTGGTAGAGGGCGGCTGAGAAGAGGTTCAATGTTGCGAAACGCATCGAGAACAGCGTCTCGTAACGCTCGAAACCAGCCTCCATCGCAGACTCGGCGATGCCGCCGGCATCGCCCCAATCCTCAGAGGCCGGTGTGCTCGTCATCAGCTCGGCGTAGCGCCGATTTCTGACCTCGTCAGCTTCCTGGTTGATGCCATCGAAGACGGGAAGAATCCTCTCTCGCACCACGTCGCCGAAGCGGCGGAAGTCCGGAGAGACGAACTCGGTCACGTATTCCGCCCAACGCTGTCCGTCGAATCGCACCATCGGCTAGAGCGAAAAACCCGATTGCTGTGTGCCTTCCGACTTGAGTGCCTCAGCCGCTGAACGCCGCAGCAAGCGGCGCCGCTCGGCTATTGCGCCCTGAAATGTCGGGTCCACCTTTTCGAGGATTTCCAACCTCTCCATGACAGTCAACTGTTCGAGGTGGGAAAGGTGGTTCACGAGTTCGTTCCAAGTCTGTTCGGTCAGCTTGCCCATGAGTGTCTCCTCGGTGAACCCAGGCACCGCGCAAACGCGCAAGCGGCGGCCCGGCCTCTATCGCCCGGGTGACGTCGCTGGATTGCGACAAGGAAGGATGCGGAACGGTATCACGAGCGCGTAAGGACCTCGCGGCGGAGAATGAGGCAGGCAGTGGACAAATAGTGCAGTTGTGTGATAAAATAAAACTGACACATAAGTGCGCCCCTCCCCGAGCAACTTGGGGTTGAGGCATACCTGGGATACAGGCCGTGCCTGGCGAGGCAAGCCCCAGCTAGACGCTTACCCCACCATAGAGCAGTCGTCGCGCGGACGCGCAGAGTCCGCGATGCGTCGATGGGCCTCCTTCCATGCCCAAGCGTCGGAGGCGGTAGCTATTGTGCGATGGTGCGCTTGGGCAGGAGTAATTCCATGGGTAAGAAGTCAGACGTTCACGTCGTAAGAGATAAGAACAACAACTGGCAAGTGAAGCAAGGCGGCGAGCGCCTTTCTACACATCAGACGCAGGGCAACGCCATCGAACGCGGCAAGAAAGAAGCCACGCGTGACAACGTGGATCTTGTCACCCATGGTCGCGACGGGAGGATTCGAAGCAAGGATTCCTACGGAAATGACCCGAATCCGCCGCGCGACCGCGAGCGCTGAGACGAGTCAAGACTGGGCCGACCGCGAATCTGGTTGCTATTTGGGCGGTATTTGCCTGCTCTTCGGCCCGCAGGCTAGACTGCCTACTTCGTTCATAGAACAGAGAAGGATTCTCAAAATGCCGGGGAAACCGCGTGGCACGGAATCAACAGGTAAGTCGAACCGAATTCGGCTCGTGGTGCTTGATGCCGAATTGAGCGATACGAACGTGACGGACCTCGCGCAGGCGATTACGTTGGCGCTGCGCTCGACCTCGGCTGCACCTGCACTGCCCGCTCCTAGAAATGGGCAGCAAGCGCTGGCGTCCGGCAATGGACCGCGTGTGGATGGGAAGCGCCACGAGGGAGAGTCTGCGGACGAAGACACTGAAGTTGTGGAGCAGGAAGCCGATGCGGAGGACTCTAGCCGGCCACGCACCGAACCCGAGCGCGCGGCGCGAAAGACGGCGCCAAGGGCTCCCAAGTCCGTCCCAGACCTCTTCACCAAGGACTCCTTGGCCGAGTTTCAGAAATACGCCACCGAGCATCCTACGGACCAGCACGCCGTGCGCTACCTAATCGCGGCGATGTGGCTCAAGGACCACGGGCAGCCGACTATCAACGTGGACAAGGTCTACTCGTGCTACAAAGCCGCTGGCTGGCCGCTCGACATTGCAGACTGGGGCGTGGCGTTTCGAAACCACGCCAACCGCAGTCGGAAGATGAAGAGCGAGGGTAAGGGCGAGTATTCCATTCTGCCACTCGGCGAACAGGACGTGGATAACTTGAAGGCCTAGCAGATGGAAGTGTTGGAGTTCGTTGGTCTGGTCCCCAACTTTTCCGGGCTTTCTCATCCGGAAAAGGTGAAGCACTTCGGTTGGTATCTTCACGCGCACAAGAACAAGGAGCGTTTCAACCAAGGTGACATACGCACTTGTTACGTCGGCGCGCACATGGAGCCTCCGAACATCAGCAAGGAGTTCGAGCGTCTTATCGCTCGTAGTCCGCGCCAGATTCTGCGGGATGCCCAGGGCTTTCGGCTTGAGCATAGTGTCCGAGCTGCTCTCGACAAGAAGTATGGCGAAGCGCCCTCGGCGGTGATGGTGTCAGACCTACTGCGCAGCCTCCCGGGAAGGATTGCGGACGACGCTGAGCGACTCTTCCTCGACGAGGCGCTCCGATGTTACAAAGTAAAAGCGTTCCGGGCGGCTATCGTGATGGCCTGGAATCTCGCCTACGACCACTTGTTGCGATGGTTGCTCGCCGATGCCGGTCGCGTCGCGAACTTCAACAGCAAGATCATCGGCCGTGTCGGAGCGAAGAAGGGCACTGGATTGGCCATGACGAAGCGCGAGGATTTTGAGGACCTCAAGGAATCCGAAGTGCTCGATATCTGCGGCTCCGCCGGTGTCTTCGCCACGGACAACATCAAGAAGGTGCTGGAGATGAACCTCACGAAGCGCAACCTCGCAGCGCACCCTTCCTTGATAGAGATTGGACAGCCTACGGCGGACGATGCGATTCATGCACTCGTGACGAACGTGGTATTGAGGCTCACCTAGGAACTCAGAGAACAGCCCAGCCGTGCTACGGTGTTGCCATGCCTCTCGTGAGATGCGCACAGCACGGTGAGCCTGCCACGACGAAGGCGGGGCGGCGTGGTTTGCGGCGGCGAGGGCTGCGAGAACGCTGGTGTCGTCTGGCTCAAAGATGACGAGGCCGCCGACTACCTGCGAGGCGTGAGGGTATTCAAACCTCACACGCACGCCATCAAAGTTCGGGTCCAGTAGCCTCGCGGCTTTCTCGGACGGCGATGGTCAGGGATGCCGGTCGCCGGGAACCAGCACGTGTGCGACGAATGGCCAAAACCACTGGAGGGCCAATGAGCGCGAAATCGAAACGGCCAAAATCGCGGCCTAGCAAGGTTTCAGCGGCTAGGTCAGCCGTCTCCGGGTCGGAGTTGCCTGAGGTTGCCTACTATTATCCGGAGCCGTTCTGGCGTTCCGAGGAACTAATCAAGAATCTCCTCCTAGTGTTTGATGGGGTCGCGCTCCTCATTCCTCGCTACATGAAGAGTCGCCGTGCTGACTTGTTAGGCGCACATCTATCGGAACCGCTGGAAGACCAGAAGCTACTCCACATTCTTGAGCCGGAGAAACTTGTTGATGCGGCTGCGACAGAACGCCTTTCGGCAGTGGTGTCTGAACTGCTCGACTCCGGCGACCTTGCGAAGATGGCCAGAGATAAGGGCTCGCGCTTCCGTGAAATCTCATACTCAAGAATGGGCGGTTTTGGGAATCACCAGATTGCAGACGCACTCATCAAGCGTCTCAAGGAACAAGGGCTCGCAAAGGATTCTGAAGATGGTGCTTCGATTCCGCTGAATCCCGTGGTTCGACAAGTGGTTCTGGCGCTTCTGTCGCAGATTCTCCGCCCACAAGCGCGACAGATTGGCCTTGAGTTGGCTCCAGTCACTGATGATCCGAGATTGACAGGCGCCCTCGATGAACTCTTGTCGCTGAGGCTCAAATCGGTGGCTCCCGGGGGACTGGTAGTCTCGTCGGACCTTGAGGTGGTCGGCGTGGACCTCTCTGACATCCCACTTGACGAGATTCTCGACTACAAGCGCACGCACATCGACATGTATAAGGAGTATCGACGTGCGGTTCGGCGGTTCGTGAATGAAGTGAGTAACTTGGAACCTGCGGAACGCAAACGTGCTGAGGAGGACCGCCGAGAGGAGCTAAGAGACATCGCTGCCAAGGTTCGCAAGGTTGCGCGCAGTTCGTGGAAGCGCCCCGCCACGTTTGCGCTCGGTGCGACTGGAGCGGCATGGAAGCTGGCGGTCGGTGACCCGCTGAGTGCGGCGCTTGCCGCTGGAGCCGCGCTGCTCGGCCTTGGAAAGAAAGAGGCCGATCAATCTGGTGCATTCTCATATCTCTTTAGTTTGCCCCGTGGGTGGAGGTAGAGCTATCCGTTGTTGGCCATTTCACGCCGCACGCCGCAGCAGAACGCTCACGACGCGCCCGCTTGCCCGTCTTGCGTGTGCCACGAATCCCGATGGGGACGCCACATCTTGTATTTCGGCGTCGTGCGGCCGGAATACTTGACGCCCCCGTTTCCGGTGGGGACGCTGACGAGAGCATCGCCATTCGCTCAAAGGTTTCGGTCATAAGAGCCTTTCATACGACGAGCGACGTGCAGGCCACAGATGGAGCACGTAGACAGCCGCCGTGACGAGGAGACACGCGTGCGACAGCTGATGGTATCGAGCCACCAGCATCGGCGTCGTCCAGCCAAACTGCTCGGTCAGCACCGTAGCGTCGCTCAGACCGTTGTCGTTTTCGCCGAACGGCAGTTGATCGACGGGTCCCGTCCAGATCGCGAACGCGTCCACGAACGCCAGCGCGCCGATGACGATCGCGACCCAGCGAAGATGATTCTCGCGAATGGGGTGCGCATCGCGTGCGTACAGCGTGAGCATCATCACAGTGCCGAGCATCAGGCTGCCGCCGTCGCCGTTGAACGCGATGAGCTGCTGCGCTGATCGGACGCTCAACACGAACGTGCCCAACCACATCAGCACCAGCGCGCTCGCTGCAGCAAAGATCCAGAACGTCCGTTCGCGCTGCCACCCGCGATACCCGCCCGCGACGAGGAGACCCGCCAACACGAGCGTGAACCACCACGAACGATCCGCGGTGATCGGCGTAAACCATGGGCCAGGGAACGCCGGGTAGCCGCAGAACCAAGCGGTGATCGCGTGTCCCGTTTCGTGCACCCACATCGTGATGACGCGCACGAGGCCCGGAGACACGGTCACGGCGATCCAGGCAAACACAAGCGCCGCGGGCAGCGCCGTTGCGCGCACATACGTCTCGCGATCGGCAGCGACGTCGGCATCGACCAGGTCGCCGGCGGTGTAGTCCATCGATCGGCAATCGGCAGACGAGGACAGTTCTGCAATCGAACCGCGCCACTACAAAGAAAAATGAAGTCGAGCGCAGCGACGCGACCGACGTCATGCGTTACCGGACGCTACCGACAGCGACGTCGACGATCGTCCTGGCAGCACAACTGCGGACCGCCCACAAGTCATCCGTCAACCACCACCGGTGGACCAAAGTACACGTCCACCTCATATTGATTGTGCGCGCGACAGCGCAGCTCAAGGTTTTCCGTCGTCGTCGCGCCGCCGTACGCAAAGGGCCTCACGTGGTGGAACTCGAGGAAACTCGTTTCGGAACAGCGGCCGTTGGCGCCGACGAACGCGCATCGACCGTCGTCACGCGCCCAGACTTCGCGTCTGATTGCCGCGGGCACTCGGCGCGAACGCACCTGGCTTGCGATCCCGCGCGAGCGTGAACGTGTCGTTGACGCGAACTTGGTGCGCTCGAGGTGTTCGACCAAGTGCACCAGCGCGTGATCGATCACGCTCGCAGGATCCCCGTCCGGAATCTGGTGACGCATCAGCTCCTGTGCGCGTCGCAGTCTGGCGTGTGTCGTGGCGGTGAGTGTGACCTTCAGGAGGTACCGGTCAGCCGCCAACGGCGCCACGCTGGACCGCCGAGCCGGGGCAGCGATTTCGTTGAGAGTCGCGCTGACGCCGGCGATGAGCGGTACCGACGTCGCTGACGGATGGCTCGTACGCGCCTCGCTCGGAGCGGGAGCGGGCAGTTTGCGGACGAGCGATCGCTCGTCCGGTCGCGGCGTGAGGCACGCGATTTGATATTGGACTTCACTCTTGCTTTTGTGTCGCGCCGCGTCGAGAAGTACTCGGTGGTTGTCGAGCGTGAGATGCGGTCGCAGGAGCCTGACTGCCGCCAAAGTAACTGCACCATCTCGGATCATCTCGAGGATGACGGGAAACTGCCGCGCCGCTCTCGCGGCTTCGATGCGGTAATAGGCCGCGTCCTCCGACAAATGCAGCACGTGGGTGCAATAGGTGAAGAGCGACGAGCATGACTGGCCGAGATAGAGTCGTCTCGCGTCGACTTCGCCGAGAAGTTCCAGCAACGATGCCGTGCATCGTCGTTCGTCGGCAACGGCACGCGCAGTCTCTGCGAGTACTTCGCGATCTGAGAGTTGCGACATGGATGTGTTCAAGACCATGTCTGTACTTATCACGCAAATTTTCGGCGGCTCTGGAGACGAACACGCAGGCGGCCGCGGGCTGCGATCGCGCGCGTGGCGATCAGGTGCGCGAGCGTTCAGTGGTAGGGACGACGGCCGGACAGGCGGCGCGCGTGCGGAAAGATCAGCGCGCGAGAAAAGTCACGTTGTAGAACGCGTCAAGTACTTTTCTGGTGAATTGAGATTTCTTTCGTAGTCGCAGCCAACGCGGTCTGGACCCGGCACAAGCGTTGTGCCGTCCCGCGCGTGGAAGCCGGTCGCCCAACAAAGATACGGATCGCGTGCTACAGGGTCTCGAAGACTGTACCGTCTCGTGTGCGATGAAGACGCTCAGACTCCGCGAGTTCCAGATCGGTGAATTTAGGAACACGAGATCGCGGCCGAGCAACAGCGCGCTGGACGGACGAGCTCGCGCGCGAGTGAAGTAGAACGATCCTCGCGCGCCCCAGCCCTCAGGATGTCTAGCGAGGCATCGGGGCGTTCATGAAGTACTGCGAGCGCCAGTGTCCGTTTCTCTCGCGGATGAGGACATCGACGTACTGAAACGAATCCGTCTCTTTGCGTCCGGTCGAGCGGTCGGACGACACGTGCGTGCCGGTGCCGGCGGCGTACATCAGCGCGCCGTCGCTCCGAAAGCTCGTCGCGTGCATCTCGAACGATTCGATCTGCATCTGGCCGAACGCGATCGTGTCCGAGGCAATCTGCGCCGCGCGTCCGCGCACGGTCGCGCCTGTCGCACCAGTCACGGCGACGTGATCGGCGGTGACGAGCGCACCCAACGCCTCGGCGTCGCCGCGCATGGCCGCTGCTCGCACCGCCGCGAGATAGCTGTCGTATTCCGCGCGGCTGTCGCGAGCTTTGAACCTGTAACTGCCGTCTGACAGCTGCTCGCGTCTCGCCGTGTGGCAGCGACTGCAGATGGGACTGAACTTCGGGCTTGCCGCGCGAATCTCGTCCCAGTTCGGCGGCGCGCTCGACGCGGCGGCCTCGATCGTCGCCACCAGCTTCAGCGCGTCGCCCGCCCAGCCAACGGCGTCGTCAGCTTTCTGATCTTTGAAAAAAGATTCAGCGCTCGTGTAGGCGGCCTTGAGCGCGGCGATCTCAGCCTTCACTTTCGGCACGTCGGCGTTGGCAGGGTCGGTCAGCGCCGCGCGAAGCGCGGGCTTGTCGCTGTTGATCGTGCGCATCGCGCGTTGAAGCTCCAGCTCGGCTGGCGACATGGGTTGCGCCGGTGGCGCCTCTCCTCTTGCCTGCTGAGCTCGAATCGCGATGGTTGAGGTGAGCACTGCGGCGGTCACCGCGCCGAGCGCGAGTCGGAATGGCGGATACATGGAGGCATTGTAGGAGGACGCGGCCGACGACGCCCGACCTCGATCAGCTCAAGCATCAAGCGAAAGACTTGCTCAAGGACAATCGCTCGGCTGGCTAGATAATCAGCCCATGCGAACACCCGGTCTGGTTCTGGCGATCACGGCGGCCCTCGTCCTGTCCGCCTGCGTGCGCACTGAGCCTGAGCCTGCGCCTGCACCTCAGCCCGAGAAAGACCACACTCCCCGCTCGCTGCGAACGCTTGTCGTCTCGCGGTCGCCAGAGCGGGTCGAGCGTGGGCGCTATCTGTCCGAAGGGCTGCTGCAGTGTTTCATTTGTCACTCGGAGCGTGACTGGAAGAAGCCGGGCGCGCCGCCGATTCCGGCGCTCAAAGGCGCGGGCTTTGTCTGGCGGCCTGGACTGACGGCGGTGAATCTGACGCCGGACAACGAGACCGGCATCGGCAGGTGGACCGACGACATGCTGATCCGCGCGATCCGCGAAGGCATCAGCCACGATGGCCGCGTCCTGCACCGGCAGATGTGGTACCGATCGTTCCGCTCGCTGCCAGATGAGGACGTCGAAGGCATCGTCGCGTACCTGCGATCGCTCAGGCCGATTCGCAACCCGCTGCCGAAGACGAGCCTGTCGGCTGAGGAGGTCAAGACGCTTCACGTGCCAGAACCGCTCACGCTGCCGGTTCCGGCGCGCCAGACAACCGATCTGGTTCAGCGTGGACGACAACTCGCCAATCTGGCCGACTGCAGCGGATGTCACACGTCCTGGTACACGCCGAAGAATCCCGGGCTCTTCGGCGGTGGCAATGCCGTGGAGCGCGGTAATCTGACGTCCATTGGCGCCAACATCACGAGCGATGACTCGGGGATCGCGCACTACGATGCCGCGTTCTTCCGCGAAGTGCTGCGCACCGGCAAGGCCCGCGGCCGCGAGCTCAGCCCGATCATGCCTTGGATCGTTTTTCGGAGTCTGAACGATGACGACCTGGATGCCCTGTTCGCCTATCTGCAAGCGATGCCGAAGGTGAAGCACCTCGTCGACAACATCAACAAGCCGACGAGGTGCGCCATCTGCGGCGGCGATCACCCGCTCGGTGAGTACAATCGCCCGCGCGAGGTGAAGCTGGTCAGCGTGCCGCTCGCCGAGCTCAAGGACACGGTTGGCACCTATCGCCTCGAGGACGGATTTCAATTCGACATCGCCATCCAGAATGGCAAGTTCATCGTGAAGTTCGGCAAAGACGGGGGCTGCGAGCTCGTCACCGAGGATCGCCGCGTCTACTTCTGCGAGAGCGAAGTCGAACGCGTCGAGTTCGTCCGCGACGCGGCCGGCAAGGTCACCGGACTTCTCAGCAGTCTGGATCCGGCGGTCAAGATTCGATGATGGTTGAGCACAGGGGCCCGCGCGCCAGTCATCCCCTAATCGCCTGAATCGGATCCACGCGCATCGCGCGCCTCGCCGGAATCAGCGACGCGATGATGGCGACACCAACCATCACGAGCGACACAATTACTAGTGTAGAGACGTCCGACGGCTCAATGCGGAACAGCATCGGCTCGAGCGTCGTGGCCAGTACGCGGCCGAGCAACAGGGCGCCGCCGACGCCGACGACGAGACCAGTGCAGGCGAGCAACAACGCGCGGCGCAGAATCATCGCGAACACGGCACCGGGATTGGCGCCGAGCGTCATGCGGACGCCGATCTCCTGCGTCCGCTGAGAGACCGCGTACGCCGTGACGCCGTACAGTCCCACCGCAGCCAGTACCAGCGCGATGACGGCGAGTGACGCGACCAGTACCGCTTGTACGCGCGGCAAGGCAGTTGCGTTGGATAACAGATCGTCGAGCGCGGACACACCCGTCACCGGCTGATCGTTGTCGACGCTCTGGATCTCTCTTCGCAGCGACGGCACGAGCAGGTTCGGATCGCCAGCGGACTTCATCACGAACGTCATCACGTTCTTCGGCATCTGGCGGAACGGCTCGTACATTTGCGCCTGCTTCTTGTCGGTCAGCCCGTAGTGCTTGACGCTGCCGACCACGCCGACGATCTCGCGAACGACACTGGAGTTGCGGCCGATGTGGATCCGCTGGCCAATCGGATTCTCAGTCGGATAGTGCAGCCGGACGAACTCATCGTTGACGATGGCGACGTTGGGCGCACCGGCACGATCCTGATCCGTGAATCGACGTCCTTTGAGCAGGGGAATGCCCATCGTGTCGAAGTACTCCGGACTGACAACGTAATAGAGTGCGGAGATCCCCTGACCCGGCGGCAGCGGCGGCCGTCCTTCAAACTCGAGCGAGTAGATCTCATCGATCGGACCGAGCGGCACATTTGAAACAAGCGCCACGGATTCGACTCCCGGCGTGGCGCGCAAACGCGCTTGTGCGTCGTCGAAGAAGGCAATCTGCTGATCGGCCGTTCCGTACTTGGGCTGCGGCAACTGCGTCGTGGCGGCCAGGCGATGACCAGTCTCGAATCCCGGTTCCACGCGCGCGAGCGCGACGAGACTCCTGATCAGCAAGCCTCCGCCGGCGAGCAGCACCAACGCGAGCGCGACCTGGCTGACGACGAGCGCGTCGCGCAGCCAGCGGCGGCCGGGATCTGTGCCGCCACGCGCGCCTTCTTTCAGCGCGTCGGTGAGATCCGTGCGCGACGCCGCCAGCGCCGGCGCGAGGCCGAACAGCACCGCCGCGCCGACGGAAACGACGGCCGTGAATGCGAGCACGGTGAGATCGACATGAATGTCCTGCGACCGCGGTAACAAAGTTGGATACGCCGCGAGAAACGCCGACGTGCACAAGAAAGCGAGCAGGAAACCCAGCGCGCCGCCGATCACGGAGAGCAGCCAGCTTTCGGTCAGCAGCTGGCGGATGAGCCGTCCGCGGCCGGCGCCGATCGCCGTGCGAATGGCCATCTCGCGCGCCCGGACGGTGGCACGCGCCAGATGCATGTTCGCGAGATTGGCGCACGCGATGAGCAGGACGACACCGACGGCACCGAGCAGCACTGCGAGGAGCGATCGATAGTTGCCGACCGCCGCATCGAACAGCGACTGCATCGTCACGCTCCATCCCGCGTTTGTGTCTTGGTATTGCGTCTCGAGCGTCCTGGCGATGCCTCTCATCTCAGTGAGCGCCTGGTCGATCGTGACGCCGCTCTTGAGGCGGCCGATCGCGCTCATGTAATGCGCGCCGCGGGATTGTAGCTCGCCGGCTGCGAACACGCGCGGTGAGAAGATGTCTGGACGTCCACCAAACCGCCAGTCGGCGCTCATGACGCCGACGATCGTGAACGGCTGACCGTTCAAGACAATTTTCTGATTCACGACGTCGTCTCGACCGCCGAAGGCGCGCGTCCAGAATCCGTTGCCGAGGATCACCACGTTGTCCTTGCCCGGCTGGTATTCCTCCGCGCGAAAGCCGCGGCCGAGCGTCAGTGTTCCACCGAGCAACTCGACGAAGCCCTCGGTGGCGGCCATCCCGCGCAGCCGTTCGGGCGTCGTCCCCCCCGAGTAGTTGAACGCCCGGCTGCCGTAGGCGGCGAGGTACTGGAACGAGTGGTTCTGCGTTCTCCAGTCCATGAAATTCGCGGGCGAGACGGCGAAGCTCGTCCATCCTCGCGAGAGGTTGTTCTCGTTCACGATCATCAACTCGTCCGGGCGTTCGTACGGCAGCGGCTTCAGGAGCAGCGCATGCGTCACCGTGAAGATCGCGGTGTTCGCGCCGATGCCCAGCGCGAGGGTGACGATCGCCACCAGGCTGAAGCCAGGACGGCGCAGCAGCTGGCGAAGACCAAAGCGAGCGTCGCGAAAGAAATGCATCATGAGGCTGTCTCCCCGGCGTTTCGTACCGTCCGTGTGCGGCGGACCTGAGAGGTCCGCCCTGCGTACTGCTCGTGTGGACACGACGTTGGCGAATGCCGCGCGCCAGTACCATCGCCTCGCGGCCGAGACGTCGTCACTCGCGTGCGCGTGAAAGGTCTCTTCGAGATCGCCGATGACGAACTCGCGCTCGCTCTCCGGCACGAGCCAGGTCAGGAGCCATCGCGCCAACCGGGGCGAAGTGGGTTGAGGCGCGCGACGCATCATTATTAGAGCGCCTCCAGTTCCCGGCCGAGACCACGCGTCAGCCGCCGCAAATCGGCCACTGAAGTTTTCAAGGCCTTTAGGCCCAGCGACTCCAACCGATACAGCTTTTTCCGTCGTCCGCCGCGCTGCGGTGTGGGCTCGCCGAATCGTGCCGTCACGTACCCCTTGGTTTCCAGGCGACCCAGCGTCTTGTAAATCGCCCCGACCGTCACGTCGCGGGACGTCTCGCGCCGGAGCTGGTCCTGAATCGTGACGCCATAGGCGTCATCCCCCAGCCGAAGCACGGCGAGCAGGACGATGAGCTCAAACTCGCCCAGGTAGAGGGCCGCCGGTCGTGATTTCAATGACATTGTCTGCCATAGGTCTCAGACGGAGACTACGGCGAAAGGGTTGCTGTGGGGCGCTGCGACCGGGTCGCCCTCCATTAATATCTCGCCGTGCCGCTCACCCCAGGCTCGCGGCTCGGCGCCTACGAGGTGACCGCCCTGTTGGGTCAGGGCGGTATGGGGCGGGTTTACCGCGCGCGAGACACGCGGCTTCCGCGGGAAGTCGCCATCAAAGTTCTGCCAGACCATTTCGCGAACGATGCGGACCGTCTCGCGCGGTTCGAGCGCGAAGCGCACGTCCTCGCGTCGCTCCACCATCCCAACATCGCCGTGCTGTATGGCATTGAGGACGGCGAGAGCGCCGGCGGCCGCGCGTTGATCATGGAGCTGGTCGAGGGACCGACGCTGGCCGAGCTCATCGCGAGCACGGCACGCGCCTCGCACGGCGGCGGTCTGCCGATTCCTGATGCGCTGGCGATTGCGCGACAGATAGCCGGCGCACTCGAGAGCGCTCACGAGCACGGTCTCATCCATCGCGACCTCAAGCCCGCGAACATCAAAGTCGCGGCCGATGGCATGGTCAAGGTGCTCGACTTCGGGTTGGCCAAGATCGTTCATCCGAGCTACGACCAGACTCCGTCGCTCGCGAACTCGCCGACCGTGACGTCCGATGGCACGGGTCAAGGCATCATCCTCGGCACCGCTGCATACATGAGTCCGGAACAGGCGCGTGGCAAGCCCGTGGACAAGCGGACGGATGTCTGGGCGTTCGGCTGCGTGCTGTACGAGATGCTGACGGGTCGTCCGGCATTCGACGGTGACGATGCCAGTGGGGTGCTCGCCCGCGTGCTGGAGCGTGGCCCGGACTTCCGTTCGAGCGCGATCGCGGCGCTGGCAGTGCGCATCCGAACTACGACGTGGCTCACGATGGCCAGCGCTTCGTCATGATTCAGGCGCCTTCCGCGGCATCGAGTGTCGTGGTCGTGCTGAACTGGTTTGGGGAACTCGACAAGAAGCTCGCAGGAAAGTAGGTCGCAGGCACGGGGACAACTGAATTATGCTGAGCGCGTCAAACCTCAGTTTCAAAAGGGGCATTTCCATGCGCATGAGAAGTCTTGGCACCGCTGCCGGCGTCTTGGTCGTCGCGATTCTTTCAGCCAGCCCGAGCTGGGCACAGGCTGGTGCTCAGGCAAAGCCCGACGAGACCAATCCGCGCACCGCGCGCTTTGGCGTCTGGATCAACACGACCAATCCCAACAACGTCATGACGTACGAGGCGTACGAAAAGGACGGCAGCAAGCTGACCGTGAGCAATCCGAGCAATCCGGCGTCGGACTGGGGCTACGTGACGCTCTTCGATGGCGTGTTCCGGCCGGTCAAGGGCCAGGAGGGCAACGAGACCGCTGTCGAGATCATCAACGCGAAGAGCATCCGCATCCTGAACAAGCGCAACGGCGTGCTGACGCAGGTCGTGATCAACACTTTGTCGGACGACAACAACACGATCAACAACGAGTACGTCGTCATGGACAAGGACGGCAAGATCATGCGCGTCACTCATGCGACGTACACCCGCAAGAAGTAGCGGCCGGGGCCAGCGCGAGTAGCGCGGCCACCATGTGGTTCACCATGACCGTCACACGAACCGCAGTCATCGCTGCGTTCACTGCCGGGCTGGCGGCGATGCAAACCGGGACGCCGGAGCTCTTTGGCGCCGGCACGATCTCGAAGCCGGACACGCACGAGTCATTTGGTTCACTCTCTCCCGACGGTGGCGAGTTCTACTACACGTCCCATCAGGCCAACTTCGGCCAGCATCACGTCGTCGTCTCACGACTCGTCGATGGACGTTGGTCGGCACCGAGTCCGACGGCGTTCTCGGCGGAATGGAACGATCGAGAACCCAGGCTCAGTCCCGATGGCCGGCGCCTGTACTTCAGCTCGACCAGGCCAGCTGAGGCAGGACAGCCGGCGGGCCGCTTGGATCTGTTCATGACCGAGCGCAGCGCTGACGGTTCGTGGGGCGCGGCGCAGCGCCTCGGGGCGTCAATCAATACCGAGGTCCACGAATTCTGTCCGGTCGTCATCGCTGACGGCACGTTGTATTTCATCTCCGCACGCCCTGGCGGAATCCGTGGGACCGAGCCGACGAGTGTGTACAACGTGTGGCGCGCGCGGGCGCTCGACAAGACGGGCCTGCGATTCGGTGAGCCGGAAAACCTCGGGAAGGCGATCAACACAGGGCTCGAAACCAACGTCTACGTGACGCCCGACGAGCAGACGATGCTCGTGAGTCGCGACGGGGCGCCCGACAGCCTGGGCGGCGACGACCTGTATGTGTCGAGGCAAGTGAACGGAACCTGGCAGCCGTTGCGTCATCTGCCGGCACCGATCAACAGCGACAAGTACGAATACGGCCCGAGCATTTCTCCCGACGGGCGCTGGCTGTTTCTCACCAGCGCCCGCGCCGGCACGGCCGACATCTATCGAGTGCCCGCCTCGGTCCTCAAACAGTAGACCCAGGACGAAGTAGCCGACCCGCCTTGGTCGTTGCGCTAGACTGCGCGAATCCCTATGCGATCCTGCCGACCGTTCGTCATCAGCGCAGCCGTAGCCGCGATTCTGATCGGCTCCACTGGTCGCGCACGGCCTGCCGTCGGACCGGCCGTGCAGACGGCGATGGATCGCGATCTCATCGAGGTCACGATCCCCGCGCTTCAGGCGATGTACGCGGCGAAGAAGTACACGGTCGCGCAAGTCACTGACTGGTACCTGAGACGCATCGCCATGTACGACGGCGTCTATCGCGCTGTGCTGCACGTCGATGCGGCCGGCGCGAACGCGACTGCCGCAGCGGAGGACACGGCCGCGCGGACTGGCGGGGCCAGCTTCAGGCGTGGACCGCTGTGGGGCGTGCCGATGCTAATCAAGGCCAATACGAGCGTGAAGGGGCTCGTGACGAGCGCCGGCTGGTCAGGGTTTCTCATTCCCGGATACGAGCTCGTCGCGCCGGCGGACGCGACCGTGGTGGCCAACCTGCGGGCCGCGGGAGTCGTCATTCTCGGCCAGACGAACATGCCTGACTTCGCGGCGAGCGACGGCAACATCAGCTCGGCGTACGGCCGCACCGGCGACGCGTACGACTGGCGCTTCAGTCCTGGCGGCTCGTCCGGCGGAACCGTCACCTCGATTGCGGCGAACTTCGCGCTCATCGGCAACGGGACGGATACGGCAAATTCGATCCGCATGCCGGCTGCCACGAGCGCGGTTGTCGGAGTGCTTCCCACGCGCGGACTCGTCAGCATCGCCGGCATCAATCCGCTCGACTGGCTGCGCGACAACACCGGACCGATCGCGAGAACCGTGACTGACGCCGCCATCACGCTCGGCGTGATGGCAGGTGAAGATCCGAAAGATTTTCGTACGAAGGACTCGACCAGGCTCGCGCAATCCGGTCCCTATACAAAGTACTTGAAGACCGATGCGCTACAAGGCAAGCGCTTCGGCGTTCCCGCGTTCATCGTCGCGGCTGGGGGACCAGGCGCGCTCGATCCGTTGACGCGCGAGATCTTCATGAAGTCGCTGGACGGGATGCGTGCGGCGGGCGCGACGATTGTGTTCGACGACGCGCTTCTGCCAGAGAGCTTCAACACCCTGACCGGTACGGTGAACACGCGGCCGTATGTCGCGGAAGGGATGGAGACGTTCCTCCGCAATTTTGGACCGCCTCAGTATCATTCGTCGGTCGAGTACGCGATCGCGATCGGCACGCCGATTCCGGCAACCGTCGTGCCGCAGCCCACACCCGCGCCACCTGGTGGACCGGTCCCTCCAACCCGGTCGCCGGTCCAGCAGGATCCACAGGCCAACGCGACGCTCTGGGAACCCCAGCAACGCGCGCTCGCCGCATATGACCAGGCGCTGGATCAATTTCATCTCGACGGGTTCGTCTATCCGGCGATTCAAATGCCGCCGTTCGACGAAGTCGCGATGGCGGCCGATGGCCGCCGGAGCGCGGGGCCGCACAGCAACACCGGATGGGTCAACCGCATTGGCGTGCCGGCGATCTCATTGCCGGGCGGCTTTTACGCGAATGGCCTGCCGTTCGGTCTCGAGATCTCGACGAAGCGTTGGAAGGACGGCGATCTGCTCGGATACGCATTCGCATACGAGCAAGCCACGCATCACCGGCATCCGCCCGTGCTGGTGAACAAGCGGTAGAGGCACAACCCATGCGGCGCTTGACGGCCTCCGTCATCCTGATCGGTGCCAGTCTCGCGGTCGGTCTCGGTGCGCAGGGTGCGGGCACGACCGCACGAGTCGCGCCGGTCTCGAAAGGTCTGATCGTCGGCCGCGTCGTCGACGCGGTCACGAGCGCGCCGATTCCCAGCGTGATTGTCTCGCTGGCTGGCGTGCCACTCGACAGCAGCATCAGAGTGCTCGCCGATTCGCAGGGCCGGTTCCTCTTCCGCAACGTGCCGAAAGGCTCGTTCACGTTGCGCGCGACGATCGGTGGCAGCGTTCAGAACACAGGGTTTGTCTGGGCCGGAGGCTTCGGACCGCAAGTCGGCCCGTATCTCAACGGCGGCTACGGACAGCGGCGGCCTGGCGGCCTACTTCAGTCAATCGATCTCGCCGACGGCGAGCAGAATGCCGATGTCGTTATCCGGCTGTGGAAGGGCGGCTCAATCGACGGGACTGTCTTCGACGAAGCGGGAGAGCCGCTCGTCGACGTCGTTGTCGCCGCGCCGAGACGGACCTCGGACGGCCGGTTGCTCAACGGACCGACGGTCCGAACGAACGATCGCGGCGCTTATCACTTCGGCACCCTTGTTCCAGACGACTACGTCATCGTCGTGCCGCAGTTGCAGGGCGCGATGCCGTCAGACACGAATGACACGCTCTCGGCCACGCCGAACAAACCGGTCAGCGCAAGGCTCGCGAACACAATGGCTCCGAACTTCAGCGGCGGGATTGCCGTCGGCAGCTCGTTGATCACCACAACAGTTTCAATGAACACCAACGTGCTGACTCCGGTGCCACGCGGTGACGTTATGCACATCTACCAGACGACATTCGCGCCATCGGCGACGTCGCTGGCGACGGCGACGACTGTGAGGGTTGGCGCCGGCGAGGCGCGCGCGGGTGTCGACGTGACGATGCTTCCGGTGCGTCCGGTCGCCGTGTCCGGGACGGTCCGTGACGACCTCGGGCCGTTGTCGAATTTCGGCGTTCGACTCTTCACGCGCGAGGAACCGGGAACTGTACCGCTCGACCTCGGGTGGACGTCCACCGACGCGAGCGGCCGGTTCATCTTTCCCCTCGTTCCGCCCGGGACGTACCGCGTCGCGGCCCAACGTTACGCCACGACGCAGTTCGGTGCGGATGTGGTCCTGCCGCCGCCGGGACCTCCGCGTGCCGCCGACCGCATGGGCGCTTCATCGGAACAAGTGATCACCGTCGGCGATCGAGATGTGACCGACATCGCGCTGCAACTCCGCCTTGGCGTGCAGGTATCGGGGCGCGTCGAGTTCCGCGGCAGCGGGAATCGGCCCTCTGCGAATGCGATCCGCGAGCTGCTGGTCTTCCTGTCGCCATTCGAACCGATCTCACACATGTACCCGATCCGTCCGCACTCGATGCGAATCGATGCGAGAGACGGCTTCGCATTTCGAGACATTCCACCCGGCCGCTACGTGTTGACTGTCAACGACAGCCCCGATGCGTCGCTGTTGAGCGTGTCGGTCGCCGGGAAGCCCGTCGCCGAACGCCCAGTCGTGATCGGGACGGCGAACCTCTCGGACGTCACGATCGAGTTGACGGATCGTCCAGCCGAAGTAACGGGGACCGCGCGCAGCCGGACCGGTGCGCCGGATCCCGACGCCAGCGTCGTGTTGTTCCCGACCGATCGCAATCGATGGTCCGAGATTCGGACCGGTGCGCGGATGTTCCGCAGCGCGCGCGTGTCGAAGACCGGAGCCTTCACTGTGCGGCCGGTGCTGCCGGGTGAGTACTTCATCACCGCGGTCGCCGACGACGCGACGGCCGACTTTCCTGAACCGAAGTTCCTCGAAGCGCTGGCCCTTGTTGCCACGACCGTTCGCGTAGGCACCGGTGACAAGCAGAACGTGGCGTTGACCACTGTCGATGCGCCGGTCGTGAAGGCGCCGTCAATCTTCGTGGACGGTGCCGTGGCCGACGAGCTCGTCGCCCACGGTCCATTTGTTGATGACTCCGCGAACGCGTCCAGACCCGTCACGCCCGTTCTCATCGGCATCGTCACCACGGACGAGACGCAGGCACGGCCGCTCCGGCATGCGATCGTCACGGCGACGGCCGCCGAGATTCCCGGCCCGCGCCAGGTCGTCACGGACGATGAGGGCCGTTTTGTTTTTTCAGATCTTCCGCCAGGCCGGTACTCGCTCGTCGCAGAAAAGGCCGGCTATGTGAAGACCTTCTACGGCAGCAAGCGTCCGGGCGGCACGCCGGGGACGCCCGTCGCGGTGCTCGCCGGTCAGCCGCCGCCGAACATCGCCATTCGCGTGCCGCCGGGCGCAGTCATTGCCGGCACCGTACGCGATCAGTTTGGGACGCCGGTCAGCAGCGCAGAAGTCAGCGTGAAGCAATCGGTCGTGGTGAATGGCCGCCGCAGAATGTCTGACGTGCCGAATCTCCGCGTGCCGGTCACCTCTACCGACGACCAGGGCCGTTATCGAATCTACGGGCTTCCGCCGGGTGAGTACGCCGTCTTCTGTTCGCTGCCCACCTTGAACTACGGCAGTGTGCGCGAGACGAACAGCGCTGACGTCGACGCGGTCCTTCGCGAACTGCGAACAGGTGGGAGTGCGGCTGTCACGAGCGCGCCACCGCGTCAGATAACGCTCTCGGGTGGATATCTGCCCGGCGTGCCCGATGCAGACAGCGCGCAGCTGATCCCGCTCGGAGTCGGCGAGGAGCGGGCCGGTGCCGACATCCTGATCGGCGCGCTGCACGCGCTGACCGTGTCCGGCACCTCGCTCGGACCGGGCGGCAGGCCGATGCGGAACATCATGATCGCCGTGGTGAATCGGGCGACAGGCACACGGATCGGCAGCGGGGGCGTGATCATGCCTGGAACTGACGGCCGGTTCGGCCTGTCAGCGCTGCCGCCGGGCCGCTACACGCTCATGGGCCGCGCCGCGGAGAACAACGCCGGTGAAACGGACGACATGCCGTACTTCGCAGAGACGGAGTTCGTGCTGAGCGATCAGAACATCTCCGGCATCGTGCTCCAATTCGAGCGCGGCGTGACCGTCACAGGTCGCATTGTTCCACCGGCCAATGCCGCGGCCGGCGCCGTCGCGAACGTTCGACTCGCGGCGACACCTGTCGAGTCGTACCAATCGCTCGTCCCCGCGCGTGTGATCGCCACGACCCGAGCGGACGGCACCTTCATCTTCGACGGCGTGGGACCGGGCAGTTGGCGCGTAACCGGCGCGTCGCTCCCGCAAAACTGGTCGCTCCGCTCCGCCATGCTCGACGGGCGAGACACGCTCGATGTGCCGTTCGAGATTCGTCTCGGACAGCCCGTCATCGATCTTGTTGTCACGATGACCGACCAGGTGACGGAGCTCAACGGCGCGGTGTTGGACGCGTCCGGCCGACCGACATCGGAGTACTCAGTCCTCGCGTTTTCCACCGAGCGCGCGTTGTGGGCGACCGCACCGCGCCGCGTGAGCGGCGCCGCGCGTCTTTCGTCGGACGGCCACTACCGGATTCGCGGTCTTCCGCCCGGCGAGTACTATCTGGCTGTGCTGACGGATTTCGATCCCGCGCGCTCGAGCGATGTGTCGCTTCTCGAATCCCTCATTCCGTCGGCCGTGAAAGTCACGATCGGGGAAGGCGAGCGAAAGACTCAGGACTACAGAATTCGCTAGGGTTCTACATCATCACGACCCAATCGGCCGTCGTCCACACCTGCTCGGTGACGATCGCCCATGGACGTTCCTGTTCGTGCGGACCGCGAACATGACAGGCGCGCGTCGACGTCTCTCACGCAGCCATCCCACGCCCTGCCTCGTCTTAGACTTCATGCACATGCTGGGACTCGTCTTCGCGACGCGTCAGCGAGCCGTCGCCGTCGTCGTGTTGATCCTGCTGATCTCGGTGGCGGTCCCGGCCGCTGCGCAGGACATTGTCGTGACCGGTCGCGTCGTCTCTGGCTCCAGCAAGCAGCCTGTGTCGGGCGCGACGCTTGCGGCCGGCAGCACGCGAGTCACGACGGACGCCGAAGGCCGGTTCTCGATCCATGTCGCGCGTGGCCGCGCGACGATCGACGTCAGCGCCGTCGGGTTTCTCGCACAGACACTGACCATCGACGCGGCGCCCGATCTGGCGCCACTCGAGGTCGTGTTGGCGACCGATCAGCGAGTGCGCGAGGAAGTCACGGTGCTCGGATCCGCGGGCGCGCAGGCCGGCACGCCCGCGGCGCTGGACGTCGCTCCGACGAAAGTCCTGAACGTGCCCGGTGCCTGGGACAACATCTTCAAGGCGCTGCAGACGCTGCCGGGCGTCAATGGGACCGACGACTTCGGCAGCCGCCTGTCCGTGCGTGGGGGCGGACCCGACCAGAACCTGACGATGATGGATGGTGTCGAAATCCACAACCCCTACCGTCTGTTCGGCCTGACCAGCGCGTTCAATCCGGAGATCATCGATCGCTTCGAGCTCACGGCCGGCGGGTTCGACACGAAGTACGGCGATCGCCTCTCCTCGATCCTGCTCGTCGACAACAGGCCCGGCACGGACTCGCGCACGTTGGCCGGCTCCGCCGCGATGTCGGTGACCGACACCAACGTCGTGCTCGAAGGCAAGCTGCCAGGCGCGGCGAAGGGCTCCTGGCTCGCGAGCGGTCGGCGCACGTACTATGACCTCGTCGCCGATCACTTCGCGCACACGCACCTGCCCACATTCAACGACATTCAGACGAAGGCGGTGTGGGAGCCAAAGCCTACGCAGCGGCTGTCATTCTTCGGTCTCCGCAGCCGCGAGCGTACCGACCTGCAATTCACCGACGACAACGACCACCTGCAGGTCGGCGACGACTCGAAGAATGATCTGGCGTCGGTGAGCTACGCGGCGCTGGTGCGCGGGCGCGTCAGCTTGCGCACGGTCGGAGCGTGGTACGACTATCGCGACGCGCTCGATGTCGACGGAGCCTTCGACGACGACTCGCGGACCTCGAACGCCACCGATAAGGAATCCGTGCGGCGCGCGGCGGTCGTCTTCACGCGCGACCTCGGCGTCCTCGACCGATCGGTACGGCAGGAGGCACAGTGGTCGGCCGGCCGGCATCTCTTCGATACCGGGGTGGAAGCGCACGCGCTCCGAACGACGTGGGGCTGGCGCATTGCTGGTGATCGCAACGCCGCCGCGGCGAACGACACGAGCGTGGAAGGCGGAGAAGGGCTGCCTTCGTTTCTGCAGTCCACGAAATCCAGCACGCGGGCCGGCGCGTGGGCTCAAGATCGCTTGTCCTTCGGCCAGCGCGCGCACGTCGTGGCAGGTGTGCGGATCGATCGCGGCGGTCTGGCGGACCGCGCGACATTCTCACCGCGCGCAAGTCTCGATCTGACGATCACGCGGTCGACGCGTCTGCGCGCCGCGATCGGGCGTTACTCGCAAAGCCCGGGCTACGAGAAACTGCTGCAGGCCGACTACTTCGTGGATCTCTCCGCGGCCGCGACGCTCGACGTCAAAAGCGAGCGTGCGACGCACGTGCTCGCCGCGCTCGATCACTCGCTGACCAGCGCGGTGACATTTCGCGCCGAGGCGTACACAAAGCGATTAACCGATCTGATCGTCGGCCGGCTCGAGACGCCAGCGGAGACCGAGGCGCGCGTCGCGCGCTACATCTTTCCCGGCACGTTCGCCGACAGCGTTCCACGATCGCCGAAGATCACTACTGAGCCGGTCAATGGCGGCAGCGGCCTCGCCTACGGGTTCGACGTGTACCTCGAGAAGCGTCCACGCAGCGCGAACGACCGTCTGAGCGGCTGGATGTCCTATACGTGGAGCCGCGCCATGCTCGATGCCTACGGCGTGCAGCGCCCGTTCGACTACGACCGCCGGCACGCATTCAGTCTGGTGTCCACGCTGAGGCTTCGACCGAGAATCGACCTGGGCACCAGTCTGCGGATCGCGTCTGGCTTTCCCGCGACGGTGCCCGTTGGTGTGCGGGTGGCCGCCGAAGACCTCGGCGACAGCGACCACCATCTGATCCCGATGCTCGACGACAAGGATCGGCCGGTGTGGACCGCCGACTTCGGCGGAGTGGAGAACCTGAGCCGAAGCCGTCTGCCAGTCTTCGCGCGGCTCGATCTCCGAGTGACGTTCAAGCCCAAGACACCGCAGGGGCACTGGGTCGCCTACATCGAAATCCTGAACGTGACGAAGCGGCGCAACGTCGGCGGCTACACGCCCGAGCTGCAAGTCGACCGCGGGAGCGATCGGCCGCGGGTGGTGTTGCAGGAAAGCACCGGCCTGCCGCTGGTGCCGTCCTTCGGAGTGCGCTTCCACTTCTAGGCGAGGCTGGTCGTGCAATCACTGGAGGTGTCCGGACGAACGGCTCTTACCATCCGAGCACGCTACGCACGGCGGCGACGGGAATCATGCAACGCCGTATCTCGCCGGCGCCTTTGACGACGAAGTCCAGCGGCACGACGGGAAATTTCGCAAAGGCCGCGGCATCGAACCGCGCGCTGAGACGTCCGTCCGGCAACGTCACGGTCGTGCGCGCCGGAAGTCCGACCGGCTCGGGCTCGTGCGACTCCACCCACATGCGCGTGAGTGGCGCGAAACCCGGGATCTCGAACATCATCGACATCTCGACGACACGAAGACGCAGATCCGCGGAGACATCGGCCGCGGTGAACGGCAATCTCGCCGCCACCGCCTCACGCGCGGCGTCGGCAATCCTGGCGCGCGGGCTTCGAAGCAGCACGACCGCCGGCGGCGGCGTCAGTCGATTCTTCTGCGGCGCGAGCTTCTCGAGCACACACGACGCCCGCGAGCGATCCCGATTCGCGTTCGCGATTGCGTCAGCGATTTCCTGATCGCTCAGCCCTGTTGCCGACGCCGGATCGAGCGACGCCTGAGCTGGAGCAATTGAGGGCGTCTCGCCGGTGAAGTACGACTTTCGCGCGCGAACGACCACGCCCGACCGCTTCACGCGCACATCGATCTCGTGCGCCTTGCCGTCGGCAGCCGCAGCGTGAAATCCGATGAGATATTGCAGGTGCAACTCATCGGCGATGTCCGTGAACGCCGCGGCGAGGTTGTTGTCGCCGTCGTACCGACGCCCGCCCGATCTCGACGCGACGCGCTCCAGCGTCGATCCGAACGGATGGCGCCCTTCCGAGATGCCAATCGCGTAGACGAGCGCGCCGTTACGCTCGATGTGGCGCACGGCGCCGTCGGCGGTGATCGCAAACGGTGTCGCCGGTGTCAGGTAGCGGCAGCGACCCAGCGGTCGGCTGTCGCTGTTGGTTTGCCGCAAGAGTCCATCCTGGGTGTCAGCTTCGCCGTCGGTGACGAGCAGCACAGCGCGGCGGCTTATCGTGTCCGGAAACAACGAGACCGTCCGGTCGAGGCCTCCCCAGATCGGCGAGCCGGGATCGCTCGGCAGACCCGCGGCAATCGCGCTGCGCACCAGGCTGAAATCGGTCGTGAGCGGCTGGCAGTCGGTGGAGAGCGTGTGGACCGAGACGCGGTCGCCCGGCAAGAGGTGATCGAGAAATGCGTCGCCGGCGCTGGCCACCTGACGCGCCGCCTGGTCCAGGCTGCTGCTGCGATCGAGCACGATGGCGACGTCCACCGGCAGCGGGTCGCTCGAAAACGTCAGGATCTCGCGGCGCGATCCGTTGTCGAAGACGTCGAAGTCTTTCGCCGTCAACCCGCGGACGATCTCACCGCCGTTCGTCCGAACGGTGACGTGCACCGGCACGGTATCGGTCGCGATTCGAAATGTTGCCGACTGCGTGGCCGCCAGTGAGGCGGCCGTGAGCGCGATCCCCGTGATGGTAATCAGCCGCATGCGTCGGGTCACGGTCGCTCGATTCTATCGAGTTGAACGCGGGGTAGACGCCTGTTCGGGCAGGGGCTGGCGCGCATTTCAGCGATTTCGACGCCCTTCCAGAGGTTGACAAGCTTGACGCCGCTCAACAGAATGCCCGCCGATGTCTGAGTCGACGCGCCTGTTCGTTCGGCTCACCGGGAGCGAACGCGAGCAACTGCACGCTGCGATGCTCGCCGCATTCGATCACGCCACACTGAAGAGACTCGTCTCGTTCAAGCTCGGTGAGCGATTGGATGCGCTCGTCGAGGACGCCGGGTTGTCCGAGATGTTGGTCAATCTGATCGACTGGGCGGAACGCGAAGGACGCGTCGTCGAGCTCGCTCGAGGGGCCCATAGTCTCCAGCCGGACTCTGCTGCGCTGACTGCTGCCTGCGACGTCATCGAAGCAGCGGGCGCTCGAGGCCCCGAAGGAACCGGGGCCACCGTTCGCAGCTCGCGCATGACTCCGCTCACTTGGTTTGTTGCCTCGCTTGGCGCCTCCGGAATTGCCGCTGCTGCGGTGACCTACCTTGCATCGCATTGGCATCTCGATACCGCCGTCAGGCTCGACCTGTTCACGGAACGTCTGAGCTTTGCCACGCGTGGAGATCAGCCGCAGCTCCTCGATTTAGGCATCGAGTTCTCGCGTTTGACATTCGCGCGATGCGGCGGCGTGGAATTCGAGGGCGTGACGCTCAGCTCATCCCGCGAGAGTGCTGCTCCGGAACGGCTCAACTGTCGAGACTCCGATGCCAAGATCGACCTGGAGGGCAACGTCGACGCTGGTCCAAGACTCGGAACGTTGTCTGTCATGACATTGGAGCCGGGCACGGAGGTCATTCTCAGTGTTGCCGGCAACCGCGAGCAAGTGATCAGAATCGAGCGCTCGGGGCGTCCATTCACTCTGGATGTGCCTGTCGAACACGGCCTCGATGTGGTGACGAGCTTCGTCGACGCGGAGCCTGCGGCGACGGGATCAACAGCGCCACGGGATCTGACTCGGTATGAGGTGGCATTCGTTGCGACCGCGCCTCGTCATGCGCTTCGCCTCGCCTCAAAGGAACGAGGTGTCGCCGATCTCATCCTCGGAGTGTCGCCTACGAGTCCGCCACCAAGTTTGAAGGCGCCAATCTCAGTCGAGGCCTTTGCCGTGACAAAGGAAGCTGCCCGAGGGTACGCGACGACGGCGCTGGTTGCTCCCGGCTCGCTGACATACGTGGACTATCCGACATTCAGAACACTGTCCATTTCGGAAGACGATGCGCTTGCTCTGTCGTCGATGAGCGCCACCCAAATACGATCGCTGAGTGTTGTCTCCCCGCCAGAAGCAGCCGGGAGAAAGTCCCGTTACGCACTGCACGTCACGGTCGAGGGTAATCTTGAGAGCGCGAAGGTCGGAAGGGGCGATCCTGGAACATCGGATAAGACTCACGACGGTCGATGGGCGGACCCTCGCCTGACCGTGTACGACGTCGTCACCAACGGGTGGTGGAAGATCGCCGCTCTCGCAGCGAGTTGGACGGTTGCGACGATTGGCGGCGCGTATTGGGGCTGGAAGAAGTTGTCCGGCTGATCGAACCGAGCGACGTGGAGGGCACATGCGATCCGATGCGTATCCCGAGAAGCTGCTGGGCAGGTGGTGCCTCGTCATCGGCATATGGATCGTCGCTACCGTGCTGACATCCGTGGCCGCGCAGTCCCCAAGCGACATTTCGGCTTCAATCGTGCGAATCTCGACAGCGTCGCGGCAGGGTACGGGCGTGGTGGTGGCGGTGGATGGCAGCGGGGCATCGATTGTGACAGCCTCACACGTCTTGTTGGGCGAGGAGGAGTACGAAGTGGTGTTTGCCGCCGACCAGGACCGGCGGCCTTTCAAGAGCTCGAAATCAAATCTTCATGGCTGGGAGCCACAGGATGACATCTACGGCCTGGCGGCCTTTCGCGTGACCGGGGCGATTCCCGGTACGGTCAAGCCGGCGGCGTTTGGCACGGCCGAGTCACTCCAGCCGCTCGATGCCCTCGTCTACAACGGCTTTCCAGGCAGGGCTGTCGACGTCCAATATTTCAACGCAAGTTTTTCAGCCCCCGCCGGCCGGACCTTTTCGATCGATCGTTCAATCGGGGAGGGCGCTTCGGGCGGCGCGATTGTCAAAGACGGCAAGATCGTCGGCATCGCATCGGCGCGCGGCGGGCTTCAGACGTTTGCCGTGAAGTCGGAGGTGGTCGTAACGACGCTTCGCGGGTGGAAGGTCGATCTGCCCGCAGACTCCAATGCCGCAAACCGACCGCCTACGTCTGGATCCATCGATGTCACATATGCGGGAAGCTCCCTGCTGTCGAACAATCGTGTTGGACTCATGGCCGCGACGAAGTTTACGCTGACCGCGAAAGGTATATCCGACCCCGATGGCGATCAGATCACCTACAACTGGGACTTAGGCGACGGCACACCCGCCCCGCCATCGTCTCCACGTGTCGAGAAGATCTACAAAGAAGTGAACAAGTTTCACGTTCGACTGTTCGTCACAGACGGGAAACATCCGGTTCTGCTGGCCGGTGAAACGGACATCACGATTCGCGATGTCTCCGGGACGTGGCTTCTCACGATTAAGAATGACCCCTCTCAATCCCCTCCGCTGCCTGAGAGATTGACGGTCACGTTGAATCAGAAAGGCAATCTCCTGGACGGCCGGATCGTCCCGGACAACGGCAGCCGGCCGACGACACTCACCGGTGAAGTGCGTCATCCGGCGCAGGTGTATTTCGGGTCTGAGCACGCATGGTGGAACGACGAGGAAGACTCGTACTTTGAGTTGGAAGTCAGTGACGGGTTGATGGTCGTTCAGATGCGAAACGCGGTACCGGGACGGTGCGGCCCAGGGATCAAATGCCTGTCCGCATTTTTCCAAAAGCAGTAGGACAATCGTTGTTGAACATGCGGCCCACACGAACGTCGCGTTTTCGCCTCGCGGCGGCCACGGGCGTCATCGCCATTCTTGCGGGGTCACCTGCTGCTCCGGCGCAAAGCGTCGACTCGCGCTTGCAGTACCAAAAACGCGGTGACCACTACGAAGGTCTGAGAGCAGAGCCGATTTCTGGCAGTGTTCGCCTGCTGTCGGCGCGAATCGTCGATGAGCAGGCGGCTCGATCGGCGTCAGCAGGCGGTTCAGCGAGTTGGGGAGAACGCGCTGTGTTGCGGTTCTATCTTCCAAGCGCCGCGGATCTGAGCGTGGTTGTCCGCCAAGTCCGACCCGGCTCGACGTACTACGTCATGGACCGTATCGAGTCGTCGTGGATCGTGGGCCGCGAGAACGAATATGCATGGCCGACGGCTCCGGTCCTTCGAAAGCTCGAAGATGTGAAGCCCGAGGATTTGGGTGCTGTCGTGGGTGTTGGCCCTAACACGAATCCGAACGACGAGAAGGTGCTGCCGGTCGTGTTGTTTGCCGACGTCTCACCCTCGTCAAGAACGTATCGGTTCACGTTCAAGACTGACGCACGTGCTAAGGTCGAGGCGACGATTCTGGATGGTGACAAACGTGTCGGTCATCGGGATCCGCATTGGGAAGACGAAGGGAGTCCATTCGTGGTGGGTTGGACTCCTGAGCCCTCGGCGAAGGAGAACTGGTACCGGCTACTCCTGACCGGACAATTCGAAGACGGCACCAAGTTAGACAAGGTCGTCCGGTTCTACCACCGTTCTGGTGGATCAGGTGCGGCGCCTTCATCTCACGATGGCATCTGAGCCCCGTTTCACTCCGCCCGCACCGCTTCTGTGGGCGAAATCCGCAGGCTGCGTCGCGCCGGTCCGAACGCAGCGACCACACCGACCACCACCATGATCAATGCGATCACCGGTGTCACCATCGCCAATCGCTTGGCCAACACGGCGTCGTCGATCGGCGTCATCATCATCGCTCCGACCGCGCCAAGGGCGACGCCGATCCCGACCTGCACGACCACGCGCGAGAACACACTGCGCAGCACGCGCATGGGAGACGCACCGAGCGCCGTGCGAATGCCGATCTCGCGCCGGCGCCGTGCCACGGCGAAGGACATGAGCGAGTAAACGCCGGCGGCTGAGAACAGCAGCACCGTCACGAGAATGCACGACAGTGCGAGCCCGACGAGGCGGACGGCGAGCGTGTCCTCGCTCTCCGCTTGCGCGAGTGCTCGCACCTCGCCCATTCGCAACGCGGGATCTACGGCGGCGAGGATGTCGTGCGCCTTGCGGGCGAAGCCCTCGTTCATTCGGGCCTCTGCCGATCCTCTCAATCGCACCGTCAGGGCCACACCCGGCAGTCCATCGGGCGCAAGGGGATAGAACACCGTCGGGCCCACGATCTCGGGGTCGATCGGATTCCGCTGCAGATTCTCGGCAACGCCGACGATCTCGTACCAAGGCGATGGCTTTGCGTTCGGCCTGCCGGCATACCGGAAGCGCCGGCCCACTGGAGATGTGCTGAAGAATCGCTGCGCAAAGGTACGGTCGACGATCACCGTGGGATTCGGCGCACTCACGTCGCCAGCGTTGAACGGACGGCCGGCGACGACACGTAAGCCGTAGACGTCAAGAAACGCCGTGTCGATGCCAAGCGTCGTCAGGCCTCTGGACGCAGGCCCGCCTTCGCCAAGACTACGGCGGGCAGGCTCTCCGGACTCTATCTCGACCGGTCCTGTGATGCTGCGCTGGGGGACGACTCCGGTCAACGTCACGCCGATCACGTCGGGCTCAGCCTCGAGACGCCGCCTCAAGTCGACCAGCCGATTGCCGAACGGCGTCGACTCATTCTCTTTGGCCACGCCGGTCCGGACGAACTCTTCGATCGCATACGTCGGTCGCGTGAGGTAGCTGCGGATTTCCTGGAGGGCCACCTTGATCGCCGCCGGCAAAACGGCCACGGCAAATGCCACCTGCGTCACGATGAGCGCGCTCCACATCCGGCCCAGCCGTGGACCGGTGCTGCCGCCGAGCTGACGAAGATCCGCACCGCCTCGACGTCGTGTCGCGTGAAGCGCCGGCAGGATGCCGGCAATCGCTGCCGTGATCACGGCGAGCCCGATGACGTAGAGCATCGTCGCCGGTTGAGGACCGTGCTCCATCCAAAACGGCGCAACGCCGCCCCACATGTCCGCCGCCTCGATCCGGTTGCCGATCTCGACGGCGTACTGCCCGAGCGCGAGGCCCAGGACAGCGGGCGGCAGCGACAGAATCAGCGCTTCGACGAAGAGCTGGATCACGATTCTGCCGCGGCTGGCGCCAAGCGCGGTCCGCACCGCGATTTCTGCTCGTCGCGTGGCCGTGCGCGCGTAAAGCAAGATCGCGACGTTGAGCGCGACGACGATCAGCACGAGAGTGAGCACCAGCTGGCCCATGAGGACCGATCCGAAGGTCGCGTCCTGGATGTCGGTGATCGGCGCGGTGTAGCTGAGCACCTGCGGCTTCAGCGTGGCATTCTGTGGAAACGCCGCCGCCGCGTGCTGTCCAAGGACCGACAGCTCCACTTGCGCCGATGCTCTCGTCGCGCCCGGGGCCAGTCGTCCGAACACAAACAGCTCCGGACCGGTCCCACGCGGAATCGCCGATGGGTTCGCGCGGAGCGGGATCCAATATTGATAGTTCAACGGAAACGTGAACCCTTCGGGCATGACGCCGACGATGGTGTAGTCCACGCTCCCAAAGCGGATCTGCTGTCCGATGACCGATCGATCGTGTACGAAGCGCGATTGCCAGACGTCGTAGCCGATCATGGCGACCGGTGCCGCCGTTTCCCGCTCATCGTCGGGCGTGAGCAACCGTCCGGCGAATGCCGCCACGCGCGCCACGTGAAACCCGCTCGCACTCATCGCGGCGATCCGCACCGTTTCAGGCAACCGATCGCCCGCCCGCATGGTCGCGGTGAGTTCGCGAAATGCGCTGATCTCGACGACGGTCGTCATCTGATCCCGCCAGGTCACGAAGTCGTGCAGCGAATGACGGTTCTCGTTGTTGCCATGCACGTCCCAGTTCTCGAGCGCGACGATGCGGTCACCTTCGTCGAGCGGGAGCGGGGGATCGAAGTTCGCGTGGATGAAACCAAACATGCCCGCCGAGATCGCGATGCCGACGGTGATTCCGACAGTGGACACGGCCGTCAGCCCGGGATTCCTAATCAGAAGTCGCAGACTGAGCTTGATGTCGGGCCAGGAGACGAAGGATCGGGCCTGTCTCGCCGGAGCTGCGGCGCCAGGTGCAGGCAGCGAAGGCGGAGGCTGGGTGCCAGGTGCGACCGGACGACGCCAGATGACATCGCGCAGTCCCCAAGCAAATGCTCGAAGGATCTCTCCGGTAGACCACACGAAGTTCGCGAGTCGACCGCTGCCACGCGCGAGCCGACGGCGGTGCTCTTCTTCGAGGTCGCCCAGCAGCGCTATCCGTTCGCCATCGGAACGGCCGACGCGGAGGAGGAAGGCGAGTGGATGTGTCATGTGAGTTCGAAGTTTGGAGCTTGGAGCTTGGAGCTTGGAGCTTAGAGCGAGACTCCCTCAGCCATCCGCACGACCGCGGCGTGCGCTTCGCGAAGTGCGGCGCGGCCTCTCGACGTCAGCACGACATGTTTCTTGGCGCGGCCACCGCGCACGGCTTCGGGCTCGCCCGCGAAGGAACGGACCAGACCCTTGCCCTCCAGGCGCCGGAGCGTGCTATAGATCGCGCCAAACGACGGCTTGCGCTTCGTGCGCTCGATGAGCGTCGCGCGAATCGTCACGCCGTAGGCGTCCTCACCGAGCCGCGCCAGCGCGAAAAGGATGAGCTGTTCGAATTCACCGAGATAGTCGGCCATGGGACTCGATCATATACTGCACATTGTGCACTATACTAGCCGTTAACGGAGGTGCGCGATCATGCGAGAGCACATCCTGGTCATTGCGTTTCTCGTCGCCTTCGGGGCCGTCGGCACCGACGCCTCAGCCCAAGAGTTCACCGGCGGTATCTACGGACGCATCGTGGACCCCTCCAATGCCGTTCTACCTGGCGTCTCGATCACGGTGTCGGGAGACGCGCTTCAGGGCCTGCGAACGGCGATGTCGGAAGCCAACGGTTCCTATCGCATCCTGTATCTGCCGCCGGGTGAGTACCGAGTCAGGTATCAGAAGTCCAAGTTCAAGACGATCCTCTACGAGGGCGCGAAGATCGAGGTCGACAAGACCCTCACGATGAACGTGACGATGCAGCTCGCCGAGATCGAGACGACGCTGGTCGTTCGCGGCAGTTCTCCGATCGTCGACGTGCAGAACGCGACGGTCGGCACGAATTTCGGCGACATGATGTTGCGCGACATCCCCAACCAACGCGACCTCATGGCCCTGCTGGCCGCCACACCCGGTATCACGATGCCGCGCGTGGACGTCGGCGGCAATACGGCGGGAACGCAGTCGGCCTATCGAGCGTACGGACTGGCGGGTCAGTCGATCACGACCGTGGACGGCGTCAACATCACCGTCGGCTCCGCCGCCATCGGCGCCTATATCGACTACGGCGCGCTTGATGAAGCCAAGATTTCGGGAGCGGGAAATTCTGCGGAAGTTGCCGTCGCTGGCGCCGCGGTGACCACGGTCATCAAGAGCGGAAGCAACGCGCACCACGGCGAGGTCTTCGTCGACGCCAAACCCGGCGGCAACAAAGACTACACCGGTGCGGAAAACTTCTTGGAGTATCACGACGTCAATGCCCAAATCGGTGGCCCATTCATCAAAGACAAGCTCTGGTATTTCACGTCAGTCCGCGATCAGCGCACCGCCTTCAGGACCGCCATGTACGGCAAGGCGCCAGAGAACGGCGGCACATCAGGTCAGCGGTTCAGCACCGCCACGACGGAATACACGCTCAAGCTGAACCATCAACTCAGCCGCGACAGCACGCTGGCGTTCATGACGCAGTGGGGCAGAAAATTTCAACCGTATCGAGGCGGCTCCGGCGGCGACGCCTATCAGTACGTCCTCGAATCGACGGCGCGTCAGGATAGTTGGACTGACATCGCCAAAGTGGACTACATGCGCGTGATCAACAACCGCGCGACGCTGGACACGTCGTTCAATTTCTTCACGTCCTACTTTCCGCTCAGCGCGCACTCGGACAGCACCCCGATCATCGACGACGTCACGTTCGCCCGGCGCGGCGCCTACAACGTGCCCAGCCTCGCGCAGGATGGGCGCTGGCACCTCAACACGACGCTCACCCTCTACGCCGACCATCACGACATGAAGATCGGCTACATGTATCAGCGGTACTCGCCGCGATTCACCTCGTATGGCGCACCGGGTCCGGCCGGAACCGTTGGCCAGTTCTACATCGCGACGACCAACGGCGTGCCGACGTCGTTCTGGACGGACAACGGACCGGTCTCGAACGTGAACATCCTCGGAAACCACGCGCTGTTTTTTCAGGACAAGTTTCAGGTCGCGTCGAGACTGACGCTCAACTACGGCCTTCGGTACGATCGATACGCCAGCTCCTACCCGGAGCAGCGGTTCGGCCTGGAGGACGGCAGGCCATGCGCCGACGCGATCGATTGCGAGGCCGGTCCGTTCGCCGTCCCGACGGTGACGCCGGCGCGCGACATCGTGACGTTCAACGCCTTCGGTCCACGAGTCGCGCTCATCTACGATCTGTTCGGCAACTCGAAGACGGCGCTGAAGGCCAGCTGGGGCCGATACGCGACGAATCCGGCGGCGGACATCTCCGCGTTGGTGAATCCGATCGACCTCATCACCAAGAAGTACGCGTGGGACAACAACTACCTGAGCGCGGATCCAGCAATCGCCGCCACGCGAATCACCCCTGCCTATGTCGCGACGCTGCAGCCGATCTTCGGCGGCGGGCAATTGACACCCACGATCGTCGCGCCGAACTTGAAGGACTCCTACACCAACGAATACACGTTCGGTGCGGAACAGGAGATCGCCGGCGACCTGCGTGGCTATGTCACCGTGGTTCGAAAGCTGCAGAAGAACACGTTCGGCCGGTATGACCGGCTTCGCACGGAGGCCAATTACACGCCGGTCCCAGTCGTCGATCCCGGTCGCGACGGCATCGTCAAGGCGGGTGGCGACGACCGAATCATCACCGTCTGGGAAACCGGCATCCCTCCGGATACGACCGACTTCTATCTGACCAACAAGCCAATCGGCGACACGTACAGCACGATCGAACTGGGCGTGACCAAACGCATGAGCCATTCCTGGCAACTCGTCGGCGGCTTCGATTGGACGAAACGGAATTTGTCGTCGCTGTTTTCCGAGGATCCGAACGTCGTGGCTTGGAACAACAACAACACGAAGACCACGACCTGGACGTTCAAGGCGTCGGGCAGCTATGTGTTCGGTCACGGCCTGAGGGTGTCGTTCTGGTACAACGGCATGAAGGGCGAGCCGTACGGCCGATTCTTCACCGTGACTGAGGACTACCTGAAGCTGGCGAATTCGAATCGGACGACTCCGCTGGTCCAGGGCAACATGACGATTCCTGTGGAGAAGGCCGGGACGTTCTACTTGCCCGCCATCAACATCATCCATCTGCGCGTACAGAAGGAATTCGTCATCAAACGCAGCCAGCGGCTTGACCTGATGTTGAATCTATTCAACTTTTTCGACGTCAAACCCGTCACGGGCGTGTACCAAACCACCGCCCCGTACTTCGGCCAGCCAACGGCTACGATGGGCGGAACCGTCGTCCGCTACGCCATGCGCTACAGTTTCTGATCATGCGAACCCGCCTTCGCCGATCGCTCACTGCGTTCGCGGCTTCGGCGGACAAGCTCCGCCTTCGCTCATCGAGCTTCGGCGGGCAAGCGGTCTGCACGCCGGTCGTCCTCTTGCTCCTGAGCACACTCGTTGGCGCTCAACGCGTGCAAATCAAGAGCGACGTCCTGCTGATCAACGTGGTCGCGACCGTCGTCGACGGAAAGAGCCGGACGGTACCGGATCTCACCATCGACGACTTCATCCTTGAAGAGGACGGACAGCCCCAGACGATCAAACACCTCGTGCCTGCGGCGGATCTGCCGCTCAGCATCGGCGTCATTCTCGACGCGAGCCTGAGCATGCAGAGCAAGATTCGCACCGCCCAGCGCGCGCTGGATCGCTTTTTCTCGATGGTTCCCGAGCAAGATGAAATCTTTCTGATGACCTTCACCTTGCGGCCGTCGCTCGTCGTCGACTTCACCACCGATCGCACAAAACTCAGGAACGCGCTCTTGACCGGCGTGAACCTCAGCGGTGGTACCTCGCTCTACGACTCGCTGTATCAGGGGCTGCAGAAGGTGAAAGAGGGCCGCTTTGAGAAAAAGGTCGTCTTGCTGGTCACCGACGGCGAAGACACCACGAGCATGACGCGCTTCGACAAGGCGCTGCAATACATCCGCGAATCCGAAATGCTGGTCTACAGCGTCGGGATCAAGGGCGCGGCGGGATTCGACCTGGCAACCGATCCACTGACGGGAAACGCTCGATCGAACGCACTGGGCTCCACCACCGTCGACATGAAGGTGCTGAACCGGTTCGGCGAAGCGAGCGGCGGCCGAGCCTGGGAGATCGCCGAGGCCTCGTTCGGCAAGAATATGGACGCGGTGCTCGACACGATTGCCGCGGAACTCCGCAGCCAATACAGCATCGGCTACTACCCAACCCATCCGAAGAAAGACGGCAAGTGGCACAGCGTCCGGATCCGCATGAAGAATCCCGACTACGTTGCTCGCGGTCGCAAAGAGTACTTAGATAAGTAACGAGCCAAGCACCCTTCACACCGACTCACGGCGCCGGTGGCATCGGATCCACGAAGGGCCGTGATAGCGACACTCGTCTCCGGCTTGACACGCGAACTGGTCCCGCTGAGCGTGTCAACCGCGGGACGCCACCATCCGCTCCCACTCGATCGGATCGCGCGTTTCGGCGTTTGTGACGCCGAGCTCGCGAAGCGCGCCGATCACCGTCTGCCGGCGAATCACGGACGCCGTCAGGATGTGCGCGATGACGCTGCCGAACGTGAAGCTCACCGGCGGCGTGCACAGCGCGTCGACGAAGGCGTCGTCCCACTCGTTGCGATCGCGGATGCGCCGCACGAGCGCCGTGAACTGTGGCTGTACCGCCGCGAGACGCGTCTGCATGCCCGCGATGCTGCGCTCGTCGCGCGAAGGAATGTTTCGCCCGCCAATCGCCGCCGTCCACACTTCCTTGGTGAAGACGATGCGCTCGAGCATGGTACGCACGTCCGGTTCGGGGCCCTCGAATTCGTGCACGACGAACCCGGGCCGAACGTGGCGATCGAGCGCGGCGTCGGACAGCGTCGCGGCCTGCTCCAGCAGCCGCGTGGTGTGCCAGTAGTCATGCTCCAGGAGACGGTCGGACAGATCCATGGTGGTGATCCTCGGCTGGCCCGGCAGCAGTAGGCCGCAGGGCGGATGGAAGTGGATCTCGTTGGGCGCGGCGATCCGGAACTCGCGTGGCGCGTCCGCAAATCGGCTGGGCGGCACACCGTGAGCTTTGGTGAATGCGCGCGAGAAGGCTTCGATGGCGTCGTAGCCCGCTTCGAGTGCGGCGTCAGTGACGCTGGTGTCGTGGGCAAGCCGCCACGCCGCGCGTTCGAGCAGCAGCCGGCGCCGAAATGCCGCGGGCGCCTCGCCGATTCCGGCCCGCACCAGGCGGTTGAAGTGAAAGGGACTGAGCATCGCCCGCGCCGCCAGTGCGCGTCCGTCGAGCCCCTCGTCAAGCGCCTCGATCACGGCGTTGACGACGTCGCGCAACCGATCCGGACGCGTACTCATCTGTCGCAGTATGGCCCGCAGCGCCGGACGCCGCATGACTGGAATTGCTGCTGCGCAGCACGTCCAGAAGAATGCCGACCGCGTCGATGACGTGCATGGAGGGAACTCCCGGCTCTATGTTTCCACGGTATTCCGCGGCCCTCACGGCATTCGGAGGCGTCATGTTTTCAGGTACCTTATTGACGACTTGGATCTCGCCGGGACAGAGGAGCGTGGCAATGAATCCGATAACGAATCCGAACAAAGCGCTGTGGGAGAAAGGTGACTTCACCCGCATCGCGGAGACGATGCGCGAAAGCGGAGAGGCCGTCGTGAACAGTCTCGGGATCACGAAGGGCATGAGAGTTCTGGATGTTGGTGGCGGTGACGGCACCACGGCTATTCCTGAAGCGAAGCTCGGCGCTGATGTTCTCTGCGTTGACATCTCCGGTCCGCTCGTGGCGGCTGGCAACCGCCGCGCCGCAGCGATGGGAGTGAGCAACATCCGATTTCAGGAAGGGGACGCGTGCGATCTCGCAGGCGTGCCGGACAAGAGTTTTGATCTGGTGGTGAGCGTCTTCGGCGCCATGTTCGCGCCTCGTCCCGTCGATGTGGCCAGATCGCTCGTGCGTGTCGCGAAGCCGGGCGGTCGCATCGTGATGGGCAATTGGATTCCGGGCGATCCCACGCTCGTCGCCCAGCTGCTCAAGATCAGTTCGTCCTACTCACCCACGCCACCGCCGGGGTTCATCAGTCCGATGCTCTGGGGCGTCGAGAAGGAGATCCACGAACGCTTCGGCGCGGCCGGCATTCCTGCGGACAGGATCTCGTGCGTCAAGGACACGTACCTGTTCAACTATCCGGGCTCGCCGGCGGACTTCGTCAATGAGTTCCGCCACTACTACGGCCCGACGATGAACGCGTTTGCGGCGGCGGAGCAGAACGGCAAGGCGGATGACCTCGCGAAGGAGTTGGTCGCGCTCTTCACCGCGCAGAACACGAGCAAGGACAGCACGTGCTCGATTCCCGCGACATTCATGCGCGTCAGGGTGAACGTCTAGATAAGTGAACGTCTAGATAAACGATGCGCTCACGCTAAGAGGTTCAACAGAACGTGACAATCAGCGTGTTTTGTCAGCTGATGATCGAATCCAGCCGGCGCGATGGCTCTAAATGGTCATCGGGTAACCGTAGCAATTCTGGGGGTGGCAAACTAGACGTTGTGCAAGATAGTCGTAAGGATTCGGCGAGCAATCGATGGCTCTGCATGGCTCTGGAGTGTTAAATGAGATCTGACGTCATGGCTAAAGTCTCGTAGGTTCGTTGCTTAAGATACTGGGGCATAGCTGTTAGAGAATTACTGGCATTGATGGCTAAGAACGACCTAATAATCGCCCCGAGCGCTGACTAAAAGAACTCTACGATCTGCCGATACTCAGACCAGGGACAACCCCTAAGGCCCTCTGTGTCGTGAGGCGGCATGCTGACCGGCTCCTACAACTACGCCCTCGTCGTCCTGTCCGTCCTCATCGCGATGGTCGCCTCGTACGTCGCCTTGGATTTGGCCGCACGGACGACGGCCGCATCGGGCGCCGTCCGGCGCCTCTGGCTCCTGGGAGGCGCTTTTGGCATGGGCCTCGGCATCTGGTCGATGCATTACATCGGCATGCTGGCGCTCGTGCTGCCGGTGCAAGTCGGTTATGACCTCCCAACAGTTTTGTTATCGCTTCTTGCGGCTGTGTTGGCGTCTGCCATCGCGCTGATCGCTATCAGCCGGAAACGCCTCACTCCCTTTGACGCCATTGGCGGCAGTCTGGCGATGGGCGGCGGAATCGCCACGATGCACTACGTCGGCATGGCGGCGATGCGCATGCCGGCGAGTTGCGAGTGGGATCTGCGTATTGTCGCGCTATCCGTAATCATCGCGGTCGTTGTCTCGTACGTAGCGCTCTGGTTGTCGTTCCTCCAGCGCACCGAGACGCGTGCCGTCACCTGGTTGAAGCTCGCGAGCGCCGCCGTGATGGGGCTGGCGATTGCCGGAATGCACTACACCGGTATGGCAGCCGTGCACTTCGCGTCGACGCCGATGTCCGAGGACATGGCGCACGCTGTGAATGTCTCGCTGCTGGGTGTGGCGGGCATTGCAGTCGTCACGCTCACCGTCCTCGGCCTCACCGTGCTGACATCGGTACTTCACCAGCGGCTGGTCGCCCAGGCCTTTGTCCTGCGCGCGAGCGAGGAGCGCTATCGGCTCCTGTTCGATCGCAGCCTGGCCGGGGTCTATCAAAGCACCCTGGATGGGCGATTGCTCGACTGCAATGACGCGTTTGCCAAGATCTTGGGATATGCGTCACGGGAAGCGTGCTTGCAGCGGGACGTCTATCACCTGTATCTCGATGCCCAGGAAAGGGATGCGTTCGTCGAACGCCTCCAAGAGCAACGGAATCTTCCGAACTTCGAGTGCTGTCTCGCGCGTCTCGACGGGAGCCCGGTGTGGGTGCTCGAGAGCGCCACGCTCATCGATGGCGTGCGCGGCCAACCCGCGATCATCGAAGGCACACTCGTCGACATCACCCGTCGCAAGGAGATCGAAAGCCAGATGGCCGCGATGGCTGCGGGACTTCAGGTGAGCGTCAATCGCTACAAAGTGCTCGTGGAAAGCACGAAGGTGGTGCCGTGGGAAATGGAGGTCACGTCGGGCGTCCTGACGTACGTGTCCCCAAACGCGGCGGACCTCTATGACTGCGCGCCCGACGATCTCGTCGGCCGTGTCGCCATGCTCGATCTCGTGCACCCAGACGACCGGGACCGGATCGCGGCCGATCTCTCGCGGCTTGCCAGTCAGCCCGCCATCAAGGACCTCGAGCTCGACTACCGCGTCGTGACGATGGGGACCCGGGTGGTGAATGTTCATAGTCTGGTTGGTATCGATCAGGATGTGGAAACGGGTCGCCGGCTGTTCCGGGGGATGTCGTTCGACGTCACGAATCAGACGCGTCTCGAAGCGGAACGCCGTCAAGCCCAGCGATTGGAGTCCGTGGGCCGATTGGCCTCCGGCGTGGCCCACGAGATCAACACGCCCGTTCAATTCGTCAGCGATAGCGTCCACTTCCTGCGAGGCGCGATGGAGGATCTCACCGCGCTCATCGCGATCTACAAGTCGCTGCTTGCCGGCGAGACGCAGGACGCCGCCGCTCAACGCGCGGTCGTCGCGCATGCCGAGGAGGAGGTTGACTTGCCCTACCTGCTCGACAACGTCCCCAAGGCGCTGGACCGCTCGCTCGACGGTCTCGAGCGCGTCGCCACGATCGTCCGCTCGATGAAAGAGTTTGCCTACATCGATCACAAGCACATGCGATTGGTCGACCTCAACCACGCGGTCGAAAACACCCTCGTAATCGCGCGCAACGAGTATCGATATGTAGCGGACGTGGAAACGGATCTCGGAGACATTCCGCGGGTGATGTGTCACGGCGGCGACATCAACCAGGTCATCCTGAACATCGTTATCAACGCCGGACATGCGATTGCCGATGTCGTCAAAGGCACCGATCGGCGCGGCCTCATCGTCGTGCGCACGCGCCGGCAGGACGACGCGGTGGTGATCAGCATCCGCGACACCGGGGGCGGCATTCCTGATGGGATTCGGGACAGGATCTTCGATCCCTTTTTCACGACCAAGGCCGTGGGCAAGGGCACTGGTCAGGGGTTGGCCATCGCTCGCGCCGTGCTGGAGAAACACGGCGGCGATCTGACGCTCGAGACCGAACTGGGGGAGGGGACGACCTTCTTCGTGCGCCTGCCAATTGACGGCAGCCGAGAGCCGGGAGTCGCTGCATGAATCGCCGCCGCGTGCTGTTCGTTGACGATGACATGGGGATTCTTGCGAGTCTCCAGAATCTCCTGCGGAAACAGCGTCGTGTGTGGGACATCGTCGTCGCGCCTGGCGGCGTCGAAGCGCTGGCAGAGATGGAGGCGGCGCCCTTCGATGTGGTCGTGACGGACATGCGCATGCCGGGCATGGATGGGGCGGAACTCCTGGAGCGGGTCAAGGAGCGCCACCCGCAGACGGCACGCATCGTCCTGTCAGGCCAAGCCGATCAGGAAGCGGTGATACGGTCATTTGCCGTCGCCCATCAGTTTCTGAGCAAGCCGTGTGAAGCCGACGTCTTGTCTGGGGTGATCGAGCGTGTCTGCAACCTGCAGGCGATCCTGCACGATGAGACGCTCCGCAAAGCCGTGGGACGGGTGGGGACACTGCCATCAGCCCCGAAGGCCTACTGGGCGCTGACGAAAGCGGTCGCTCAGCCAGAAGTCGGGACGGCGATCCTCGCCGAGATCGTGGAAGAGGATCCGGCGATGTGTGCGAAGGTCCTGCAACTGGTGAACTCAGCGGGATTTGGTCTCGCCCAGCGCATCACCACCATCCAACCTGCCGTCGCGTACCTGGGTGTCGAGCTGCTGAAAGGTCTGGTGCTGACGGCTCGCATCTTCACCTTGATGGAGCACAAACCTGTTCGAGGCTTCTCGCTCGAGCGTCTGCAGCAGCACTCGGTGCTCACCGCACGGCTGGCACGTCGGCTCCTGGGCGATTCACCGTCGGCCGAGGATGCGTTTACCGCAGGCATCCTCCACGACGTCGGCGAAGTCGTTCTGGCGCTGGGTTTCCCCGATCGATTTGCCCGCGTCGTGCAGTCCGATCGCCTCGGCTCGCGCAGCGTCAGTGGCCGCGAGGAGCTGATCTTCGGCGTCTCGCATGCGGAAGTCGGCGCGTATCTGTTGGGCGTGTGGGGCCTGCCGTTTTCGATTGTCGAAGCGATCGCCCATCATCATCGCCCGAGTCACGTGACGACCGGGGACCGCAACGTGCTCGCGGCACTTCATGTCGCCGACGTGCTGCTCGACGCGCAGAGCGCTGCGCTCGAGGACGCCGACTTGTTTGCGCTGGACATCGGTTTTCTGGACGCCGCGGGCTGGACGATTGATCTCACGCAGTGGCGCACCCTCGTCGACGAGATCAGGGTGCGCCACAGTGTAGCGAGGTTGTGATGAATGGAACGGCGTTGCCGCTCGTGTTGTGTGTCGATGATGAACCACAGGTGCTCGAAGGCATCAAGCTTCACCTGCGTCATGGGTATGAGGTGATTACTGTAGCGGACGGCTCGCGAGCGCTGGACGAATTGCTCCGGCGAAAGTCGGCGGCCGTCATCATCTCGGACATGCGGATGCCGGGGATGGACGGCGCCGCGTTTCTCGCGCTGGCACAGCAAATCGCGCCGCACGCGGTCAGGCTCCTCCTCACCGGCCAGGCGGATATCGACTCAGCCATCGCCGCGGTGAACGACGGGCAGATCTTCAGATTCCTCACCAAGCCGTGTCCCCCAATGACGCTGCTGACGGCCGTCGATGCGGCCGCCGAACAGCACCGGCTCATCGTGGCGGAGCGCGTCCTGCTGGAGCAGACATTGCACGGCTGCCTCAAGGCGCTGACGGATATCCTGGCGCTCGCAAATCCAGGCTCGTTCGGGCGAGCCTTGCGGATCAAGCGTTACGTGTCGGAAGTCGCGGCCAAGCTGGCCTTACCCGATCGGTGGCAGCTCGAGGTCGCAGCCATGGTGTCGCAGCTCGGTCTCATCACGTTGCCGACCGACACCGTCGAGAAGCTCCGTACCGGTGGCACGCTGTCGAGCGAGGAGCGACAGATGGTGGATCGACTTCCGGCGGTGACCGCTCAGCTCCTCGAGAGCATTCCACGACTTGAAGGTGTACGAACGATTCTCTCGACATACGCGCACCCATACCGGCAGATCGCCTCCGGCAGTGAGACGGCCGACTTCACCATTCGCCGCAGCGCACACATCCTCCGCATCGCGATTGATTTCAACGACCTCGAAGCGCGGGGCATGAGCCCGGCGCGAGCCATCGCCAGTATGCGAGAGCGAATCAATTGCTACGATCCGGCGATTCTCGAGCGGTTCGCTCTGCTGCGCGTCGACGGCGGCGTGACCGACCAGATTTGTGAGGTCGCGCTCTCAGCCCTTCGCGAAGGGATGCTGCTGGTCGAGGACGTGAAATTGCCGACCGGCACATTGCTGGTCGCTCGGGGGTACGAGGTGACGGAGCGCTTCGTCGAACGGATTCGAAACTTCTCGCCGGAGGTGCGACGCCGGACCGTACGCACCGTCGTTCGTCAAGTCGCGGCCAAGGTGGGAACCTGACGATTCGACTCGGTCTCGGCGACAGCGGATCTAGGTGGGGTTGCCCGACGATCCGCGAGACCACGCGCACGCCCGTCGGACCGCCGTGACCGGATCGTTCGCCAGCGAGCAGAGGGCGGTCTGAATCATCGGAGCAGACAGGATCCGGGGATCCGCAGTCGCCAGTCCTCGAGCCATCCATAGTCGATGCTCATGGCTCGGATGTTGACACTCCATGACAGAGCGTTCGACGGTCTCGTCGAACGTCAGCGGCCGGCGGACAGGCCAGGATCGAAGGCTCGGCAAGTCGCGTCGCACAGCGAGATAGTCGGCGGACAACGTCGGTTGGAAATCGTGTGGCTCAACGGGAACCAGTGTCTGGCTTTCCACGCGGTAGCTCCGATAACCACGCGACGCAAGCTCCATGAACAGATGACGTGGCGTCAGGTCGAACAAGGACAGCGTGTGCGCGTTACATTCATAGAGCAGCATCGGCGGACAGAGACCGGACAACCGTCGATGGAGGCCCCGGAGCACCGCGAGTTCTGAACCTTCGACATCGATCTTAATCGCGTCGACGTCAGACCAGCCGAGCTCGTCCAGCAAATCGTCAAGCACGACGCCGGTCACGACACGGTCGGATGGCATGTCGGGCGTGGCGACATGGCCCCATGGCCCTAACGGCCAGAATCCAATGGCTCCCGATCGATCGGTCGCGGCGGCGTGCACAACCTTGACGTCCGGGAAGCGATTGATGGCCACGCTCTCGGCGAGCAGCCGCACATTCGACGCCGACGCCTCGACGGCCAGGACGCGGCATCCGTGCGCCGCTGCCGCGAGCGAGAAGGTGCCGATGTGCGCGCCTACATCCAGCACATGGCTGCCCGGGCGAACGAGTTCCAGCAGAAGCTGGATAAGCCCGTCCTCGAGGGTTCCAGTACCGACGGACTCGGAAATGGGATCGGTGGCCGCTGCGTCGACGACGATGTCGACACGCGTGCTGCTCACCATCTGGGCCGATGGAGGCAATGAGACGGACACCGTCCTGGTGGTGACGCGCTCCTCCGCAACACCTGCGACCGGTTGTGAGCCGGACTGGCTCGCGACGGACGGAAGTCTGGCGACGATCTTTCTCTGCCGATGAGGGACGCGCTGAGGCAGCGTCAACCGCTCACCTTGTCCCAGTAACTGCCAGATGCGCTTGGCGCTTTCGCGTGCACTGTGCGCCTCAGCACACGCAAGAGCCGCCGCGCGCAACCCCTGACGCCGAACCGGATCTGTGAGCACTTGCTCGAGGATCCGTGCTAGCTGTCCGTCGTCGATGCCCGCGGGCAGATGGACGACGCTGTCTCGCGGGAGCTCTGCCAGGGCTCCGACGTCCATCACAAGGGTCGGCACGCCGGCTGCCAGACAATGTCCCAGCGCAATCGGCAAGTCGCCGCTCGGCGATTGGGCAAACTGGACAGCGAGCGTGCTTCCGCGCAGGACCATGACGTCGCCGGCCGCCGATGCCGGCGCAGGCAACGTCAGTCGATGTGCGACGCCGAGCGCGTGTGCGCAGTCGAGCACCCGTTCTCGGACGTCGGTGGACGTGGGATTGAGGAGTACGAGTCTGATGTCGGTGACCTGACGGCTACAGTGCGCCAGCGCGCGCACTAACCTGGTGGCGTTGACGCTGTCGTGACCGACGTCCATGGCCACGACGGTCCTGCTGGCGGGCGACTCCAGCGCAGGGTCTGGATCCGGCATCGGCAGCGGCACGACTCGGAGCTGACCGACAGCGGAGGGCTGTTGCAGGAGCACCATCTGTCGCGCAGTCTCTGTCGGAACGATGACCGTTCCCGCCTGCTCGAGGATGTCGGCCAGTCCCGGCAGCCTGAGATCAGTTGCCTGGAGAAGAATGACGTCGCCGGAGTGCCGGTTCACGATCTCCCGGACATAGGTGAAGGCATTCCCGTCGCCGAGCACATAGATCACGCGATCGTACGGCGTCAGTTCGCGAGAGGATTCGAACAACCGGGAATCGACGACCCGGGCATGACGAGTCGCACACGGCCGGTAAGCGGCCGAGTCGCCTTCAACGAAGACATCAATGGCGCAGAAGATCGCCAACTCTTGGATGAGTCGTGAGATCGCGTCGGGTCCACCCGCGTCGCGACGGGGGAGAGGCGAGACGACTGCCCAACGCTCGCGACGTCGCCCGCGTGGACTGCGCGCAGCGCGCCGGAGCACTGACTCGTACGCCGCAGCCGTCTTTCGAGCGACATCGTTCCAATCAAACCGCCCATCGCTGGACCTGCTATGTTCGCTCAGCCGTGCCCGGAACTGAGGATCGGTCAGGCCACGCAGGATCACGTTGCGAATACTTGCCGGCGAGATCGGATCAAAACGCGATTCCGGATCTGGAATCAGTTCCGCCAACGCCGGCGTGTCGCTGACCACGACTGGGGCGCCACATCGCATCGCTTCGACGCTTTCCAGCACAGTGGGATCCGAAGCTTGGAATTCACGTGACTTGAAGTCGCGGC
>JADMIO010607041.1_pt1 | contig 47144 bp, 38 predicted proteins | sample 8958161 | NCBI WGS metagenome assembly JADMIO01 (sample SAMN16585339, study PRJNA669376) | soil metagenome | isolation source: Crop rotation soil | place: USA: Cullars Rotation, Alabama | collected 2011
GCCGCGACTTCAAGTCACGTGAATTCCAAGCTTCGGATCCCACTGTGCTGGAAAGAGGCGTGCCCCCAGTCGTGCTCGAGGGCCGCAAGCGTCACGAACATTTCCTGTTTCATGGCCGTCCTTCTCGCGTGAACGTTGCGATGAAGTTACGCAGCGCGGCCTCGGCCAACTGTGACGTGGTTCACAAAATCGGGGGTCGCGCGGTTACGCTCGTAGCCGCTCGCGATGACAGCTGTAAGCACGCGAACGCGCGCGCGAATCGCACTGCGAACGCAGGCGAAACGATCAGCTCTTCGAGGGAATCCGCGCGGCGCGCGCGAATGCGGCGCCGAAAAGAAAGAGGGGGCTGCCTTTACCCAAAGCCGCCCCCCGATGCCTGTTGGCTTCCGCCTTCTCCAAGGAGGTCGCACAGACGATTCGAATGTGCGCCTTCGGCAAGGCGAAAACTGTGACCCACGTCACTTTTGGCATTACACCCGCAACGCCGCGAATTACAGCCGCAACGCCCTTCATTACAACCGCAAGGAACGCACGCGCCGGAGCCCGGCCCGGCGGTGAAAGACCGCTATCGCCCGAGGTACTTGTCGATGTTCGCGAGGTACTGCTCGTTGTTGAGGTCCGCGCCCTTCCATCCCGCGGGATCGAAGATCATCGCGCCCATCAGCGCGTTCAGCTCCACCTTGCCGTCTTCCTTGGGCGCGCGCACCGTGACGAGGTTGCCCGGCGCGACCCAGGCCCCGTCGAATTCGGCGACGGCGTAGTGGACCGTCCCCTTGCCGAGGTTGACCACGAGATCCCGGACGCGCCCGACTTCCTTCCCGCGAGGATCCACGAGCGTCTTCTTCATCACTTCGCTCGCGCGTCGGGCGCTCGCCGAGCTGGGAGGCGGCGCCAGGCCCGCGGCGCCGCTCTCCAGCACGATCTCGTCTCCCGCCCGCTTGAGCTGCGGCGAGGGCAGGGCGATCGCGAGCGGGGTGCCGCCTGCGTTCACCATCGCGTAGAGGATCTTCCCGGTATTCGGGTCGATTCCGAGGTCGGTCAGCTCGCCCAGGGGCTTGCCCTGCGGATCGACGACCTTGCGCCCGACGAGCGCGCTCATGCGCTCGTCGCGATCGACGGAGACTGCCTTCGCGCGAGCGAGCTCGCGCGCGCGCTGCTCGGCCGCGGCCTGCGAGGCCGGGCGCATGTCGTCCATGTTGAAGGTCGCGACGAAGTCGCGGCCCTGCGGCGTGACACTGGAGCGCGGCAGCGCGACCCAACCCTGCTGTTCCCAGACCTTGGGATCGAACGCGATGACGACATTGGCGATGGTGCCGTCCACCAGGCCGATGACGAGGTCCTTCACCTCGCCAAGCTTCTTGCCCGCCTGATCGCGCAGCTCGCCGCCGAGCATGTCGCGGCCGCGCTTGTAGCGAGCGCCGAGCGCGGTCATGTCGAGCGAGGGCGTGGACTCCAGGCGAGCGCGGTCCATCCTCGCCATCACCTTGTCGCCGCTTGCCACGACGTCGGGGGAGGGCACGGCGATCGGCACGACGCGCATCCCGACCGAGACCACGAGGTACGGCACGCGGCCTTCCTCGGTATCGATGACGACGTCATAGAGGTCGGCGAGCTTCGCGCCCGAGGCGTCGACGATGAAACGGTCGCCGAGCTGCGTGAGCTGCGAGGTCGGGCCCGCGGCGGGCTTGGGTGCCGGGGCCTGGGATCCGGCCGTGAACGGCGCGGCCAGGGCAGCGAGGAGGCAAAGGGTGCGCAGCAGCTTCATGGGCAGGTGACCTTTCTCATTCGAGTCCTTCGACGCGCTTGAAGTACGGTTGGAGCTTGCGCCCGGTCCGGGCGCGGGTGCCGCGATAGTGCGCGAGATCGCCAGCCTTCACCTCGAGGGTCACGCGCTTGTCGCCGCGGCCCACGGCCGCGATGCGCACGCCCGGGTCCGCCTGGCGGATGCCCAGCATCGACTCGCCCTCGTGCAGCCGGATGGCCATGACGCCCCGGCCGCCGTTGGGCAGCTCGTTCACTTCGTCGAGCGCGAACACCAGCAGGCGGCCCTCGGTGGACAGCGCCGCCACTTCCTTCAACGCGGGATCGATGCGTTCCGCCGACACGAGCGCGTCGCCCTCGCCGAGGGTGACGAACGCCTTGCCGGCGCTTCGCGTCGTGACGAGGTTCTCGATCTTCGCGCGCAGGGCGTTGCCCGCCCTGCTGCCGAAGAGCACGGGCACGTCGGGCGTCGCGGAGAGTAGCGCCACGATCGCGGTGCCCTGGGTCTCGGCGAGCGAGCTGACGGGCACGCCGTCGCCCTTGCCCCCCGGCAGGTCGGAGGCCTTGAGGTTGTAGGCGCGACCGTTCGCGCCCATCGCCACGATCGGCCAGACAGTTCGCGTCTCGACGATGGCGAGCGGGCCGTCGCCTTCCTTCCACGCAAGCGCGGCACGGTCGATGCCGTGGCCCGAGCGCGAGCGCAGGAACCCGTTGCGCGACAGGATCACCGTCACCGGTTCGTCGACCACGGCCTCCACCATCGAGACGGTGATCCGCTCGGCTTCCTCGATCACCGTGCGGCGCTTGTCCCCGAACCGTTCGGCGTCCTCGCGGACTTCCTGCGCGGCGAGCTTGCGCCGCTCGGCGGGCGAGCCGAGGAGCTTCTTGAGCGAGGCGGCTTCCTTGCGCAGCTCGGCGAGCTCGCGCTCGATCTTGATGCCCTCCAGGCGCGCCAGCTGCCGCAGCCGGATCTCGAGGATGTCCTCGGCCTGCCGCTCGGTGAGCTTGAACGCCTCGATGAGGTCGGGCTTCGGCTCGTCGGAATTGCGGATGACCTTGATCACCTTGTCGATGTTCAGGAAGGCGATCATCCGTCCGTCGAGGATGTGGATCCGGTCGGCGACCTCGTCGGCGCGGTGCTTGAGGCGCCGCTCGACCACGTCCAGGCGGAACGCGCACCACTCGGACAGCGCCTCCGCGAGGCCCATCTGGCGGGGGCGGCCGTCGCGGCCGATCGTGACCAGGTTGAGCGACACATTCGCTTCCATCGACGTGTGGGCGAGCAGGAAATCCATCAGCTCCTGCGCGTCGACCTTGCTCGTGCGCGGGTCGAACAGGATGCGCACGGGATGCTCGGCGTCGGAGTCGTCACGCTGGCTCTCCAGCAGGGCGAGCGCCGCGGCCTTGAGGTTCTGCTGCTCGGGCGTGAGCGACTTCTTGCCCGCCTTGGGCTTGGGATTGGTGATCTCGTCGATCTCGCCCAGGACCTTCGCCGCCGAAGTGTTGGGCGGCAACTCGTACACCGCGATGCGGTATTGGCCGCGCGCCAGGTTCTCGACTTTCCAGCGCGCGCGCACGCGGATCGAGCCGCGCCCGGTCTCGTAGGCGCGCTTGATCTCGTCGCGCGAGGAGATGATCTGGCCTCCGCCGGGAAAGTCCGGGCCCTTGACCGGGCGGATCACCGGCTTCGCTTCGGGCTCGCCTTCCAGCGTCTGGGCGCAGGCTTCCGCGACTTCCTTCAGGTTGTGCGGCGGGATCTCCGTGGCCATGCCGACCGCGATACCGGAGGCGCCGTTCAGGAGCAGCACCGGCAGGCGCGCGGGCAGGAGGGCCGGTTCCTTGAACTCGCCGTTGTAGTTGTCGATGAAATCGACCGTGCCGCGATCGATCTCCGAGAGCATCACGTGCTCGGCGAACGGCGTGAGGCGGACCTCGGTGTAGCGGTAGGCGGCGGGCGAGTCGCCGTCGCGAGAGCCGAAATTGCCCTGGCCGTCGATCAGCGGGTAGCGCAGGGTGAAGTCCTGCGCCATGCGCACCATCGCGTCGTAGGTCGCGGTGTCTCCGTGCGGGTGGTAGCGGCCGAGCACGTCGCCCACCACGCGGGCGCTCTTCTTGTGCGGGGCGTCCGAGCGCGTGCCCATCTCGCGCATGGTGTAGAGGATTCGGCGCTGCACCGGTTTCTGCCCGTCCTCGACGCTCGGAAGCGCCCGGCCCTTCACCACGCTCATCGCGTAGGCGAGATAGGCGCGCGAGGCGAACTCGGAGAGCGTCGGGAAGGACGGATCGCCGCCGGTCGATCCGCCCGCCGGTGCGCGCGGCGGGGGCGGGGGCGCGTCGAACAGGTCGCCCGAAAGGTCGTCGCCGCCGCCCTTGCGGACCTTGGTCTTCGCAGCCATCAGATGTCAGCCTCGATGAGGTGCCCCTTCTCTTCCATCCACGCGCGGCGCGAGGCGGCCTCGGACTTTCCCATCAGGAGCTTGAAGACGCCCTGCGCGGCCTCGCGCTCGGCATCGTCCAGGCGCATTTCGATGAGCCGGCGCGTGTCCGGGTTCATCGTCGTTTCCTTGAGCTGGTCGGGATTCATCTCGCCCAGCCCCTTGAAGCGCCCGACCTGGATCGCGGTGGAGCGCACGCCCTCGTCGGCGAGCTTCGCCAGGATCTGGTCGCGCTCGCGCTCGTCGAGCGCGTAGACGCGCTTCTCGCCCTTCACCTTGCCGTGCGGCGCGATGCGGATCACGTAGAGGGGCGCCTGCGCGATGAAGACGTGCCCCTTCTCGATCAGCTTGGGGAAATGGCGGTAGAAGAGGGTGAGGAGCAATGTCTGGATGTGCGCGCCGTCCACGTCCGCGTCGGCCATGACGATGACCTTCCCGTAGCGCAGGTTGGCGAGCACCGCATCGGGCGCGGCGGGCTCGTGGGGGTCGATCCCGAGGGCGACGGCGATGTCGTGCACCTCGGTGTTGGCGTAGAGCTCGGTGGCGGCTACTTCGAAGGTGTTGAGCACCTTGCCCTTGAGGGGCAGGATCGCCTGGTAGGTACGGTCGCGGCCCTGCTTGGCCGAGCCGCCGGCCGAGTCGCCCTCGACGAGGAACACCTCGTTGCGCGACGTGTCCTGGCTCTCGCAGTCGGTGAGCTTGCCGGGCAGGACCGCCACGCCCGAGCTCTTGCGCTTCTCGACCGCCTTGCCGGCGCGCTGCCGCGCCGTCGCGGCGCTGATCGCCAGCTGCGCGATCTTCTTCGCGTCCTCGACGTTGGTGTTGAACCAGGCGTCGAGCTGGTCCTTCACCCGCGAGGAGATGAGCTTCACCGCCTCCCGCGAGGAAAGCCGCTCCTTCGTCTGTCCCTGGAACTGGGGATCGAGGATGCGGGCGGACAGCACGAAGCGCAGCGGCTTCCACGCGTCCTCGCTCTGCAGGTTGACCCCGCGCGTGATGAGCTCGTGGTGCTCGCAGAACTCCTTGATCGACTCGTACACCGCCTGGCGCAAGCCCGCCTCGTGCGTGCCACCGAGCGCCGTGGGAATGAGGTTCACGAACGACTCGCCCTCGCCGCCGGACTCGGCCCATGCGATCGACCACGCGGCGCCTTCGCCCTGGGCGAAGTTGGCATCGTCCTCGGCGCAGTACGACTCGCCGGTGAAGATCGGGCTCACGTAGCCGTCCAGGCCTTCGAGGCGCTCCTGCAGGTACGCGGCGAGGCCCCCCGTGTAGAGCCACTCGACCTTGTTCTTGCCGCCTTCCTCCTGCAGCGTGACCTTGAGGCCCGGGAGCAGCACGGCCTTGGCGCGCAGCAGCGCCTCGAGGTCGCGGCGCGCGATCTTGCCGGTGTCGAAGTACTTCGGGTCGGGCCAGGCGCGCACGACCGTGCCGCTCTCGCGCGGCCCAGCCTTTCCCGCCTTCTTCAGCTTCTCGACCGTCTCGCCGCCGGCGAAGGCGATCTCCCAGATCGCGCCCTCGCGAGTGACCCGGACTTCGAGCCGCTTCGAGAGCGCATTCGTCACGGAGACGCCCACGCCGTGCAGGCCGCCGGAGAACGCGTACGCGCCGCCTCCCTTCTTGTCGAACTTGCCGCCCGCGTGCAGGCGCGTGTAGACCACCTCGACGGTGGGCAGCTTCTCGACCGGGTGCGGACCCACGGGAATACCGCGCCCGTCGTCGGCGACCTCGATCGAATCGTCCTTGTGGATCGTCACCGCGATGTGCTTCGCGAAGCCCGCGAGGGCCTCGTCGGCGGCGTTGTCGATCATCTCCTGGACGATGTGCAACGGGCTGTCCGTGCGCGTGTACATGCCCGGGCGCGCGCGTACGGGCTCGAGGCCCTTCAGGACCTTGATGGATTGCTCGTCGTATTTCATGGGTGCGATTGCGGCAGGACGCGTATTTTACCGGGAACGAATCCGACCCCGCTTCGTCCCAACCATTCCATGAACCGGCCCCGGCACTTTTCCATGCTCCGCGAGTTCCGGATTGCGGATTTCCTCACGCTCGGCAACGCGGCCTGCGGGGTGGGAGGCGTGCTCCTCGCGCTCGCCTTCGTGGAGGCCCGCGACACCGCGCACTTCCTGCTCGCCTGCGCGCTCGCCCCGGCGGCCTTCGCCTTCGACGTGGCCGACGGCCGCGTGGCCCGCATGCGCAACGAGCACTCCGCGCTCGGCCGCGAGCTCGACTCGCTGGCCGACGTGATCTCGTTCGGCGTGGCGCCCGCCGCGCTGGGTTTCGCGGCGGGAATGCGGGGCGGCTGGGACGCCGCCATCCTCGTGTACTTCGTCTGCTGCGGCGTGAGCCGCCTCGCGCGCTACAACGTGACCGCGGAAAAGCTCGCCGAAGGCGGGGACAAGGTGAAGTATTTCGAGGGGACGCCGATTCCCACGAGCGTGGTCATCGTGGCCGTGCTCGCTTTCGCGGCGTGGCAGGGGCGGATCGGCGAGGGCGGGCTGTACGGCGGCGAATGGACGATCGGCCCCTGGCTGCTGCATCCGCTGGCGCTGCTCTACCTGCTTTCGGGAACCCTCATGATCAGCAAGACGCTGCGGATTCCCAAGCTCTAGCGCCCTGCGGCAGCCGCTACTCCACCGGCATCCGCGTGATGTTCTTCAACCCCGACACGCCCTCGACGTCGAAGCGGAACGTGCCGGTCATCGCGTCGCGGAACTGCAGCGTGGCGCGGCCGACCTGGGTGACGCCGACCCGATGGGGGTCGAACAGTTGCCCGAAATGCGGCCCATTGGTCTTGAAGACGGGCGCTTCGTACGTAGTCTGCGAGTTCGAGCTGGTCCACTTTCCCTGGCCCATCAGGTACCAGGTGGGCTTGCCGTCCGTGCCGTACACCGTCCACGTCGCGAATACATCGTTGTACGGGCCCTGGAAGATCGAAAGGCCCCAGCCGGATTCCGTCGGGGACCACCAGAGGTCGGTGTAGTTCACCGCGGGCACCCTGCCCGGGTAGGCGGCCGAACGCGCCGGCGTGCCGACGGTGAAATCCATCGTGAGGGTCTTCTGTCCCGCGATCGGTACGATGACCTTGTACGTGCCCGCGGGGAAGCGCCCCAGCATCACGTCGTAGTAGTACTGGCAGCAATCCACGTTCGTCTGCAGGTCGACGCTGATCACGTTGCCGCTCATCGAGGCTTGCGCGCCATAGATGAGGATGTTCGAGCGCGCCTGCGGGCTCACGCGCACGTACACCGGCTCCATGTACTGCGGCTCCGGCGGAATGATCGCGAGCGTTTGCGCCGATGCCGCGCCGCATGCGAGCGCGAGTGTCGCCAGCAGGCGACGCAGGAAGAGCGATGTCGAATTCACAGCGCGCTATCGTAGCGGCGGAACGCGTTCCTGTCAGCCTTTACGTAGCGCGCGGCATCGCGCGCGAGTCCCTCGATCGAGTCCACGAATCCGTCGGCGTCGACCGCGCGCACGGGCTCCCCATGGTTGTAGCCGTAGGTCACCAGCACCACCGGACAACCGGCCGCGCGCGCGGCGAGCGCGTCGTTGCTCGAGTCGCCGACGACGAGCGTCCTCCCGGGCGCCGCGTCGAGGAGCTCGCACGTCTTCACGAGCGCGACCGGATCGGGCTTGAGGCGGCCGTGGCGGTCTCCGCAGCAGATCTCCACGAAGTGGCGATCGAGGTCCTTGGCGCGGAGGAGGGGACGCGCGAACGCGCCGAGCTTGTTGGTCACGCACGCGAGGCGAACGCCCGCCGCGGAGAGCGCGGCGAGCCCCTCGCGCACGCCGGGATAGACGCGCGCGTGGCGGCCGTTGATTGCGACGTAGTTCGCGCGATACGCGAGGCGCGCGCGCTCCAGGACGGCTTCATCGCCGCACCCGGCGGCCGCGAGCACGGCGCCGACGATGTGATCCGCGCCCTTGCCGATCGTCCGCGCGACGAGCGCCGGATCCACGGCGGGAAGGCCGAGCTCCGCAAGCGTCGCATCGAGCGCCGCGACGAAGTCCCCGAGCGTGTCGACGAGCGTGCCATCGAGGTCGAAGATGGCGGCGTCGAGCACCTCGCTCATTGCTTCGCGATCCCGGCCTTTCCGAGGACTTCCCTCCATCGCCGCTCCTCCTCGTCGACGAACGCATCGAATTCCCGCGTCGGCTGGAGATTGAGCTCCATCCCGAGGAAGTCCATGCGCGCCTTGACGTCGGGCATGCGCAGAGCCTCCATCATGTCCTCGGAAACCTTTCTCACGATCTCCTCCGGAGTCCTCGCCGGAACGAAAACCGCGGTGAAGGGATCGACCGAATAGCCGGGCAGGTTCGCGGCCTCGGCGACCGTGGGCAGCTCGGGATGGGACACGATGCGCTTCTTCGCCGTCGTTGCGAGCGCGCGCAGCTTGCCCGCCTTGATGTGCTGCCCCGCGAGCGCCGCCGTGAGCGCCATCATGTCGATGCGTCCGGCGAGCAGGTCGACCACCGCGTCGGGCTGGCCCTTGTATGGGACGTGGGTGAGCTTGATCCCCGCCTGCTGCGCGAGGAATTCGCCCGACAGGTGCGGCGAGGACCCCAGGCCGGGGGAGCCATACGTGAGCGGCTTCTCGCGCTGCGAGGCGAGCGCGATGAGCTCGCGCATGTCCTTCGCCGGGACCGAGGGATTCACCACGATGATGTTCGGCGTGCTGCCGATGCCCAGCACCGCGCGGAAGTCCGAGGGATTCCAGCCCGCGTCCTTCATGAGGAGGGGCAGGACCGTGAAGCCTGTACCGACCATGAGGATCGTGTAGCCGTCGGGCGCCGCTTGGGCGACGACCGCCGTGCCAATGGATCCTCCGGCGCCCGGCCGGTTCTCGACGATCACGGGCTGGCCGTACTTGGCCGTGAGCTTCTCGCCGATCGCGCGCGCGACCGAGTCGACGATGCCCCCGGCGGGAAACGGGACGACGATCTTCACGGTCTTGGAAGGGAAGGTTCCCTGCGCGGCGGTATTGCCGGCAGGGAGGAGGAGGGCGAGCATTGAGGCGACGATGAGGCGACGCTGCGGCTTCAAGGGATTCTCCGGTTCGAGGTGGATCGGGCGTTCGAAAGCATGTCGGCGCCTTTCTCGCCGATCATCAAGGTGGCGGCATGCGTGTTCGCCGAAGTCACGAGCGGCATCACGGAGGCGTCGATCACCCGAAGCCTCTCGACGCCCCTCACGCGAAGCTGCGGGTCCACGACCGAGCGCGCATCCGATCCCATGCGGCAGGTGCCGACGCAATGGAAGACGGTGCCGCCGGCGGTGCGCGCGAAATCGAGCAAGTCGGCGTCGCTTGTCGCGCCGGGCCCCGGAAGCATCTCGAGGTCCCACAGGGACCGGAAGGCGGGCTGCGAGTAGATCTCGCGCAGCATGCGGATGCCCGCGACGATCGTCTTGCGGTCGACCGGCGCCGAAAGGTAGTTGGGTTCGATGCGCGGCGCTTCGTAGGGGTCGGTCGACCGTATCGCGAGGCACCCCCGGGAAGCGCCGTGGCACTGCCAGACGGCCGCGGTGAATCCGGGGTAGGCGTGCAGCGGATCGCCAGGCTTGTCGACCGAGAGCGGCATCACGTTGAACTGCACGTCAGGCCGCCCGCCCACGGCATGCTCCGTGCACGCAGCGCCGCCCACCTGGCCCGCGCCGACGGTGAGCGGGCCGGAATTGCCAAAGAGCCAGCGAAGGCCCATCGACGCGAGCGCGAGCGGACTGCGCACGGCGTTGTTGAGCGAGCGCTTCTCGCGCAGCCGAACGATGGTGCGCGCCTGGTAGTGGTCCTGCAGGTTCTGGCCCACCTCGGGCGAGTCGGCCACCACCCCGATCCCCAAGCGCTCGAGGAACGCTGCCGGTCCCACGCCCGAGAGCTGCAGCAATTGAGGCGACTGGATCGCGCCCGCCGACAGCACGACCTCGCGCGCGGCGCGCGCGGACTTGCGCTCGCCCCCCTCGATCCACTCGACACCGACCGCAACCGTGCCGTCGAAGAGCACGCGTGAGGCCTGCACGCGCGTGAGCAGCGTGAGGTTCGTACGGCCCAGCACCGGACGCAGGAACGCGGATGACGCGCTCGTCCGCCAACCGTTGCGGATACCGAGGTGGTAGGCCCCGACGCCGAACGTGGTGGCGCCGTTGAAATCGTCGTTCGCAGGCAGGCCCAGTTCGCGCCCCGCGGCGACCCACGCATCGCAGTAGGGATGATCGTTGCGGAGGGGAGACACGCCGAACTCGCCCGAGGCGCCGTGGTACTCGCTTTCGCCCAGCGCGAAACGCTCGTAGCGCTTGAAGTACGGCAGCACCGAAGAGTAGCCCCAGCCCGTGGCCCCCATGGCCTCCCATCCGTCGAAATCCTCGTGCTGCCCGCGGATGAAGATGAGGCCGTTGATCGACGAAGACCCGCCGAGCACGCGGCCGCGCGGCCAGGTGATCGAACGCCCCGCCGTGCCCTCCGAGGGCTCGGTCGGGAAAAGCCGCGAGAAGCGCTCGTCGTAGATCGTCCGGAAATAGCCCACCGGCAGCCGGATCCAGAAGTTGCGGTCGGATCCGCCCGCCTCGAGCAGCAGGACGCGCGTATTGCCGTCGGCGGTGAGCCGGTTGGCGAGGAGGCACCCCGCCGAGCCGGCGCCCACGACGATGTAGTCGAACTCGTTCAACCCGTCGGGGGACAGGCCCCGGTTCATGCGCTTGGGGCCTGTCCCCGGTTCTTGCCCATTACGCCTTGACCGTATCTACGTAGATCTTCGGGTCGAAGTACTGCGATGCGGGCACGGGGTTCTGGATGTTGCCGAACTTCACGAAGAAGTCCGTGACCTGCTGCAGCCACTTCGTCACGGTGCCGTCGGCGAACTGTTTCCGCCAGTCCGCGTTCGAGAACACCTTCTGGGCGCCGAACTGCTCCTTGAGATCCGCGAGCGGGACCTGCTTGTACTGGTCCTTCTGCAGGATCGCGAGCGCTTCGTCGGTCTTGTTGACGAGCATGTCGTTGCCCTCGGACCAGGCGCGGATCACCCGCTGCAGCACCTCGCGGTTCTTCGCGTGGAATTCGTTCGACGCGGCCCAGCCGGACACGATCGCGGCCTGCGGGTAGTAGGCGGAGGCGTCGACGAGCTTCTTCGCGCCCGGGACTTTGTCCCGCACGGTCACGTTGAACGGCACCCACAGGGCAACCGCCGGAACCGCGCCCGAGATGAACGAGGTCACCGCCTCGGCCATGCGCTGGTTCACGATCTCCACGTCCTTGGCCGGGTCGAGGTTGTTGGCCCGCAGGGCGGTGTCGAGGAACACGTGGGCGGTGGTTCCCGTGGTCGTCGCGATCTTCTTGCCTTTCAGGTCCGCGAACGAATTCACGCCCTGGTCGCCGCGCACCCACAGCTGCGCGGTGGCGAACTCGACCGCGTTGGCCATGAACATCTTTCCCTGTCCGCGCGCGGGGAAGTTGGAGATCACCGCGCCGGTGGACAGCATGTCGATGCTGCCACCCACCATCGCCTGGAAGAGCTCCAGTCCCGTCGTGAACTGGCGGAATTCGGGATCGAGGCCGTTCTTCTTCCACGCTCCCAGGTGGTCGGCGAGCCAGAGCTGGCCGTCGACGGCGAGCGTGTGCAGGTAGCCCACGCGGATCTTGGTCGGCGCCTGCGCGATGGCCGGGAAGCCGAGCGCCGAGAGGCCGAGGGCGGCCGCGCCCGAAGCGGCGCCGCCGAGGAACTGCCTGCGATTCTGTGCCATGAGTCTGTCCTCCGTTCTGTTGTGGTCACTCGGTGTTGCGGGATCCCTGCCGCGCCTGCGCGGCATACTCCTTCATCACGAGGTCGCGGACGTGCGACCTCAGCTCGCCGAACTCGCGCGACTCGTGCAGCGATTCCTCGCGCGGATATCCGAACGGCACCTCGATCACCTCGCGGATGCGCGTGGGACGCGCGGTCATCACCACGATGCGCGAGGAGAGGTAGACCGCCTCCTCCACGGAGTGGGTGATGAGCATCACGGTCTTGCCTTCCTGGCGCAGGACCTCGAGCAGCAGGTCCTGCATGGCGCTGCGCGTCTGGGCGTCGAGCGCGCCGAAGGGCTCGTCCATCAGGAGGAACTCGGGCTTCACGGCGTAGGCGCGGGCGAGCGCGAGGCGCTGCCGCATTCCCCCGGAGAGCGTCTTCGGCCACGCGTCGGCGAAATCCGCGAGGCCCATGAGCCCCATGTAGCGCTCGACGATCTCCTCGCGCTCCGCGGCGAGGCGCCTGTTCGCGGCGAGCCCCAGTCCGAAGGCGATGTTCTGGCGCACGGTGAGCCAGGGAAAGACGCCGTACTCCTGGAACATGACGCCGCGATCGGGGCCGGGTCCCGCCACGGGTTTCCCGTCGAGGAGCACGCGGCCGCGAGTGGGTTTCAGGAATCCCGCGGCCATGTTCATCGTGGTCGTCTTGCCGCATCCCGAGGGACCGATCACCGAGACGAAGTCGCGGTCGTGGATCGCGTAGGAGACGTCGTCGACCACGCGGATCGGGCCCGTCGCGGAGGGAAACTCCACCGAGACGTTCTCGAAGACGATCCGCGCCGCACTCACGTGATCCGCTCCTGCCAGGCCACCAGCCTGCGCGCGGCCATTCGCAGCGCGACGTCCATCGCCAGCGCGATGAAGCCGATGCAGATGATGCCCACGTAGATGATGTCGAGCTGGAAAAAGGACGCCGCGTTCTGGATGAGCGAGCCCAGTCCCCGCTGCGCGGCGATGAGCTCGGAGGCGACGAGCGTGGCCCATGCGACGCCGAGCGCAACGCGCAGCGCCGTGAGCATGTGCGGCACCGTGAGCGGCACGATCACCTTGCGGAAGATTTCCCCGTCGGTGGCGCCGAGCGTGCGCGCGACGCGGACGTAGATCGGGCTGATCTGCGATATACCCTCGAACATCACGATCACGCCCGAGAAGAACGAGGCGTAGAAGAGGATCACCACCTTCGCGGTCTCGTCGACGCCGAAGTAGACGATCACGAGCGGGATGAGCGCGATCGGGGGAAGCGCGCGGAAGAAGTTGACAAGCGGCTCGATGAAGTCGCGCATCGCGCGATACCAGCCGAGCACGAAGCCCACCGGCACCGCCGCCACGATCCCGAGGGTGACGCCGAGGAACACGCGCCGCGTGGACATCCACACGTCCATCGGCAGGCGATCGCGCGCGAGCTCCGAGAAGCGGGCCGCCACGGCGTGCGGGGCGGGGACGAGCGCCGGGTTGATGAGGCCGCTGTAGTGGATCGCGTACCAGGCGGCCACGATCGCCGCCCACGGCGCGAGGATGAGCATTGCGCGCTTCACGAGGCGAAAGGTACTATGGATGGAACCATTGGCACAATACGCGATGCACCCGGTCTTCGGCTCGAGCCCCATCCCGCGCTACGTGCAGCTCGCGGCGCTGCTGCGCCAGCGGATCGCGCGCGGCCAGCTGCGCGCGGGCGAGCAGCTGCCCACCCTCGAGGCGCTGCAGCGTGAGTTCGAGGTGGCGCGCGTCACCGCCCGGCAGGCCGTCGACGTGCTCGAGCGCGAGGGCCTCGTCTCGGCGCAGCAGGGACGCGGAACGTTCGTGACCGCGACGCCGCCCGCGAACGGCATGCTTCGCCTGCAGACCAGCCTCGCGGAGCTGGCCGAGGTCTACCGCCACGATCGTCCCGAGCTCACGCTGATCGACGAAGCCGCGGCGATGCCTACGCTCGAGGTGGACGAAGGCGCCGCGGCGCCGCGCTATCACTTCATGCGCCGCGTGCACTCGCGCTCGGGCGCCGCGTATTGCGTGATCTCGATCCACCTCGACACGCGCGTCTTCCGGATGGCGCCGAAGCGCTTTCGATCGGAAACGGTGATCCCCGTGCTGCTCGACCTCCCGCGCGTGAAGATCCGCAACGCCCGCCAGCGCCTGACCATCGGCACGGCCGACGTCGAGGCCGCGGGATTCCTCGGCATCCCGGTGAACTCGCCCGTGGCGGAGGTCCGTCGCATTTGCACCGACCCTTCCGGAACCGTGATCTACCTGGGGGAAGTCACCTATCGCGGCGATTTCGTGCGGCTCGAGATGGACCTCGCGCCGTGAGCTCCCCGCGCCTCGCGCGCCTGGCCGCCCACGTCTTCCGATCCCCGATCCGCGTTCCGGTCCGCACGTCCTTCGGCGTGATGCACGACCGTCCGATGGTGCTCGTGGAGGCCGCGGACGAGGAGGGCGCGATCGGGTGGGGGGAAGCCTGGTGCAACTTTCCCGCAGTCGGCGCGGAGCATCGCGCGCGGCTCGTCGATTCGGTCTTCGCCCCCCTGCTCGTCGGCGGCGACGTGAGCGATCCCGCGGCCGTCTTTCGCGAGATCGGCGCCCGCACCGCCGTCCTCGCGATCCAATCGGGCGAGCCGGGACCGATCGCGCAGTGCATCTCCGGGATCGACATCGCGCTGTGGGATCTTTCCTCGCGACGGGCGGGCAAGCCCTTGTGGCGAATGTTGGGCGGGACCGACCCGTCGATCGCGGTCTACGCGAGCGGGCTCAATCCCGACGCGCCGGAAGCGCTCGCCGCGCAACGTCGTGACGAAGGTTACGACGCGTTCAAGCTCAAGGTGGGATTCGGAGTCGAGCGCGACCGCGCGAATCTCGCGGCGCTGCGCGCGACGCTGGGACCGCGCGCGCGGCTCATGGTGGACGCCAACCAGGCTTGGGATCCCACGACAGCCGCCGAGATGGCACGCGCGCTCGCTTCCTTCGACCTGCAATGGCTCGAAGAGCCGCTGCGCGCGGATACGGCCTGGCCCCAGTGGCAGGCCCTCGCGCGGCTATCGCCGATCCCGCTCGCGGGCGGCGAGAACCTCGCGGGCGACGCGGCCTTCGACGCAGCGATCGCGGCGCGCGCCTTCTCGTTCGTGCAGCCCGACTGCGCGAAGTGGGGCGGAATCTCCGGCTGCCTGCGCGTGGCGCGGCGCGTGCGCGAAGCCGGACTGACGTACTGCCCGCACTATCTCGGCGGCGGCATCGGACTGCTGGCCTCCGCGCATTTGCTCGCGGCAGTGGGCGGCGACGGCGCGCTCGAGGTCGATGCGAACCCGAATCCGCTGCGCACGAGCCTCTGGGGACCGCTGGGCGAGGTGCGAGCGGGTCGCGCGCAACTGACGGAAGCACCCGGACTCGGCGTCGATCCTGACGTTTCGCAACTGAAGGGCATGTAAGCCCGTATCATTCAGGGAGACAGGCGTTCCCAGGAGGGCGCCGGACCGCGCCGTGGACAACCCTGGGAGGGTGGAGTGGGTTTGAGTCTGGATTGCGAACGCTTGCGGCACGCCGCCGCGGGCGTGCTCGCGTTGATGTTCATCGGTGCGGGCGCCGCGCAGGCGCAAACGGCCCCCGTCGCGAATCCCGCGACGATGACGGTTCCGCTCAACACACCGACCTCGCTGAACCTTTCGCCTTTCGTCTCGGGCTCCGGCCTCACGGGCGTGGCGGTTCGCACGCGGCCCGCGCATGGCACCGTCGCCGAGAACGGCCTCTCCGTTCGGTACACGCCGGCCCGCGACTATTTCGGGCCCGACACCTTTACCTATGTGGTCTTTGGAACCGGCGGGGCCGCGTCGGCGGCCGCGACGGTCACGGTCGACGTGACCGGGCGTCCCGACGCCTCGCGTGATGCCGCGCTCGCGGGCCTCATCGACGCCCAGAACCGGGCAGCGCGGCGCTTCGCATTCGGACCGGCCGACGACATCCACCGCCGCATGGAGACCCTGCTCCGCGCCGAGCCGCTGCCGAGCGAATCGGCCGAGGCGCCGCCCGCGCAAGGCACGGGAACCGCCTCGAGCCGCGGGCACGCGCCATGGGTCGCGGGCTCCGCCCGCTTCGGCCGCGTCGAGAGCCGCGATGACCGGGGCGGCGGGCGCTTCTCCAACGACGGCGTGACGATCGGCGTGGATCGCCGTTTCGGCGCGCAGCTCGCTGCGGGCGTCGCGGCAAGCTTCGCGCGCGATGAGGCGGACGTGAGCGAGGGCGCGGCGCGCAGCACCGCGCGCGGCGCATCGATCGCGGGCTATGGATCGTGGCAGCTCGGGCCGCCCGCATTCCTCGACGTGCTGATGGGCTATGGCTGGCTCGAGTTCGACTCCAACCGCCGCGTCGACGCGCTGGGGCAGGTCGCGGGCGCCGAGCGCAAGGGGCGGCAGCTCTTCGGTTCGATCGCGGGTGTCTACGAGTGGCGTCGCGACAACCTGCGCATCTCGCCCTATGGTCGCCTCGATTTCCTCGACGGAAAGCTCGATTCGGCTTCCGAAAGCGGAGCCGGGCGTTATTCGCTCTCGTATGCCTCGCAGGACCTGCGCGCGGCGCAGGCGGTGCTGGGCGCGCGCTTCGAGTCGCGCCACGACATCGAGCTCGGCTCGGCGATGCCGCGCGCCCGGATCGAATACCGGCGCGAGATCGGCAGCTCGCCGGGCGCGACGGTGTCGTACGCCGACCTTCCGGGCGGCGTCGGCTACCCGGTGAGCTCGGCGGGAGGCGGCCGCAACGGGCTGCTTCTCGGGCTAGGAGGCGATTTGCTGCTCGGCGGAGGCCTGCGCATCGGCGTCGACTATTCCGCGTTGCGTGCGTCGGGCCTGTCGAACGTGCAGGGCGTGCGCGTGATGATCTCGCAGGACCTGGACTTGCCCGCGGCCTGGAACTTCGAGCCCGTGCTCTTCACCCACTCCGTCTCGGCCGATGCCGGCTACGCGTACGAAGACAACGTGAGCCGCTCGCGCGACAAGCCGAATCGGCTCTGGGACAACATCTTCAGCGCATCGGGAACCTACACGCGCACCTGGGTCTTCAATGCGAACACGCGCCTGCAGGCGACGGGGCTGCTCTCCGGCGAGAAGTTCGACCGGTGGCAAGGCCTGGGACGCGCCTCCGCGGGGCTCCAGGCCGAGGGCCAATACCGGGCTTCCGGCGCCTTCGATGCGCCGACCTACGCGATCGTCGCGCGCGGGTTCTACGACGAGTTCGAATCGGAGCTGCGAACCGGACCGCGCTACTTCCTGGGCCTGAACGCGCGGCGCGCGATCACCGATCGCATCGATGCGTTCGCCGAGGTCGGAGGCAACTACCGCTACGGGCGCAGCGCGGTCTTCCGCGGCCACGACTTCTCGGCCAAGGTGAACCTGGACTACGCGCTCACGCGCAAGTCGACGCTCTACCTCGCGGGCGAGTTCCGGCAGGGCGATATCGTCTCGTCAGGCCCGCCGTCGCTCGCGGCCGGCGTGGCCGAGGTCCTCGTGCCCGACGATGCATTCGCGTCGCGCAACTACGTGGCGTACCGGATCGACGGCCGCACGTACATTTCCACGCTGGGCCTCAACGTCCCGTTGGGCGCCCGCGATTCGATCGACTTCTCGTGGCGCCGCAGCGAGGGCCGCGCGAGCCGCGACCTCGGCTTCGACCTGGGCCCGTTGCGCTATGTCGACAACCTTTACTCGCTGGTCTACCTGATGCGCTTCTGATGGATCGCCGACCCGAACCCACTCCTGCGCGCGGCTTCGCCGCGCTCCTTTTGGCAGTCGCCTTCACGCTGCACGGCTGCGGCGGCGGGGGCGGTACCCCCGGCGACGCGCGGCCCGGCCCCCAGCCGGTGACGCCGGTCGCGAACGAGCCCGACAGCTTCCTGCTCTTCCCCAATCCGCAACGCCAGGCCGACGGGTCGCTGCAGACGAACACCCCGGAATACGCCGAGGCGTACTACCGCGCGATCGATCCCAACAACGAGCGCGACACGCTCGCGAAGTGGAAGGCGAAGAACGGATTCGAGACCGGAGGCGGGACCGAGGTGAGCGTGATCTTCGGCGACCGTCGCGACCTCGGCTATGGCCGCCGCATGCACGCGCGCCAGTCTCCCGACGGCTCGATCGCGTTCTACGTCGAGAACTTCCAGGTGCAGGCGGGCGCGGCCTACGAGTATTCGCCCCTCAACCTCGAGGCGGCCGTCGTGGGCGACACGCGCTGGCTCATCGCGGTGAGCGCGATCGAGTACAGCCCCGGCCCGCAGGGCGGGGTTCCGTTCGTGAAGTTCTACAACTTCGATCCCGCGGGCGCGCGGCGGCTCGCCGTCGACCTCGACGGCCGCGGGGCGAAGGCCATGCCGGGCGTGTGCACGTCGTGCCACGGCGGGCGAGGCGACGCGCTCACGCCGCCGGATTCCACCGGCAAGCGCCGCTTCAGCCTGCCGCGCAACGCCGTGTCGCAGACGCGCGGCGACACGCTGTCGCACATGCACCTCTTCGAGCTCGACACGTTCGACTACTCGACCCGCGCGGGCTATTCGCGCGCGGAGCAGGAGGCGTCGTTCAAGGCGCTCAACAAGATGATCCTGTGCACGTATCCCCTCGTGGGCACCTCCACGTTCCCGGAGGATGCGTGCCGCCGGCCGGCGCAGAACGGCGAATGGCAGGGCACGCAGGCCGCGCTCCTCAAGTCGGCGTACGGGGGCGACGGCCTTCCGGCCGCGACCTTCACCGACACGTTCATCCCCTCGTCGTGGGAGCGGGCGGGGCAGAGCGCGTTGTACCGGGAGGTGGTCGCGACCAGCTGCCGCACCTGCCATGCGCTCCTCGGCACCAACGCGCAGTCCGACATCGACTTCACCACCTACGAGAAATTCGTCGCGAACGCGGACCGCATCAAGGTGCACGCCTTCGACCGCGGCAACATGCCGCTCGCGAAGATCGTCTACGACGCGTTCTGGGAGTCGTCCGACCGCCCGACGTTGCTCGCGACGTTCCTCCAGGGGCAAAACCTCGGCGTTCGCGATGCGTCGGGTTCACTGCTCCGGCCCGGACGGCCGATCGCCGATCCCGGCCCGGACCGCGTCGCGCGGCCGGGGGCCATCCCGCTCTCGGGCGAGATGAGCCTCTTCGCGAGCACGTACCTGTGGTCGATCGTCTCCGGGCCCAACGGCGCGTCGCTCGCGAGCGCCAATGCGATGCACGCGACGCTCACGGCGACCGCGCCGGGCGCGTACGTCCTCCAGCTCGTAGTCGGCAACGGCACCTCGCAGAGCCCGCCCACGCAGCTGCGCGTCGTGGTCGATCCCGCGCTGGCGACCGCTCCGGCCGACATCCGCTTCGCCGACATCAAGGCGGTGCTGCAGGGCTCGGCCGCGTGCTCCGCATGCCACAGCCCCACGGGCCCGCAACCGCGTCCGCCGGTGTACTACTCGAACGACGACCGCAACGGGGACGGGACCGCGGGAGACGCGACCGACGACCGCTGGTTCTACGAGGAAGTGCGAAGCCGGGTGAACTTCACCGACATCGTCGCGAGCCCGCTGCTGCGCAAGCCCGCGGGGTTCCACCACTTCGGCGGGCGCGGGACGGGATTCGATGCGACCAAGCCGGCGGGCGACGCCGCGCGCGCCCGCTACGACCTGTTCCTGAACTGGATCCTGAACGGCGCGCAGTTCTAGTAGCTGCGGCGCGGTCCCGTGTAGTCGCTCTTCGGGAAGACGAACGGAGGCTGCCGGCCCACGAGCGTCTCGATGAGCATCAGCTCCTGGTCGGTGTGGTTGATGAACGGCGCCGTGCGGATCTTCCGGCCCGCCGGCTCGTTCCCCACGATGTAGACCGGCTTGTCGTGGTGCTGCGCGGCGATCACGTCGCGGCTCGTGGGATCGTCGCTGGAAGCGACCTCGGCCACGCCGTAGCAGGTACAGAAATAGGTGCGCTCGGGATCGGCCTCGAGGTAGACGCCCGTGCCGCGAATGCCGATGCTGGCGACCTTGGTCTGGATCTGCACGGGCTTGCGGCTCGGGAACACCGAAAGCAGCTTGCCCGCGAGGAGCTTGAGCGCGCCCACCACGCTGGGCTCCGCGGTCTCGATCACGATCTCGGTGTCCGGCCGCGCGATGTACGCGCTCTGCCCGACGGCATAGACGAGCTCGCTGTCGCGGCCGGTCTTGATCGTGGCGCCGCCGCCGATCTTCGTCTCGAGCGTCGCCTTCTGGCCATTCACCGTCACGTCACCCGAGATGCGATAGATGGACTTGCCCTCGGGCAGCTTCGAGGGCGGGGAGCCCAGGATCTGGGCGAGCGCCTCGTTTGACGCGACGGACCCACCGCCGAACATGCCGGCGGCGAGCATCTGGATGAGCATTCGGCGACGGGGGTCGTCGAGTTCGATTTTCATTTTGTCGTCCTTCTGGCCAATCGTGCGCTTGTGGGACCGATTGTACAGAGGTCGGCGATCGGCCCGAGTGGCTGATACGGCAATGCCAAGCCGGAGGATTCAGCGTCGCGCACGCGGAAGATTCCGCGATGGGGGACAATATCCGCGACCGCTCGCCCGAGTGGTGGAATGGTAGACACCGGGGACTTAAAATCCCCTGGCCTCGCGGCCGTGCCGGTTCGAGTCCGGCCTCGGGTACCAGCTAAGCGCGCAAGGCTAGGGCTTGCAGCCCTGCGCGACGACCGCCTGGACCCGGCCGTTGAACTCGGGGCTCTGGATGAACACCTGGCGGACTTCGTTGCGCGTCCGCGAAGTCGTGTCCAGCTGGTTGATCCAGTACTGCACGCCGGTGAGGTCGCCACCACGGCGCAGGAACGCGTTGTAGAGGTCGCTCACGTACTGCGCGTTGTTACGCGCGCGGTTCGCGTATTCGGTCCCGTTCGCGAACGTGCTCGAGATCGAGTCGACGAGCGCGTAGATCGCGGCACCGGCATTGGCGCCGGAGCACTGCGCGCCGCGGAATTGCGCGATCCAGTGGTCGAAGCCCGAGTCGTCCGGCAGGCGCGCCACCAGGCCGCGGTAGAAATCGCCCACCATGTCGATCTCGGCCCGCGCCGCGGTGTTGCCGAAGATGTTCTGCGCGAACGAGGTGAACTCGGTCGAGAACATGAACGCGGTGAGGATGACGCCGCGCGGCATGCCTTGGTTGATCTGGCCGACCCAGAACGAGAGGCCACCGGCATCCGGCGGCCGGTTGAAGAACGTGTTGTACAGGTCGGTGACGAACTCGGCGTCCGTGCGGTTGAGGGCCGTGTACTCGGCGCTGAAGTAGAAGAACTGCGCCATCGCGAACCACGTCTCGTTGACGTTCGCCTCGTGGCCCAGCATCCGGTTCGCTTCGCCGATCCAGAAGTTCTTCCCGCCGGCATCCGGCGCGCGCCGCAGGATCGAGCGGTAGTAGTGGGTGACGAGCGACTTCTCGGCCGTGCCGGAGAGGGTAACCACGTGCGGGCTGCCCGAGGCGTCGCTGGTAATCGTGAGCGAGCCGCTGACGGACGCCGTGCTGTTGACCGCACCTGCGGCGGGCGAGGGCGAAAAGCCGACGTCGATCGTGCAGCTCTGGCCGACGGCAAGGCTGCCGCAGGAGGTGACGCGCGCGAACTGCGCGCTCGCCGCGACGCTCGAGATCGTGACGGTGCCCGAAGTGTTGTTCGTGACCGTGACCGTCGTCGAGGGCGAAGTCGTGCCCATCGACTGGCCACCGAACGCGATCGACGCGGGGCTCACCACGAGAGTGTTCGGCGACGGGGTGACCGTCACCGTCCCCGAGGCCGCGCTGTTTCCGACCGCGTTGCGCGCCGTGACCGAGCACGTGTACGTCGTGAGGTTCGCGAGGCCCGACACCGTGATCGGCGAGCCGGCTCCCACCTGCGTGGCGCCGCCCGGGTTGCAGGTGACGCGGTAATCGAGGATCGCGCTCCCGCCGTTGCTGGCGGGCGGAGTGAAGGCGATCTGAGCCTGGCCGTTGAGCGGCGTCGCCGCGCCGATGACCGGCGCGCTGGGCACCGTCGCGCCCGAGCCGATCGTGAAGGATTGATCCACGTTCGGCGCGGCGTTGTAGTTCACGTCGCCGGCCTGGGAGGCGCGGATCGTGCAGTTGCCTACGGCGCCGATCGTGACGGTCGTGCCATTGGTGCCCGAGGTCGTGCACACCGCGGGGGTCGTGGACGAGAAGACGACGGGGCTCGTGGAGCCGCCGCCCGTGGCCGAGACCGTGAAGGGCGGATCGCCGAACGTCTTGCCGCCGAGCGCGCCGAAGGTGATGGTCTGGCTGCCCTTGGCGATGACCACCGAGTAGGCGCGGTTGCCGCTGAACGGACCGTTGGTGGTGTCGTTGTCGGTGGCGGTGATGGTGAAGTTGAACGTGCCGGCCGCCGTGGGCGTGCCGGAGATCGCGCCGCCGCTGGCGAGCGCCACGTTGGTGGGCAGCGCCCCCGAGGTGACCGTGAAGGTGTACGGCGCGAGCGAGCCGCCCGAGGCCGTCACGGTCTGGCTGTAGGCCACGCCCACGGTGCCTCCCGGCAGCGTCGTGGGGCTCACGGTGACCGAGGGGATGAAGAAGTTCGCGACGTTCGAGAGTGCCGAGACGTTGCCCGCGGTGTCGGTGGCCACCGCGGCCGCGGTGTGCGCGAGCGGGGCGAGCGGCGCGGCGATCGGGTAGCTCCAGTTGCCAGAACCATTGGCGGTGGTCGTGCCCACGGAGGCGCCGTCGATGCGCACGTCGATCGAGGCGTTCGCCTCCGAGGTGCCGGTGACGGTGGGCGGGTTGACCGAGATCGTGCCCGAGGGCGCGGTCACCACCGGCGCGGCCGGCGCGGCCGTGTCCTTCAGCACCGAGGCGTTCGCCCTGGCGTGGCCGGTGGCCGGAGCCGTGTGGTCGGCCGCCACCGAGAAGGCGAGGCTGTCGGCCAGGGCGGTCAGGTCGAGCGCTCCGGTCGTGAAGGCCGCGTTCGTGCAGGTCGGGTGCACGACGAGCGTGCCGCCGATCGTGAGGTCCACGGCCTGCGTGTTCTCCGAGCAGTTGCCGGTGATCGTGTAGGCCGCCTTGTTGGCCGCGTTGATGGCCGCGGGCGTGTCGATTGTCACGAGCGCATCGACCGTGTTCTTCAACACGCTGCCGCCCGCGTTGCCCGCGCCCTGCGTGAGCGCGAAGGTCACGGTGCCGTCGTTGAGCGTCGACACGTCGAGCGCGCTCACCACGAAGGCGCCGGCCGTGCACGCGACCGAGCCGGTCACGTTGGCGCCGCTCGTGAGCGTGTAGCCCACGTTGCCACCGCCGTTGGTGCAAAGGCCCGAGAAGCCGTAGGCGGCCTTGTTCGCCTTGGTGATCGCGTCGAGCGCGTCGAGGGCGAGGGCGGTGCCGGCCGTGCTCTTCGTGATCGAGTCGATGGCCGTGTCGCTGTTGCTGGCGACATCGATCAGCGTAGCGGAGAGCGCCACCGTGCCTTGAGCGAGCGCGCTCACGTCGACGGCGGTAGTGGCGAACTGGCCCGAGGACGGCGTTCCGCAAGTGGCGGTCGCCGCCACGGAGCCGATCTGGACGCTGACGGCGCGGCCGTTCTCCGAGCAGGTGCCCGTGACCGAGTACGCGGCCTGGTTACCGCCGTTGATGGCCGGCTTGGACGTGAACGCGATCGTCGGCACTCCCGTGTCCACCGTCCAGGTGTACGAGGGCGGCGACGGTTCGACGTTCGCGACCGTGTCGGTGGCCCGGATCGTGACGGTATGCGATCCGTCGGCGAGGCCCGTGTACTGCTTGGGCGAGGTGCACGAGGCGAAGGATCCGCCGTCGAGCTTGCACTCGAACGTGCTGCCCGGTTTGTCCGCGCTGAACGTGAAGGTGGCGGTCGCGCTGCTCGACGGATCGGTCGGCTTCGTGAGGATCGTCGTGTGCGGCGGCGTGCCGTCCTTGACCTGGAACGAGCCCAGCACCTGCGCGGCCGCGTTGAAGTTCGCATCGCCCGCCTGGTTCGCGGCGAGCGTGCACGTTCCCAGCGCCACCATCGTGATCGTCGCGCCATTGGTGCCCGACGACGTGCAGATCGAGGTGGTGGTCGAGCTGAAGGTGACCGGGCTGGACGAGCCGCCGCCGGTGGCCGTCGCCGTGAACGGCGGGTCGGTGAGGAAGCGGTCCGGCAGCGCGCCGAAGACGATGGTTCCCGGAGTCGCCTTGGCCACGGCGAAGGACTGCGTCACCGGGGTCGCGGCGTTGAAGTTCGCATCGGCCGCCTGGTTCGCGGTGATCGAGCAGGTGCCGGCACCCACGATCGTGACGGTCGTTCCGTTGGTGCCCGAGGTCGTGCAAACCGAAGTCGTAGTCGACGAGAAGGTGACCGGGGTGCTGGCGCCGCCGCCGGTGGCCGACACGGTGAACGGCGCATCGCCGTAGGTCTTGCCGCCGAGCGCGCCGAAGCCGATCGCGCCCGGAGTCGCCTTGGCCACGGCGAAGGACTGCGTCACCGAGGTCGCGGCGTTGAAGTTCGCATCGGCCGCCTGGTTCGCGGTGATCGAGCAGGTGCCGGCACCCACGATCGTGACGGTCGTTCCGTTGGTGCCCGAGGTCGTGCAAACCGAAGTCGTAGTCGACGAGAAGGTGACCGGGGTGCTGGCGCCGCCGCCGGTGGCCGACACGGTGAACGGCGCATCGCCGTAGGTCTTGCCGCCGAGCGCGCCGAAGCCGATCGCGCCCGGAGTCGCCTTGGCCACGGTGAAGGATTGCGTGACCGGCGCGGCACCGGCGAAGTTCGCGTTGCCCGCCTGGTTCGCGGTGATCGAGCAGCCGCCGGCCGCCACGATCGTGACGGTGGTGCCGTTGGTACCCGACGTAGTGCAAACGGCGGTCGTCGTGGACGAGAACGTGACCGCATTGCCGGACGCGCCGCCCGTGGCCGAGACCGTGAAGGGCGCATCGCCGAAGGTCTTCCCGCCAAGCGCGCCGAAGTTGATCGTCTGCGGCGCCTGGGCGACGGTAAAGGATTGCGTGACTTGCGGCGCGGCGTCGTAGTTGGCGTCGCCGGCCTGGTCGGCCGCGATCGTGCAGTTGCCCGCCGCCCCGATCGTGACGGTCGTGCCGTTGGTGCCCGAGGTCGTGCACACCGAAGGCGTCGTGGAAGAGAAGACGACGGCGCTCGTGGAGCCGCCGCCCGTGGCAGAGACCGTGAAGGGCGCATCGCCGAAGGTCTTGCCGCCGAGCGCGCCGAAGGTGATGGCCTGGCTGGCCTTGGCGATGACGATCGAATACGCGCGGTTGCCGCTGAACGGCCCGTTCGTGGTGTCGCTGTCGGTGGCGGTGATGGTGAAGTTGAACGTGCCAGCCGCGGTGGGCGTGCCGGTGAGCGCGCCGCCACTGGCGAGACCGAGGTTGGTGGGCAGCGCACCGGCGGTAACCGTGAAGGTGTACGGCGCGAGCGAACCGCCCGAGGCCGTCACGGCCTGGCTGTAGGCCACGCCCACGGTGCCGCCCGGTAGCGTCGTGGGGCTCACGGTGACCGACGGGATGAAGAAGTTCGACACGGTCGACAGCGCCGAGACGTTGCCCGCGGCGTCGGTGGCGACGGCCGCGGCGGTGTGCGCGAGCGGTGCTAGCGGGGCCGGCAGCGGGAAGCTCCAGTTGCCGGAGCCGTCGGCGGTGGTGGTGCCCACGGAGGCCCCATCGATGCGGACGTCGATCGAGGCGCTCGCCTCCGACGTGCCGGTGACGGTGGGCTGGTTGCCGACGATCGTGCCGGAGGGCGCGGTCACAACCGGGGCGGCCGCGACCGTGTCCTTGAGGATCCGGGCATGGGCCGTGGCGAGGTCGCCCTCGGCGTCGAAGTGCGAAGCGGCCACCGCGAGCGTCGGCGAGTCGGCCAGCGCCGAGAGATTCAACGGACCGGTGGAGTAGTGGCCAGCCGTGCAAGTGGGCGAGGCCGTGACCGTGCCGCCGACGGTGACGGTCACTGCGAGTCCGTTCTCGGAACACGCGCCGGTCACCGTGTACGCCGCCTGGTTCGCGGCGTTCACGGGGAGGAGCGGCTCGTGGATCGTGACAATCGGATCGATGGCCGTGTCCTTGAGCACGCCGCCGCTGGCGCTCGCCGGGTTGCTCAGGGAATCGGTCTGGGTGATCGCGAAAGCCACGATTCCGTCGGAGAGCGTCGAGACGTCGAGCCCGCTCACCACGAAGGCACTCGCGGAGCAGGGCACGCTGCCTGTGACGCTCGCGCCCGAGGTCAGCGTGTAGCCAACCGCGCTGCCGCCCGTCTCGCACGTGCCCGAGAAGGCATAGGCCGCCGCATTGCCCTTGTAGATCCCGTCAAGCGGATCGAGCGTGAGTACCGGACCCGCCGTGTCCTTGGTGGTCACGTCGTTGTCGGTGGCGCTATCGAACACCGCGTCGGTGATCGTGGCCGACAGCGCCACGGTTCCCTGGGGCAGACCGCTGACGTTCACCGGCGTCGTGACGAACTGGCCCGCGGACGGCGTGCCGCACGTTCCGGTGGCGGCCACGGAGCCGATCTCTGCGTTGACCGTGCGCCCGTTCTCCGAGCAGGTGCCGCCGATCGAGTAGGCCGCCTGGTTGGCCGAGGTGATCACCGGCTTCGAGACGATGCCGATCGACGGGTTGCCCGGGTTCTGGATCGTCCACGAGTACGTGGCGGGCGTGGGATCGACATTCGATGTGGTGTCGATCGCGCGCACGTCGAAGGTGTGCGATCCGTTCAGGACGCTCGTGTACTGCTTGGGCGAAGTACATGCCGAGAACCCGCCGCCATCGAGCTGGCACTCGAAGGTGCCCGGCTCCGTCGAGGTGAACGTGAACTTCGGGCTGTGGTCATGGCTGATCGACCGCGGTTTCCCGGTGATGGTGGTCTCGGGCGCGGTGCCGTCGACCACCTGGAACGTGCCGAGTTTCTGCGGGGCGGCGAGGTAGTTCGCGTCGCCTGCCTGGTCCGCGGCGATCGTGCAGGCGCCCAGCGCGATCATCGTGATCGTCGATCCATCGGCCCCGGACGAGGTGCAAACGGAAGTCGTGGTCGAGGCGAACGTGACGGGGCTCGTGGATGCGCCGCCGGTGGCGGTCACCGTGAACGGCGGATCGCCCAGGCTGCGGTTGGGCAACGCGCCAAACGTGATCGACTGGGTCGCTTTCGCCACCGTGAAGGACTGCGTCACCGTGGCCGCGGCGCTGAAGTTCGCATTGCCTGCCTGGTCGGCCGCGATGGTGCACGTGCCCGCGGCGGTGATCGTGATGGTCGTGCCGTTAGTGCCCGAGGCGTTGCACACCGAAGTGGTGACCGGCACGCTGAAGGTGACCGGATTGCCCGAGCCGCCGCCGGTCGCGGAGACGGTGAACGCCGCATCGCCGTAGGTCTTGTCGGGCAGCGGATTGAACGTGATCGCCTGCGTGCCGACGCCCACGGCGAACGATTGCGTCACTTGCGGCGCTGCGTTGTACAGGGCGTTGCCCGCCTGGTCCGCGGCGACCGTGCATGTGCCCTGGCCGGTGAGCGTGATGGTCGAGCCGTTGGTACCCGAGGCGTTGCACACCGACGTGGTGACCGGCACGCTGAAGACCACCGGGTTGCCCGACCCGCCGCCCGTCGCCGAAACGGTGAACGGCGGATCGTTGGCCGCCTTGTTCGCGAGCGTCCCGAATGAAATGGCCTGGTCGCCCTGGACGACCTGGATGAGGCGTTCCTGGAAGGGTGCAGCGAAATAGGGCACGCCGCCCAGGTAGCTGCCGCCACCGGGCTGGGTCGCCCGCACCCCGCACAGCCCCAGCGCGTTAGGCGTGAGCGTCGTGCCACTCACCGAGCAGGTCGAGCTGGTCCATCCGTCGAAGCCGACCGGGAGCCCGCTGCGGCTCGTGGCGGAAAGCGTCGTGGGCGTGCCGTAGGGGACGGTCGCGGGAAGGGCGAACGTGATCCATTGCGCGTTCTGCAGCACTTCGACCGGCATGAGGCGTTGGGTGTTCGTTCCGTCGCCCACCTGGCCCGAGGTGTTGTCGCCCCAGCACTGCGCAAAGCCACCCGTGAGCAGCGCGCAGCTGTGCTGTTGCCCGGCGATGATCGCGATCACGCCGGTGAAATAGCCGGAGGTGAGGAGCGCGTGCTGGGCGTTCGAGGTCGTGTTGTTGCCGACCTGTCCGCTGGAATTCAATCCCCAGCAGCCCGCATCTCCGCTCGTCGCATAGGCGCAGGCATGCTGGCTTCCGGCCGAAAGGCCGGCGACCGCAAAGGTGGCGTCCACGACGTCCACCGGAACGAGGCTGTCGGTGGTGTTGTCGTTGCCGAGCTGGCTCACATTGTTGCGGCCCCAGCACTTGACACCACTGCCCACGCTGGTGAGCCCGCACGTGAACTCGCCGCCCAGAGCGAGGGTCACGGGCACCGGGTCGGGTTGGAATATCGTCACGTTGACGGGAACGTTGCTGTCGGTGGTGCCGTTGTTGCCGAGCTGGCCGTGGGAGTTCCAGCCCCAGCACTGCGCTCCAGGGGCCGTGCCAGTCAATGCGCAGGTGTGTTGGCCGCCGGCGAAGATCGCGGTGACGCCGCTGAGGCCGGACACGGTGACGGGCGTCGAGTTGCCGACGTTGGTGCCATCGCCCAGCTGGCCGCGAAAGTTGTCGCCCCAGCACTTGACCGTCTGGTCGCCGAGAAGCGCGCAGGCGTGGTTCTCGCCGGCCGCGATCGCGGTCACGCCGCTCAACCCGACGACCGGCGAGGGCGATATCTTCTTGTTGCCGATCGTGATCGGCTGTCCATCGCCGGCCTGGCCCGCGCTGTTGTCGCCCCAGCAGGAAACGCTGCCCGCGACCAGCGCGCACGAGAAGTTGGTTCCGACCGCGATACCGCTCGTGCCGCTCGCGAGGCCCGATACCTGCACGGGAAGCGAGCTGTTGGCGCCGCTCACGTCACCATTGCCGAGCTGGCCTTCCGCATTGCGGCCCCAGCAGCGCGCGGCGCCGGCCACGATCTGGCAGGTGTGCTGGCCGCCGGTCGCGATCGCGCTGGTCGAAACGTTCGCGACATAGCCGACGACGGGGGTGGCGCTGTAGCTCGCGCTGCCGGCCGTCGAGCCGTTGCCGACCTGGCCCTCCGCCGTGTTGCCGGCGCAGCGGACCGAGCCGCCCTGGAGCAGGAAGCACGTGGTGTCGGCCCCGGCTGCGAGATCGATCGCCGAGACGCCGATCGCGCCGACGGCCTGGGGAGTCGGGGTGGGATTGTGCGTGTTGAAGTCGTTGCCGAGCTGCGCATAGTCGTTGTTGCCCCAGCAGAACGCGGCGCCCCCGGTCACGATGGCGCACGTGTGCTGGTAGCCGGCATCGATCCTCACCACCGGGCCGGGCAGGCCGGTGACGATGGAGGGGTCCGGCTGTGCGGTCGACACGCTGCCGGCGTTGCTCAGCTGCCCGTGCTCGTTGGCGCCCCAGCACATCGCGCTGCCGTTCGTGAGCGCGGCACAGGTGTGCACTCCGCCCGTGGCGACGTGATCGACCCCGCCGAGGTTCGTGACGTGGTCGGCAAGCTTGACCGTGTATGGAGTGGTGTTGAGGGTGAGTCCGTTGCCGGGATCGCCGGTCTGGCCCCCGGTGTTGTCGCCCCAGCACTTCACCGTTCCGTCCAGCAGGGTGGCGCAGGTGGTGTGGATGGTCGCCGAAATCTGCTTCGCGCCCGACGCGATGGGGAAGGCGTTGTCGCCGGGCGCCCGGGGGGTGGTCGAACCGTCACCGAGTTGGCCGCGGCTGTTGCCACCCCAGCACTGCACGGCCCCTGCGGTCGTGAGGACGCAGGTGTGCTTCCAGCCCGCGGCGATCGCCGCGACCGGGGCGCCTAGCGAAACGTCGATCGGTAGGGCGCTGTTCGTGCCGGTGTTGGATCCCAGTTGGCCCTCGTCGTTGAGCCCCCAGCACTTCACCGCGCCGCCCGTCGTGAGCGCACAGGCGTGGTTGTACCCCGTGACTACGGCGACTACGCCGCTCGAAAGCCCCGTCACCGGCACGGGCGTTCCGCTGCTGAACGCAGCACCCGCGCTGCCGTTCCCCAGCTGCCCCTCGTCGTTGCGTCCCCAACACGCCACGCCGCTCGCCGCGGTCAACACGCAAGCGTGCTCCCCGGTGTTGCTGATCTGCATCGCCGGTGCCTGCGCATGCGCCCCCGCGGCGGCGATGCTCGCGAGGGACAGCAGGACGAGTCTCCTGAACAGACGCAACATCTGGAGGCGTTATCCGGCTTCGAGAATTGGGGAAACAGAACCATAGCAGACCCGTGGTTCGCGACGCGCGGCCAAACGGACGCGCCTGTCATTTCAGGTGTAATGGGCGCGACGAATCCGTGCCGCAGGCCGGTACGCCGGACGGCACGGGAGTGAATCAAGAAGGGATCAGCGCGTCAGCGCGCGTCACGCTCCAGGCGGTCGAGGGTGCCCTGCGCCAACGCGACCTCGTTCTCGAGTTGCGTGAGCCGCGCCTGGTATTCGGGACGGGGGAAGCGCCGCATACCAACCGGGTTGTTGGGGCCGACGTAGACCCAGTCGCTCGCGACCGAGTTGTTCTGCGCGTCTTCCAGCGCGGCGGTTGCCGCCGCAACGCGCGCGCGCGCCGCGGCGATCGCGTCTTCGCGCCGAACCTCGGAAAGGCGCTGCGCGGCCACAACTGCGTCCAGTCGAACCGATTCCTTCGCGATGTCCATCGTCGGGCGAGTGGGCAGCGACGCCGTGTCGACGTCGATGCGCGTGATGTCGCCGCGAAAGCCGGACGGCACCGCGTCCGCGAAAGTCACGTTGCCGGCGGGATCGACGAGCTTGTAGAGCACGGCCGCCTGCGCGCCCGCGCAGGCGAGACCGAGTGTGAGCGTAAAGAAAGCGAAGCGGCGCATGGGAATCCTCCTACGTCGGGCGGAAGGTGTCCGCCCCGGATTCCCATGGGACCGCGCTAGGCCACCGCGCGTTCCGGCGCCATCGCCTCGGCCATGCGCTCGACGGCCTTGCGGATGTTCTCCATCGACGTCGCGAACGAGATGCGCAGGTAGCCTTCCGCTCCGAACGCCGAGCCCGGGACCGCCGCGACGGCCTTGGGACGCGAGAGCAGGTAGTCGCACAGCGCCATGTCCGTGGGCGCGGGAATGCGCCCCGCGGCGTGCAGCGCCCGGATGGCCTCGCGGCAATCGGGGAACGCATAGAACGCGCCGGCGGGCGGCAGGCAGCGCACGCCCGGGATGGCGTTCAGGCCGTCCGCGATGAAGCGCCCGCGCTCCTTGAACGCGGCGACCATCGGATCGATGCACGACTGGTCCCCGGTGAGCGCGGCCTCGGCGGCGTACTGCGAGATCGAGGCGGGGTTCGACGTGCTGTGCGACTGCACGTTCTCCATCGCCGTGATGAGCTCCTCGGGGCCGCCGCAATATCCGATGCGCCACCCCGTCATCGAGTACGCCTTCGACACGCCGTTCATGGTGACGGTGCGCGGGTAGAGGTCGGGGCACACGTTGAGGATGTTCACGAACTTCGAGCCGTCCAGCAGGATGTGCTCGTACATGTCATCCGTTGCGATGACGACGCGCGGATGCTTGCGCAGCACCTCGCCCAGCGAGCGCAGCTCGTCGGCGGTGTAGACCGAGCCGGTCGGGTTGGACGGGCTGTTGATCCAGAGCAGCCGCGACTTCGGCGTGATCGCGCGCTCGAGCTGCTGCGCGGTAATCTTGAAATTCTGCTCCACGCCCGCGAACACGAAGACGGGCTTCGCGTCCGCCATCATCGCCATGTCCGGATAGGACACCCAGTAGGGCGCGGGGATGATCGCCTCGTCGCCCGGATTGAGCAGCGCCATGCAGAGGTTGAAGGAGGTCTGCTTGCCGCCCACCGAGACCAGGATCTGCTTCTCGGTGTAGTCCAGGCCGTTCTCCTTCTTGTACTTCGCGGCGATCGCCTTCTTGAGCGACGGCGTGCCACCGGCGGCGGTGTACTTGGTGAGACCCTTGTTGATCGCCGCGATCGCCGCGTCCTTGATGAATTGCGGCGTGTCGAAGTCGGGTTCGCCCGCGCCCATCGCGATCACGTCCTTGCCCTCGGCTTTCAGGCGCGCGGCCTTGGCGGAGACGGCGAGGGTGGGCGAGGCCTTGATGGCCTGGAGGCGGGTGGCGACGAGGGACATTGCGGGGATCTCCGGACAGGGGTGGAAAACGAGGTGCGTCGTGCCCATTTTACCTTGTAGAATCTTCGGTTTGCCCGCGAAATCCATGGACGTCCTCACCTTTCCGAACAGCCCGTTCCGCCTGCACCAGCCGTTCCAGCCGGCGGGCGACCAGCCGCAGGCGATCGAGAAGCTCGTCGAGGGCCTGTCCGACGGCCTCACCTACCAGACGCTCCTGGGCGTCACGGGCTCGGGCAAGACCTACACGATGGCGAACGTGATCGCGCGCATCGGACGCCCCGCGCTGGTGATCGCGCCCAACAAGACGCTCGCCGCGCAGCTCTATTCCGAGTTCCGCGAGTTCTTCCCCGAGAACGCGGTCGAGTACTTCGTCTCGTACTACGACTACTACCAGCCCGAGGCGTACGTCCCGTCGCGCGACCTGTACATCGAGAAGGACAGCTCGATCAACGAGCACATCGAGCAGATGCGCCTGTCGGCCACCAAGAGCCTGCTCGAGCGCCAGGACGCCGTGATCGTGGCCACGGTGTCCTGCATCTACGGCATCGGCGATCCGGACGACTACCAGGACATGCGCCAGGTGCTTCGCGAGAAGGACCCGGTCCCGCAGCGCGACCTGCTGGCGCGCCTCGCGAGCATGCAGTACACGCGCAACGACATCGACTTCCGGCGCGGGACGTTTCGCGTGCGCGGCGACACGATCGACGTCTTCCCGGCCGAGAACAGCGAGCAGGCGCTGCGGATCGCGCTCTTCGACGACGTGATCGAGTCGCTCACCCTCTTCGATCCGCTCACCGGCGAGCTCCTGCACCGCATCCCGCGCTTCACGCTCTACGCGAAGAGCCACTACGTGACGCCGCGAGCCACGGTGCTGCGCGCGATCGAGACCATCAAGGTGGAGCTGCGCGAGCGGCTCGACTGGTTCCAGCAGCAGGGGAAGCTGCTCGAGCTCCAGCGCCTGCAGCAGCGCACCCATTTCGACCTCGAGATGATGAACGAGCTCGGGTTCTGCAAGGGGATCGAGAACTACACGCGCCACCTCTCCGGCCGCGCGCCCGGCGAGCCGCCGCCCACGCTCATCGATTACCTCCCGCGCGAGGCGCTCATCGTGGTCGACGAGAGCCACGTCACGATTCCGCAGGTGGGCGGCATGTACAACGGCGACCGCTCGCGCAAGGAAGTGCTCGTCGAGTACGGGTTCCGGCTGCCGTCGGCGCTCGACAACCGGCCGCTCAAGTTCGAGGAATTCGAGAAGAACGTGCGCCAGGCGATCTTCGTCTCGGCCACGCCCGCCGACTACGAGAAGAAGAATTCGGCGCAGATCGTCGAGCAGGTGGTGCGGCCCACCGGCCTCATCGACCCGGTGGTGATCCTGCGGCCGGCATCCTCGCAGGTGGACGACCTGCTCTCCGAAGTGAACAAGCGCGTGCAGCTGAACGAGCGCGTGCTGGTGACCACGCTCACCAAGCGCATGGCCGAGGACCTGACCGACTACCTCGCCGAGCACGGCGTGAAAGTGCGCTACCTCCACTCCGACGTCGACACGGTCGAGCGCGTCGAGATCATCCGCGACCTGAGGAAGGGCCTGTTCGACGTGCTCGTCGGCATCAACCTGCTGCGCGAGGGCCTGGACATTCCCGAGGTCTCGCTCGTGGCGATCCTGGATGCCGACAAGGAGGGGTTCCTGCGTTCCGGGCGCTCGCTCATCCAGACGATCGGGCGCGCGGCGCGCCACATCAACGGCACCGCGATCCTCTACGCCGACCACATGACCGACTCGATGAAGGCCGCGATCGAGGAGACCGACCGCCGCCGCGCGAAGCAGGTGGCCTTCAACAAGGAGCACGGCATCGAGCCCAAGGGCATCTCCAAGCGCATCAAGGACATGATCGACGGCGTTTACGACGCGGGCGAAGCGCGCGAGACGCGCAAGGCCGCGCAGGAGGAGGCGAAGTACGACGCGCTGTCCGAGAAGCAGCTCGACCAGAAGGTGCGCAAGCTCGAGAAGGAGATGCTCGACGCGGCGCGCAACCTGGAATTCGAGCGCGCCGCGAGCCTGCGCGACGAGCTGAAGACACTCCGCGGGCGCCTGATGACGGTCGCCGGGGAGGGCTGATGGAGAAGGTCTCGGTGCTCATGGTCTGCACGGGCAACACCTGCGCTGGCCATCAAATTATACTTCAAATCAATGGCTTAGATGGCCGCTAGACCTCTAGGGGCACCGTTAGGGGCCTCACGCTGAGGCGGGGGCTTGACCACAGAACGTTCGTTCTGTAGGCTGGTGCCTGGGATCGGTCACCGCGTTACGGGCTTGGCCCGCGCTGTATGCCAAGTGACTCTGCGCAGAGCCACGGTGAACGCCCCTGCTGAAGTGATCACCGGCAGAGAAGTAGGCGCGAAATTCGCCCGCAGCAAACTTGATTGGACCAACCCGCAAGGGAGTCGCAATCAGGACTGCGCCTTCGCGATGGGATGCGCCGAAAGAGCGGCCAATTGCTTCGCGGCTGTTCGAGCGCTCGGCAGACGCATTTATGGGCCAACCACTCATGTGCGTTCTAAGAGTGCAGCTAGGTAGGCGCGTGGTGCTGGAGCTGCGGGTTCCCGTGGCGCTGGTGCTGGCGCTGACGATGCTGCTTTGAAAGTGCGGGGGTTCGCGCAAGCGGCCCCCGTTTTCAATTTCACGCGGCTTGGGATGCCGGCCTACGGGTTCCTCCTGGGCGATTGGTGAGCCCTTGTGACAGCGTACTGATGATCGGGCACGCTCTTGGCCGCTTGCCCTCGTGGCACTCCGCAATGAGTCCTTCCAGAAGCCGGCGCATGCGGTTCAGGTCGACGACACGTTGCTTGATGAGGGCCAGCTTGTGCTCGGCGAGCCTGCGCGTCGCCCCACAGTCTTGTCCGTCCTCGAGCAGGAGGAGTCTTCCAACCTCTTCCAACGTGAAGCCCAACTCCTGCGCGCGTTTGATGAATCGCAACCGCGCGACAATGGACGGCCCATATCGACGCACCGAGCCCGGCGGGCGTCCCGGCTCCGGAACCAGGCCCAAGCTCTGGTAGTAACGAATGGTCTCCTTGTGGATTCCTGCTTCCTTGGCGACCTGGCCGATGGTGAGCGTGTCCAAATCGACCCTCCTGAAGTAGTTGACCCTGTAGGACACTACAGAGTGTAGCCTGTGAATGACCTAAAATTGCCTCGATCTCGGAGGCCTGAAATGACCCGCGTTCTCGCAATCCTCGCCGCGCTGCCTCTGTGCTTGGCATTCGGCGCTCGCTCGGCCCCAAGCGACGGCACCTGCCACGATCCCGTGCGCCTCGATGCCAGCGCCTCAGCGTTGAAAGAGGCATTCAACGAATCGAGCGGCAGCGTTCGCCTGCTGTTTGTGGTCGACCCTATCTGCCCGGCCTGCCTTCGAGGCGCCGAGGAGCTGAACCGGACTGTCCTCGCACCCAACTCGGGCGACAAGCGCCTTCGGACATTTGTCGTCCACGTGCCTGTAATTGGCGCCAAGGAGATCGATGCGCGCCGCACTTGCAAGCTGCTGACGCACGGGCAGGTCACGCACTATTGGGATGGCGCGGGCGACTTCGGACGAACCTTGGCGAGTGCGCTGGCGCTCAAGACCAAGAAGGGCGATCCGGTCTACGCATGGGACGTATGGCTCTTGTATGGCGCCGAGACGAAATGGACTGACACGCTGCCACCCCGCCCACGCAAGATGATGCATCAGCTCAACGCACTTTCCGAAGGGTCGAGCTACGACTTTTTCGACGCTAATGAATTCGCCTTACAAGTCGGCAGTGCTCTCAAGAATTTGAACTCCCCGAACCAATGAAGACGCAAGCTTCTCTCGCCGGAGGCGTACTCGCTGCAATTGGCGCCACCGCCTGTTGCTTTGGTCCGTTGCTGCTCGTGACTCTTGGTTTCGGCGGCGTATGGGCAGCTCGAATGCAAGGCCTGGCTGCCTTTCAGCCCGTCTTCGTCGGCCTGACTCTGCTATTCATGGGATTCGCTTTCCATCGCCTGTTCATCAGGCCGCGCCGATGCGCACCCGGTGAGGTTTGCGAAGCCCCGCAGGTTCTTCGTCGCCAGCGAATCGCGTTCTGGGTGGTTGTAGCCTTGATCGCGGCAATGGCGACCTTTCCGCTTTTTGCCGACAATTTCTATTGAGGTACCGATGAAGCCGAAGAGACTCATGGCTGCTCTCGCGCTGTTTGGAACTCTCCTAGCTGCGGACGCAAGCGAAGCGCAGAAGGTCACTCTGGACGTGAAGGGCATGCACTGCGCGAGCTGCCCACTTACCGTAAAGGTCGTACTCAAGAAGCAGCCGGGCGTCGACGACGTGAAGATGGATTCCGAAAAGCACACTGCAGAAGTGAGCTTCGATCCCTCGAAGGTCTCACCGGAAAGGCTGGCTCAGGTAGTGACCGAGGCGGGCTATCCGGCTACGCCCAGGAGATGAGCGCCGTGTCGCAGGTGATTCTCGAGAGCACGCTGACCTGTCCGCATTGCGGCTTCCGCAAGGAAGAGACAATGCCGACCGACGCCTGCCAGTACTTCTACGAGTGCGGCAGCTGCAAGACGCTGTTGAAGCCCAAGACCGGCGATTGCTGCGTCTTTTGCTCGTTCGGCACGGTCAAGTGTCCGCCAATTCAAGAGCAGCGTTCCTGCTGCTCCTAGCGGCATTTCACCAAGCTCGCGTCGCCGCTCAGGTCTGAAACCCCAGCCCCATGCGGGGCCGGGGGTGGTGCTCAACAGCTAGTGCTTCGGGCCCGCCAGCTCCGCCGCCAGCGCAAGAAGCGTGGCGTAGCGCGGATCGCCGCGCTCTTCGAGGTATGCCGCGAGCCGCAGGCAGTCCACCGCGATGGCGTTGCACGCCACCGGATCGCCCTTCTGCGCGGCCTCCAGCACGTCGGCCACCTTCGCCATGTCCGTGCCGCTGGCCTTGTAGGCTGCGGCGAGCAGCACGCTCGCCGCCTGCTTTTGCGTGGCGTTCACGACAGCGCTCCTTTGCGGAACGCACTCGCCGCGTAGATGGCCAGGTCGGCCCGCATCTCGGCCAGCAGCGTGACCAAGTTGCGGGTGAAGTTGTCGTTCTGGAAGCCGACGACCACGTTGCCCGCCTCACGCTCGAACAACTGGCTGCCTTGCTGGAACGCGCCGACGACGTAACTGTTGGCGGCGATGGCGGGCGTGGGCACGATGATCTTTCCCCACGCGGGCTGGGCACCCGTGCTGCTCGCCGCGGGCGTGGCGTACAGGTAGTGATCGTCGCTGCCCTTGAGCGTCTGGATCATCGCCCAGTCGATGGGGTTGATGCCGATGGTGTCCACCAGCCAGCCGCTCGCTTCCACCACGCCGATGGCCTTGCGGATGGTGTCGAGCGGGTTGTCCCCCGCAACCGGAGCGCCGTGCGCAGCCGCCACGCTGAGGATGCCGGTCATGTTGGTGGTGGTGCCGTCGCCGTTCACGACTTGGTGCTCCAGCTTGAGGCTGAGGTAGTGGAGCAGCACGTTGTTGAGGTACGGCCCGAGCGCAGCCGCGTCCGCCAGGATCTGCTTGCTGGCCTCCAGCCAGTGCGCGATCGTCTTGGGTTTCACGCTCTTGAGCTCGAACGTGTAGCTGACCTCGGGCTTCAGCGCGCCTTCCGCCGTGGGCGGCACGCTCGGGTCCACCGGCGCGGTGGTGTCCTGCACGTACTCGAGCACGCCTCCGGTCATGGTGCCGGGGGCGCAGCGGGCGAACAGGAAGCTGCTCCACTGCGGCGCACCCGGCACGATGCCCGCCAGCCGCGTCTTGTCGGGCACGCCCGTCGCGTTGCTGAGGATGGCCTTGAGCAGCGCGGTCTTGACCGTCACCATGCCCTCGCGGCCCGTGAGCGCGGTGATGCTGCCGAACACGCGCTGGAACTCCTCGCTCTTGGCCACCACCGCGCCGAGGTCGATGCCGCCACCGATGGTGGCGCTGCCACGCGGCGCGTCCGGGTTCAGCAGCGCGGCGATGTGCTTGAGCATGCCCTCGTGCTCGGCCTTCATGCTGGCCAGCTCCTTCCGATGCTTGCCGACCTCGCCCGCCATCGTCTTGAACGCCTCGATGGGGATGACGAAGCCGTCGGGGATGTCCTTGCCGTCCGCGTCCACGAACTCGGTGTTGCCGTTGCCGCTGCCCGATTTGACGAGGGCCAGGTCGTCGGCCATCTCCGCATAGCCTGCCCAGCCCTTGGACTTGGCGTAGGCAAGGCGGTCGGCGGGGGCCATCCGGCTCCACGCGTCGCCGGACTTGATGACTTCCACGGTGCTGGTGCGTTTCATTGCTTGTCTCCTTACGGGTTACGGGGATTGAGGGGGCTGCGGTCGTCGTCGGCGTCGCACCTCGCGTTGATGGCTGCGAGAGCGCGTTCGTAGTCCGCGAGCATCTGAAGCTGCGCGAGGTCGCGGGGAGTGAGAGCGGGAGCTGCGGGCTGGCGAGCGCCAGCCGTCTTGATGGCTTGCATGTGGTGCCTCCATGAAACGTGAAACGGTTGTGGGACGTGCGACGTTTGCGGGCACGGTTCGCTGGTGGGCGAACCGTGCATGCAAGCCCACGGTCGCATGCGTCATCACAGAGTGGCAACGACCACCACTGCGCATTCCCGCTGCCCGTACCCGGCCGGGTACGGGGGTGGCTGGGGTGGGTGCCGGGGGTGCAGCCCAGCGGTCCCAGGCGTGTGCGTGGCGCGTTTTGCCCTAGGGCCGGGGGCTGGGGCCCAGCAGGGGGCCTGCGGCCCTAGGCGCGGGGGTTAGTGGGCACTGCTGTCCCGGTACGCCGTAACCGGCCGGTTACGGAGCGTTATGTCCACGCGGACATAACGGCTTGATTCAAGCACCACGCTCCCGATGACAGTTACGGGCCGTAACTGCCCATGTATTGCCAATACTCGGCACTGACACGTTCCCACTGGCCCGTACTCCGCGGAGTACGGCGCATTCCCGCTGCGTATACCGGGTATACGGCACTGATGCATTCCCGCTGCCCGTATAACACGTTATACGGCGCAGGCGTCGTGTGTAGACTTCAAGGGGTAGGGCGGGTGAAAAGTAAACGTGGGCCTCGCGCCAAGCCGGAGGCGGGCCAGTTCTACTTACCGCGACTGAAATTCAATCCTGCTCATACAGCATTAGAAGCGGCCGGCCTCCGGCTTTTGCCGAGGGGTGCCTGCACTTTTTCACCCCCCTACCCATTTCACCCGCCTGCCACCCATGCAGCATCGCCGTGTGAGCCTCGCGCATGGCCGCGTGCCCCCATGCAGGCGAGGGGCCGCTACTCATCGCCAGTCCGCTGCGCGTACTGCTCCACCAGCATCGCTTCCTCGCGGTCGTAGTGGCCCTCGTACGGCTGAGCGTTGATGCGCCTCGTTCGCGTGGGCCGTGGCACCACCTTGTCGAGCAGTCGTGCCGCCTCGCGCAGGTCGCGTGCGAGCGAGAGTTCCACCAGCCAGTGCATGACCTGGCTCCTGCGCGAGCGCGGGATCACGTTGCGGCTTGAGTGATGCTGCTGGCACAGCGTTCCATGAGTCGCGGTGCGCTTGCAGTAAGGCGCGGCGCATTTCATGTTGACCTCCATGATTGATGGTGGGCGGTCTGCATTAGGCGGGTGCATTAGGCGGGTGCCCAGCCCGCCTAATGCGATTAGGCGGGGGTGGCGCATTTAGCGCGGGCAGTGCTATGGGTAGGGACCCAAAGCACCCGCCTAATTCGCCGCCCAATGACGGTTATTAGGCGGGCACCCTAGACGAAGCCGCCTAATCGCTGCTGCCCTTGGCGATGAGCGCCTTGCCCTTCGCGGTCAGGTGGTAGGTCATCGCTTTCGTCTCGCCCTTGGTGGTGTGGAAGCCCTCGTCCTCCGAGAGCCGCAGCACGCTGGCCATGCGGTCCTTGCCAACACCGAACTTGGCCTGCGCCGCCACCTTGGAGAATCCGGGCTTCCGCATTTCCGAGAGCACGTCCAGCATCAAGGACCTGTTGTCCATCGCCTCGACCTTGCGCTCGCGCTCCCTTGCGGCGACCTGCTGCTCAACCTTGGCCTGCTCCTTCGTATCGCCCGTGGCCCGCAGCCGCATGAGTGGCACGGCAGGACCACCCAGCACGCCGTTCGCCCCACGCTCAAGCACGATGGGATCGTCCCGGTCGAACTTGGCGTAGTTGTTCTTGTGGGTGGTGAGCATCACGTACTGCGCGGCCTGCTCAGGCTTCAGGCCCCACTCCTTGGCCTGCGCGGGCGGCATCGCAGCCACGAGGAACACGCTCCGCGCCGCGTTCGTGAACGCCACGCTGCCCAGCACGTCATCCACCGTGGGGTCGTTGGCCTGGCTCTGCGATCGCTTGCGCGTATGCGCACCCACCAGCACGCCCGCGCCTGTGCGCAGCGCGATCTGTGCGCAGGCCCGCATGAACTGGCTGACCTCCGCCGCGCTGTTGACCTCGCCGTTGTTGAACGCAATGCTGGGGTCGAGGATGATCACGTCCACGCCCTCGTCGATGTTGGCGCACGCCTTGATGACGGCCTTGCTGAACAGCGGCTTGCCTTTGTCATCGAGCAGGCGCGTGTCCACCGCGGCCAGCGGCACGATGGCCAGCCGGTCCTTGAGCCGCTTGCGGTCGGCCACGCTGAGGTCGAGCGCCTTGGCGAGCGCGTGCATGCGGCGAGCGATGTCGTCGGCATCGTCCTCGGCGCTGAGCACCAGCACGCGGCCTGTCTTGTGGTGCCGTGGAGGGTCGAACAGCTCGCGCTCCACATAGCCCAGCGCGTGCGGGCGACCAAGCGCGTAGTGCATCGCGATGCGGTACATCAGGATGCTCTTGCCGATGCCGCCCATGCCCGCGAGGATCGACACCTTCCCGCGAAGCAACGCGCCGTGGAGAATCCAGTCGTGCGCGGGAGGGTCGGCGTTGAGCACGTCGGCCACGCCATGGAGCGCCCACCACTCCTCGGGCTCGCCAACGCCCACGTCCACGCCTGCCACCGTGGGGAAATCCTCTGCTGCCGTGGGCGTGCCCGCCAGCAGCTTCAGCGTTCCGATGCGCACGATGTCGCGCTTGCCATCGGGGTTGAAGGTTGCCCACTTCGCTTCGCAGTCCTCGAAGCTCTTGTACTTGTCGGGCGCACGCTTCGACCACCAGTCCCAGTACTCCAGCCCCTTGTCCGGGTATTCGAGCTTCAGCACCATGCCCACCTTGACCCAGGTCTCATAGTCGTCGGCAGGGATGCGCTTGAGCAGCGCCTTGAGTTCCTTGGGGCTGGGCAGGTCGTCGCTCGGCGCTGACTGCTGCGCCTGCTGGCGCTCCTCGCGGGGCTGCTCGCTCGCGTGCGCTGGCAGCGCACCAGCCGGGCGACCGTCCCACTCATGGCCGGCGAGCTCCGCGTACTCGCCGCCCCTGTGCGTGTCGTCCCCGAGCGTGAAGCTGCCGGGGCCGACCACGTAGAGCGTGCCGCTGCGCCTGAACTCGCCGGGACACCCGAACACGCGCACGAGGTCCGCGCTGCTGAAGCCGCGCACGTCCTCCACCTCGACGTGGATGCCGCCACTGCCCGAGCGTTGCGCGGGTGCGCCGGTCGCCTCGACCCATGCCATCACGCGGGCTTCGGCCTCGGCGCGTGTGGTCTCGTCCTCGATCTTGTACAGATCGAAGTCTGCGAAGGCGCGGCCCGCACGCGCCGTGACGAGCAGATTGGGAGGCTTGCCACTCTCGGTCTCGCACTGCCTGTACCAGCCACGCAGGCGCGGGATCGCGTTCGCGGTGCTGGGCCAGATGAAGTGCTTGACGCCGTTGCCTTGCCACGGCTCCTTGGTGCCGTAGTTGGTGAAGGCGACGCCATAGGCGAGCTTGAGCAGGCGCAGCGCACGCTCGAGCATGGGAGGTTCCTGTTTGATGTTCTTCACGTTGGTCCCCATTGCTTCTTCTCCTTGTTGGTGATGCGCTCGGCAGGCGCACGTTTCCCGTGGCGCGTTTGCGCTTTCGTAGTCATGGTGTCCTCCGCTACCGGCGGATGCGGTGGGTGGTGCGGCCTGCGGCTTCAGCCGCGGCCTGCTCACGCGCCTTGAGCCATTCGCGCTCGGCGTCGTGGCTGATGAACACCAGCGCGCCGACCTTGAACGTGCGCGGTGCTTCGCCGGCCTTGCGCAGCTTCATGAACGTCCAGCGCGAGATGCGGTAGCGGGCGCAGAAGTCCTGCAGCCTCGTCGCGCCCAGGTCGGGCGGCAGCGATGCGGTGGTAGGTGTGATGCGTTTGGTGTTGCGGGGGCTGGTGCTGGCCGCGCTTGCGAGCGGCTGGCACAGTGCATGTTGCAGGGAGCTACTTTTCACCGGGGGAACCTTCCTGCCATGGCCAGAGCGTTTCCGCGCTGCTGGCCTTTTCATTGGCGATTGGGTTGCACCGTCGGCATCGGATGACGGTGCGCCGGTGAGCATTTGGATTCCGGTGCTGCTCACGCTACTTCTGACCGGGTTGAAGCTTGCTAGGTGTTGCGGCGAGCGTTTGGACTCCGGCTGCTCACGCTTTACTTCGACCGGGGGCGCAGGGGGCTGCGGTGCTGGGCCGCAGCATACACCCAACCGGGGCCGCTGGGGGCTTTTTGGCGCGGCTGGGGCCTGCCGGGGGCCTCCCAGCCCGTAGGCGGGCCGCTGGCCTTGCCGCCCCCCGGCCCCTGCCGGGCCTACCTACCTCCGCTTGTTCGGCATAACAGTTGCCCGCATCTCGGAGTCGAGTTCGTCGTCCAGAATCTCCCGCACGGCGGAAACCGTCCGGCCAACTCGCGTAGTGTCTTCGCATAGCGCGTCGATCAGCTCTGCCGAGACGCTGATGCCAAGTTCCTCGAAACGCGTCCCCTGAATCACGTGCCTTGTTTGGACGTCTCCGTGCCGCACTACCACTTCCAGCCGCATGCGATGTACTACGGCTTTCTCGCGTGGCGTGATGTTGATCAGCTTCATCTGCTTTCCTTTCTACGGTAGGTGTTCAAACGGGCCGCGAAATGCGGCCCGTGTCCTTCACTGCTCCTTTTGGTTAGTCGTCGGCCATGAGTGCGTCAGCACGCGCCGCGAATTCGGCATACCGCGACGCGTCGAGGTCATCGGGCGTGCTGCACCCGAACTCACGCAGCAGGTCGAGCGCGACGTCCTTGCCGCGAACGTCCACCAGCTCCATGAGCTTGCGGCGCACGTTCATGCGGCCTCCCGCTTGCGCTCAGGCTGCGCGTTGGTGATGGCGAGGACCTGCCGCGCCCACGCTTCGAGAGCCGCCTTCCTCTCGGACCAATACTGGCTCTCGCCTCGGACGTACACCGGCAGCGTGCCCTCCATCGTGTGATTCAGACAGGCGGCGATGATGTGGGGCGGAGTGCCCATGGCCGCGAGCCGGCTGGCGAACGTGCGCCGCAGGTCGTGAGGCGTCCAGGCGTCAGGGCGCTCGTCCTGCCAGCGGCTGAGCGAGTGCTGCACGCTGCTCTGCGTGCGCCCGCGAAACAGCCACGGCGCGGCCCCCGGCTCGATGCAGGCGCGGGCGAGCGCCGTGAGGTGGACGTGGTGCGGCTTCCCGTTCTTGCTGTTCTCGGGCGGCACGATGAGCACGCCATCGCTGATGTGCGCCACGCGAGCGGCCTGTGCTTCACCAATGCGCAGGCCGGTGACCAGCAGGAAGCGGAGCAGGGGAGTGATGCGGTGCTCGCGGTGCCACAAGGTATGGATCTCGTCATCGGTCAGCGTGCGAGCGCGGCTGCGCTCCTTCCCGCCCGCCACGGTGCGGTCAAGGGCGGCTGCGGGCGAAGCCTCGATGTAGCCGACCTTCACGGCCCACGCGAAGAATCGCTTCGTGGTCTCCATCAGCCGGTTGGCTGCCACCGGCCCGCGCCGAACGTAGCGAGCGATGACCTGGGCCACCTGTGCCCGCGTGACGCGGCGAAGCGGCGTGCCCGCGAGTTCTGTTTTCAGGTGCCGGGTGTACACCGCGACGCTGCGAGTGCGCTTGTAGCGTGGCGCGATCTGCGTGTCGTACCACTCCTGCACGATGCTCGCGCTCGTGGCCGACTTCCCTTCGATCGTCGCGTGTAGCGCACCGGCCTTTCGCGCCGCAGCGTGCAGGCGGGCGTCGGCCAGCGACATGAACGGCCAGCGGCCCAGCGTGACCTTCCTTTGCCGGTTCCCGTGGCGCGGCCGCAGTAGGAACGTCTTGGTGCCGTTCGGGTAGACCTTCAGGTACAGCCCCTGCGCCCGGTCGGGCAGCAGGTATGGACGCTCGGCGGGTTTCGCCGCCTTGATGTTTGCGTTGTTGAGTTGCATGTACTGGCTCTCCTTGAGGGAGTGGTTTGTTGCCAGTCACGCAGGCTAGGGGCACCGTTAGGGGCCTCAAACTGGCCCTCAACGTAGCTCCACCGGGCACCATGTAGCACCTTGTTTCCACAGTAAGATCACGGCATGGGAAACATCGTGAAAGTGCTTGTTGTTTGCACGGGCAACATCTGTCGCTCGCCCACGGCCGAGGGCGTCCTGCGCCACCTCGCCGACAAGGAGGGCCTCGCCAGGCGCATCGTGGTGCGCTCCGCGGGCACGAACGACTATCACGTGGGCGAGTCCCCGGATCCGCGCGCCATGAAGCACGCCGCCCAACGCGGCTACGACCTCTCGGCGCAGCGGGCGATGCAGGTGCGCGAGAAGCACTTCCACGAATACGACTACATCCTCGCGATGGACCGCGGGCACCTGAAGATGCTCGAGCGCATGCAGCCCAGGGATGCGAAGGCGAAGGTCGGCCTCTTCCTCGAGGCGAGCGACCGCTGGAAAGGCGAGGACGTCCCCGATCCGTACTACGGCGCCGCGCAGGGATTCGAGTACGTGCTCGACATGGTCGAGGAGGCGGCGGGGCGTTGGCTGGAGATCCTCAAGCGCGAGCTCGAGCAGGGCGACGCGTCCGGAGAAAAACGATGACCCGGCAGGCGGAAGTCCTCGAGCGCATGGTCGCCGAGGCGGAAAGCTTGCTCCACGCGGGGCGGTTCGCCGAGGGCGAGCGGCGCGCTCGCGACGTCCTCGCGCAGCAGCCGCGGACGCCGTCGGCGCACGCGTTGCTGGGCATGTCGAGCCTCATGCAGCAGCGCCCTGCCGAAGCGCTCGCGCACGTGGAGGCGGCGCTGAAGGGCGATCGAATCAACGCCCGGTATCACTTCCTCGCCGCGCTCTGCCTCGCCGGAGTCTCGCGCGTGGACGACGCCATCGCGTCCTATCGCCGGGCGTTGCAATTCCGGCCCGATTTCCTCGAGGCGCGGGCGAACATGGGCTTCCTGCTCGAGTGCGCGCAGAAGGTGGACGAGGCGGCTGCCTGCTACCGCCAGGTGCTCGAGAGCGACCGGCGCAACTTCTATTGCCTCAACCGTCTCGCGTACTGCGAGAGGCTGCTGGGACATCCGGAGCGCTCGGTGGCGCTGCTGCAGATGGCGATCGGGATGGATCCCGGCGTCGCCGCGTCGCACAACGAGCTTGCGCTCGCGTGGCTCGCGCTCGGGCGCCCGGGAGACGCGGTCGCATCCCTGCGCACCGCGATCGAGGCCGACCCGCAGTTCGTGCAGGGCTGGGCCAACCTCGCGAAGCTGCTCTACGTGGCGCACCTCGAGGCGGCGCAGCACGCCCAGCGCTCCGGCCTTGCCGCGCCGGACCCGGCGCCCGTCCTGGAGTGCTTCGACCGGCTACTCTCGTTCGACGCGTCGAACGTCGAGTTCAGGTACCTGCGCGACAGCCTCGCGGGGGCGCGCATCGCGCGGCCGCCCGATCGCTATGTCGAGTCGTTCTTCGATCGATTCGCCGCCCAGTTCGACGCACGCCTCCTGGGCGAGCTTCGCTACGCCGCGCCCGAGGCGGCGGCGAAGGCGTTGAAGCCGCTGCTGCAAGGCCGCGAGAACCTCTTCGTGGTCGACCTGGGCTGCGGCACGGGACTGTCCGGGGCGATCGTGAAACCCCATGCCGGTCGGCTCGTCGGCGTCGACCTTTCCGGCGCGATGCTCGAAGAAGCGCGCAAGCGCGGGATCCACGACGAGCTCGTCCGCGAGGAAATCGGCGACTGGCTCGGGCGCGAGCGCGGCCGCGTCGACGTGGCCCTTGCGCTCGACGTCTTCATCTACGTGGGCGAGCTCGGCCGCGTGATGAAGGCGATCTCGGGCGCGCTTGCCGAGGGCGGGCTGGCGGCGTTCACCATCGAGGAGCTCGAGGCGGGCGACTATGCGTTGCTCCCCGCGGGCCGCTACGCGCACTCGCGCGACTACGCGATCTCCACGGCGGTGCTCGAAGGACTGCGCCTCGTGTCCGAGGAGCCCTTCGCGATCCGGCACGAGGCCGGGCGCGACGTCGCCGCGCGCATGTTCGTCTTCAGGAAGGAATGAGCAGCCGCTAGCAGCGCGGGCGCCGTTTCACCAGCCGCCGGTCTTCACCCACTGTTCGACCATCGGCATGCGGTCGCAGCCCCAGAAGGGCTCGCCATCGACGACGAAGAAGGGCGAGCCGAAGACGCCCGCGGCGATCGCCGCGTCGACCTCGCGCTTCGCGCGCTCCTTGAGCGTCGGATCCTCCAGCGCCTTCGCGAGCGCATCGGCATCGAGGCCGGCCTTGCGCGCGATCCCGATCACCGCCGGCGCGGGGCCGATGTCGGTGCCGTCCACGAAGTAGGCGCGATAGAGCGCCTTGGCGAGCGCGCGCGCCTGCGCCGGATCGCGGTCATGGGCCCAGTAGAACGCGCGCAACGCCGCGACCGTGCCGATCGGAAACCTGGCGGGGTGGTTGTACTCGATGCCATGCATCCGCGCCGAGCGCGAGAAGTCGCGCTTCGAATACTCGCCCTTCACGGGGATCTCGGTGAGCGGCGTCTGCCCCGTCACCTTGAACGCAGGCCCCAGCAGCATGGGACGCCAGTTGAGCGGACGTCCCAGCCGTCGCTCGAGGTCGTCGGCGAGCAGCGAGGCGATGTAGCCGTAGGGCGAGGAGAACTTTCCAGCACATTGGGATCCTAAGCTTAGAATTCCACGTGGACAAGTTGTCGCG
>JADMIO011367091.1_pt1 | contig 47143 bp, 47 predicted proteins | sample 8958161 | NCBI WGS metagenome assembly JADMIO01 (sample SAMN16585339, study PRJNA669376) | soil metagenome | isolation source: Crop rotation soil | place: USA: Cullars Rotation, Alabama | collected 2011
GCCGCCGCAACAGCTCGGGAAAGAATCGCCAGACAGCCTTCTGGTCGTAACCGAGCAAACGCGGATTGATCATCATCGTGACGAGGTTCTTCGTGTCGAAGCCCGGATCCGTCTCGAGCGCTTTGCGCAAACTGCGAATGAACAGCCCCGCACAGATCAACACGACGATCGAGATCGTCACCTGCGCCACGACGAGCGTGCTTCTTAGATTCAAGCGCCGGCGCTTTCGTGATTGTCCCGCACCGCCTTTGATCACAGCGACGAGATCGGTTCGCGACGCGAGCAACGCCGGAGCGAGACCAAAGATCACGCCCGTGAGCAAAGAGATTCCCATCATCCACTTCAACACGTAACGGTCCGGCGAGACGTCGAAAACGATCGGATACGGCACAGGAGGAAAACTCGTGTGAATCATCCGAGATCCCCAGTAAGCGAAGGCCCAGCCGAGCAAACCACCTAGTACTGACAACAACACACTCTCGGTCAGCAGTTGCCGCACGATGCGCCCGCGCCCGGCGCCAATCGCGAGTCGAGTACCGATTTCTTTCGCACGCGCTGCAGCACGCGCGAGCATGAGGTTCGCGACATTCGCACACGCAAGCAACAACACCAGGCCTGAGACGCATAACGCCATGAAGCCGCCGTACTGAATGATCTTCGTCGCGGCATCGAAGCGTCCGTCGATCTCAGTCATGAGTTGCACCTTCGTGTTTGCGATCTCCGGATGCTGTTGGGCGAGTGCATTCACAACCTGATTCAGATCTGATTCGGCCTGGGCGATCGTTACACCCGGTTTCAATCGACCGTACATCTCGAAGAGTGTTTGCGTGCGATCAGTGCGCCACTCCGGCCGGCGGCCAAACTTCTGGGCCATCATCACCGGTACCCAGAACGAATGGCGCAGGTAATAGGTCGCACCGAGAAACGATTCAGGCATGACGCCGACGACGTTGAAGGGCTGTCCGTTCAGGTAGACCATCTTACCAAGGACGTTCGGGTCAGACTTGAACTGTCGCTGCCAGACTCCCTGGCTTATCACAACAACCGGGTGCGCGTTTGGCGCATCGTTCTCTTCAGGCAGCAAACCTCGGCCAAGGATCGGTTTCACTCCCATCACATCGAAGTAGTTGCTAGTAACAAGCTCGCCCCAGACGACCTCCGCGCGTTGACTCTCGTCGGCACTGCCGCTCTCTCCAACACTGATGCCGCCCGAAGTCTCGCGTGACGCGCAGAGGTCTGTGAACGTTTTGTTTTGCTCGCGCAGGTCAACGTAGTTCGCGTAAGAAAGCTCGCCCCACACGTGAGCCTCTTTCTTGCTGCCCCAGTATGAAGTGATCAGTCCATCTGGGTTCGCGACGGGCAAGGGCCGCAGCACAAAGCCGTTCACCGCGCTCAGAATCGCCGTGTTCACACCGATTCCCAAACCAAGCGCGAGCACTGCAACTGCCGTGAAGCCCGGCGCCTTGCGCATCATCCGTATTGCGTAACGAACATCCTGAAACATCGCGTCCTCCCAACGGTGGGTTTGCATCCACAGCGCGTCCCAAAACGCGCTCGCGCTGCGCCATGCGAGATTTGTTTTTGTGCGCCAATTCAACTGCTCCCACTCGGCGAGCAACGCCTCTCGATAGCGCAATTCCCCGATCCATTCCTGCCGCCAGTCGGCGCGCACGTGGCCCGGCACGATCACGCCGATGAAAGAGATCAGCCACAGCCAGGGCCGCTTTAGAGTTTGTGTTGACATCAGCTCTTCTGTTTTGCGGGTTTGTCAGAGGCGAGTGGTTCGAGTTGCGACAGCAGGCGAAATCGCTGTCGTGCTTCGGCGAGGGCCGTGCGGCCGGCTTTGGTAACTTCGTAATACTTGCGCGGCGGGCGCTGTTCGGCGAGGGCGATCGACTGTTTCTCCCACTTCGAAGCGACGTAGTCAGCACTTTCGAGACGTCGCAAAGCGGGATAGACGGTGCCGCTCGCGAGTCCGGTCACGGCCATGATGTCGAAGCCGTAGCCGTAGCCGTTCTCGATCGCTTGAAGTGTCAGCGCCATGGTGTACGACAAATAGTTCTTCTTCATTCAAGCTCCTGGCTTGCTAGATGCCTATACGTATAAATATCTACATAGGTTCTGTCAAGTGATGTCTTGAAAAATCGTGTAATCTTGTAAAAGACTTTGCTGTCAGCGCAGACGTCCGACAAGATTTACATGATTTTTCAGGATTAAAAGGTAGCTACTTGAGGTCGTAAATTCGCGTGTCAGGATGGTAGAGCCGCCAATCAAACCAGAAATCCTCGAGCACAGTTACTTGCTTCAACTGTCGTCCCGTGAGCGGGCCGGCGATCGCCTTTCCTTCGAAGCTCCACGTGCTACTCGTTTCCAAATCGATTAATTGAAACCCATCGTCTTCGGTCTTTTTGAAAAACTCTAACCGGCGCCCATCGACAGTTCTCTCAAACGCACGCACCGAGCGACCGTCATCGCCTAACACGAGGACGATCGGCGTCGATCCAACCATGTCGATGATGGGGCTCTGCTGTTGCAACGCCGTCAACGGATACGCCGCGGACTTTCCATCGACGGTGACACCAATCACGAGCGTTCGCGGCGCGAGCCGTTTATCGACGTCGGTTCCCTCAACCACGCGCATGCGTCCCACGCGCGCTTCCCAGTCAGCCGGATCATATTGATTGCTCGCCGCAATACGCTCGTCAGGTTTCAGCACTCGTCCCTGCGGCTGTTCGCGTTTCCAGATCTCGAAGGAGAGCTCGTCGTGAAAGACGCTCTTGAGTTGCCGGCCCTGCAATGGTCCATGAATCGCTTTCCCGCTGACCTGTTGCCACCAGCTTCCAGTCTCCTCATCGCGCATGATGAAGTTCTGGTTATTGATGCCAGCGAGGTGAAAGTGCAGCACGCGCCCGTCGACTGTCGATTCCCACACCAGACCGGTGTGACAGAGCGTTCAATAAGTCGCCACGATCGGCGTGCCACCAACCGTGTCCTGCACGACATGGTGATAGCCCATCAATCGAATGGGATATGCGACCGACTCATTGCCGATCGTGACTGACATCACTCGATCGTCGTTATGTAGAAGCGTGGTATCAGCCGCTTTTGCGTACGCGGGATTCGGGAGCGGATTAAACATCCACTCAAAGTGGTTCTGCCGCGAGAGCCACGTCGCAGCGAACACCGGCACGAGCAACAGTACAAGCACGATCCGGCTCCACCAACGACCGCCCAGCCACAGCCGGATCGTTAAAGTGAGGATCAATAGCGAGGCGAGTATCGTCACGACTGGCGACCAGCGACGCATCAGGTAAGAGACTTCCACGATGCGCGGTGTTTGAGCCTTGAAAGGCATGATCAGAAAGACTGGCGTTAACACTATCGCCAGCACAATCACGATGAGAACGAACAGCGAAAGCCAAAGGATCTTTCTGTTAGGCATGTTTATCTCCAGCGTGCCGCTTTATCTTCCGGATCATTGCCACCGCCCACAGCGCTCCGACCGCCAGAAATGGAAGCAGATAGACCAGCAGATCCCAGCGGCCGTAGCCCGGTGGCGTAGCTTCAACCGTCGCGACTGTCTCCGCATTTCCTTGTGCGCTCAGCAGCCGCACGCGCACGCGCCAAAGTTCCTCCGCGTCGAAGTGGACGAGAGCGCGATATTGAACCTGGCCCGACACGTTTTCGCGTTGCGCTTTGTAAAAAGCTTCCGGCAGTCGACCGCTGTTGGGCTGCACGCCGATTTGTACCTGCAAGTCCGGCGGCGGTTGACCATTTACGATCACAAAGAAAAGCGCGTCACCGACATCCGGATCGGTCCAAAGCGAGATGACGTAAGGATCGACCTTTTGGTCTTCGAATAACGGGAACGGCGGCCCCTCGTGCGCAGTTGCTATTCGAGCCAACAGCAAGATGATGAGCAGCGGCAATGAGAGCTGCCTGGAGCCCGGCAGGCTTTGCGCCTTTGCGCCTTTGCGTGAGAAATCTTTCTTCAAGAGTCAAACCATTCTCAACCGCTCCCAAACGTGATGGCTCGCATCTCCATCGGCTGCGACATCAGCCAGAACGCTCCTGCTGCGATAATCATCGCCAACACCGCCCACACAATGAAGACACGCACGGGCCGTAATTCTTCAGCCGCAGCGATGGCGTAACTTACCAACAGTGACCCGAGTAGTCCAAGCGTAATAAACCCAAACTCAAACAGTTGGACCACATTCGGCGCGAGACCGGGGACGCCCCAACGCGGCGCGCCGAGAAATCCCAGAGCCGACTGTATTACGGGAATGAAAGTGTAAATGCCCGTGAGTAAATGAAAACTGAAGTGGGCCAGCCACATCCCGAATCCGAGCGGCGCCAGTGCATACGAGTAACGAACTACTACCGACAACAGTGGCTTTCCGCTTTTACCCCACACGCGCGTCAGCCATGACGCAACGCCGATCAAAACTACCGGCTCGAAGATCAGAAACAGCGCGAACACAGAAGCCAGCAGCGGCAACTCATAATGGATGCCAGATGCATTTGCGAGCCACTGCTCGAGCGCATACACCGGACTCACCATCCCAAACGCGTTGAGCAAAGCCCCAAAGGTAAACACGATCATCAGCGCCGCGAGATCTTTTCGCTTCGACAGAAACCCGATCCCCGATCGCATCGAATCTACTGATAGCTCCGCGGCTGGAACACGACTCAAAATGCCGACGTTGTCGTGCGGACATGCCTGCACGCAGTCGAGACAAAAAGTGCAATCGAGGTTGCCGGTCTTCCGCGGTTGAAAGAGGGCAAGTTCGCAGCCCCGTTGGATTATCACCAGCGGCGCCTCCGGCTCGCGCACGCCGCGAATGCAATCCTTCGTCGCGCATCGCGTGCAGACATCGTGATCGCGAACAGTAACTTCGAGCGGTGAAGTAGTCGCGGCGACGAAGTTAAACTGCCCAATCGGACACACGTATTTACAGAACGTCGCGTGTTTGAAAATCGAATCGATCACGAGCGCGCCGGCAAAGTATGTGATGATCAGCCAGGCGGTCCACCACGGCGAAGCCCATAGATCGAGCCATTCGTAGACAAACAACATCGCTACAAACAGCCCGATCGAGAGCCACTTGTTGCGCAACGCGCGCGGCCAGTTTCGCACCGGCCGCACAAACTTGCGCACGAGATTCCGCACGAGCATGAACGGGCAGGCGAGACAGAAGAAGTTTCCAGCGAAAAGCAGAATAAGAACGAGCGCGCCGCGAAAATGTACCCACGTGAATGTGGTCGCGAGGTTCTTCGGCGCGAGCTGCGGTCCAAACAGCCCGTGGACGATCATCGCAACGCTAATAATGAAGATGGGAACCTGGAGCAGCGTGCGCGCATGGCGCTGCTTGAGCACGCTGCCGATGACGGGAACGCGCAACAGATCGAATTGACTACTATTCAGGCTGGTGCAACTCCCTTGATTTCGAACTGCCGATCCACCTTCGTGCCGTCAACAAGAGTCAGATGGACCATGACGATCCAGTCGCCGGCCATGGTGAGCTCCATGCTCGTGCGATAACGTCCCGCCTCGACTTCTGTTGCGTCGGCAAATATCGGAGCCATGCCTGCGTGCGACATGTTTCCCTCCAGCTTCAAGCGCGCACCGGAAACCGGCTTCCCTGACACATCGCTCACCCGCAGCGTGATCACGGCTTGGCCCACACGAGGCGGTTGCGGCGTGACTTCGGAAGCTATCGTGACATCAACCGTCGACGTACTGCGACAACCCACCATGAAAAGGCACAAGAGGCACAAACCAATAATCTTGTTTGTGCCTCTTCGTGTTCGTGGCATTAACGCTTTAAGCTGCTATTGCCGGCAACGCTTCTCGATGCAAGGCACAGCTACACGCCGCGATTTCTTCACCCTTCGGCGGAAACAGGTGGTAGTACATCGCGATCACCATCGGGATGAACACCACCGCGTTGTAGAAAAGATGTATCTCGACTCGGAACTTCGGGAAAAAAGTTTGCAAAAAACTGATCGGTACTGGAGATCCAAACCAGTAATGATGCGTCAGCGCCTGCCACTGCAGAACCGCGTGCTCGATGTGATGCCAGAATTGGATCACGAGGGCGACCGTCCACCACTTGAGCGAAGTTCCCGTAAAACCTTTTCTCAGCGTCCAAATGCCGATTAGCATCACGATCGCGTAACCGTAGTGCAGCACTTCAGAGCTCACAAGCCACGGATAGAACAGGCCGAGCACGCCGCCCGCGCGCGGGCGCGGCCAACCGAGCACATAAATCTGATAAGCCTGCGTCAGATGCTCGGCCCAGTGCGCGAGAACGACGAACGTAAACACGTTCAGCGCGCGTTTGTGCCAAACGCTGTTGAGCTTTTCGTAGAGACTAAAGTCGGCGGAGCCAATCCGCGTTGGGTGTGCGGCTGCTGACATTCGACCTCCGAGTTATCGGTGTATTCCGTGGCGAAAACGAGTCGCGCAATCTTATGACGGGTAGTGCAATTAAGTAAATACCTCGCGCGCCTATTCGTTCCGTAACGTCGTGGCGGGGTCGATCTTTGTCGCACGCCAGGCCGGCAGGTAGCACGCGGCGAGCGCTGTACCAGTCAAGAGCAATGCCACTAGTAAATACACAGGTAAGTCACTGGCAGTTGGGCTCAACACCGAACCACTCAGGAACCGAATCAACCCCAACGACGCGATCAGGCCGAGTCCGAGACCGACAAAAACGTTCCGCATGCTCTGTGCGATGACCATCCTTAGAATGCTCCACGTCGAGGCGCCGACCGCGATCCGAATGCCAATCTCACGCCGGCGCTGCTTCACCATGTAAGCCATCACACTGTAGATGCCAATCGTCACGAGCAACAAAGCGAGAATCGCGAACAGGCTCGACAATGTTGCCTGAAAGCGCTGCTGCGACGTGGCGCCCGCAACGATCTCATCCATTGTCCGGATGTTATAAACCGGCTGCTCCGCGTCGAGTTGATGCAACGCGGCTCGCAGCGGCGCCGCGAAGCTTTGCGGCTGAGTGCCCGTCCTGATCACCATCACGAGTCCGGGCATACCGATGTAGCCGTAGGGAAAGTAAAACGCAGGCAGTACATCCTGTTGCTTGTCGAGAATTCGGACGTCACCCACCACGCCCACAACAGTCCCAAAGGGATTATTCGCCCCCGGACGAAAGCGCTTGCCGATTGCGGTTTCGTTGGGCCAGTAACGACGCGCAAAGCTCTCGCTGACAACAAACTCGAGCGGCTGATCCGAGCGATACTGCTCAGCAAAATCCCGGCCCTCCAAAAACGGGACACGCATTGTTTGAAAGTACTGACTGGTAACTGCGTGAGCGTCAGCCGACGTGCGTAATTGACTGACTGCGGCTTCACCACCATCGGGAGTGATTTCCACAGTCCAATTGCCGCCGGACGCTGGCGGCGCTTCGATAGCGGCAGCGTCAATCACTCCGGGGACATTGCGAAACTGCGTCAGGAGTTGCTGAAAGAAATTGATCCTTTGTTCGCTGCCGGGATACTTCGAGTTCGGCAGGCTGACCTGCATCGTCAAAACATTGTCAGGCGCGAGGCCTAAAGGCGCTGATTGCAACCGGGCCAACATAGTCACCAACAAGCCCGCGACTATCAGAAGCGCCGCTGCCATTGTTACTTCAGTGACAACCAGCACACCGCGCAAACGATGTGTGCCTTCGCTGCGAATTCCCTCCTTGAGCCGGTTAGTGAGATTAACGCGAGAAGACCACCAGGCCGGCGCGAGTCCGAAGATCAATCCGGTAAGACTGGTTATCATCAGGGTGAACGCGAGCACCGAACCATCGATGCGCGCTTCGTTCAAACGCGCGATGTTCTGCATGTTTGCCGAAGCAATCAACCTCGTGGCGCCAAAGGCTAATCCTAATCCCAGCAGCCCGCCCAGCGTCGCCAGCAAGAGACTCTCAAGCAAGAGTTGACGAATCAATCGCGTTGGCGACGCACCCAGGGCAGCGCGCATCGCCATCTCCAGTTGGCGCGTCGTCGCTCGCGCCAGTAGTAAATTCGCGACGTTCGCACAGGCAATCAACAGCAACAAATCGACACCGATAAACAGCGCGAGCATCGACGTCCGCACCTGCTCAGGGACGATCCAGTCATAGAACGTGCTCATGCGCACGCCCCAACCAGTGTTCGCCTGCGAATATTGCTGCTCGAGATGTTGCGCGACAGTATTCATGTCGGCGCTCGCCTGCTGCACAGTAAAGGCGGGCTTGAGACGGCCAAATACTGAAAAGTTTCCGTTCGCTCTGTCCGCGCGCCAGGGCTCTTTCACCGGATCGATTACTAACGGCACCCAGAGCTCTCGGTTGCCGACGAATTGGAAGCCGGCGGGCATCACGCCAATCACGGTAAAGCTCTCGCCGTTGAGTTGAATTGTTTTGTCGATGATCGATGGATCGCTTCCGAACTGTCGCCGCCAAAGTTTATCGCTGAGGATCGCAACTCGGCCGGCTTTCTCTTCTTCGGAAGAAAAACTTCGGCCGAGTGCGGGAGCAACTCCCAATGTCGGTATCAGATTCGCCGTGATGCGGGCGGCGGCGATGCGCTGAGGCTCACCGCTTCCAGTTAAATTGAAGGTTGCCAGCTCGAGCGCCGCGAGTTGTTCGAACGTCGTTTGCTGCCTTTGCCAGTCGAGAAAATTCGGCGCTGAGACAAGACCTTCAGTTTGATTTTGACTGGGATTACTTTGCCAGAGGCGAACAAGGCGATCAGGGTCTTTGTAAGGCAGCGGCTCGAGGAGCACCGCGTTTATGACGCCGAAGATTGTCGCGTTAGCTCCGATCCCGAGCGCGACCGTAATCACAATCGTCAACGACAACCCCGGGTTCTTGCGTATTACGCGTCCGCCATATCGCAAGTCCTGCCAGACTGCTTCCAAGAGCTTCAACATGTTTACGTCGTACCTCTCGGTGCAAAATATTTAGGCAGACGTTCGCATATCGGGCGGGGCAGATGCAAATATTTTTAGTTATTGAGGCGCAGCATCTTCGCCGAAGTGTTTTGCGAGAGACGTGAGATAGGAATCGATCGTCGCGGTTTGTCCGAAGATGAAGTGCGACATGAAGCGAAAGATCACGTTCGAGACTTCCCCATCTTCTCGAATCGTTACGCGCGTGCCGCCGTTCTCGGGTGTGAGCAGATAGGTCCACTGGCCTGAAAAGCCGAGATCCGTGTCACGAATGCGCGTCACCATTCGCTGGCCAGGAACATCTTCGACGAGTTCGTAATTGATAGTGCCGTTCTTCCCTTCTTCGCGAAAGTAAACTGGCCCACCGGGCTGCGCATCGACGTCGATTCGTTTGACGTCTGAACGCCACTTCGATGTGGAGCCAAAGTCACGCACGACTGCATAGACGTCCTGCGGCGATCGGTGCAGGAGAATCGAGCGCGAGGCGACGTGCGCTTTCGGCAGCCTTGAACCGATCAGCGCGACGATTCCCGCCAGCACTAACAGACCGGCGACGATTCCTACGACGATAAAGATCAGCAGCTTCATTTGTCAGACCGTTCGTTGAGCCGGCGTGCGGCGCGCGCGAGCAGTGCCAGGCCGTGCAGCGCTGCTTTTCTTTCCGCCGGTTTGAGTTTCTTGAGTACGGCGCGGACGCGTTCCGCGTTCAGAACTGAAGTTGACGCGATCGCTTCAGCGCCGCGAGCCGTCAGTCGCAATTCGCGCTTGCGACGATCCGCGCCGTGAAGACTGCTTGTCAGGTAGCCGAGTTCGGCAAGACGTGCAATGGCAGCCGAGAGGGTCGAGGGCGCAACGCCGAGGTGATCTGCCAGCGCACGCGGGCTCAATCCGGTGTCGCGATCGAGATGGACCAGGATTGACGCGTCCTGAGAAGATATGCGCCACTTCGTGGAAACTGCGCGCACATGGTCCGTATGGCACGCGATGTAGATCTGCGGGTACAGGCGCTGCACTTCGAACACGTCGTCGTCGTTCATCGGGAGATGATTATAGGAAGGCAAAATCGTTCGTCAAATCGAACAATTTGCAAAGCCGCAGCATTCGGAGGCAGGCTTTAGTCCGAAGTAAGTTTTTTGCAAGATTACAAGATTTATTGCATCTACAGGATGACTTGCGCTCGGAGCCGCTCTAACGTAAAAGATCCACAGTGTCTGAATTTGCCCCCGGCGCTGCCGTTTTACGATATCGCATCATCAGCAAAATTGGTGCGGGTGGAATGGGGCAAGTGTATCGGGCGCAGGACACTGAGCTCGGCCGCACAGTCGCGCTAAAATTCCTGTTCAGCGAACTTGCCGTTCATCAAAGCCGCGTGAGCCGCTTTGTTCAGGAAGCGAAAGCCGCGTCGGCGCTCAATCATCCAAACATTCTCACTGTCTACGAGATCGGCCGTACGGAAGACACGACTTTCATCGCCACTGAGTTCGTCGAAGGTGTCACCCTCCGCCAGTACATGCGCCAGCCTCGCAAGCTGATCGAGATCCTCGACATTGCGATCCAAATTGCTTCCGCGCTTGTTGCCGCACACGCGGCGGGCATCGTTCATCGCGACATCAAGCCTGACAACATCATGGTGCGTTCCGACGGCATCGTGAAACTGCTCGACTTCGGACTCGCAAAACTAACTGATCGTGGGGAGTTCTCATCCGGACCCGAAGAGACAACGATCGCGCTCGTGAACACCGAACCCGGCTCGGTCCTCGGAACCGTTACTTACATGTCGCCGGAACAGGCTGCTGGACGCGACGTCGATGCGCGTTCCGACATCTGGAGTCTCGGCGTCGTGCTTTATGAAATGGTGACGATGCGCACGCCGTTCGAAGGCGCTTCAAAGAGTCACATCATCGTTGCCATTACTGATCACGAACCGCTGCCGATCGGTCAGCTCGCGCCGGATGTGCCGGAGCCGCTCGAATGGATCATCGCCGAAGCACTCACGAAAGATCGCGAAGAGCGCTGTCAAACAGCGAAAGAGATGCTGAGCAAGTTGAGGCGATTGAAGCAACGACTTGAGGCTGGCGTGTCGATGTCAGATTTCAGTCGTTCGCTGGCGCCGCACTCGTCAATCGCGCCGCCGTTGAGTTCAAACACGAGATCGCTCCAACAAGACACGACCCTCGGTGAAGCCGCCAGAACTACACTCCGTTCAGCCGATGGCACTCTCACGCAAACAATCTCAGAGAGTGTATTTGTTAAGCACAGAAAGTTTTCCATCGCCGCGCTCGTGTTGGGACTGATCGTCGTCAGCGCAATCGGCTTCGGTCTTTACAAGCTGTTTAGTCAGCCGAAGGAGTTCGGGCCGGCGAAGATGACGGCGTTAACGACTGGCGGGAAGATCAACGGCGAGGACATCAACGGCCAGGTCTCGATCTCGCCCGATGGCAGGTACGTCGTCTCGGCTGCAAACGATTCGAAACAGCAAGCCAGCTTGTGGCTTCGGCAGGTGTCGACGAGCAGTTTGGTGCGCATCGTGCCGCCCGAGAATGGCGGCTATTTCGGCACGACCTTCTCTCCTGACGGCGAGTTGATCTATTACGTCGCCACGTTGGAAAGAAACAACTTCGTGCCCACGCTTTATCGCATTCCCGTGCTCGGTGGGACTCCGGCGAAAGTTCTCGATCGCGTGTCGAGTCCGGTCGGCTTTTCTCGCGACGGTTCGCAGTTCACGTTCGTGCGCCGCAATCAATCGGACATGTCGTTGATGGTGGCAAACACCGACGGCAGCGGCGAGCCGCGGACGATTGCCGTCAGCAAACAGCCGAATGGCTTCTCTATTTCCGGACCATCCTGGTCGCCGGACGGAAAACAGATCGCGTGCGGCATGTTCAATGGAGTTGGCCCAGGCTATTCGACTGTGGTGATGGTGCCGGTTGAAGGTGGAAATCCAACGCCGATCGGTTCTGAGAAGTGGGCCAGCGTTGGTCGAGTGCTCTGGCTCACAGACGGCAGCGGTCTCGTCATGACTGCGCAACCTGAGTTCTCGTCGATCGGCACACAGGTCTGGTTTCTTCCGTATCCGAGCGGCCCGGCGCGGCGAATAACAAACGACCTGAACGGTTATGGAGAAAACAGTGTCGGCATCACGACAGATTCGGGCACGATCGCGACCATTCAGCAGGTAAACACCAGCAGCATTTGGATCGCAGCTCCGAATGATGACGAAACGCGGGCGCGCCAGATTCTCAAAACAAATCTCTCCGACACAGTGGCATGGGCGCCCGATGGAAGAGTGGTTTACGCCAGTCGTACGGGAGAAAACTGGGACATCTGGATGTCGAATGCCGATGGCTCAGGAGCAAAGCAACTGACAGCGGACGCTTTCATCGATCACGAGCCGTCGGTTTCTCCTGATGGACGCTACGTGGTTTTTCAATCCAATCGATCCGGCGCACGAAATATCTGGCGCATTGACGCCGACGCAAATCTGAAGCAACTGACCGAGGGCAACTACGTCGATTCTAATCCGGTCTGTTCTGCTGATGGGCGCTCGGTGATCTTTGTATCGCAACGTTCGGGCACAGACAGTCTTTGGAAAGTCAGCATCGAGGGTGGCTCTCCCGTGCAATTAACCGAACATCCGGCTCAAACACCAGCCATCTCGCCTGACGGGAAGTTGATTTCTTATTTCTATTCTGACGAGCAGCGGAATAATCAACCGATGCTTTCGATTATTCCTTTTGAGGGTGGTGAGCCGGTGAAGACGCTCGAGCTGCCCCGCTCGGTGCAGCCGATTGCCTTCGCATGGCTGCCTGATGGTCGATCGGTGGCTTACCTCGATAACAGTTCCGGGATCTTGAACGTCTGGAGTCAACCGATTGATGGTGGCGCGCCGAAGCAGTTAACCAATTTCAAATCAGAGTTCGTGAGCAGTTTTGCCATCTCGCGGGATGGTAAGATTGCGGCATATCGCTTTTCCGCGACGAGAGACATCGTTTTGATTAAAGGCTTTCGATAGGCTTTTTGCATTAACTGTTACACATCTCCCAGCCTCACTCCTGTGTGATATTGAAAGGAGTTAGCCCAGATGAATCAGAAAGAATGGACCATCATGATTTACATGGCGGGAGACAACAACCTCGCCGTCGACATGGCTTACGCCATGGAACAGATCAAAAACGTCGCGGCCGCCGGCGCTGACAGCCCGAATCTTTTCGTCTACTACGACGGCAACTCGCCCGCGATACCGACCCTGTACTGTGATTTCTCCGAGCCGGGGAAACCGCGTTACGTCCGGTCATACAAAGTGCCGAATAAGACTTACCAGGTTCCGAAAAAGGAAAACGAGAATGCCGCGAATCCGCGTTCGATCCTTAACTTCGTCGACTGGTGCCTTAACAAAGTCGAGGTAGAAAACGGAACCGAGATCACTTTCGGACGCCGCGCACAAAAGTATGCGCTGATCTTTTCCGGGCATTCGCTCGGGTTTCAGGATATCGGTTTGTTCAAAGACGAGACTTCGGGCAAGTCGCTGAAGATGTCAGACTTTTACGACATGCTTCACGGGCTCATCAGCAGCAAAAAGGAGTTACAGGAAATCGCCGCGTCGAATTGTTGGCTGGGTGAAGAGCGTGAGGTTGAGCACAAACTGGTCGGTCAAAAGCTCGACATCCTCGGCTTCGATAGCTGCGTGATGGGAATGCTCGAAGTTGGATATCAATTCAACGCCGTGGCGAAGACGATGATTGCGTCTGAAGGCAGTGTGCCGAGTGCGGGTTGGACCTACGCCAAGATCCTCGGGTGTTTGGCGCGCGAACATAACCGTAGTGTCGACACGCGCGAGGTGGCGGCGCAGTTCGTCAAAGAGTTCATCCACAGTCAGGATGCTTACACGGTCGGTGGCGTTTCGGTCGACATGGCCGCGTGGGATCTTGGTCGCTTGAATCGTCTGGCTGACGCGTTCATCGGACTGTCTGAAGCGCTGATCGATTGCTTCGACGAGCCGGAAGCGCGGATTTATCGTCAGATGGAACGGGCGATTCTTCACGTGCACTGGAAGTGCCAGTCGTACATGTACGATCAGAATGTCGATCTCGGTGACTTCTGTGAGTTGCTCGATCGCGAGTGTGGTTTGATTGCGCAGGAGATTGGCGATGGCGACGATCTCGATCTGTTGAAGAGAGTTCAAAAAGAATGTCGCGATGTTTTGAGAGAGTTACAGAAGGCCGTGATTCTCAGTGGGTTTAGCGGCGGTGGTTATCAATACTCGAACGGCATGTCGGTGTTCTTCCCGTGGTCGCGTGAGGCTTATGAAGTGTCGCGCAAGAACTATGAGAGTCTGTCGTTTGCGAAAGACGTGAAGCGAGAGCGATTGTCGTGGACTGACTTTCTCAAGAAGTATCTTAGCGACGTCAGTCGCCGAAAGTTTGAAGTGCCCGCGGAAGATGCTCCGGTGGGATCTAAGTTCAGATATTACTCGGGTGTTACGTTTGATGAGGGACCGAGACTAGCGGCCGCCGGCAACGGCGCTTCCGATACGAAGATCGCCGGCCAGGAAGGCACCAGGATCGCTGGCCAGGAAGGAACACGCATCGCCGGCCAGGAAGGCACTAGAATCGCCGGCCAGGAAGGAACCAGGATCGCTGGACAAGAAGGAACAAGAATCGCCGGCCAAGAGGGTTCGAAGCTGGCTGGCGGTGGAGGCGCGGGTGGGTTCTTCCAAAGCTTGCGACTGTTCAAGAACGTCGAGAGTCGCTGGGACGTTTCCGGCTTCACGAAGAAAATCGACGAGACCGACGTCGAAGATCAGGCTCTGGCCGCGAATCCGCGTTCTTAACGCGCGTTCATCTGGTTAGCTTTTTCGCAGTAGTGCGAAACGTTGTGCTTTTGTGTCTTTTTATGGCTAAACGTTGAACTCCGCGCGGCGCCGGAGTATTGTCCTCTTAACCCGACTCCTCCTGGGTTTTCTTTGGAGGTAGTCCTATGCACGTCGCCAAGACACTCGCCGCAACATTAATTCTAATTGCCGCTCTGGTCGTCCCTTCGCCCGCGAATACGAAAGTCAAGAAGCACGATGGTGGTCCGCTTAAGCGCGCCGAACTGAAAGAAGCAGAGAGTCGGCTCAAAGAAATGGGTTATCGGACCGGACCGGTCGACGGCGTGATCGACAGCGCCACTCAGCAAGCTCTCGTTACATTTCAAAAATGGGAAGGTCGAAGACTTACCGGTCACCTCACGCGCGCTGAGTTCAATGCGATCCGAGATGCAACAGCACCACGGCCGAAGGACGGTGGCTATAAACACGTCGAAGTCGATCTCGATCGACAAGTGCTTTTGTTGACGGATGATGATGGTGTAGTGACGACGATTCTTCCAGTGTCAACCGGCAGCGGCGAACATTACAAAGAGAAGACCATGAGCGGCCTCGCTTACACACCGAGAGGCCGGTTCAAAATCTACGGCAAGATCGCAGGCTGGAGAAAGTCGCCTCTCGGTCTGCTCTACTATCCCAACTACTTCAGTGATGGGCTCGCGATACACGGCAACCCGGAAGTTCCTCATATACCACGAAGTCACGGTTGCGTTCGGATTCCGATGTCGGCAGCGAAAGAGATGAGTGAGCAACTGGAAATCGGAACGATTGTGCTCATCTACGATTCGCAGTCATTCGTTTCGGCTAAAGATTGGGTTCAATAAACGGTGCTTTGTCTAAGACTCACCAGATAGATAAACCAAAATTTAGCCACAAAAAAGCACAAAAGCTCAAATAGGGGGGTTGGAGGATTTTGAGCTTTTTGTGCCTCTTTGTGGCTAATCTCTGTCAAGCACTTGCTTGGGCCTTTCCTCAGTTCCGCCGTTTCTCTTTTCTCGCTTTCCGATTAAGCTAAATCAAATTTCCCTTTTAAGAGCAAGCATGATTCCTATTTCGATTCTCGATCTCGTTCCTGTCATCCTCGGTGAGACGCCGCGCGAGGCACTGCAGAAGAGCCTTGACCTCGCACAACACGCCGAGGCGTTCGGTTACAAGCGCTATTGGGTCGCGGAACATCACAACATGACCGCCATCGCGAGCGCCGCTACGTCTGTCGTTATCGGATACCTCGCGGGCGGCACGTCGACGATACGTGTGGGATCGGGCGGCATCATGTTGCCGAATCATCCGCCGCTCGTGATTGCGGAACAGTTCGGCACACTCGAGTCACTTTACCCGGGCCGGATCGATCTCGGTTTAGGGCGCGCTCCCGGAACCGACTCGCGCACGTTACGTGCGTTGCGTCGCGATCCCGCGCGCGAAGCCACCTTTCCTCAAGATGTAGTTGAATTACAACGCTTCCTCGCGCCGGCCGAGTCCGGACAAGCTGTGCGTGCTGTTCCGGGCGTCGCGACTGAAGTTCCGATTTGGATTCTCGGCTCGAGCACCTTCGGCGCCGAACTTGCCGCGCAACTCGGACTTCCCTACGCCTTCGCCTCACACTTCGCGCCCGACGCTCTGCTGGTCGCGCTCGAAATCTATCGCAAGAAATTCAAACCGTCGAAACAGTTGGACCACCCCTATGCGATGGCCGGCGTGAACGTCGCCGCCGCCGATACCGATGAAGAAGCTCGTCGTTTATTCACGACGGTCCAACAGTCCTTCACAAACCTCGTTCGCGGCGCCGGCGGCAAACTGCAACCACCCATCGACAACATCGACGACTACTGGACGCCCGCTGAGCAGCACCACGCGTCACACATGCTGAAGTATTCGATCGTCGGCTCGGCTGCCACCGTGCAGAAAGGGCTGGACGAATTCATCGCATTAACCAAGGCTGATGAATTAATGATCGTCACCAGCCTCTACGATCACGCCGCTCGTGTACGCTCGTACGAGACTGTAGCTACTCGATGCGCCTTGTAGGGCCACCGCTACAACGATTTCAAGAGACTCAATGTCATCCGTCGAAACAGATTTTGATCGTTTGGCGCAACTCGATGACGAGGGGTGGACGGCGAATAATCATTATCATGACTTCTTGCTGAGACACGTGCCGGCTAATTGTGAAAATGCGCTGGAGATCGGTTGTGGGACGGGGGCGTTTGCGAGAAGGTTGGCGGAGCGGTGCCGGCAAGTAACCGCGCTCGATTTGTCGCCGGAGATGATCCGTGTGGCGAGCGAGCGAGCAAAACGGTTTGAAAATCTTCAGTTTGAAGTAGCAGACGCGATGACGTGGGATTTCTCGATATCTCAATTTGATTTTGTCTGCACCATCGCCACGCTTCATCATCTTGAACAACGTGAGTTGTTACCGAAGATCAAAGACGCACTGAAGCCGCGCGGGGTCTTGGTAATTCTCGATCTGGTTCAGTCGAGTGGCGTCGTTGAAAGGATGCTTGATGTTATCGGGCTGGGAATGAGTAGGGGGCTGCGATTGATTCACAACGGTCGACTGCAACCGCCGCCCGAAGTTCGCAAGGCCTGGGAGCAACACGGCAAGCACGATCACTACGCGACCATCAACCAGATGCGTGCCCTTGCGGATGAAATCTTGCCGGGATCGAGTGTGAAGCGACACCTATTGTGGCGCTACACACTCGTCTATCAAAAGCCATAGCACTAAGAACCGCCAAATATACCGCCGACCTTGCCCGCGACGTCGCCAAGCTTGTCGGTCATGCCGCCGGCGCCGCTGAGCACATTATCAACTTGTCCGGCGAGTGGCGCGGGTAACTTCTCCTTAAGAAATCCCGCCACCGTGTTCACCGCCGAGCGCGCCTGGTCCTCCGAGATTCCCGTCTTCTCAGTGATGCGTTTGATCAATTCATCCATTGTCTTCCCTCCCTTTCGCGACTAATTTCCAGAACACACTATTACACTGACGATCCGCGAAGCAATGACTCGAGGTCTTTCGTCGCGCCTTCGACGGCACGCTTCGCTCCATCGACCGTCTTCGCAACCTCTTGCAACTCTTCGGCAACACCGCGTGCGCGTCGAGCCGCAGCTTCCGACGCCTCAGTCGCCTTCTCCAAAAGCTGCTCTGCTTCGCGTCTATGTTTCTCCGCTTCCTTTACGTCTGCATTCGCTTTCTTCTGCGTCGACTCCAAACTCTGCGCCCGTGCCCGCGCATCACTGAGCGAACGCTTCGCGTCCTGCAACGAGACTTTCGCGTCAGCGATCTTCGCCCTCCGCATCTCTTCAAGCCGTCGCACGTTTGCGGTCGTCGACGACTTGCGCGACGTAGCGATCGGTTCCGGTTCGTCGTCTTCGATCGCACCCGCGCTCGACATCAACGACGCGAGCGAGTCGAAACTCGGCGGATCCAGATCCTGACTCAAACGGCCCGGAGTTGGACCATCTGGAAGCAACCCATGAGCCGACATCGCCTCGAGCGTTGTCGTAACACGACGCAGCGTATCCGGCGACGGATTACTACCTGCATCCTGCAACAACTCCGATGCGAGCTCTGACAACTGCACCAGCGCATCGCGTCGTGCGTCGAGCGAATCGCGCATGCCCGCGACCTTGCCGGCAAGACGGAGCTTTTGCGCAGGACGAAGCCGTCTTCCCGTCGCCATTAGCTGGTCGAATGCCTGGCGATGGTTCCAGTAAAGCTGGTTCACGGTCCATGCGGAAATCGAGGGCTTCGCCAGTAACTTCACGCGATCGGCATCATTCGGACGCCCTTCTTTCTTAAGCCGCGCCGCGAGGGTATTGCGCGCACTGGTAAACTCTGCCAATGGCAGCCGGAACAAGCCGTCGATTTGATCGTCGAGGTTGTTTTTCATCGGGTTGAGTTTACATCGAATTAATGGAACATCATTGCCCGCAATGGAGTCTAAGCCGTTAATGAGTACATCTATCCTTAAATTCTGTCTGGCTGCGGTCCTATTGCTCAGCTTCTCAACATCACACGCGCAAACTCTTTCAACCTGCGAACCTCCACCGCCGCTGCCACCGAACCCGAAACCAGGTGTGGGCAATCTTGCTTTCAGCAAAGACGGCAAGACGCTCGTTGTAGCCGGAGGTGACGGCAAGATCAGATTGCTGGACGCCGCCAGCGGCACCGTGCAACGCACCCTCTCAGGACACACGAATGCGATCTACGTCGCCGTCTTCAGTCCGGATGAGAAACTGCTGGCATCGTCCAGTCGAGATCTAACTGCGAGAGTTTGGGACGTCGCCTCGGGACGCGAGCTTCACAAGCTTACTGGCTTCCGCTGCGCCGTGAAGGCCGTCGCGTTCAGTCCCGACGGACGCACAATCGCCGCCTCCGGTAATGACGGAATGATCAAGCTGTGGGACCTGAAAACCGAAAACGAGTTGCAATCCTTCGTGCATATCAACTCGAAAGACATCGACATGTCTGTCTACGCGATCGCATTTGATCGCACCGGAAAGAAGATTTACGGGGCGAACGGCGACGGGACGATCAGCGAGTGGGACATCGCAAAACAAAAAGAGGCTCGCGTGTGGAAAGCGCATGACGGGAATGCTTATAGGTTACAGTTCAATCGCGATTACTCTTTACTTGCATCGTCCGGCTTCGACGCTCTCGTTAAACTGTGGGACACTTCTGACTGGCACGAGGTCAGGAGAATGTCGATGGCCCGCGCCGACGCTGCTTCTAACATCCCCAGCTTTGGCCTGACTTTCAGCCACGACGGGAAACTGATCGCAGCAGGTGATATGGGCTTCGATCAAAAGCTGACAACGTATGTGTACGTGCAGGCGGTGGTGTGGAAAGTGCAGACCGGCGAGAAGCTTTGGACCATAGGCGGCAACCACAAGTTTGACATCAACGGATTGATATTTACGCCAGACGATAAGCTTTTGTTGACCGGCAGCGTTGACCGGACAATCAAGTATTGGGATATTAAGACCGGCAACGAAACGCGCACGATCACGATGCCTTCAAACTAGCCGCGGATGATCGCAGTTTAGAGTCCAAAGAAAGGAAGCGAAATGCCTACGATCCGATCCAAGACTTTCAGGCTACTGCTTGGCCCAGTGCTGCTCGTCTCTTCTTTAGCCGTTTACGTATATTCGTTTCGCGTGAGTGCAGCTATCCTCCTGCTTGCACTCTTTGCCTGCTACATTCATTTCCTGTTCACTTCAAAAACGACATTGCTGAGGCTCGTGTTTGTAGCTTTTTTGATAACGGCTTTTCTGCCTGTTGATATCTCGTTTCAGAACTATCCTGGCCCACCACGCTTCGTGCCGCTAGTCATGGGTCTCCCTGGCCAGGAACTCGCCCGGCGGGGACAAAAAGGCGAGGTGATGTTAGGCGGGTGCATCGTGCGAGGCAACGAGCCGAGATGGGTTTGGGTATGGTAATGAAAACTCGATCAGTTGTTCCGATGATATCCGTCGCTGACGTCGAGCGCTCGATCGACTTCTACGGTCATCTTGGTTTCGAGGTTGCGAACACGTTTGCGTGTGAAGGCGAAACGAAGCCCTCCTGGGCGTGGCTCCAGTCAGGCGATGCGTCGTTAATGCTCGCTGCCGAGGCTGAGTCGGCCGCCGCCAAACACACTGTCGTTTTTTATTTTTACGCCGACGACGTCACGGCAGCACGGGCGTCACTTGTCGAGTCAGGCCTCAATCCCGGCGAAATAGCGACACCGTTTTACTCACCCCAGGGCGAATTTGAGCTCGTCGATCCAGACGGATATATCGTGATGGTCAGCCACACCTGATCAGTACGCAACCGCACCGATCCAGCGCTCCTTCACTGGTACGCTGGGTATGCTTCCCCTGAGATTTAAGTTCTCCCGCGTCTACGGAACGCAAGCTGCGTTCTGTTGATTATTATTGTCTAAATTCGAGGGGAACGTATGAAAACAAGAACACTTGTGATGCTCGTCGTGCTGCTGCTCCTCGGGATCGCAGTTCTCAATCCCGGCACTGAAACACTCGCACAGGGAGAAGGGTTAGCCGGTCGCACGATCACGGGAACCGTTTACTTTATCTCAGGACGCAGGCCCGGTCTTTCGCAGCCATTCACGTTGATCATCAATCGAATTACAACTCCGGACGAGGTTAGTCAGCTCAACGCAGCGCTTCAGGCTGGTAAGCAGGACGAACTGTTGCGAAGCCTCTCGCGAACGGAAGCAGGACGGATTCAGATCGGTTCGGGTGTGGGCGTTCCAGCCAACGCTATAATGGTCAACGATCAGGGAGATGGCCGGATAAAGATTACGGTCCTTTATCAACGAAATTTGCGCTTCGCTGAGCTTCGGCATGGAGCGCGTTCGGTTGATTATCCTTTCGGCTATGCCGAGATGTACGTGGGCCGTGGCGACAACGACGGCATGTTGATTCCGGCGGCGCGTGTTCGTCTCAAGGACGGCAACACATGGGAAGTGGAGGACTTCGGAACGTTCCCGGCGAGGTTGATGGGCCTGCGCGTACGTGGTCGCGGCTCAGTCGGTTAACAGTTTGGAATTCAAAAGCGGACACGTTCCGCTGCAAACAAGGAGGGGATGTTATGAGTAATAAGCAGTTAATTAGATCGACACACATTTGGGCGCTGACCGTGCTGCTTGTGTGCGGGTTTTGGGCGGTTGCCGGAAAGGCTGGAATGAGAATTGGGGAACAGAATTCCAACCAGAACAGCAACAGCAACGCGAACAGAAGCAATCGCAATTCGAAAAACAATAACGCCACGGGCGAACAGACCGGCATGGCAAACATGGCAGCAGCAGACCGCGACTTTCTCATGGACGCTGCAATGGGTGGCATGCTTGAAGTCGAACTCGGTCGCCTGGCCACACAACAGGGCGCGAGCGATGCGGTGAAACAGTTTGGTCAACGAATGGTCGATGATCATTCGAAAGCGAACGAGGAACTCATGTCGTTAGCGCAGAGCAAAGGGATCACGCTGCCGACGGCGATCGATGAGAAGCATAAGAAGGACATGACAAAGCTTTCGAGCCTGTCAGGAGCCGAATTTGATCGCGAGTATTCGAAGATGATGCTGAGCGATCACCGCAAGGATGTTTCCGAGTTCGAGAAGCAAAGCACACATGGCACTGACGCGGATCTCAAGGCGTTCGCCAGTAAAACGCTCCCTACGCTTCAGGAACACCTGAAGATGGCAGAGGCGCTGCCCGGTGCTAAAGCCGGCGGCAACATGAACAAACCGTAACGGGCACCGTTAAAAATTAGCCGCAAGAGGCACAAAAACACAAAAGCAGTTATTCTGTTATGTGCCTTTTGTGGCAAAAATAAAGATTTACTTCTTCAGGAGTTCGTGCTTTTCACGCGCCTTCTGCGCCTCTTCAATGCTGCGGAATTTGAAGACGCCGCGCGGGTATTTCTTAGGTGCGATGGCCCAGTAACGCGCGCAATGTCGGAGAAAACGCTCGAAGGGTGGTTCATCAGATTCGGGCACAGGCGCTTTGTTCATCTCTTCGATCGAGCGAAATTTCTGCACCCTCATCTCAGTTCTCATCTTTCAAATCGAAACGTTCTTTCAACGCCGCGGCATCGACATGATCCTTTTCGCGGATCGTACCCTTCTTCATTCTGTAAAGCGCCAGCGGTGTTGCGACCCGCACCCTTGTGCCCTGAACGTCCTTAATCTCAGCATCGACAGTTTCGAAGCTCGCTACTTCACCAAGCCGCGTAAGCACATCGAAGTATAAATCGCCTGTCGGGGGAAAGTAACGAACGGCTGGGTATTCACCTAAGAGATCTGCCGACGAGATCTCATTCACCTGTGGGTCGCCATCGTACGCCTGTCGAAGTGCCGAGCGAAGCCGTTCGATGTTCTCCGGAGTGGCTTTAATGAAGAGGTCGAGATCCTCCGTCGCCCTCACGAGACCATGAAATCCCATAGCTGCCGCGCCGATGAGCACATATTCGAGTCCCGCTGCCTCAAATGTTCGCAACACGCGAATGATTTCATCTCGGTCCACACAGACAGCATAACGTGTCGTCGGGGCGGGCGTCATCCGTCCGCAGCGGGGTCTTTTCGTTGGCGACAGAAGAATTGCGATAATATCTTCACGCGATGCAAACAAAGATCTTCATTCTCGTGCTGTTCACTTCGATGCTGCTTGTTTACAGCAACAGCAAACCGTCTCAACCTTTTCAATCCGCAGCGCCGACTCCCTACCCAACACCAAACTTCAATCCGGCGAGTTACGTGCCGGCTGAACGACAAGGGAAGACGGTGACGGTTAGGGGCGAGAATCTAGCGGAGAAGATACAGGCGGCGCAGGATGATGCGTCTGTAGCAACAGTACGAATCGAAGGGGGCGGATCGATTACTAAACAGATCACGCTTCGCAAGCACACGGTCTTCGACAACTCTACTTACTCGTGCGACGTGCAGGGGATAACTGATCAGGGTCAGTTTCTGATTGCAGACGGAGTGCTGGTCGAAGGTACGTGGCGCACGCCGAAGGTTTTACTTGATTACTTCAAGTTTGGCAAAGGAAGTAACTGGCAAGATCCATACTTACTGAAGGTCCAGGCGCTCACCGCAGAGCAACTGGCCGGCACTGGAACTACCATCCTCGAACCCACCTTCGTCAACGGCCCGAATCCGGCCATTGAAGTCTTCCAGTCATTGGGCGACACCGTGGGCTCGCACACAGGCGCAGCTCGCGATATCGCCGTGATAGGGTTTCACATCAAAGGCAGACAGAAGGTTTATGACGGCGGAGTCAGGTCGACGATCTTGTTTGGTAACTGCGTGCACTGCACAGCTCAGGACAACTATCTCGAAGACACCGGCTCGATCGGAATCACATTCGGCGGTTCAGCGCTCGAGAAGAACAACCATTCAGATCAGGGATTGATCTGGCACAACGTCACGTCGGGTGTAGCGGCCGCGAACCTCGCTGCCATCAATTCAGAAAATCTACTCGTCGTCGAGAACTACGTTCGCCGTCCCGGCCATCACGATCCACAGTTTGGCGGCGGCGTCTGCGGTTTCGATCTCGAGACTAACAGCGCTGCCGATCACAGTAAGAACATCAGCGTCTTCAACAACCTCATGGACTACGAAGAGGCCGGACTCGAATCGGCCGGCAACGCGTTATGCCTGCAAGATCCTTACAAGGGACCGAACCACGGCAAGGTAATAGCAGCGAACAATATTTTGATCGGCGGCCGCAGCGAGCACTCGAACCATCGCTACATGTCGAACGGACTGTTCCTCGTCAGTCTGAAGCAGTGCGAGATCATCAATAACTACGTCTTCCGCACCGGACAGAATGCGTTGCAGGCGTATTCGCTGGATGGCTGCCTGGTCCAGGATAATGATTTCGAGTCGACTGGCGGCGGTGGGAACTCAACTGCGATGCTAAACGGCGTGGCGAATTCCGTCTTTCGTCGAAACCACTACCGTATGCGACCCGGCGTCACAATCAACACGCAAGCTGGAATTATCGACAAGTGTGGCAAGGGAAACGTCTTCGAAGATAACCGCACAAACGGCCAGGTGACTCCGCAGGGCACAGTCTGCCCGTAACCTACTTACCGTTGTTCACCACTCTGCTGTAAGTAGAGTAAACCCGTACGAGACGTTCGATGGCGGAAGGATCGCTGCGCGCCAGCAGCGTTATCAACTCGTCGCGTTCGCTGAGCAATGAGGTGAGTACTACACGCTGCGAAGCGGTAAACAGAGTGCCGGTGTCGCTATCAACCTGGCGGCGCAGGTTTGTGTAGAAGTCGCTGGTTAACTGACGCCCCGGTTCAAACTGACCACGTTGCACGTCAATCACAGCAGTAGCGAGAGTGTTGTGCAGTTGGGCCAAACGCACGGCACGCTGGGCGGCGTCACGCTGTTCGATGGCCGCATCGGTTTTGAACCACATCGGGACGAACCCCAGCAGAAAGAAACCGAGGGCTATCGTCGCGTGCAGGGCAACACGTTTCCAGGGGATCGCAAGTGCCGAGACTCTCGGACTCAAAACGTTGCTCTTACTGGGAACGTGTTGCCCTACCGCTCTCATCGTTCTTCCTTTCTGTTTCAGCTTGAAAGAAGAAGTACTACGACCGCCGGATCTCACGAAACCCAACTCTCGATCCAGCAACCACGCGCATCGTAGTCTGAAGCGTCACGGTCATGAATCCGTATAAACACAGAGCCGAGTGAGTGATTACCCTCACGATTAATCCAGCCGCGCTTAGGTAGAAACACCTACTGAGCGTGAGTGTTGGCACCGATGTGGCTACGGAGTGATTGTCGTAACATCCTATTGGGATCTATCCATAAAAGAGGAGTACAAATGCAAAGCAAAGGGAGTTTAATTCTACTGCTTCCAGCCATTCTCATCGCCTGCTCGATCGTTTACGCTCAGACGCCTCAGCAAGAAGTCGCAAAAGCAAGCTCAACAACAACTACGCCGGCAAAGGCCGCTGCGCCGTTGTTTGACGATTACCGCGGCGTCACGATCGGCATGAGCGCTGACGATGTGCGTTCTAAACTCAACAACATCAAGAAGGGCGACCGCCAGGATCTGCTGAATTTTTCAGAGCATGAGTCGGCGCAAATCTACTATGACGACAAAGGCAAAGTAACGGCGATTTCGATCGATTACTTCGGCGATAACAGTGGTGCGCCAAAGCCGGAGGAAGTGCTCGGTACAACAATCGAAGCGAAGCCGGACGGCTCGATGTATCAACTAAACCGCTACAGCGAGGCGGGCTATTGGGTCTCCTACAACCGCACCGCCGGCGCCAAGCCAATCGTCACCATAACCATGCAAAAGATGTAAGAAGACTCGGCCACAAAGCGTTCAGAAAAGACTTTTGTGTCTTTTGTGGCTAAAATTTTGGTGTGGGTATTCGAGGCAAATTGTTGCTCCTCGCTGCCGGCATAGCCGTGCCGCTGGTTCTGGTTGGCGCCCTCGATCTCAGAAACATGTGGCGCCTGAGTCGCTCGCAGTTGAACGACTCCGTCAAGCAACAAGTTGACCTCGCTTCCGTCGCTCTCGAACGCTGGCTCGACGATCAGAAGAAGGCGCTCGACGCCGTTGCCGCGCTCGCAGGCGACAAAGATACGAGCTCTCCCATCATTCGAGAAAACCTCGAAAACGTGCTGCGGACACGACCTCTCTGGCTCGACTTGCGCATCACGAACGCCGCCGGCACGACGCTGATGTCGCAGCCTTCTCGCAGAGAAGTTCTGCCAAACGCGCTCACAGACTATCTCGTTTCGGAGATACGCGAACGGAATTCGTGGGCCGTCGTCACCGATCGCACCGTCGATGAAGCACGCCCCATCGTGATCATCGCCGTGCCTATTCAACAGGCGGGCGCTGTGATCGCACGAATCGACGGCGCATCCATCAACCAACTCTTCGACAACATCGAGCTCTCACCGCAAGTCGTCATTTCCGTAATCGATGCCGACGGGCGTGTGCTTTATCGACGTCGTGGATCCGAAGCGCCTTCCGAAGCCGATGTTAGCTGGTCGCCGCTCTCTTCAGTGATCACGAACGAACGCACGAATGTCGTCGAACTGACCAGCCCGATCGACGGCGTAAAGCGCGTGTATGGCATGGCGCACGTCCGCAAGACCGGACTCATCGCCATGATCGGTATTCCGAGCTCGACGTTATATGAGCCGGCCCGGCGACGTTTGATTCGTTACGTTGTGACTGGGCTCATCGCGTTACTGCTGGCGATCGGCGCCGCCCTGGTTATCGAGCGAAGTATCGTGCGGCCCGTGCGTCGTCTGCGTGCGACGTCGCAACGATTGGGTGGGGGTGATCTGACTGCGCGAGCGCCGCGGCTGGGCGGCGGTGAGATTGGCGATCTCGGAACAGCCTTTAACACGATGGCGAGTCAAATTGCCGAGCGTGAAGAACGACTAAAAGAACTCGATCGATTGAAGTCAGAATTCGTCAGCAGCGTTTCTCACGAACTGAAGACACCGTTGACGACTATCAAGCTCCTGGCCCACCTGCTCCAGCGAACTGATCTTAATGAGGACGAGAAGATCGATTATGCAAAGACGATCGCGATCGAATGTGATCGGCAAATCGATTTCGTTGGGAATCTGCTCGATCTGTCACGCATCGAATCTGGTGCTTACAAGCTGCGCAAGACGCGCGTCGACGTTGGCGAGTTGATACGTTCGTGCGTGAACGTTGAGCGACATCGCGCGGAACCGCTCGGCTTGACGGTAACAAGTGACGTTCCGACACGCCTTTCCGGAGCACCCGGTGACTTCGATGCGCTGCGAAGAGTCATTCGAAATTTGATTGATAACGCGATCAAGTACACGCCCGCAGGCGGCCTTATCACCGTTTCTGCTCGTGAAATTGAGAACCGGCTCGCTATCAGCGTCAGCGATACCGGCAAAGGAATTCCCGAGGTGGATCTGCCGCACATCTTCGAGAAGTTTTACCGTGCTGCATCTGAAACCGATGATGGACCAACCGGAACCGCGGCCTCGGGAGTTGGTCTCGGTCTTTATCTGGCGCAACACATCGTCTCGCAACTCGACGGCGAACTGACGGCTGAAAGTAAACCGGGCCGTGGGACGACGTTTACTGTGTTTCTGCCTCGATGGATTGACGAGACCGCGGGTGCGGAGAGTGAGGAGGACGCTGATGCCAAAGCGCTTGTTAGTAGTTGACGATGAGCCAAACCTCCTGCGCGCGGTGGCCGCCTGTCTCAAGGCTGAAGGCTACGAAGTGAACACAGCACGCAGCGGTCACGAGGCGTTGATGCAATTGGCTGAGTCAGTACCTGATCTGATCATCAGCGACATTCGCATGCCCGGCATGGACGGATACAAGCTCGCCAGACAACTGCGCGGTTCGCCGAGAACAGCGCTCGTGCCGATCGTGTTTCTCACGGCGAAAGAGGAAACGGCGGATCGCATCGAGGGCTTTCGCGCCGGCATCGATGCTTACCTGACCAAGCCGTTCGAGCCTGATGAATTGATCGCGGTTGTCAACGCGATCCTCAACCGCGTCGAACGAACTCACTCTCAAATCGCCCGGCTCGTCAGTTCGGGAAACCTCGATGACACGTCAGTAACTTTTCAAGATGAAGCACTGACTGATGCCGAAACCCGAGTCGCGCTCGCGGTTTCGCGCGGCTTGTCGAACAAAGAAATCGCCGCCGAGCTCGAAATTAGCGTCCGCACTGTCGAGAACCACATCAGTCACATACTCGACAAAAAAGGCTTCAGCAATCGCGTTGAAATCGCGCGTTACGTTTTTGAGCAGCCCAAAGGGTAATCCCGATTTCCTAAAACGAAGAGACCTTAAAATCATCAAAGCTGAAGTTGTCGAAGTCGCCGCGCACGCCGACACTGCCCGCCGAAGTAAGCGGAGGATATTGCGAAGTCGGGTAGCTTCCAGGCGTACTACATCCTGACGTCCACTCCGGATTGATATTTCCTCCATCGATGGCTTCGAGGAACGGCGTGTTGGGGTTGCTATCATCGTCATATACCTTGATCGTGACGCTCCCGTCGCTGTTGGTCTGTATCGTCAACGAGTAGTGCCGCCAGGTTCCGACCGACCACGGGTGCGTGATCTGGTTAAGGTCTTGATAGAAGCCGCGGTTATCGCCTCCGCACGGCACCTTGCGCTTAATCACCACCGTGTTGTCTGCGCGGACGAGGCTCACAGCGTAGAGATTGTACTGCGTCAGGTGGCGCAGCCAGACGTGCATTCCGTGCCAGCAGGTGTCGTTGCCAGGGGCGCCACAGTTAGAATCGTGGATATCGTTGTTACTCTTCACGGACAGCGATACTTTGACGTTTCCCGCGAAGGTCCTAAGCGTTGTTAGTCTAAACTTATCGGAGTCGGTGTGGTCACTCGAAAACTTATTCGGCTCGGTGGAGTCGGGCGCACCGCTCCAAGCCGTGTTTCCCTGTCGGAACAGTGAACCGCTGGTCACGTCCCAGTCAGGCGAGAGTATGCCGTCAGAGTTCCAGTGTGCGTACTCGTTTGTGATCGGACCATCGGCGCCGGTGAAGCTGTCCTGGAAGAGCGTGTTGCTGCTGCTGACGGCAAAGTTACAGACGCGCGCCGAGCCGGTAGCGCTGTCAACAATGAGTCCGTAGTTGCTCAAACCAGCGACCGGCGATTGCTCCGTGCGGAATGCGTAGTTTAGTCCGACGCCCTGCTCTGTGCCGCCAGCCGGTGTCACGTAGATCGAGTAATTGTGAGCGGGCACGTTAACCGAGAGCCGGAAGTGATAAGTGACGTTTGGAGCGTAAGGGATTGTGGTCCCTGCGTGATAGATGCCGCCGTCGCGCGCGTCAATCGTGTTGGCTGAGTTGAAGCGCACGAGACACGCGAAACCGGAGAATGCAGTCTGCGCGCCATTCGAGAGTCCCACGACCGCGTCGATGCCAGCGGCAGTCGGGGTCGCGTCCCACTCGACGCCGAAGTTACCATTTTGCGAGGCGAAGGAGTTGTTAGTCCAACTTCCCCCGGCCGTGGCTGTTTGACAGGGAGCCGCGAACGCACAACCCAGCATCGAGCCCGCGTCGCTGAAAAGCGACCAGTTGTTCAAACTACCAACAGTCCCCTGCTCTGTTCGGAACGCGTAGTTAGTTCCGATGGTCTGTTCGCTGCCGCCCGCCGGCGTGACGTAGACCGAGTACGTGTGCGCAGGAACGTTTACGGCGAAGCGCAAGTGATAGGACGTATTCGCGCTATACGATATCTGCGAGAGCGCTGCGTAAATGCTGCCATTGCGTGCATCAATCTTTCCCTGATTATTGAAGCGTACGATACAGGCGAGTCCGCTGTACGTGGTCTGCGCGCCGTTCGAGAGGCCAACACCGGCGTCAACGCTGCCGCGCGGCGTGGCGTCCATTTCAGCGGTAAAGGTTCCCGTCTGGTTAGAGCTGAGCGCGCGGTTCTGCCAGGTCATCCCGGTGCTGTCAGCGGTTAAGCAACACGTCGTGACCATCGCCTGACGAATAGCCTCGTAGAAGAGGTTGCGCAAAGCGTCGAAGCTAGCTGAAGTGTTGACGAGATCTTCCCGAAGATCTGAATGCAACTCAAGTTGTAGCCCGGCGCTACTCGATGTGCGATTGACGAGGTTCGCTTCTTCTTTGCCTTGCAAATCGACTGCGCTGCAATCTCCACTGGTGGCGGTAGTGGCGTCAATCGCATTCAGTTGGTAAGCACTCCAGGCGGCGGCGTTATTATTGACGTACGAACGGAAGGCGTTGCGTGCTGCGGTGTCGTTTCCGCCGGCGCAGATGGAACCCTTTTGATACGACCGGCCGTGGCCGTGGATGGCTACGGCTTTGGGATGCGCCGCGACAAGCGCCACTGCGCGCGGATCATCGAAATTCGTCGCTGTTATGTGCAGCTTCTCGGTATTGCTGGCGCCAGTCAGGCATTGAGAGGTGCCGTGCGCGTTGAAGTCATAGCGATTCCAGCCATACCGCCGCGCCAACTCCAACGAGATTTCGCTTGTATGTAGCTCGATGAAGCCGCCGTGAAAGGAGAGGACAGTCGCCGCGGAACCGGCTTCCGTGACGGCCACATCGTAGTCTCTGCCTTCCTCGCATTCGTCGGGGCTCGACAGCGCAGGCGAACAGTGGCCATCCTGATAACATTGGTAGTAGTCGTTACTGACTGCGGCTCCAACGATCAGGACGGACGCGCAAACCGCCGCCAACATAAACAACAAACCTCGTCTCAATCTAAATTCCCGCTTCATAAACACCTCCCCCGAATTGCTATTCCGCTTTACAAGTTCTTCTTCAACAAGGGGCAACTAATGACCACACGGGGAAGATTTATGTGGATCGAGCCGTTGTTGCGGCGTGACGGTGGCGATAAACTTATCCCGCTCGTTGCACGGTCCCGACTCGCCGGGCACGATACTCGGAACGAGCTAGTTAGTCCTCTGAAACTTGCAGGAAAAATCTCTGGAATTTCTCTGGTGCCTCATGAGCAAGCCCCACGACCACATATACGAGTTTGGTCCCTTTCGTTTAGACCCAACGCAACGCCGGTTGCTTCGCGCAGAGGAACACGTACGGCTGTCGCCAATGGTTTTTGATCTACTGTTGTTACTCGTTCAAAGAAGCGGGCAATTACTAAAGAAAGGTGAGATCAGCGAGCACCTTTGGCCCAATAGTTTCGTCGAGGAAGGCAATCTGACAAACAATGTTTCGATTCTTCGTAAGGAGTTAGGCGATACTGGGAAAGACCCGAAATATATCGAGACAGTGCCTAAGCATGGCTACCGATTCGTCGCGGATGTTAAAGTCGTGCACGCCGCCGAAGAAGATTTCGTTGAGATAAAAATTCCGGTACCGACTGCACCTCATGTCCCACATCGTACGACAAGAAAATTTAAGATCTTCTTATTTGCGTCAGTTATTCTGGTTTTGATTTTGGTTGTCGCTCCCTACTTCCGGCGAACACACACTCTCGCCCCAGCTTCAGTAGCCTCAGTTAAATCAATCGCCGTCTTGCCGTTTAAGCCGCTGGAAGACAAGGATGGCAATCCTTCACTTGAACTCGGTATGACTGACAGCATGATCGTGAAGCTCAGTAACCTCGGCCAGATTACGGTTCTCCCCTTGAGTGCAGTGCGCCGTTACACGGACTCAGATCAAGATGCGATCAAGGCCGGACGTGAATTGGGTGTCGAGTCAGTGCTGGACGGCAGCATTCAAAGGCTTCAGGACCGAATCAGAGTGCGGGTCAGCCTCATGCGCGTCAGCGACGGGAAGTCGCTGTGGGCCGATCAATTCGATGAGAAGTTGACCGACATATTTACCGTGCAGGAGGTGATCTCCGAGAGAGCAGCGGCAGCGCTGGAACTCCGGTTAAATAGCGTTGAGACTCGGCAGTTGAGAAAGCGCTACACCGAAAACACCGACGCCTACGAGGCGTACTTGCGTGGACGCTATTTCTGGGGCAAGAGGGACGCGGAGCATCTGAAGAAAGCAGTCGACGAGTTCAATCAGGCAATCGCTCTGGACGGTAAATATGCCCTCGCTTTTGCCGGCTTAGCCGACTGCTACAACGTCCTTCCGTCATACGGTGTCCTTTCCACTGTCGAGGCTTACCCCAAGGCCGAGGCAGCTGCGACGAAAGCGCTGGCGATCGATGACACCATCGCCGAAGCTCATACGGCGCTGGCAAGGACCAAAGCCAATTTCGATTGGGACTGGTCGACCGCCGAGGCGGAGTTCAAACGCGCCATCGAACTCAATCCGAACTACTCGAGTGCGCATTATTTTTATGCGCTTAACTATCTTGTTCCCACCGGGAAACTTGATGAGGCTGCCGCAGAATTGCGTCGAGCGCGTGAACTCGAGCCGTTCTCGTTGATCTTCAACACTAATTTAGGTGTGATCTTTTATTACGAAGGCCGGTACGATCAGGCGATTGAGCAATACCGAAAAGCTTTAGAGTTGGACTCGCGGTCCGTCAGCGCTCGCTTGCGTCTGATCGATGTTTACACGGAAACAGGCAGGTTTGATGAAGCACTTGCGGAACACGAACTAATCGTCGAGCCGCGTGGCACTGAAAATCCCAAATACCTGAAACAGTTGAAAGTGGCACTACGCCAGTCAGGTTCTCAAGGCTACTGGCAGACACGTCTCGACCAGGCGAAGGAAAAAGTGAAAGAGCAAGTAGAGTACGTTCCGCCCACCAGCGTAGCCGGGTTCGCCGCGCGACTTGGCGATAACGAGCAAGCGTTCGAGTGGCTCGAAAAAGCTTATACAGAGCGAGATGATGGGCTGACACGGCTGAAAGTCGATCCGCGTTATAAAAGTCTACGTACGGATCCAAGGTACGCAGAGCTACTACGGCGCATTCACCTTGGGCCATAGGTGAAATCACTCACGCTTGCTAGGTATTAAGACGGATGTCCGCAGATGGTAGTTTCCTTACGATAAATCTGCTCATAACGATGTGATTGTTGACTGCTCGAAATAGCTGGGCGAGCATCAACGCAAACGAACATTCACATCAGCCCGGACAGTTGAGGCGCCGCCAGGCGCCTCAATGTGTAAACGGCTCCGGGCAAATTCAAAAGGGATCGACTCCGAGACGTGATAGCCAAACAACAGATTTCCGAAGGCGTTAAGAAATTCATCAGGGAACAAATTCAAACTGTTCCAAAATTGGAGGTCCTCCTGCTACTCCATCGCGAGCAATCGCGGCCTTTTACGCCTGCGGAAGTCGCAAACGAGCTCGGCTTCGAAAACGAAACTGCACGCGAACAGTTGACGGCACTCGAAGCAATCGGACTGATCGAAACAGACTTTGAGAAGTCGAAATACACGTATCATCCAGCCAATAAAAAACTCTCGTCGATTGTTAACCGCCTTGCTGTCGCTTATCCAAAGCAACGCGTTCTAATCCTGAGTGCGATTCTGGCCGAAGAACCAGACAAGGTCCGCCGCTTCGTCGAAGCATTCAAATGCGCCCGCAGCAACGACTGAAGACCTGCCTGCAAAAATATTTTAGCCACAAAGAAAGCTCAAAATCAGCAGAACCCTGGTGAGCTTTTTGAGCTTCTTTGTGGCTAAATGGCTAACAAGTCGAATGTGATCGGACCAGGGAATGAACTTAGCTGAACTCCCGCGACAATTGAGTAAACGTTGGCGCAGTCTTAATTTCGCGCTGCTGCGACTGTTCCTGCGCCTGGTTCCCTCTGAGAGTCATCGCGTCTTTGCTGTGGCTCTGGTTGCCGGCGCGTTGTGTGGACTCGCCGCAGTTTCTTTTCATCTCGCCATCATCTGGACCGAAGCCAGGTTGATCGATCGTGCCTTCAAGGCTACCGGAAGGACGTGGATCTGGTTAACGATTCTGATTCCGACTGCCGGTAGTCTGATTTGTGGAGCTATCCTTCAGTACGTGATTCCAGGCGCGCGAGGTAGTGGCATACCGCAGGTCAAGGTCGCGTACGCGGTCCGAGGCGGGCGAGTTCCCTTCACCGAAGCCCTCGGAAAGTTTGTCGTCGGAGTATTACAGATTGGCACGGGTTCATCGCTTGGGCGCGAAGGGCCAACCGTGCAGATCTGTGCGGGCGTTGCCAGCACCCTGGGCCGTGCGGCCGCTCTTTCTCGTGAAAATCTAAGACGGCTTTTACCGGTCGGAGCTGCTGCAGGGATCGCCGCCGCCTTCAATGCTCCGATAGCAGCAGTCACATTTACGATTGAGGAAGTGGTCGGCGATTTGGACCAGGCGGTCCTCGCCTGGACCGTCGTGGCGGCGGCTGTCGCAGCGGCGATCGAGCGCAGTATTTTAGGCGAGCATCCCGTTTTCACCATTGCCAGAAACTATGGATTGAACCATGTTTCGTCACTCGTTACTTACGCTGCACTTGGCATAGCCGCGGCTGTGGTCTCATTGATTTTTACCGAAGGACTTCTTGGCCTGCGCAAACGCTTTCAGCGGTTAACGATCGTTCCGGCGTGGATGCGGCCCGGTGTTGGTGGATTGGTCACGGGCGTTCTCGCGGTTGTCGCCTTTGCATCGCTTAATAAGCAAGGCATCACCGGCGGCGGCTATAACACGCTTTCCGAGGCGCTTTCGGGAAGCATCGCGATTCGAGCGCTGCTCGTGTTGTGTGCGTTGAAATTGGCGGCCACCGTTTTCTCATACGCGAGCGGAGGCGCGGGTGGAATCTTCGCTCCCGCACTATTTATCGGCGGCATGCTGGGGGGCGTGTTTGGTTATGTCGATCGATTCGCACTTCAACACAGTGGTTCAGATATCGGGGCGTTTGCGCTCGTGGGTATGGGCGCCGTGTTTGCCGGCATCATCCGCGCGCCAATAACTTCGGTTTTGATCATCTTTGAGATGACGGGCAGTTACGGCTTGATTCTTCCGCTGATGATCTCAAATATGACCGCTTACGCGATCGCGCGTCATTTTCGACCAACGCCGATCTACGAGGCACTGTTACACCAGGATCGAATTTATCTTCCGCATCGTGGCGCTCGAGTGTCTCATGCACTCGAGCAGTTGCGAGTCGGAAATGCGATGACGAAAGATCCGGTTACGATTTCCGCGACGGCGTCGATTGCCGAAGTGCTGCAACAGGTCGAGAATGACGATTTTTCAACTTACCCGGTCGTTGCGAATGGCCACGCGTTTATCGGCTTCGTGACTGAGGCCCGCCTGCGTCGCACCGCTGCGGAAGGTGGACGCGAACAGAAGGTCGCTACGCTCGTGCAACCTTCAGCGTCAACGCACCCTGGCGATACTTTGGTTCGCGCAGTGGTGACGATGGAAAAATCCGGCGCCCGGCAACTAGGCGTCATAGATCCGACTGACGGCAACCGGCTAATCGGGCTGTTAACAATGAGCGACATCGTCCGTGCCCACGCACGAGCGGTCATGAACGCCGATGACGTCGATCACACGAAGCTTTAACCCGATCGTAAGGGCGGCCCTCCGTGGCCGCCCGGGTTGCCACCCGATTGGTTAATTTGTAAGGAGCATTCATTCATGTACAACGTAAAGGCTTATTCCGCTTCTAGTGAAACATCACCGCTGCGCTCGACAACAATCCCCCGCCGCGAACCAAGCGAACACGATGTTCAGATGGAAATCCTCTTCTGCGGCATTTGCCACTCGGATCTCCATGCCGTTCGGAACGAGTGGGTCGAGTTTATGCCGACCGTGTATCCGATTGTTCCGGGTCACGAGATCATCGGCCGCGTCACGAATGTCGGATTGGCAGTGACGAAGTTCAAGATCGGTGACCTCGGCTCTGTCGGTTGTCTCGTCGACTCGGATCGCACGTGCAAAGAATGCCAGGCCGGGTTCGAACAGTTCTGCCCAAATAACACTCTTACTTACAACTCTCCCGACACGCATCTCGGAGGCGTCACTTACGGCGGCTATTCGGAAAGCGTCGTCGTCGACGAACACTTCGTGTTGCGAGTGCCATCGAATCTCGATCCGGCGAGTGCTGCTCCGCTGCTGTGCGCCGGTATCACAACGTATTCACCGATGCGTCACTGGGGCGTTAGACCAGGCAAGAAAGTCGGAGTCGTCGGTATCGGTGGTTTGGGCCACGTGGGTGTGAAGCTTGCGGATGCACTCGGCGCGCACGTCGTGGTCTTCACGACTTCGCCCGATAAGAAGGAGGACGCACAGCGCCTCGGCGCCGATGAAGTTGTTGTCTCTCGCAATGCGAACGAGATGGAGAAGCACGCCGGCACTTTCGATTTCATCCTCGACACTGTTTCGGCTGAACACGACATTCGTGCTTATCTCGAACTGCTCGCGCGCGACGGCAATATCACGCTTGTCGGTGCGCCACCGAAGCCTCTCGCGGTTCCGGCTTTCTCGCTGATCGGCGGCCGTCACAGTCTGTCAGGCTCGACGATTGGTAGTCTTGCCGAAACTCAGGAGATGCTAGACTTCTGCGGTGAACACAACATCACTGCCGATGTTGAAGTGATTCCGATTCAGCAGATCAACGAAGCGTACGAGCGTATGCTGAAGTCAGACGTGAAGTATCGTTTCACGATCGATATGGCATCGCTGCGGGATAAGTGAGTTATGACTCTAGATTTGAAACGTGAAGTGCTGCGTCACCTCGTGGCCACGGTAGCGTATCGCGGCGGTTTGGCAGTTACGGATGCGCCGGATGGCTTCGCGACGTTCCGCGCTCACGAGACGACGCGGACTCCGGGAGAACTCCTCGCGCACATCGGCGATCTGCTTGAAGGTTCGCTTCATTTGGTTAAGGGCAACCTCGTCCATCTAGCGTCTGCACCGCTGCCGTGGAATGAAGAGATCGCGCGGTTCTTCTCCGCTGTAAAGGAGTTCGATTCATATTTGGCCTCGGAAGCACCACTCGCCTGTCCCGTGGAGAAACTTGTGCAAGGACCTGTTGGCGACGCGCTCACGCACGTGGGCCAGATCGTGATGTTGCGGCGAATGGCCGGAAGTCCCATTCGCTCCACCGGATATTTCACCGCCGAAATCGTTCCCGGCGAGGTTGACCAAGACACGTTCAAACAACTGTAGGGGTGGGTTACTCGTTCACGTCAGGCTTTTTAGGTGAGATGAAGTAAAAACGGAGCACGACCAGCCCGGCCAGCGCAGCCACGCCGGCGAGCAGGTCCAACCCGGAGATCCCCGCAATAACCATCTTGCGTGCGATAACAAAGATGAGCACTTCAACGGCCGCGCTCGTGCGGTGAAACAGCAGCAGCAAAGCCAACTCCGCCGCGATCGCTACCAGCAAAACATCCTGAATGATCTGATGTAATGCATCATACTCGTTGCTTTGACGCCATAGCAGTGGAACATCGCGAATGATAATCTCATACGTCCCGATAGCCGCCGCCACCAGGATCAGGACCGCGAGGAACGTGAGGAAGAGGTGTACAGCATTGCCCAGATGTCGATCCAGGAACCGCTCGGGTGCAGTCTCGCCGCCAGTTCTCGCCTGAGTTTTCTCGGATTTCGTCATCGTTTCACGAAACCAGCAAAATCTTCTTGAATGAATGATAGAGGAAAGTAAAATACGCCATTACTTGAACTATGCCAATGCCGCGCCAAATTAGTTCGATACTCGGCCTCGTGGTTGTGACGTTGCTGTGTGTGCCACATGCGGTAGCAAAAATACAAAGCGACGATTCCCTTGCCCGCGATGTGACGATCTATCGCGACACTTACGGCGTCCCGCACGTGTTCGGCCGCACGGACGCGAGCACGGTATTCGGCTTTGCTTACGCTCAGGCTGAAGACAACTTCTGGCGCGTCGAGGAAAATTACATCAACGCACTCGGCCGAGCTTCTGAGTTGTATGGCGAGAAGACGCTGGATGAAGATCGACTGAACCGTGCGCTCGAAATTCCGAAGCTGGCACAGGCGGAATACGCACGTCTCGACAAGCACACGCGTTCCTTGTGCGACGCGTTCGCCGCGGGCTTCAACTACTATCTCGCACGTCACACGCACGTGAAACCGCGTCTGCTGACGAAGATCGAGCCGTGGCACACACTCGCTTTCATTCGTTACAACTACTACCAGAACGGTTTCGCGCGCGATCGAAGCTTGCGAGGGACGCAACAACAAACTGCCGCGATCTACACTGATCTGAAAGAACACACCGGTTCGAATGGCTGGGTCATTGGTCCATCGAAAAGCGCGACCGGCCACGCGTTGCTGTTCATCAATCCTCACCTGCCGTTCTTTGGTCCAGGCCAGGTTTACGAGGCTCACGTTCATAGCGACGAAGGTTGGAACTTCACCGGTTACACGCGCTTTGGCTTTCCGCTGCCGTATGTTGGTCACAACGAAAACGGCGGTTGGGTCAGCACCGACAATGCCGCAGACTTAACCGACGTCTATATCGAAACGTTCGACGATCCCGCTCGTCCGCTCGCATATAAGTACGGCAAAGGCTACCGCCTCGCCACTGAGCACACGGAAGAGATTCGCGTCAAAACATCAAACGGTCTCGAGACGCGCAGATTCACGATGCGCAAAACACATCACGGCCCGATCGTTGCGGCACGTGAGGGCAAACTGCTTGCCCTACGCATGGCGAAGTTTGAATCGGATGGTTGGCTGCGCGAGTGGTACGACATGACGCGCGCGAATTCGCTCGCCGAGCTCAGGCATGCGATCGCGCCGCTCAACATGCTCTTCGGTAATGTGATGTACGCCGACCGTCAGGGAAACATCTGGTATCTCTACAATGGCGCCGTTCCGAAGCGCGATCCGCGTTTCGACTGGACCCGGCCGGTAGATGGAAGCGATCCGGCCACCGAATGGCAGGGTTATCACACTGTGGACGAGCTGCCGCAACTTACAAATCCGAAGAGTGCTTGGATGCAAAACTGCAATACAACTCCTTTTCTGCTGACGAGCGCAGGCAATCCGGATCCAAAACAGTTTCCGAAGTACATGGTCCAGGAAGGCGACAATCCTCGCGGCGCGATCTCACGGGAGATCCTTGCGAGTAAGTCGAAATTCACCTTTGACGAATGGAGGCAGTTGGCGTTCGACACGCGCGTAATGAATGCGGGAAAGCTTTTGCCGGGTCTCATTTCGGCACTCAAACCACATCTTGATACTGATGCACGACTACGCGAGGTGTACGACGAGCTCGTTCGCTGGAATCAACGAAGCGCGAACGACTCGGTTGCGATGACGCTCTTCAGTCTTTGGCACGAGCGTGTTTCGCGAGATGAAAAGCAGGATGCCGTCGCGGTGCTCATCGATGTTGTCAATGCATTAGAACGTGATTTCGGTACGTGGAAAGTCGCGTGGGGCGAGATCAATCGACTGCAACGTATCGACGAAAGTAAAGACGAAGACTTTCAAGACTCGAAACCGAGCCTTGCTGTGAGCGGTGTGAATGGTAATGACGGCGCTGTCTTCACGTTTTACGCGGCACCTGAAAGGGGACAAAAGCGTCGTTACGGCATGGCCGGCGGAACGTACATCAGCGTCGTTGAGTTTGGGCCACAGGTCCGCGCTCTTTCGGTACACACGTTCGGTGCGAGCGGCGATCCGAAAAGCCGGCACTTTATGGACCAGTCAGCCCTCTACACTCGAGGCGAATTCAAACCCGCCTGGTTCACCCTCGACGAAATCCGCGCCAACCTCGAAGCGTCATACCATCCCGGCGAAGAGCCCGGTAAACGATAACTCAGCCATCCGGCAAAACTCTCTCAGCAGCTTCCTTTGACGAAATAACCGGATAGACCTCGAAATCAACAATGTCATTCCAATTAGCGATCCATTCGTTGACGTGACTAATGTCCGGCGCCTCCATCAACTGAAAACAGATCTCGAGCTTCTCATCAACCCAACTCGACACATACTCCAACCCCTCCGGCGCCATCCTCCCACGCTCCCGGAACCTCCGGTAAACCGGCCGCGGATCCCCATTCCTAAACCGCTCAACAATCATGTAAAGCACAGTGGCTCTCCTACTTTCGTTAATTGCGATTGGGATCTACGGATTAAAAGCTCCTTGTCGAACAGGTGAATATTTTACGGAACGAATCCGCAAGCAATCAGTAATGCGCGCCGAACCTCAGTCCATCGCTCCTCGGGCAAGGTACAAATTAGGGCACCGATGCGTTGACGCTGAGCCAGTGCGACATGATCAAAGTTGAGTGTGGATACGACAGGCATGCCGTCATCCGGCGTCAGCACGACTTCGGTTGCAAGCCCGCGAATTGTTCGGGTTATCGGAACGACAATGATCTCGTTGAGGTACTCGATAACATCATCGCGAGTGAGGATAAGTACTGGACGGCGTTTGTCAGGAAGTGCAAACGTATACCAGCGGATTTCACCACGCTTCACGCTAATTCCTCCCAGCCATCCGCCTCCCAAGCAAGCGATTCCTCGTCACTTGAGAATTCAGTGTGGGTGGGAGAAAGAGACTTGTAAACGGCTGGATCAGTGGCGCCTATAAGACGAGCCAGGGGTTTTCCATCTTGCACGATTATGACTTCGCCACCCTCTGACGCAAAGGCAATTAAGTCTGCCAGCTGATTTCGTACCTGATCGATGTTTACGCGTTCTGTTCGCATGATTGAATCATAAAAGCCTCGCCGAAACGCGTCAATAAAAACCTCGAATTTCGTTAGATCCTCTGCGTCTTTATATCTCGCCATCATCATGAATGGCCTCCATCGGGCAATACTCCAACGCGTGCCGACACTGTGCTTCTTCCTCCACAGTCGCAGGCTGCTTGAAGACATACGCCGTCAGGTATTCATCCATCTTAAAATTGTTCGGCGCCGCTTCAATACAGCACTCGTGGACAAGACAGTTGTTACAGTCAACGTAATACTTGCCGGGTGCGTTCACGGGGTGTCTGCTGATTTCTTCCGTCATGCTTCTCTCCACCTCAATCGGCGTTCATCTGCGGCTAAACAATAGCTCTAATTTGGATGCTTTATCCACGGCTGGTCGCGCGTTCGGGCGGCTTTTGTGATAATGTGAGGGTCTCCGTGATCGACGGTTCGAGTCCGATGAAGTTCTTTCATCTTGCTTCTATTTGTGCTCTTGCGTGCTTGTTCTCCCTATCAGTGTACGCGCAGCAGACTGAACCTCAGACGCCGGTGGTGGTCCAGCCCGGCGCGCCGGGACAGCCAACGAAAACACTGCCGCCCGAGACGCGCCCCGAACTGCCGCCAACTTCCGCGGCAGATATAAATTTTATGCAGGGCATGATCATGCATCACGCGCAGGCTGTCGAGATGACGGCCCTCATCGACTCCCACACGCAGAACAAACAGCTCCACAACCTCGGCGCGCGCATCAGCAAATCGCAGTCAGCCGAAATCAGCTTTATGAAACGCTGGTTGATAGCGCGCGGACAGCCGACTACGCACACAATGCACCACATGCCCGGCATGGACATGTCGAGCGACTCAATGCTCATGCCCGGTATGCTTTCGCCAACACAGATGGCGGCGTTAAGAAAAGCAAAGGGCGAACAGTTCGATAGACTGTTCCTGACGGGAATGATTCAGCACCACGGGGGTGCGTTAACAATGGTGAAGGATTTATTTGACACTGCCGGCGCAGGCCAGGACGCCGAACTTTTTAATTTCGTGACCGACGTCGACACCGGCCAACGCGCCGAAATCAGAATTATGCAAACGATGCTGGGCGAAAAACCTTAAGAGGAGAAACGATGAATCGAGTACACCACTTACTATTAGCTGTCATTATTTTGTGCTCGTGTTTTGGAATCCAAACGATCGCACAAACGCCAGCGGCCTCGCCATCGCCGGAGACCAAGAAAGAACAGGACAATCCGTTCGCACCTGAACCGGCTGGACCACTGCCGGCGGGCATGACGGGCGCGGATGTGAACGATCCGCGCGCGAAATTGTCGCCGGGATTTTTTAATGCGGGCGAAACGGCGATGGGGCTGAAACATATCCTGCTCGTCAAAAAGCCTGGCCCCTTTCAACTCGGCGCCGACAATCCCGACGATCCGAAAGTGCAGCAGACGCTGGGCCAACTCGGCATGCCGAGCGAAATCACCAAGGCTCCAAAAGGAGTGCAACTGGTCATTGCGCAACTCGCTTTCGCAAACTCCGACATCGCGTTCGAGGGCAATCACCTTTTCCAGGGAAACTTCTACGGTCTCAACATCTACGACATCTCAAATCCGGCAAAGACCAGTCTGTTGACGTCGATGATTTGTCCGGGCGGGCAGAACGACGTCTCGGTTTACAAGAACCTGCTCTTCATGTCGGTCGAAATGCCGAACGGCCGACTCGATTGCGGCACGCAGGGATTTCCACCAGCACCACCCCCGGCTCAGCGAAAGGACAAAGACGACAAGCCGTCGCCTCCGCCGGCACAGAAAGATCGTTTCCGCGGCGTGAGAATTTTCGACATCACTGACATCAAAAATCCAAAGCAAGTCGCGGCGGTCCAAACTTGCCGTGGCTCACACACGCATACACTCGTCACCGATCCTAACGACAAGGACAACGTGTACATCTACGTCTCGGGAACTTCTTTCGTCCGCCAGAATGAAGAGCTCGCCGGGTGTTCAGGCGAAGCGCCGGACAAGGATCCAAACACGTCTCTATTTCGCATTGACGTGATCAAGGTACCGCTGGCGTCGCCACAGGATGCGAAGATCATCTCGAGTCCTCGTTTGTTTAGTGATCCGTCGACCGGCAAGCTGAATGCTTTGACTAACGGCGGCTCACATGGCAAGAGTGGACCAGAAAAGCCCGAAGACACCAACCAGTGCCACGACATCACCGTGTATTCAGCTATCGGACTAGCCGCCGGCGCGTGCTCCGGAAACGGAATCCTGATTGACATCAAAGATCCCGCGAACCCGAAGCGCCTTGACGCCGTCAACGATCCGAATTATGCGTATTGGCATTCGGCGTCGTTTTCAAATGATGGAAAGAAAGTCGTGTTTACTGATGAATGGGGTGGTGGACTCGGCGCGCGCTGCCGTCCGAACGACCCGATCAAGTGGGGCGCGGATTCTATCTTCCATGTGCAGGACAACAAGCTGAAGTTCGCGAGCTACTACAAGATGCCTGCTGCGCAGGGTGATAGTGAGAACTGTGTGGCCCACAATGGCTCGCTGATTCCGATTCCGGGTCGCGACATCGAAGTGCAAGCGTGGTATCAGGGTGGCGTCTCTATTGTTGACTTCACTGACGCGGAGCATCCGGTTGAAATCGCCTATTTCGATCGTGGTCCAATCAGGCAAGACATGCTCGTGCTTGGCGGCGACTGGTCCGCGTACTGGTACAACGGCCACATCTACGCTTCAGAAATCGCACGCGGTTTGGATGTGTTCGAGCTGATGCCGACAAAGTTTCTTACGCAGAACGAGATCGATGCTGCGAAGACGGTTCACTTCAACGAGTTGAACGTGCAGAACCAGCAGAAGATCGAATGGCCGCACACGTTGGTAGTGGCGAAGGCGTATGTTGACCAGTTGGAGCGTTCGAAAGCGTTGCCGGCGGATCAACTCGCAGCCGTGCGTCAGGCGATTCAGAGTGGGGAGGGTTCAAACCTTCAACATGCGAGCAAGCTCACGAATCTCGTGTCTTTGCTGGAAACGAGCGCGGCCACGGCGAAGAGTGCGGCAGACGCAAATCGCTTGCACGCGTTGGCCGAAATTCTCAGCAACCCGGCACGTTAATTCAAAACGGGCGGCCACAGAGGGCCGCCCCTACAGTTGATATCAAGTTGCTTTAACGCGATGGTCCACAACTGTAGGGGCGGCACTCCGTGGCCGCCCGTGCGTTTATTCATTTCGCGCGCGTATCAATCGCGATCCAGTTCAGTTCCCAGGTTTGCCCACCGTCCTCGGAAAACGACTGCTCAAACCGGTATTGATCGTCCGTGATCTTGATGATTACAAAGTGGACGAATATCGCGCGGCCGTTGTACGTGTCTTCGTTATAAAACTCGCCGCGTCCATTCTTAAACTCACCAATCGCCGGCCGAGTTAACTGTCCGTCCGTAATGTTCGCAAAATTGAGACTCCACTGGCGCGACTGCGGATTGTACAAACGCAAACTCAATCCTTCGATACGGCCCGCTGGACCATTAACTTTCAACTCAACCAAATTGGCGCGACCATCCAGGACTTTACTCACCACGGTTGTGCCTTCATACTCCACCCAGTTAGTCGATCCGCTCAAAGGACGTTGCAGACGCCGCAAGTGCGTCTTCCACGTGCCAATCTCGAAATCGAAATCATGCTGGCCGTCTCTTTGGTTGATCTGCGCAAGAGTCTGAAACGAAATGAACAGGATCAGGAGAAAACATTTGAGCGCGTGCATGGGCTGAAGTTAGTCTGCTGCAAAGATTGCGTCAAGAGGTTACCTTGAGGTAACTAGCGACTGTGAAAGGTAGAAATGAAATGGGCCGCGGGTCTTCGCGAATTAATGCAGATCGATCCTATCGTGCGATCGCGTGGGCAGTGACGGTCGCCGTCCTCGCTCATCTGGCTGTGAATCTGCTTCACGGGCGGGCGCACACGGAATTACGTGTTGGACTGTCGAGCTGGCAGCAGCTCTATGTTCTTGCTGTTATTCTACTCGCACCGTTGGCAGCGCTAATCTTGTCGTGGACGCGATACATCAAAGCCGGCTTGTGGCTCTTGCTCGTCACGATGCTCGGCTCGCTTGTTTTTGGAATCTGCTATCACTACATCATCATCTCTAACGATCACGTCGCGCATCTGCCTCCCGGAGAAGCGCGCGGCTTGTTTCGTGTTACTGCACTCCTCCTCGTAGTAACGGAGATAATTGGTGTGGCGGTGGCGGCAGTAGCGATTCGAACACTACTTAGAAAACATGATGCGCATGCGTAAATTCCTGATAACTACGATTGCAACCCTTTTACTCGTTTTATTCGGCGCCACTTCCCTGTTCGCTCAAACCGAAACCGTTACTCGCCAGGAAACACTACGCGGCTCGGTTACTCCTGAACGCGCATGGTGGGACTTATTGCATTACGACTTGAAAGTGGAGTTCTTACTCGAAACCAAACGGTTGAAAGGTTCGAACACGATCACGTTCAAGACTCTCAAGCCCGGAAGCAAGATGCAGATTGACTTGCAGCCGCCATTGGCGATTACAAAGATCACTCACGGCGACGCGCAACTCAAATTTGAGCGCGAAGGAAATGTCTACTGGGTGACGTTTGAGAAAGAGCTTCCGCAGGGAGTCGAAGATAAGATCGAAGTCTTTTACGAAGGAGTTCCGGTGGTAAGTAAGAATCCACCGTGGGTCGGCGGAATAACGTGGGGCAGAGACGATCTCGGCGAGCCTTTCATCGTTACAACGTGCGAGGGAATCGGCGCGAGCATCTGGTGGCCCAATAAAGATCACGGTGATGACGAGCCCGATCGCGGCATGCAAATCAGTGTCACGGTACCAGAAAACCTGGTCGCCGTTTCGAACGGTCGCTTGAAGAAAACGGACCATGATGTTGCGGCGAAGAAGAAAACGTATCACTGGGAAGTCGTGAACCCGATCAACAACTACGGCGTCAATGTAAACATCGGCAACTACATAAACTTTACTGAAAAGTATCAGGGCAAAGGCGGCGTGTTGGATATCAACTATTGGGTCTTGCCGCATCAGAAAGAGGCCGCGATGCGCCAGTTCAAGGAAGTCGCGCGCATGCTCGAGGCGTTTGAATATTGGTTTGGCAAGTATCCGTTTTATGAAGATGGCTACAAGCTGGTCACGGTTTCATATCCGGGAATGGAGCACCAAAGCTCGGTCACTTACGGCAATTGGTTTAGGAACGGTTACCTGCAACGCGACCCATGTGCCTGCGGTGTTGGCTTTAAATTCGACTTCATTATCGTTCACGAATCAGCTCATGAGTGGTTTGGCAACAACATCTCGATGAAAGACGCTGCCGATATGTGGATTCATGAAGGCTTCGCGAACTACGCAGAAAACCTTTTTGTCGAATACCACTTCGGCAAGAAAGACGCGGAAGATTATGTGATAGGCACTCGTCATTCGATAAGGAACGACAGGCCGATCATCGGCACCTATGGAACCAACCGAGAAGGATCGGGAGACATGTATCCCAAAGGCGGAAACATGCTTCACACGATTCGCCACATTATCAACGACGACGCGAAGTGGCTTTCGATCCTGCACGGACTCAATGCAGATTTCTGGCACCAGACTGTCACCACCGAACAGATCGAGTCGTACATCACGAAGAAGGCCGGTATCGATCTCAGCAAAGTATTTGATCAGTATCTGCGAACCACACAGATTCCGTTATTGAAATACCGCGTCGACGGGAAGACGCTGTCGTTTAACTACGAGCGAGTTGTGAAAGGCTTCGCGATGCCGTTGCGCGTGAGGATCAACAGCAAGGAGATGGTGATAACGCCGACTGAAGTAAGTCAGTCGCTCGACTTCCCTGAAGAGATCAAGACGTTTGAGGTTAATCGCAACTTCTACGTTGAGATCGCGAAAGGTAGTTCATAATTTTAGCCACAAAGAGGCACAAAAAGCTCAGAATCAGCAGACCAATTTTTGTGCTTCTTGTGGCCGATAGGAGCGAAACATGAATTTCATAGGTTTAACTCCAATATTAAACGTCTCGAACCTGACCGAAAGCTTTGCGTGGTTTGAGAAGCTGGGCTGGCAGAAGCTTTGGGCCTGGGGCGATGAGCCGACGTTCGGCGCCGTGGGTTCGGGCAGCACTCAGATTTTTCTCTGCTCGAATTGCCAGGGCGCTCGCGGTGGCCCAATGCCTCGCGAGCCCTGGGACAATCAAGCCGGCAGCGTCTGGATGTCGTGGTGGCTGGCGACGCCGGCCGAGGTAGATGAAGTGTACGAACTTGCTTTGAAGCTCGGTATCGTTGCTCCGTTTCCGCCGACGGACATGCCCTGGAACGTTCGTGAATGCCACATTCGACATCCTGACGGCCACACATTTCGCGTCGGTTCAAATCTCGAGTGCGACGAAGATTAATACCTCGTCACCGCAAATATTTGTTGAAGAACTCGAGCGTGCGTGACCACGCCAGCTTCGCGGCTTCTTCGTCGTAACGCGGTGTCGTGTCGTTGTGGAAGCCGTGTTGTTTACCGTCGTACATGTAAACTTGATAGACCTTTTTATTGGCTTTGAGCGCCGCCTCGTACGTAGGAATACCTTCGTTGATTCGCTGATCGGCGCCAGCGTATTGCAACAAAAGCGGAGCGGAGATCTTCGGCACATCTTCGGCGGCTGCCTGGCGTCCATAGAACGCGACTCCTGCATTCAGATCAGGACCAAGCCGCACGG
>JADMIO011000749.1_pt1 | contig 47135 bp, 52 predicted proteins | sample 8958161 | NCBI WGS metagenome assembly JADMIO01 (sample SAMN16585339, study PRJNA669376) | soil metagenome | isolation source: Crop rotation soil | place: USA: Cullars Rotation, Alabama | collected 2011
GCCGCGACTTCAAGTCACGTGAATTCCAAGCTTCGGATCCCACTGTGCTGGAAAGGGTCGACCGCAGGGTGTTCAAGAAGGTCCCAAGTTTCTGGGATGATCGCGCCTGCCTCCGGTTCTGGGGCGATCAGCGCAGCCACGGTGTTGTTCGTCTCGCGCGGGCGTAGGGCATGTCGCGGAGGAGCACTGCCGGCGCTATTCACCTGGCCGAGTCCGAGGCATGGCTCGCAGGCGGTGGCGATGAATCGCAGGATGATGATGCTCGAGTCGCTTCACCCGACACCGCCCGTTGCACGCTCGCCGAGGCAGCAGCCGCGCACGATAACCAGCCGGTCGTCCCATGGGTGTTGAGGCTCCGGGCGATGTTTCCGCCGGCAAAGTAGCGAGGTCCTATGGAACCGATTCAATGCTTCCTGCTGGAGGCCACGACCCTCATCGACCGGTCTCTTCGGCGCTTCGTCTCGGGCGCAAGCTCGGACCGCAACAACTGCCCGCTTGCGTATGGATACCACAACGCCGAGGTCTTCATCGACCGCGTTGAAGCGACTGTCGAAGCGCTGCATGCCGGGCCCGAATCCGAAAAGGGAAATCCGCTCTGGCCGATCCTTTGCGGTTGCGGATATGAGTTCGGACCGGAGGACGATTATCAGATTTTCACCGCCCGCGTAATGCGGCGCGCCGACACGGGCGAGCTGATGACGTGGCGCGAGGCTCCTGCAGGCGCGATGCGCTTCGCGGATTGGCTAATCGAGGGCGGCAAGCGCAATCCGTACTGGCATGCCGGAGCTGATGGCCACTGTCTCATGGTGAAGTGTCCGCCGGATGGCTGGGAATGGGCGGTTGACGGTCGGGCGAGCAATTGCACGATGCCGTCCGACAACGAGCACGATTGCTGGGTACGGCACGGAGAAGCGCCCCGGGTGACGGTCGACAAGGCCGGCCGGACATGCGCGGCGGGCGCGGGCAGCATTCAGACGCCTCGCTGGCACGGATTTCTACGCGATGGTTTCCTGATCACGGCGTAACAGGGGACCCAAAAATAACTGACAGACATGAAAATTGGAAACCCCAGCCTGCCGGCAATCTGGGCGTTGACGGCCCCTCGCATGCGTAGCAACCAAGCGAAATGGTGCGAACAACGATGATCGCAACTACCGCGGTAAAGGCCATCGTGACACTTTCGGCCAGCGCTCTAGTGCTGGCGCAGGCGGGCGCGCCGGTACCTGCCGCGTCTCTCGATAGCGTCGGAAGATTTACTCTTGACGGCGCCCTGGTGATTGCCGTGGGCGTCCTATGGAAGGCCCTCGGGGCCAAGGACACGCGGATCGCCGAGAAGGACGCGCAGGTTGTGCAGATGGCGCAGAAGGTGACCGAGGTCATGGTGCTGGTCATGGAAGCCGTGAAGGAATTGCGCGGGTCAGTGAATGAACTACGCGAGGAGCACGGGCTGGTCGGGCGCGGCGGGCGCAAGGAAGCGCACTCATGAATCGGGCTTGGGTACGCGCAATGAAAGCGTGGACCGTCTTTAGCATTCTCATCGGTATCCCAATTTTGGGCGCGCTGCTGGTATACTGCATCGCTCCGTTGCTCGGCACGATTCTGGATTGAATCATTTGATCCCTCGGCGCCGAACAACCCGGCGCGGGCGAATTGTCTGCGCGGAGTACTTGCACTGGATTCATGGCTTCAGTTGCCTTGTCGCTGAGAAGGGGTTCGGCTCGGAGTGCGCCGGCAGGTTGACAGCTCACCACGTGCGCCGATGCGGGGAACCGAAGAATGACTTCCGGACGTTGCCGCTGTGCCGGGCGCATCACCTGTACGGCTTCGGGCCAAACGCAATCCACAGGATCCAAAAGGTCGGGTTCGAGCGCGTGTTCAATATCGAAATCGAAGTGGAAATAATCCAGTACAACGCTTTGTGGATTGCGTCTGCTGCCGGTGATCTCGAGCGTGCCAGCCGGCGCGGTCTGATCGAGGCCTCTTTCGGGGCAGCCGCCTGATGCTTGGCATCTTCCATGGTTTCGTCCAGGCAGACGGCAAGCTCCAGTTCGACGACCCGCACGCGGTAGTCAGGTACATCGGCTCCCTGCGTGGCCGCCGACTCGATATCTCAATCGAGATTCACCGGAAGGGGCGGTCGCAAAAGCAGAACAAGTTGCTTCACGCGATCTGTCGGGCGATCGGGGAGCATCTGGGGTACGAGGAAGAAGAAGTCTGGGAGCTGATGAAGCAGCGATTTCTTCTGATCGAGCGCGACGGCCGGACTTTCTGCCGGTCAACGTCGACGCTGAATACCAAGGAGATGGCCGAGCTCACAGAGAAGGTCTTGCGGTGGGCCGCGACGGAGTTCGGCTGTGTGTTCTTCACGCGAGATGAACAGGTCCAGATGCGATCTCAGGGGATGGCGGTATGAAGGACAGTCGTAAGCGTCACCGGGTGCCGCCCCGAAGAGGCGCGCGTCAGCCGGCGGGAATCGTTACGGCGCGTCCTCCGCGGGGGATCGGGCCCGCAGACAGCCTGGAAATGGTCCGCTGTGTTTTTGATAGCAAGGGGACGTACTCGCGCACGACAGTGCCGGTGCTGGACCCGGCCAGCCCCTCCAAGCTATCGCGCCTGGTTGTCATGAATTCTCTGAGCTGACACCGACCTAAGTAACAAGAACTCACTTTTATGAACACGAAAAAGCACGTCGTTTCGATCGTCATGCTGGCGTTCGCCTTATTTACGGGCGCAGCGTTCGGCCAAACCGTCACCGTACCCAAAGCAACAACCCCGGCTATCGGCAGCGCGGTCACCCTCGGGGTGCCAAGTGACATCACCATGATGAGTGGCACCAGTGGCACCTTGGCGGCGACGAATGCCCTGGCGATCACTTCCGGCGGCACGTTCGTCACCTTGGCGGACAACTGGAACTGGAGCGGTAATCTCCGCTCCGAAACGCGCAAAGACGACGGCAAAGGCCCGACCGTTCAAGTCGTGGATGCCTCGGCGAGGCTGCTCTCCAAGGCGAAGCTGCCGACGACGCGCTACCGCGAGCTGGCGGCCTCGATCGGCCTGAACCCTTCGCCGATCACCGACGAAGTGGAGGTCCTCCAAGCGATCGACGAGCTCGGGATGCACGTCTACGACTGGGACCGCGTCGATCAGTACCTCTACCGCAAGGCTCTGAAGCAGGGCGCGAATATGCGGTGGGTATGGAAGCCGCTGCGTGAGGCAGACGTGAAGGCGACAGGGCAGCGAACGACCAACCATGAGCATGCCGGACTGGTCTACCCGGAACAGTACGCGCACGCCATCCCCGAAAACGTGCTGGCGCGCGCCGCCGACTTCATCGGGAAGGTCCCGAAGGCCGTCTTGCTCGTGAGCGACTACGAGGTGATCAACCCGGATCCATTCTTGGCCGTCACCACAGAGAAACTGCTGGCAGCCGGCAAGATCTGGATCGTCGAGCGGTGGGACGAGCCGGGCTATCGCGACTCTGCGGAAGCTGAAGCTGTTATGGTGACCGCTCGCAGCCGCCCGGCCCGCTGAGAGAACTATCCGAGAGGTCTCGGCTGTCTCACGACTATCGGGGTGGTAGATGAGGCAGCCGAGCAAACGCTCAGCTCTGAGTCAACATGAATTTGGTCGACCTCAATGGGAAGCTCGCCGGCGGCTACCTGGTATTCGACTGCCCGGCGTGCCGCGATCACAAGATCCGCGTACCGCTCGCGCCGATGCAGGGCCCGAACGGTCATAGCTGGCAGCACTCCGGCGAGTTCCCGGCGCTGACCCTGACGCCCAGCGTGGATGCAGGCTGCTGGCACGGGTTCGTGAGTATGGGGTTCGTGTCCGCGGGTGTGGGTTCGAAGCCGGCCCTGGGGAGAGATTGAGATGCAAGGAATAGCGACCGAACTCGTTACATACCCGGCAGTGTCTTCACACCAACGAAGAGCGTTGATTGACGCGCTGGGCCAGGTGATCCGGGATGCCCAGGAATTGCGCATGGTATTGCGCCGTGCCCCATGGCTCGCGGATGAGGCGACAAACGCGCTGGTAGATCTGGATGCCCTGCGTCGTTGGCAACGGGCGGTGGCGATCGGAGGGCCTCGGGAGCCGGTGCTCTGCCTCTGCGCCGACCACAGCGACCCGTCGCATGTGGTGAGCCCGGACTGCCCGCGCTGTTCGCACGATACGACGAATTAGAGATGGGCCAGCGGCTGGGTGATTGCCGGCCGAGAGCCAGATGTCCGGCATATTCCGCATCATCGATCAGCTTCCCCTCGCGAACGGGCTGACGCTTCGCGAATACGAAGTAGCGGCCGTCGCAGCCGAAGGGATCTCGATGAAGAAGATCGGCGCACGCTGCGGCCTGGAGCCCGATACGGTCAAGGTGATGTTGGGGGCGCGCATATACCGGAAGCTCGGCATACACAGCCAGGTCGAGCTTGTGCGCTGGTGGATTGAGAACATCGAGCTGCGGAACCGCGGCGACTGTGAAGCCTGCCTCTTACGGCAAGCGCACTTGGCAGGCACGGAGGATCCCCAAAACTCGGGCAAGCCAGCCGGCAGCCGCACCGACTGAGGCTCCCACACCCACCGGGCTTTAATTCCCAACCTCCAGGGGGTCGTAACAGCCGGGGGTGTTCGGGGCGGGCGGGACGCCCGCCCCGCGCAGCGGTTCCAAGTTTCACTTCCCGAATTGGCTCCTCACATGAGGGAGCAAAACGAGTAGTAGCCAGCCGTAACAACCTGCAACGAAACGCCATGTCGGATCAGCAACAACCTGCGGCACGCCCAACGAAGTCGACCGACTCATCCGTGCCCCCTTCACCCGCTGCCAATCAGGGCAAAGCAGCCAAGAGCACTGCCCGGGAAGCGAAGGCAAAGAAGAAGGGCGCGGGCGCGGTAAAACCGCAAGTCAAAAAGCCGAAGGTTCCGAAGCGACACGTTCGCAAGCGGGCGAAGGGGCGGCCGCGGATCTATCAGGACGAACTGGAAGCGCTCGCGATGCGCTCCGACGTCCAGATTGCGGAGTACATCCGGCGGCTCCTCAAGGATGGCCGGCCGCCCAAAGCCATCAATCCCGCGAAGGTTTTGCAACTTCGCGCGTGCGGTTGTTCGATGGAGGAAATTGCGGCCTATCTTGGTTGCGAGCGGACCTTGATCGAGAAGCAGATGAAGAGAGACCCTCTCCTCCGTCGAATGTTCGACGAAGGTGAGGCGTACGGCAAGGCGCAGATACGGAGCGCGCAGCATATCCGGGCCATCACGGACCGGTCTGACACGATGCTGATCTGGGTCGGGAAGAATCGTCTCGGGCAGAAGGATGATCCGAGCGGGCAGGCGCCCGGACAGAACCATCTTGCCGACGTGATGGAAATTATGCGCATGGCGAAGGGGGTAGGCGGTGGCGCGGCGACGACGGGCGCCCGCGATTAGCTCGGCGCAGCCGCCAGTCACCAGGCCCTACTCCAAACTGCGACCGTTCGGGGCGCGCCCGATGGAGTTTATTGGCCGGGCGCCGCAGGAGGACGCCCGGTATAACGTCCTGGTCGGCTCCGTTCGTAGTTCTAAGACCTGGGCGCTGATGATGAAAATCATCGCCCTGTGTGCGTACGAGGTCGGCGGCCTCAAGCTGCTGATCGGGGTTTCGAAGGAAGCGGTCTACCGGAACGTCCTCAACGACTTGTTTGAAATCGTTGGGGAGGCGAATTACTCCTACAACCGGCAGACCGGCGCGTTATGGCTCCTTGGCGCCAATTGGATCGTCATGGGAGCCAAGGACGAAGGCAGCGAGAAGTATATTCGCGGGGCCACGGTAGGGGTGGCGGTGGCGGACGAAATTGTCCTGATGCCCCGCAGCTTCTTCCTGATGCTCCTGTCGCGCATGTCGCCGGCGGGGGCCCGGCTGTACGCCTCGACGAATCCGGATTCACCGCACCACTGGTTCAAGCGGGAGATTCTCGATAATCCCCGGTTGCGCCGCGGACTCGGGCCCGATGCGGACATCTGGTTCGAGACGTGGACGATGGACGATAACCCGTCCCTGTCCGAGCAGTTCAAAGAGGCGATCCGCCGCAGTTACACGGGCGTCTTTTTCAAGCGGTTCATTCTCAGCCTCTGGGTCGTCGCGGAGGGAGCGATCTACCGGGATGTCCTCTCAGACGACATCTACTACACGAATGCGGAGCGTCCTATCGGGCTGCTGCAACGCGGCGGGTATGTCGAGCGATGGATCGCGATCGATTACGGGACGACTAACCCGTGCGTCTTTATCGACGTCATCGACGACGGCAATGTCGTCTGGTGGGACCGCGAGTACTACTGGGATTCGAAGGAACAGGGCAGACAGAAGACGGACGCGGAATATGCCGACGATCTGATCGGGTTCTGCGAGACGGTCACCGGCAGTTCGGACCCGCGGGTGTGGCCGGGGGTGATCGTCGATCCGAGCGCCGCCAGTTTCCGCGCGGAGCTGCTCAAGCGCGGGCTGTACGTCGTAGATGCCAACAACGATGTAGACGACGGGATCCGGCGGGTCAGTTCGATGTTGAACCTCAAGAAGCTGCGGATCAACAAAGAGGGCTGCCCCAACGGAGTGCGGGAGATGGAAACGTATAGCTGGAATGAGAAGGCGGCGCTGGTCGGGAGGGAGCAGCCGATCAAAGCGCATGACCATTACCCCGATGCTGGCCGGTACCACATCAACACCCGCATCAACGACTGGAGAATCGCAGCGTGATTCTGACTTCCTGGCGGCGGCTTGTGAGTCTCTACGAGACCCGAATCGGTGCCCTTCTGTCGGGGAAGGTCACCTGGGAGGAGCTCGCCGAATCTGCCGTGTTCAGGCGGGCCGCACTCCGAGCCGCCCAGGATATGGTGTCCGGCGTCGCACGCGTCAACGAAAGAACGTGGCGGGCCGCTGCCATGAAGTCCATGCGGTCCCGGGACATCTTCGAGGCGCTCGAAGAGGAAGTCGCGCGCAAGGGGTTCTCCCGGACCGTCAATGCGATCGCGAATCGCAACGCGCGGCTGATCTGTTCGGTCCCGGCCGAGGTCGCAAAGGCGACTACCAATCGCGCGGCCGAGTTGCAACGGCAGGGCGCGCGCGCCACGGAAATTGAGCGGGAGCTCAGGGCTCAGGCCAAGCGCATCACGACCTGGCGGATCTCGCTGATCGCCCGTACGGAAGTCAGCCGGGCCGAAGCGGATCTAACTCGCTACCGCGCGGAGAGTATCGGAGTTGAGTTCTACCAGTGGGAGACGGCGGACGATTCGCGGGTTCGTGACTCTCACGAGAATCTGAACCATGTGCTGGTCGCCTGGCAGGATCCGCCACAGCCGGAGAAGCTGATCCACCAGAAGAGCACATTGGGGCCCGGGCACGCCGGCCAGTTCCCGAATTGCCGGTGTTTCGGGGCGCCGCTGGTATCGCTCGACGAAGTGAAGTGGCCCGCGCGAGTGCATCGCAACGGCCGGATCGTGCGGATGACGCGCCCGGAATTTCAAAGATGGTCCGGCGCCAAGATCGCCGCGTAGGGGAAGAGAACGCCATGCGATTCGCTGTGATTGTGCTGATAACGGTTGTCCTGGGCTTCGCGCTCCAGGGGCCCCTGCCAATTCCGCCGTGCGAAGGGCCGGAATGCATCGACGACGTTACCCATGAAGATCACAAAGGAGCGCCGGCGTTCTGCCAGAACTACGACAGCAAAGCCTGGTTGAAGAACTGCGATTGCAAGCGCGAGTGCGATGAAGACGTTGGCTCCGGGTGCGTCACTTACTGCCGGCGGAAGAAATGCGCTTGTGACCACGGGTGCGACTCGAAGTGAAACCTCTGTCTGAGCGTCTCCGCGAAATGCGTGAAGCGCAGTACGGCAAGGTCCGGGTTACGGCGCCGAAGCCGAAAAAGTCAACGAAGAGAGCCGCCAAGTAGAGCGGCCATGTCTCGGAGCGATGCACGAAACAAAATGTTGGACGAGAGGGTAAATCGATGATTGGACGAATCACGGCAGTAGTGCTGTGCCTGGTCGCGCTCGCCTTCGTGGCCACGCGGCCGGAGATGGCTCTGCGAGCGTCTTCTCCGCCGGGTTTGGCGGTGGTGGATCAGCAGCCGGTAGTGGCAATTGCGCCGGCCGTTGCTCCCGTGGGCTGGACCCCCTGGGATGCTGGACCGGCACGACGTGCGTTGCCGCTCAACGTGCCGCGCGTATGGCGCCCAGAAGGGCAGCCGCTGAAGCCATGGCAAGCCTGGAATTCGGCGCGCGGGTAGCACGTTCTTCCGGTTTAGTGGCGGTCGGGATGGTCCAGCGATCCTCCCGATCGCCGCAGGTGCGCAACGGATCTTTCGATGCAAATGAAGTCGGCCGGGCCCGGGCGCACGCGCAGCGGCGGCAGATAAGGATTTCGCATGACCGCCAAATTGCAGGAAGCCGCTGAGCCGCTGGCTAAATACGCTGACCGGATCGGGGATCTGTTCGCCGACAACTGCGTGATCTGCACTAACCCGACGGCGGAAGCCGGTCCGGGAGACATCACGGTCGGAGATCTCCGTCGATTGCGGGAGGCGCTACACGTAGACGCTGGCGTCGTCGAATCGGACGAGAGCTATAAGGCTTCCGCCGACCTGCTTTCGAAAAGGTAACTTGTGCTCCGGACTCCAAACAATTTCGGGTGTTCGATCGGTCGCCGGTACCGTGCGTCAGACGCGCGCGGCGTGAGCCTGGGTCTCGCTGTCCCCGAACAGCGCGTGCAGGGGTTCGACGCCTTCACCAACATTGCGGCGCGTCTCGGCTTCGGCACGCCCAACCTGGCCGAGGCGACGGAGTACAACCTTGACCGGATGAGCAATAACTACATGCTGCTCATCACGCTCTACCGGAATCATTGGATCTCGCGCAAGATCGTCGACACGCCGGCGAAAGATATGGTCCGCGCGTGGCCGACTCTTACGTCTGACATCGACCCGGCCGATGTGAAGCGCATCGATCGCGCCGTTCGAAAGACGAATACCAAGGGGAACATCCTCTCCGCGGTGAAGTGGGCGCGGCTGTTCGGCGGGGCGGGCGCCCTGATCGTCATCGACGGCCACGAAAATAAGCTCGACCAGCCGCTGGACCCTGAGGAGATCGAGATCGGCGCGTATCGCGGGGTGGTTCCCTTCGACCGGTGGGCGGGCATCAGCCCCGAAGGTGAGATCTTCACCCACATCCAGCATCCCTTCGATTTCGGATTGCCAAGCCGGTACCGCGTGAACCTGCAGGGCTCTAACGAGTCGTTCACCGTCCATGCCAGCCGCATCCTCCGGTTCTGCGGGCCAACCGTGCCGACGCCTGAACTGCAGGCCCAGATGTACTGGGGCATCTCCGCGCTCGAACCCGCGTATGAGGACATCAAAAAGCGGGATAGCGCGAGTTGGAACATTTTGTCGTTGACGTTCCGGTCGTCGATCATGGCGATGAAGAATCCGGACATGGCGCAGATGTTGTCCGGGTCCAGCATGTCGAGCGCTGCGCTCGAACAGTTCTACAACCGGATGCAGGCCATCAACCACCTGCTGAGTAATCAGAGCATGCTCCTGCTCCCGAAGGACGGGGGCATGGAGACGTTCAACGCTCACTTCACCGGTCTCCCGGATGTCTATCAGCAGTTTCAGCTTGACGTTTCGGGGGCGGCGGAGATCCCGGTATCCCGGCTGTTCGGGCGGACCATCACCGGACTCGGGCAGTCGAACGACCAGGATGAGCGGATGTACGAGGAACGGATCCGCATGGAGCAGGACGAAAGCCTGCGCCCGCAACTCGACAAGCTGTACCCGATCATCTGCATGTCGGAGCTGGGCGAGATCCCTGAGGACATCGACTTGCAGTTCCCCAGCGTTCGGGTGATGACCGAACAGGAAAAGATCGACCTCTCATCGAAGGCATCTTCGAGCGTGACTGATCTGGTGGGGGCGGGGATCTTCACAGAGGCGATGGCGCTGAAAGAGCTGAAGCAGCTTTCGGTCGCAACGGGATTCGGCACCAACATCACCGACGACGATATCGCGGCTGCCGAAGAGCGCGCGGCTATGCGCTCCCCTGAGGGTGACTTCGACGTCGAGCAGTCCGGCGGCGCCGGGGAACAAGGGAAGCCGGATCGCAAGGTGGGCGACGGCGCTGCCGACCCGGAGAAGCTTGTCAGTCGCGCGCGTGACACCGCCGTGGTCTCGCGGTACGACTTCGCGGGAATTCCGGTCGCAGTCGAATATCCAGCGGGCGTGAGACGTACCCTCCGGAACCCCCGCGGCAAAGTCGTGTACGACCGGAAAATGCTCTGGGACTATGGCTTCATCGAAGGCACCAAAGGGCGGGACGGCGACGAGATCGACGTGATCGTCGGGCCCGGTAAAGCCGATGCGGGTGATGACGTGTACGTCGTCGACATGGTGGATCTCGGACCCGACGTCGACGCCCGGCAGGACGAAGACAAAGTGCTGCTTGGCTTCGCAAACTCCAAAGACGCGATGGCGGGCTTCCTCAGCATGTACCCCAGGGAGTTCCATGGCGGCATGCAACGTTTCTCGCTCGACAGTTTTCGGCGCGACTGGCTTAACCAGGACGCCGAATAGCAGGAAGGATCACAAACAGAATGGCAATCAGTAATTTCTCTCCGACCGGGTATGCGTGGGGCTCGGCCATCGCCGGAGCGCAGAACAGGATCGCGATTCCGGCGACCGCAGGCGCTACCCTGCTCGTCACCAATCTCGGGCCGTCTGCCGCAGTGGTCCTGCTGGGCAGTTCCAGCGTGGCTGCCACCGTCGCGACAGGTGTCGCCGTCCTGCCGAACCACTCTTTGGCACTGGCGATCGGAGCCGCGACGCACGTTTCGATCATCGGCGCGGCCGGGCTCGCCCAGGTCAATATCGCCCGCGGCGACTAATTGCAAGGAGGTAGCACCATGAGCAAGCCAACGAAAGAGCGGAACGCCGGCGCAAGAGCGATCGTCAAGGCCATCCGCCGCCGGCTGGTGAAGCGTCAGCGCCAGTACGAAGCCGATGGGTTGACGAACGAATCGTACGTCATCATCGAGGCCCTGGGCTTCGTCAGCGCGGCAGTGCGGCTTGCGGGCAAGCGCAAGGGCGGGGTAGGTGGGAGGTAACGCTTATGGGACTCAGCTATTTCGCCTCTCGTCTTTCGGATAACATCGCGCGCACTCCCGAGGGCTTCCTCATCTGCCAGGACGCGGTGCTCGCCAGGACCGGCTGGCAATCGTACGAAGTGCGTGAACTCCCGGCCGACGCGCTCGAGAAGTTAGGCGTTGACGCTTCCGACCCGTACGCTCTGGTCCCAATCTATCGGAGCCCGGAGGAGGTGTTCGCAAAAGAAACAATCGCCTCGTTTGAAGGCAAGTCCCTTTGCGACGGACACCCGCCGGCGGATCAGTTCGTCGACGCCTCCAACGTGACCCAGTTCGAGTTCGGTCATGTGCAGAACGTGCGCCGGGGAACGGAGGCGCTCGAGTCCGGCGACTGGCCGCTCATCGGCGACATCATCATCAAACGCGAGCCGCTGATTTCGAAGGTCGAAAGCGGTATGGATCGTGAACTTTCTTGCGGATATGACTATTCCCTCGCCCGTGATGGCGAAAGGATCGTGCAGGTAGAGATCCTGGGCAATCACGTCGCGGTGGTACGGCGAGGCCGAGCAGGAGCCGAGGCCCGCATCAACGACGCTGCGCCTGTCGCGCAGGCATCGGTAGCCGGTACGGGCTCCACCGGCGAACAGCAAACACATAAGGAGATTGCAGTGGCCGACAAACCTACGCTTAAAGAACGGCTCAAGCTCATTTTCGGGCTGGGCCTGAAAGCTTACGCCACGGATGCCTCGCCCGAAGATCTGGCGGAGGCGGCCGAGGCCGTCAACAAACACGGAAAGGATTCCGAGGAGAAGCCGGAGGAGAAGCCGACGGAGAAACCCGCCGACAAGCCCGCCGAGAAGCCCGCCAAAGACGGCAACGGCTTCAAATGGGGCGACGACAAAACCAACGACACGCGCTCCGCGGATGAACAGGAGCACCGCACGCGCATGCATGCGGCGCTCGATCGATTGCTCGATGGCGGCGGCGTCAGTCCGGAAGCGGACGCGGTTCTCCCCGTCGAAGAGGGCCAGGGTCAAGCTCAGGGCGGCGTCCACGCGGAAGACGCCGATGTCGAAGAATTGCGCAACCTCTTGAGCGAGTTCTTCGCAGAGGAAGCGGCCGAGCCCGAACACGCCCAGGACGCCGACGGCGGGGCGGAGCACGGGCAGCCCGGCCGCGCGCGCGACGAGTTCGTCGAGCCTGCAACCGCCGGACAGTCGCCGGTGATCGTTGACGGGTCGCTTGAGGCGTTGCGGCGCCTGCGTCCGTTCGTCGCCCGGTCGAAGGATGCGGAACTGCGCCGGACGTTCAACGAGATGCTCGCGGCGCACTCCAGGTCCTCGCGCCCGGCCCGTCCGGGAACCGGCTATGCCGGATTTGCGGGCGCGTCGGCAACGCGTGCAGTAGATAGCCAGCAGTACGGAGAAGAGAGCACCCCGCCCGCGCACAAGCGCCTGCAAGAGGCGTACGATGCGCAGCGGACGGGAAAGAAAGGAGCTGCGTAAACTACCATGTCGTTCACCTCTTTCGGTCAAACCATTCCGGTGACGGGGCCCAATGTCGGGTTCCCCGGTACCATCTCCCGGCAGGGCGAGCGCGTCGTCAGCGCGCGTCAGCATCTGTCGACTTCCCCGGCCAACCTCAGCTTCGGCGAGGCTGCCGTCATCGTTCCGGACGCCACCGGCGGGACCTTCCAGTCCGCGGCGGCCTTCCTCGCGGCGGCCGTCGCCAACGTCGCCACTGTGGCTGCGCAGTTCGCCGGCATCGCAATCCGCGAGGTGCAGACGATGCTCACGTACCCGGCGGGTCAAACGCCCGGCCTGCAGCAGGTCGGCTACTACGCCGCGGGCGCGATGGCCGAGGTGTTGGAGCGCGGCTCGATCGTCGTCCCGATCAAGGCGGGGACTCCTCAGTCGCAGGGCGCCGTCTATCTCCGCATCGTGGCCAACACCTCGATTGCGGGCACCGCGGTCGGCGACCTGGAAGCGGCGGCGGATACGGTCGCAACCACGGGCACGGCGTCGGCTGCGTCCACGGCCTTGACGGTGGCTTCGGGCACCGGCATCAAGGTGGGCCAGATGGTCACGGGCCTTGGCATCGCGGCCGGGACCTACGTCGCGGCAGTCTCGGGCACCGCGGTAACGCTGAGCCAGAACACGACGGCCGCGCTTTCGACGACCGCGGTCACCTTCGCCAACACGGTCGCGCTCCCGCATACGGTTTTCCGCACCGGAAATCTGGACGCGAACAACAACGCCGAAATCACCATCAAGCAGCGCGTCGCCGCGTAAGGCGCGCCAGCCAAACGAAAAGGAGAACAACAGAATATTATGCTTCGCCAACCCACACTCCGACGCGCGGCCGGCATCCCGGCCACGCGCGAATTCATGTCGCGGGTGCGCGCCAATGACGGCCGCGCCTTCGACGCCGCCGGCGCCTCCGGTTTCGCTTTCCTCCAGTCGCAGCTCGAAAAGCTCGACACGGACCTGACCGAGCCCTTGCAGTCCGTCACTCACCCCCGCGACATCACGGTCGAAGTCGGCGGCGGCTTCCCCGAGTTCGTGTCCGCCTTCGCCGCCAACTACGGCTCGACGGGCACTCAGTTTTACGGCCTGCAGGGGAACTCCAACACGGATATCGCCGAAGTCCAGGCGGATATCCAGAAGGGCCTCTGGAAGGTGATGAACTGGTCCGCGTCGATGACCATCACGTACCTCGACCTCCAGCGGCTCGAGTTCGCCAAGCGCAACGGGGCACCGGCTCCCTTCAGCCTGCAGTCGATGCTCGACGAGAGCTGCAAGACCCTTTGGAACAAGGCGCTCGATTACATCGTCTACAACGGGTTCCTGGGACTCCCCGGGCTGGTCAACAACTCGGCTGCCCCCGAGTTCGCCGTACCGGCCGGCGCCAGCGGCCATACCGATTGGGCGCGCAAGAGCCCGGTCGAGATTCTGGCCGACGTGAACCTGATGCTCAACACGTCGGTCGCCAACTCCGGCTACGACGCCAAGGAGGGCATGCCCGACAGCCTACTGGTTCCGTATACCCAGTACGCCGTTCTCACCAACCCGATGACCCTCGGCGGCGTCGGCAGCGGCTTCACTTCCACCCTGGACTACATCCAGAAGCAGTGCGTCGCCGCCCACCACGGCCTGGATTTCAAAATCAACTTCCTGCCGGATCCGTGGATTGCGGGCAAGGGAGCCGGCTCGACCGATCGCGCCGTCGCGTATCGCAACAGCAAGAAGTCGGTCTATCTGCAGATCCCCACGCCCATGCAGAAGGGCATGACGGTCCCGACAACCCGCAACGGCGGCAGCTACGAAACCATCTTCGTCGGCTGCATGTCCCAGGTCATCTTCAAACGCACGCAGACGATGATCTACGCTGACGGGATCTAAGGCGCAGGACGACTGGAGTAAACATCATGCAAATCGTCACCCTGCGCGCAAAAACCTTCATCGTCGCCGGCGACCGGGGCGTGAAAACGCTCACGGTCTCGCCGTCGAACACGCCGATCACGGTGCCCGACTGGGTGCGCAAGTCGCCGACGTTCGCTCTGGGCGTCAAAGACAAGAGCATCTTCGAAGTGTTGGAGCCCGTGGCCGAACCGCCCGTCGCCGAGGAGTCACCTGCTTCCGTCGCCGGCGCTAACGCTCAATCCGACGGCGACCCTGCCAGCAACTCCGGCGACGCCGCTCCCAAAGCCCGAAAGAAGTAACGCATGTTCCCCAACTACAACCAGTGGCTGTCGCAGGCCTGGGGCTGGAGTGACGAGCTCGTGGGCTCACTATCGGCCGCTTCCAACATCGTCGTTGGAAGCAACCCGCCGTACACGGCCAACGATCTGATTGCCTTCTACCCCAAGTTCGGCGGCACGCCGCTGGTGTTGAAGGGGGACATCGCTTCCGGATCCAACAGCATTTCGAACATACCGAACACCGGTGGCGCCGCCGTCGGTCAACTCGTAGCCGGCTCCGGCATCCCGAAGGGCGCGACAATCACGGCCGTCGCGGACACTACCCTTACGCTCTCCGTTCCCGCAACCGCCGTGGCGACGCAGGCAGATGTTTCTGTGTTCAACGCCATGCTCGTTCCCCTGCCGGTCATCAACGCGTACATCACCCTCGCCTCCGCGTGCCTGGTTCAGCCGCGTTGGTGCGATATGTGGCCGCTCGCCATGGGACTCTACGCGGCCCATTTCCTCACCCTCTGGCTCCGCTCGGACGGCAGCCCGCAAACCACGCCGGGGCAGGCTGCCATGGCCGGCCTCGCGCGGGGAATCACGATCTCGAAAACGGCCGGTTCGGTGAGTCAGAGTATTCAGCCGATCCAGGGTCTCGAGGATTGGGGTAGCTGGACGCAGACCGAATATGGCGTGCAGTTAATTGGGTTCTTCCGGGCAATCGGGTCGGGCCCGATGCTCGTCTGGTAAGCCAGGACGGTAATGATTGAAGAGCCTAGCAGCGGCGGTCGCAGAACTCCACGGCGAGGGGCTGATCGTCGTGCCGACGCCGGCAGTCCCGTTACGGCGTGAGGACGTACTCGAACAGGCATTGCTGCGGAGCGCAGCTCGAGCTCGCGAGTGGGCGCTGATGCGGGACGACTATGTGCCGAAGGGCCATCCTGTTCGCCGCCGGACGCCGAGACCGGTCGTAGCCAGGAAGTTCAAGAAGACGCTGAGGCGTAAAGATGGGACAAGTTAGCAGAACTCTACGTCGCGGAACCGGCGGCTATCTTCACTGGTGTCCAGGGTGCGATGAAATGCACCTGCTACCCGATGGCTGGAGCTTCGATGGCAACTTCATATCTCCGACATTCTCCCCGAGTTTCAAGCACTCCGGTGTCCAGCGAGTGTTCGTTGAAGGGAGATGGACCGGAGACTGGAAGCGCGACGCAAACGGCAACACGATTCCGTTCGTTTGTCATTACATCCTGACGGCCGGAGTCCTAAATTTCTGCGGTGATAGCACCCACTCTCTTGCAGGAAAGGCGGTCCCATTGCCGCAATTGCCCGAAGGGCTCACTGATAAAGACTGTCCGAAGTTGGAACTGTCGCGTGATCGGGACTCGCTATGAAGCATTCCTGGAAGTCCGTCCAAAGCCATACCGACTGGGAATGGAACACGTACTGTCTCCACTGTGGCGGTGAGTATCCTGGCGACTCGAACGAGTTTCCGGAGCGCCAGTTCCCCTGTCTCAACTGGATCGAGCGATTCCTGATTCGAATACTGAATCTCCGTTGGCGACTTTCCTGCACCCGCTCCCGGCAGCCTGCTATGAAGCCGAGCCCTGAGTGGAATCTCGGCGCACGCCCATGAACGCCGCCGACTTCCATTATTCCCACTTGCTGCCGCGCCGGCCGGCTGTCGTGGTGGCTACGAATGAGGTCACGAAGCAATGCCGCCGCTGCTCGGCGGATTTCGTAGCACGTTCGCCGGCGCGGAAGCGTTGCGACGCGTGCCAGTCGATTGTCACGGCGCAGAAATACGTCAAGTCTCTCGCGAAGCTTAAAGCGAAGCGGTTGGCACGAAAGCTCCCTCGGATCTAATATGGCCTCTTCTGTCACGCTCACCAAGTCTGGCCCCGGGCTCGCGCAGATCGCGAAGGACCTGGACCGCCTCAAGCACAGCGAGGTGCTGGTGGGAATCCCTGCGGTCAAGACCGGCCGCAAGGGCGATCCCATCAATAACGCGCAGCTCCTCTTTCTGCATACGAACGGCTCGCCACTGCAAAACATCCCGGCGCGCCCGGTGCTCGAGCCTGCCATTAAGGCGAACTTCAAGCTGATCGAGCCGCAGCTCCAGCGGGCCGCCAAGCAGGTGCTTCAGCGGCATCCCGTGGAAGCGGACGTGGCATTGCAGCGCGCCGGGACCATAGCGGTCAATGTGTCGAAGCGCTGGTTCACAGATCCCCGGAATGGATGGCAGCCGAACAAGCCGTCCACGATTGCAGCGAAGGGCAGCGATCGGCCCCTCATCGACACCGGCCAACTCCGGCGCGCCCTGACCTTTGTGGTTCGGATCGACAAATAATCCATGCCGCTCCAGTTGTCCGACATCGCCGACGATCCCGACCTCGGCCAGGCGATATCTGTCCTCCGCTCTACCGGCCGTTTCATCGCGGGCGGGTGGCAGAGCGGCGCTCCGGTGACGGTGCCGCTGTTCGGCATTCTGATGCCCGCGAGTGACGAAGCGCTTCAGCAGGTTCCCGAGGGCGATCGCGTAGTTGGTTCGCTCCAATTCATCTGCAGCAGCCAGCTTTACGAAACGAAGGCGGAGCGCAACGGCGTGAGCGACAAAGTCATGTGGCGGTCCAGCACCTATCGCGTGGTGAGCGTCGCGCCGTGGGGCGACAACGGCTACTGGTCTGCAATCCTCGTCCGCACGGACGGGAAATAGGGGCGCGTACCTCTTGAGCGAAGTCACTTTTGCAAACGGCCAAATCTTCCGGTCAACTGCGCTCGACCCCGACAGTGTCAATCGGGTGTTCCAGCTTCTCATCGTGCAGATGATCGGCAACGCTGTTGGCGGCTCGGGAGATGTAGTAGCCGGGGAAGTAGCCGCGGGTGACGATCCCTCTACGGCCTCGTCGGCGAATCCGTACGCCCAGGTGCGAATTGATTGGCAGCAGGAAGGCCAGCCCGCTTGGGGAATTGAGGAGAACATCTGTTTCATCCGCTCGACCCCGCTGGACGAGGATTTCAGCCAGGTGCGGGATGAAATCTCGCAGCCGATCATACAGCCTGCGCCGACCATGGGAGTATCCGGTGAATTCGTCGGCTCTGCCGGCGACTTCGCGGCTGGGGAGGGATTCGTCGGAGGTGCACCCGGCGAATCGATCGATCGAACCGCGATTGCTCTCCAGTCAGGGTTCACGCAAGTTTGGGCCGTGCACTGTACGTTCTACGGTCGAAACGGGTATGACCTCGCGCGTCTAGTCATCTCGTGCATGTCGCTCGATTGGGTTGGCGAGCAGCTCGCGGCAGCCAACCTGTACCCGGTCCCGACGTGGAAGCGCCCAACCTATGCCGGAGAGCTCTTCCAGGGCCAGTGGTGGAAGCGAACCGACATGGAGCTGCACTTCAACGAGCAGGTCACTGAAACCATACCGGTCGATGCCGCGGCCAGCGTGGACGTAGAGATCGTCACCGACGGCGACGCCAACTATACAACGAAGTTCACCATCCGAGCCTCGTAAACAGAAAGGAACTTACTCTCGATGTCTACCTCCTTACCGCTTTCCAATATCATCAACGTCGCGGTGTCGATCGCGCCTGCGCCGGCTCCCGGCCCGAGCTTCAACCAGGCGCTCATCATCGGGCCGAGCACTCACATTCCATCGCAGGGGGCGAATTCCCGCCTGCGTCTCTATCAATCCCTCACCGCGATGACGCAGGACGGGTTCCTAACGACGGACCCGGAGTATCTCGCCGCGGAGGTCTACTTCGGCCAGACCCCGAAGCCCACCTTTCTCAAGATTGGGCGGCAGAACCTGACGGCCATTGCTACGGAGACGATCTCTACGGCCGGCACGGGGTACGCGGTCGGCGACATCATCACCGTGGTTCAGTCCGGGGCGTCTGGCGGCACTCTGCGGGTCACCACGGTCGGCACCGGCGGCGCCGTCACCGGTCTTCAGAAGATTCAGGGCGCGCAGGGAAGCGGCTATTCCGTTGCTTCCGCCCTGCATACGACCGGCGGATCGGGCACGGGACTCGAGGTGAACATCACCGCCATCGGTGAAACGGCCGTTGAAGCTGTGACCGCCTGCCGTGTTGCGGATCCGGCCTGGTACGCGTGCATGTTCGTCGGCACGGCCGTCGACGCCGACCATCTGGCCATCGCGGCGTATATCGAAGCGGCCGAGCCCGCGAGCGTCTATTTCCTGACCTCCGGGTCCGTCGCGGTGCTCAACGTCACGGCCGGGAATCTATTCGCTGCGCTGCAAGCCGCCGAATATCGCCGGACGTTCGCAATGTACGCGACGACGCAGAGCGGCACCTTCCCGCACAACGCCTACGCCTCGGCGGCGCCGATGGGCTATGCGATGGGGGCTAACAATGGCACGTCAGGCAGCTATTTCGACATCATGTTCAAGGGCCTCGCGGGCGTAGCCGCCGAGCCCCTGACGCAGAGCCAAGTCAACGCGATCTGCGGGACCGTCGACCGTTCGAGTCCCGGCCTGAACGGCAACGTGATGCTGGATTACCAGAACGGCTCCTATACCTGGCTTCAGCCGGCCATCATGGCGAGCGGCGTTTTCTTCGATGAGGTGCTGAACCTCGACATGCTGGCGAGCGACATGCAGCAGAGCGGCGTCGCGCTGCTCACCTCCGTTCCGGCGCTGCCCATCACCGATGCCGGCGTCATCCAGATGAAAACGGCATTGGCCGGCGCGTGCGATCGCGCGAAGGAGCGGGGATTCATCGCTCCGTCCGGTGTCTGGCAGGGTGTCGATGTGGGCTCCGGCTCGGCCGCGGTGAAGTCCGGCCAGGCCCTGCCGAACGGCTATTACCTCTACGCGCCGCCCGTGAGCACGTTGTCGCGCCAGTCCCGCGCGGCGCGCGTCATGCCGCCGATCACGGTGCTCGTCATCGAAGCTCAGTCCGGCCACTCTCTGAGCGTCACCCTCAGCGTGCAGCGGTAGGCCGAGCGGCCATCAGGATAAGGAGATTTCAATATGTCTAACGTACTCACTACCTACTCCGGCAAAGACGTCAACATGGCGTTCACGTCGCCGCTCATCGGCGCTATCCAGGCGGCGGGCGTCGCGGCCAAAGGAATTGCGCAAATCACCGTCCGGATGCTCAAAGACCAGAGCGTCATCGAGAACGGAATGGACGGCGCCGTGGTTCCGAGCGTCGTGCCTGGTGACCAGGGCGAAATCGAAATCCAGGTGTGGCAGACCAGCACAGTCCATCGCGATCTGCTCGCCTGGTACAACGCCCTCAAAGCGGCGCGGGATGCTGGCGACGTATCCCAATGGTTCGCCGGGACGCTCATCATTGCGAGCATCGTCGACGGCACGTCGCACGTCTGCACGGGCGTTGCGCCCCGCAAGGTCCCGGATAAGACCTACACCGATCAGGCGCAGCGGGTCTCGTGGGTCCTGGTGGCCTGCAATATCTCGAACGAGGTCGGAGGATAGAAGTGGCAAAGCCGCATTTCAAAGACGTGACCATTAACGGGCGCGAGTTCCGCATCTCTGCGGTTCCCGCGCTCGACGGCACCTGGATCATCGCCCAGATGGGACTGAGGGCGTACGGAGACCCGGAGGTGTACCGACGGATTCAGGACTGTCTCTTCGGCGCCATCTCCGTATTGCGGGACGTCGGCGGCGAGCGCGTCCCCATGAAGATCTACGAGGGCGGACGCTGGCTCGTGCCCGACCTGGAGCTCGAGTACGACCTCGTCGCGGTCCAGGAGTTGTACACGGAGGCACTGGAGTTTAACGTCGGCCCTTTTTTCACCAGGATGGGGTTTGCCTCGGCGAGCACGACCCCGGCTACGAACCAGTAGCCTTTCCTGCCGACCTGAGCCCGTACGCCTGGAGGCCCGTGCTTGCGCAGATGTGGCGTCAGCACGAGCTTTCCGACGGCACCTATGACCTGCACGATCTGATCCAGATCAATCGCGTCCTGGACATCCAAGACGAAAACCGCCGGCGCGCGGCGGAAGCGGCCAAAGCGAAATCCGCCAACCGATCATGAGCAACGTCATTCAGGAATACCTAGTCCGACTCGGCTTCGAATCGAATGAGCCGCAGTTCCGGCGCCTGCAAGGGATGCTGGACGATGCGGAGCGCTCGATGTCGCGGCACGTCCCTGGCATTCTCAAATGGGCGGTGGCGCTGCCGGCCGGCGTTGCCGCTGCGTTTGGGAGCGTAAGCGTTGCTGTTGCCGGCATGATGGATAAGGTCGCGCAGGCGGACCAAGGATATCGCCTGATGGGCTTGCGGATGCTGATGACCACGGATTCAGCCCGCAAGCTTGACATGATCACGAAGGCTCTGGGAGCCGATCTGCCCACAATCGTGTGGGACCGGGAGTTGCACGAGCGCGCCGTGCAGATGTCCCAAGACATCGACCGGATGTCGAAGGGGCTCGGACCAGAGTTCCCGCAGCAGATGCGGAATATCCGGGATATGCGCTTTGAATTCCAGCGCCTGGGAGTCGGACTCGAATTCCTGGCCATGCGATTTACCTTCGATCTGGCGAAGAAGCTGAATCTCGTCGGCGCGAACAATACCCTGCGACAGTTCGTCGACTCCTTCGAAGATCGGATCGGGCATTATTCCGAGCGGCTGGCCGCGGGGGCGAAGCCGATCCTAAAACTCACGTGGGACCTGGCGAAAGCCGGCGTAGAAACAAGTCGCGCGATCGGGACCGCGTTCGTCAATATCGTTGGCGCAATCAGCGGCGACAAAAGTATTCAGGGCGTAGCGTTGTCGTTCGACTCCCTGGGTAAGGCAATCGGTCACGTCGGCGGGTGGATCGTCGACGTAGCGGGAAAGCTGCCGGGCTTCGTCACGAAGGTTACGGCGTCCGTCACGTCCTTCTTCCAAAATCTTCCGCAGTATATTGCGCGTGTCCAGCAGTGGTTCCAGGAACTTCGCGGTTGGATCATGGACGCGCGCGACGCCGTCGGAACATTTGCAGACGCGTTGAGCGAGCTATCCTCGGGCCACCTCATCAAAGCGAGCGAACTTTTCAAAAAGGCCGGTTCAGAGTTCCGCGGCCAAGGCGAAAATGTCGAAGCGGCGAAGGCGGGGAAGCCATTGCCCGGATCGGAACGCGGCAGCTCCGGTTCGCCATCCCGATCTGTTGAAACGCCTGACGAGTACGCCAGGCGCGTGGCGAAAAACAATGAACGCGCCAACCGTCTCTTCTACAACGGCCGCGGAGTAGAGTCCGGAAACCCGTATGCCCGCAAGCTCGCCGGCGTCCTGAACTGGCTCACCACGCCGCTGGACCCGAAGACGCTGCGCCCGTTGCCCGTAGAGTCGCCCGCAAAGTCCGCTCAGAATAACGGCGTCCAGGAAATGATCGACGCCGTCGCGGACGGGCATCGCGGATCAGCGGCGGACGTGCGAAAGATGATCGATGCCGCTGCAGACCGGTACGCCGTGCCTCGGTCGCTCGCGCACGCCGTCGCAAAGCAGGAATCCGGCTACCGACAGGATGCTGTCAGCCAAAAGGGCGCGATCGGCGTGATGCAGTTGATGCCCGGGACGGCGAACGACCTGGGAGTCAATCCCAAGGATCCCGCCCAGAACATTGAGGGCGGCGTGCGGCTACTCGCCGACTTGCTGAAGCGCTACAACGGCGATCTTGCCCGGGCTCTGGCCGCCTACAACGCCGGTCCGAGTCGGGTCGATCACACCGATCCATCGAAATGGCCGCAGGAGACCAAGCAGTACGTGCCGAACGTGTTGCGGCTCCAGCAGGAATACAGACCCATGCCGGCGGATACGCCAGCCGCAATTCCAGCGCCCGCCGCGGCGCCGTCGGTCCCTCCAAGCCCGACCATCTACGAGCAGATGAAGATGCTGCTACCCATCTCGTACGTTCAGCGGACTCCTGCCGCGCCCTGGCTTCAGCCGGCCTATGACGATACCGCGCTCGCACGCTCCGCCGCTCGCGCCAGTCGCGAGACCGGCGAGGGAGCCGTAAAGAATCCGCTCATACCAGCCGCGTGGATTGGGAATAAGACTGCCATGCCGGAGGCTTCGCACCGCGATTGGAGCACCGTGATGGCGTACATGCAGCGGCCGATCCCCACAACTCCGACGGTCGTGAATCGAAACGTCCAGTTGACGGTGGACGTAGGCGGCATCTATGTCACGAAACCCGGTTCCGATGAGTACTCGATTCGCCGCGCAGTCGTGGACGGCGTTCGCGACGCCATGAAAGACGAAACGCAGTGGGATCTCGCTCAACTTAACCCGGTTTGGTAAGCGCATGAGCTCATTCATCACTGGTTTCGCTCCGGGATTCGGCGGCCGCTCCCCGGTCCTTGCCTCGGTCCTGGCGCGCATCTACTACGCGACCCACGTGCCCCATCTGGCCACGCCCGAAACAGCTGGTCCGTGGCGCCCTCCGCAATGGGGGAAGGCCCCTCTATTTACGATGGCGGCTCGCAATCAGGCGACCGGCCTGTTGACGGTGTATTACTTCGATGCGGTAATCCGCGCCGAGCACGAGCAGTCGGCCGTCGTGACCCTGAACCCGGTGCAAACGGGCGCGGATATCGCCGACCACGCGTATGTCATTCCGCCGCGTCTCGTCATTGAAATCCGCCAGAGCGATTCGATGGCGTCCTATTCGATGGGCCAATGGGCGGACGGGCCCTCGAAGAGCGTTTCGGCATACCAGACCCTGGTGAATCTGCAAGCAAAGCGGCAGCCCCTGGAGATCGCGACCCGGCTCCGCCAGTACGACCAGATGATCATCACGGACATTCGCGCCGTTGAGGATGAGCGGACCCGCCACACACTGAACGCGCTCGTGACCTTTACCGGAGTTCTAACCGCCTCCGTTTCTCTAGCCGCTACCTCGTCGACGATCAGCTTCGTGAACAGCGATCGTGCGCAGATCACCGACCGAACCGTCGTGGGGCAGACGCAGACCATGCCGGTTCCGACGTCGATTCAGACCCAGAACAACATTGGAAGCCAGAATCCCGTACCGGGCGCAGCCGTCGCCGGCGCTGGACAGTGGAGCAGCTCGAACGTCGCCGGCATCTCGCAGGTAATCCGGTAAGCACGCCAACCGTTTCAATCATGGCCGCCATAGTTCCCATCACGAACGCGCCCAATCAGGCCATCCGGGTCACCCTGGCCATCAACGGAAAGTCGCTCACGCTCTCACTGCGGCTGTACTACAACGTTTCCCTCCAATGCTGGCTTATGGACATCGCCGATCAGTTCGGATCGCCCATCGTGTCCTCGGTCCCCTTGCTGACCGGCGTCTGGCCGGCGGCGAATATCCTGGTGCCCTACGACCACCTGAAGATCGGTTCGGCATTCGTCATCAACCAGAGCGGGTCGCAGCAGGACCGGCCCAACGATTCCAACCTCGGCAACGACTTCCTATTGCTGTGGGACTCGAACTAACATGTCGAGCGCCGCACAATCCCTTCCGTTTTTCGGCCGCGCGTGGCAGATCTCCGTCGATACCGCGGACGGCGCGCACCTGGTGCTTTCGAGCAGCGACTCGGGCGAAGCGCTCCGGGTGACATTTGCTGTCGAGACTTACGCGCTTCTCGCCTACTGGACCGGAACCGTTGAAGTGTTCAACATGGCGGCCGAGACGGTGCACCGCATCACCCAGGGTGCGCCCGATCTGGCGAATGCGTGGCGGTTCAACCAGCCTCTGGTGGCCGGGTGCACGGTAAGCGTGAGCGCCGGGTATCAGGCGCGACAAGGCTTCAACGCCAACGCCAACCTGATCTATCAGGGGAAGCTCCTTCAGCCGATCTGGACACGCGAAAATGTGGTCGATTTCAAGCTGAAACTGCGCTGCCTCACCGGCCTGCTCGAAGACGCGGTCAGTATGGTCAGTTTTTCGCTCGCAGCTCCGGCGACAGACTACGATGTCCTCCAACGGATCTGCTCGGAGGGTGGCATTCGGGTCGACGTAATTGACGACGCGGCCGCGGCTGCCATGCGGCGATCGTCGGCGCCCCGCAGTCAGACTTTCCACGGGCGGCCCTTCAGCTACATCCAGCAGATCGCCGGCCAAAACAACCTGCTCGCGTGGGTGAGTCCACGAGGCCTGAACGTCCGGTCGTTCGATCCCGAGAAGCCGCCGGCGACGCCTGACTTTGCATACGCGCCGCGAGATCTGCCGTCAACGGGCGCGCCGCAGCGAATAACGCTCAAGCGAACCATGATCGGATCGCCCGAGCAGACGCAGGATGGGGTCAAGTTTCGGGTATTGCTGGACCCGGAGGTGAAGGTTGGCGATGTCATTCAGATCGCCCCCGGGACGCTCATTAATCTGTTCCCCGTTTCGATAGGCGAGTTGCCGCCGATTCCGAGCAGAAACGGGCTCTATGTCGTCGCGGGCGTGGCCCATCACGGCGACACGCGGGGCCGCGGCAATGACTGGTACACGGAAATTACTGGAGTCGTGATGGATTTCTTCGCAAACTTCTTGCAGGCGCGCAATGGGAGGTAACTACGGCCCCGATCTCGAAGGTCGGCTGCTCCCTTCCTCGCAACGTTTCCGGCAGGTAATGGATGTGATCTTCCAGTCCATGCGGGTAGCGGTGCCGGCCGTCGTTCACTCCTTCTCGCCGGGACCGCCCACCACGGTATCGGTGTTGGTCGCGACCAAGGAGCTGGCCGAGCGCAACCGCCGCGTCTCGGACGTCGAGGAGAGCGAAACATTCGAACTCAGCAGCGCCGCGATCGCGCTCCCGCTGATTCAGGACGTGCCGGTGCTGATCCCGTCGGCCGGGGGATTCAGCCTAACGTTCCCAATTGCGCCCGGCGACGAATGCCTTCTGGTCTTTTCTGACACCGCGATCGACACCTGGCTGCAAAACGGGTGCGAAGGCGACCAGCCGGTTAGCCCGAGCCATCCGCTCCGGCGCCACAGTCTCTCGGATGCCATTGCCATCTTCGGCCTGCGTTCGAAGCCAAAGGCCATCACGGGATGGTCCGGCGACTCGGCGCAACTCCGCAGCGACGATGGATCCGTCGTTGTAGAAGTCGCCGAGGACAAAGTCAATATCACGGCTCCTACTGTTCACATTACGGGCACGGACTCGGTCGTTCCCAACGTGGTGCTCGGTCCGCATACCCGGATCGACGGAAAACTCTTCCTGACCCACACCCACGGCGGCGTACAGGCCGGCGGAGCGTCGACCGGGCCGGTGCTCTAAACAAAATATGGCTGCGACAATCTCGGTTCGAGTGCTGGATCCCGATGGCGATCCGCGGCGGGGCAACTCGCTCGCGAACTTCGTCACCGATATCGACGCCGTGGCCCAAATCCTCGCGACCAGGATCCGGCTTTTCGAGGGTGAGTGGTTCGAAAACCTCGCCGATGGCACGCCGATGTTTCAGCGGCTGCTCGGCGTCCCGACCAACTCCGCTGGTGTCGCCCTCATCCTGCGCCGGCGCATTCTCGAGACCCCCTATGTGGTCCGGATCAACTCGATGGACGTGCTATACGCCCCGGCCGGGCGAAATTTTGTCTTTGTCGCCGAAGTAGAGACCGCTTTTGGGACCGTAACCGTCTCCAGCCAACCGATCTCGGGAGCCCAGTAAGAGAATGCCCTATACACCGCCGAATATCAGCAGCGCCGGACTGAGCATTCCCGCGTATAACGACATCCTGGCCTACTTGGTAAGCCAATTCCTCGGCATTTACGGTTCGGCATCTTATCTTGGCACCGACACCGCCGATTACCAGGACATAGCAATACGCGGACTGCAGGCCCTCGAAGTAAATCAGGCGATTCAGGCCGTTTACCTGGCCGGAAACCCCGTCACAGCAATCGGAGCGAGCCTTGATCTCCTGGGAAAGCTCATCGGCACTGCCCGGAAGTCCGCCTCGTACTCGAGCGCCGTCCTGACCGTCACGGGAACGCCGGGAACAGTCATTACCAATGGCGTTGCCGTCGACGTGAACGGGATTTTCTGGAATTTAGCGTCGCCGGCCACGATCGGATCGGGTGGTACGACCCCGGTGCTCGCGAGCGCCCAGCAGCTTGGGACGATCACGGCGAATCCGGGCGATATCTCCCGCATCGGCACACCGACTGCCGGCTGGACGGCCGTCACCAACCTGGCCGCGGCGATCCCGGGGGCCCCGATCGAGCCCGATTCTCAGTATCGGGCTCGCCTGCTCCTTTCGCAGGCAAAGCCTTCGCTCACGCGACTCGCCGGCACCCTCGCGGCGATCGAGGCCGTCGACGGGGTCACGCGCGCTGCGGTGTACGAGAACCCGACAAACGTCGATGATGCCAACGGCCTGCCTCCGCACTCGATTACTTGCGTCACAGAAGGTGGGCTGCCCGCGGATGTCGCGAGCGCGATCTATGCGAATCGCGGCATCGGCTGCGCGACAAACGGGTCGACGGTTGTGTCCGTCAGCGATCCGCTGAATCCCGCCATAACGATGGCGATTCGCTTCGACCCGCTTGGATATGTGCCGATATTTGTCCGCATAGTCGTCCATCCGCTCGTCGGGTTTACCACGGCTACCGAGAGCTCCATTCATGCCGCCATTGTGGATTACCTGAACAGCCTCGGGATTGGTCAGAGCGTCGTTTTCAGCGAGCTCTACGGGGCCGCCCTCAGCGCGCGTCCCGATCCAGACCAGCCGATGTTCTCCATCTACGAGGTCAAGTCGGGCCCGCTTGCCGCGGAGACCTCGGCGGATACGGTCAACGGAAGCGCCGACATCACGGTTACGAGCGCTACGGGGATTGTCGTGGGGCAATATGTAACCGGCGCCGGCGTTTCCGGCACGGTGGCGGCGATTTCCGGAACCACCGTTACCCTTTCCACTACTGCCGGATCCACGGCCAGTGCGGTCCCGGTCCAGTTTTTCACCGTCGGAACCGCCGACATTGCCGTTGCCTTCAACGAGGCAGCGCACGGCCAACCCATCAACGTGCTGGTCGTACTCGCCTAACAAAAAAGGAGCTCCACCAAACATGCAAACCGCCAAACGATTCGCCTTGTGCAGTCTCGCATTAGCGATCACTTTCTTGATTTCCTTTGCCACGCTTCAGGGGCAGTATCAGACCCGTGCGCCCGGTCGCTGGTTCGAAACCGAAGTCACCGCGCCGGATACGCCATCGTCCGGGTTTTCGGCGCCATGGGTCGATGCTACGACCCACATCCCCTCCTGGAAGAGCTCGGCCGGAACGGTCTACCAGGGTGTGCCGTACGACTCCGCCGGGCACGCCGTGAAGTATCTTGGCGTGGCGGTGCTCCCGGCCTCCACCGCGGCCCAAGACCGCATCTACCGAGCGACGGCCGCGACCACGGTCAATCGCTGCCTGGACGCGGGCGATTCCGGCGGATCCGCCACCGCCTGGTGCATCTCGGACGGGACAAACTACCGGGCATTCATCGTCAGCAACATCGATGGAACCGTGAGCGTTCCAGTCGGCGGCAGCACCAATCACGCGACGTGTTGGAAAGCAGCCGGCAAGCTCGGCTACTGTTCCGCAGTCGTTGATTCGAGCGGTGTCTGCGGCACCTGTCAGTAGGGGTCGGTGCTCGAGGTGAGTGTGGAGGCGAATAAAATGAGACGCGTACTAACGTTCCTGACTTTGATTGTTGCGCTCGCGGCCATCGCCGCCGCCCAAAATCCCGCGACGGCTGTCTTTCCCGGCGCCGTCGCTACGGACGATACTCTCGGAGTAGTTTGCAACAGTCCCCACACCACCCTCGCGTCAGCAGTAAGCCCCACGGGGCTGTCGTTCAACGTCACTAATGGGGGCGTCCTCTGCGCCCCCGGCTTTTTAACGCTCGACACGGGCACGCCGAAGAGCGAGGTCGTCAAAATATGCTCCGTGAGCGGCAATACCGTGACTGTCTGTTCCGGAGGTCGGCATTTCCACGGCACAGCAACCGGCCACGCGGTCGGCGCCATCGTGGATGGTCTTCTCGATGAGCGTTACATAAATCAGTTGTCCGCGGAAGTGAAGGCGATCGAGGGGAGCCTGGGAGCCAATCTCTCTAACGTCGGTTCTGGCTCCGGCGGTGGGTTGGCACCGGCCAATAATCTGTCGGATCTTACAAACGTCGCGACGGCCCGCATAAATCTTGGACTCGGCACGGCCGCGACGCAGGCGAGTTCGGCTTTCGAGCCAGCTATTACGGCCGGCACTACCACGCAATTCTATCGTGGGGATAAGACATTTCAACCGCTCACGTCCACAGCCGTGACGGAAGGCGCCAATCTCTATTTCACGAACTCGCGCGTCCTGTCTGCGATGGCCGGGCTTTACGAGGTTCCGATGACGTTTGGCACCGGCCTCACGCGCACCGTGAATGCGGTTGGCTGCAACACCGCAAACGGCTCGACTTTTGGCTGCGTGAGCGCGGCGGATTGGACGACGTTCAACAACAAGCAGGCGGCAATCAGCGGCGCTCCCGGGACATGGCCGAGCACGTTCGCGCCTTCCGCGCACAACCACACGGCCGCGGAGATCACGAGTCTTTCTCTTGCTTCCGCGCGTGGTGGAACTGGTGTTTCCAACACGGCAACTCTCACGCTTGGAACCAGCAATCAAAATTGGGGTGCGCTCGGCACCGGAATCGTGAAGAACACGACAACCACAGGTGCGATCACGAACGCCGTGTTCGGCGATGTGGTGGCGCTGTTCGGCAGCGGATCGTGCTCGGGATTCCTGAAGCACGACGGCACCTGCGCGGCGTCCGGCGGCTCCGGCACGGTGACCACCACCGGAACGCCTACCGCCACGACTCTTGCAACGTTCAGCTCCTCTACGGTTATTCAAACACCTTGCGCTACATGCACGCTCGACAGCGGCGGCAATATGGGGCTCGCGGGCGGTGTATCGACCGGGATTGGCTCGGGAGAGGCCGCGGTGTTAGCACTCGGTCAGGGGACGGCGCCGAGCTTCGGGAGCGGCGCGCTGCAAATCCCCACGACTGGCTACAACGGCTGGGTTGGGGCGGCAAGCGGTGTAACAGCGTCGTACCTGTTGAGGTTGCCGGTTGCCGTACCGGCTGCAAATCAGATACCGATCTTCCCGGCGCCCACCTCTGGATTATCACAGGCGATATGGGTAACGCCGAAATTGAACTCGGACACGGTCAATGTCATTACCGCCACCGTTGGGGCCGGGGGCGTCGTCGCGAATACAGCCGTCAAGTGGGGGAGCGGCGCGGACGCTGGTAAAGTCGTCGCCATTTCCTCGACAGAGGGGGCCCTGGGAATCGCAAGGACCACCGCGTCGGCAGCGGCGACAGTCGTGGTCGATGTCTTGGGGGCTTCCACTCTTGTGGCCTCGGGATCTTGGACGCAGGACAATTACATCGGGACGAACGGTGCCGACCTCGGGCAGTCAGCGCGATCCGCCATCGCCACCACAATCAACGTGCTGGGGAAAGCTGCTACCACCTGCACCAACGGTGTCGCTTGCCCCATCAGCCTGATAGGCCAATATTCCAATGGAACGGCATTGCCGGCGCCGGCGGTGTCGACTGGAACGGCAATAACTCTGGCCGCTCCCGCCGGGTTTGCGGATTGCACGAGCACTTGTACGGTCACGCTTCCCGTGCCAGTGGCGGGATACCAGTTCTGCGTGCGCAACGACACGGGGGTCTCTACCGCGATCACGCTTGCGGCCTTGGGCTCCAGCGCGATGTACGAATTCGCCGATGGTTCTGCGTACGGCACGCCCGGCACTGGGACGCTTTCTTCCACAGCCGCCGCTCAAACTCGGATATGCCTCGTCGCCAGAGACTCGACGCATTATCAGGTCTACTCGGCAACCGGCACGTGGACGGCAAACTAATGCGAATCCTTTTAATGCTGCTGGTGGCTTCTGGCATGCACGGGCAGGGCCTTTTGCCGGGCGTGATGGCCGGCAATGTTCCAGCCGCCACCCAATCCGCCACGCCATCCTTTTTTCCCCCCGCTGGCGCGTACTTCGGAACGCAGAGCATCGCGCTCGCCACAGTCACTCCGGGTGCAGTAATCTGCTGGACCGACGACGGCACCACCCCCGCCGCGGCAACCCCGGGAACCTGCTCCGCCGGAACTACATACACCGGGCCGGTGACGGTGGCTGCGACCGCGACCGTGAAGGCGCTGGCAACCAAGTCGGGGCTGACCAACTCGCCCGTAGCGAGCGCGGCGTATACGATTTCGGCGCCGCCCTCTGCGCCGGCTTACGTGAGCGAGTGCCACGGGGATGGCGTCTTCGTGACGACCATCAACTGCTCCATCACGGCTAGCATTGGCGATACGTTCGCCATTTTTGCGGAAGCACCGAGCGGCGTCACAATTACTTCAGTCACCGACTCTGTTTCTGGGACGTTGACGGCCACCGCCACAGTCGGGTTGATCCGTGGATATGTGTACCCGAATGCGACGGCGGGTAGCCACACGTTCACCGTCAACGTCGGGAGCGCTACCAACCCCCACGTATCTGTTTTCCAATACTCCGGCGCAGCAGCCTCGCCGGTGGTGGGATCGAGTACGGCTAGCAAGGCCGCGGTGTCGGGGACTTCGCTCTCCACTGGCAATATCACGACGACGACCGTCAACAACGTCATCATCGTATTTGCCAACGCGGGCTCCACGGGTGCTTCGTTTGCCGCCTCAAGCTCACCCGTGGCGTTCACGGCTCGCCGCACCAATAATTCCACGGCGCCCAACCTGATATTCGCCGACGGCGCAGCCGCGACCGTAGGGTCCTACGCTGGGGCGGCAACGTTCACCGCCTTTGTTGCTATAGACATGATCGCAATTGTTTTGAAGCCATGAGAACCCCACTACTCTGCTTATTCCTCACGGCGTCTGCCTATGCTGGCAATACCTGCGTGGCTACTGGCGCGGCGTCGGTTTCCTCCGCAACGAACTGGAGCGCCTGCGGCGGGGTGGCCCCGGTTTCCGGTGTGGACAAGCTCTCGTCTTCGGGTGGCGCCATCACGATCGACATCAACAACTTCACCGTCGGCGACGGCACGGGCAACGCGATTACGCTGACGAGCACCGGATCAGTCACCGCAGCCCAGAACATAACCGCGCTCATCGCCGGCGGGATCAGCGCCGCCCCCACGTCTCGCTGCTACTACGCTGCAGGAGCAATCTACAAATCCACGATGGCTTCACATGTCGTTTTCGCGTGCCCATTCGAGGCGGCAACGGTCAATCCGGCAACGTTTGCCAATCCGGGGACAATCGATAGTGATCTGACTCTTGGTGGTGTGGAGTCGAGCGTTTCCGCGCCTTACCTGGACCTCACCAATCTAAAGGTGAGGAATCAGGGATACATGACCGGCGGGACGCAGACGTTTGGAGTGACATTCACGGGAGGCGGAACCGGAAACACCCTAACGCTTTCGCAGGTGACGCTCGATAACACATGCGGGCTGAAGATCGGCTCGGGGTGGGGCGTGAATGACCAATGGGTGGGCACCAATTTCACCACCAAGAATACGCCGGCTGGGTGTAAGTCTTGGGACAGCGGGTCCATTGGGTATGTTCTCCCGGCTGTGGGCAAAGTGAAACAAATGACCAATGTTTCACTCGATGCCGTAGCAGTGCTAGGGTCATTCGATGAGCACTGGACAAATGCGCTGTTCTGGAATAAATGGACGGAAACCTCGTTTGTAAACGGGACCGGGCCAGTCGGAAACGTCACATGGGCGCACCCCTATATCGTCGACGGATATTCACTTGTCCGCGTGCCCTGGCAGGCGACCTGCACAACGTGGAGTCAGGCAGCGTCGAACGCGGGGCTCGGAATCAAGGGAGCGCAACTCGATCACGTTCTCATCGTCGGCGACTCCTCAACGTGTATCAGCGGCGGGGCGCCATCTGCCGCGATCGCAAAGACCTCCGGGACAGCCACCTCGGCAACGTCTACCACGCTGACCGATTCGACTAAAAGCGGCGTGTGGACGCTGAACCAATGGGCGAGCGCTTCGGCAACTTCTTATTTCGTTGTCATCACCGGGGGCGCCGGCGCTGGGCAGGTTCAGACAATCGAGAGCAACACCACGACCGGACAAATCACGCAAAGGTATCCGTGGGATACGCAGCCAGATAACACCAGCACGTACGCTATATACGGCGGCGCCTACAATCCACATTGGACAAATGGCCCGACGCTGACTACTGGCAACACGCTCACGCATCAGTACGTGATGGCTGGGCTCTGGGGAGGCGCTGACAACAATGGCGACCTCTGGCACGGGATGACGTGCCCCTCTGGAGCCGGCGGTTCTGGCGTGGCGATCAACTCGGGGCTGTACATCCTCGATTACACTGCATTGTTCCCATCGTTGGCGCACGACAACTCGGGGGCATTAATAACATCGAATAACTGCTCCTACAAAGTCCGGCATGCGACTTACTTCACGGGCGCGCAGTCGGTTGGCTTGAACGAGGGCGGGCTGAACCAAACAGCAGGTGCACTCGAGGATTTCAGCGGAAATCTCTCGTGGTCTGGCACGCGCATCTACAAGACCAGCGGCGGGGGGAGCGCAGTGTCGGGACTGGGCCCGTGGCTACTCACCGACGAAGTATTGGGATCGGGCGCAACGGATATCGTCAAGACCAACTGCTACGGAGGTTCCGCCAGTTGTGCCGACTACAACGGTGATTTCCGCGCTCTGCAAACAGGCCGCGCGGCGACGGATCAGCCTGGGTCGAATCCCGCGTACAACCTGAAGACCTCCGTCATCATGGGGGCGCACGATGTCCGCTCGACCGACCCGCAATTCCCCGACCCGTGGGTAACCCCGCAGAAGTGGGCCCAGAGTCTCGGGCTCGATACCGGCGTCTCCGATCCCATCGCAATCCTACCCGACCTTTACGCGCGGATGATGGACGTGTTCGACTTTACGCCGACCGATTCACGCTTCACCTCGCAGGCGCTCTGGAACTATCTGGCGGCGGCGATGACGCCGGCCAATACAGCCTTCCGGGGCGCCGGGCCAAGCCGCTCGGATATCGGAGCTTTCGGTCTGGCGCCTGTTCCGCCTGGCCTGCGAGGGAATGCCATCCTTCGCGGAACGGCGAGGATGGGCTTCCGCGCGGGGGCGGGATCATCCCTGTCGTGGACCTCCTTGAGTAACAGCGATTGGACGTCGCTTACCAATTCGCAGTGGACCTCGCTGGCCAACTAAACGGAGATCACAAATGAAAAACCTACTCGCAAGTCTCTTGGGCGTGCTCTGCCTTGTATCTGGCGCGAGCGCCCAGTATGCAGCTTCGGCCAGCGGGTCTACGACGGCCGCCGGCGAAATCAACAGCAAGCCTGCCTTTCAGCTTGTTGCCGGAGCGCCCACCTCGCTCTCTTGCACCGCCGGGAAGGACTTCGCCTTCAATACCTCCGCGTCCACATGGCACATCTGCACGGTCTCTGGGGCTCCTGGGACATGGGCGCAGATCGAATCCGCCATGACGTTCTCCACGGGTTTGTCGCGCTCTGGAGCGGCCGTCACTTGCGTCACGGCCAACGGCTCGACCCTCGGCTGCCTGAGCGCGGCGGACTGGACCACGTTCAACGCGAAAGAAGTGCCGATCACTTTCAGCACCGGCCTTTCGCGCACGGTGAATGCGGTCGCGTGCAACACGGCGAGCGGCTCATCGTTCGGCTGTCTCACCGCAGCGGATTGGACGACGTTCAATTCCAAGGTCAGCATGGTGTATCCAGGGGCCGGCGTCCCCAACTCGACGGGCTCCGCCTGGGGCACATCGTACACAGTCGGCACGGCCGCCAATAACCTGCTCCAACTCAACAGCAGCGGTAATTTGGCGATCCCTGGGTCGTTCGCTTCCGGGGTAGGAGGGTCAGCCGCCGGCTTCTATCAAATGGGGCAAGGCACGGCGCCGTCGCTCGGGACGAATGCCGTCACGTTATACGTGCCCACGTCGGTCACATCGTACGGGCTGCGCCTCCCCGGGGCTGCTGGCACCGGCTTTTTACTGTTGACCAATACGTCTAACGACATGGTGGCGACTATTGTCGGGTCTAGCGGATCCGGATCGATCTGCCTGACGGTCTCCTGCGTCATGACCACGCCGGACATCGGAGCAGCCACAGCGACCAGCGTCAACAAGGTGGCGATCACCGCGCCAGCGTCTTCCGCTACGCTGACCATAGCGAACGGCAAGGCGCTTGCCGCGAATAATTCAATCACCTTGGCTGGAACCGATGGCACCGTGATGACGTTTCCTTCGACCAGCGCCACTATCGCCCGCACGGACGCAGCGAACACATTTACCGGCACGCAAACGATGACCGCAGCCTTGTCCACCACCTCTACGGCCGTCACGCAATCGCCGAGCGACAACTCAACAAAGCCGGCGACTACAGCGTATGCCGACGCAGCCGCGGCCGCTGCGCAGCCAGTGTTCACGGGGTCAACTGCGGACACCGTGTCTTCGAGTGCGACGCCGGCTTTTTCCTTTTCAGCGCAATCCAACAAAAGTCCGATGGTCCGGAAGTTCACGCCGGTCGTGAACGTCACCGGTCCGACCTTCACGAATCTCACGGCGGGGGCGCGGATGCTCCTGTACATCACCACGGACGGCACATGGAACTGGAATTCCACGATTGCCGACAACGTTTGCAACGTCTGGACGCAGAGCGCGGGAGTCACGGTCGCCGAGGTCTTCGTGGATCCGGACGGCTCCACGCTACACGGCGGCCTCTGCCTGGGCGGGCCCACCGGCCTGCTATCGCTCGCGACCGAAGGTTCTACCTGCTCCATTAATCCGGCGGCGGGAACGTTGTGCGTCTGGGCAGATTCGACGGACCACACGCTTAAGGTGAAGGATTCGAGCGGCAATGTGTACGCAGCCGTCAAAACTGCATCGGCGCGCACCGCGAACCAATTCTGCACCCACGTCAGCACGGCGGGAGTGTGCGTTACCGCGGCGATCGCTGCAGCCGATCTACCAACCGCCATACTGGACTCGTCTGTGAACTATGGCGGTACCGCAAGCGCTGGCACGGATAGCTACAACTGCACTCTCAGCCCCGCCCCCTCCGGATACGTCACGGGTGCGACATACAGCTTCAAGGCAGACGTGGCGAACACCGGAGCTGCGTCATTGAACTGCAATTCCCTCGGGGCCAAGACCATCGTCAAAGTCCAGGGTGCGATCACGACTACGCTGGCCGATAACGATATCCGTGTTGGGCAAGTCGTCGTCGCGCGGTACGACGGAACGAACATGCAGATGGTCTCGCAGCTTGGTAACGCTACGACCGGGGGAACCGGCTGTACTGCCAGCGGCGGCGCAGGCACCATCCAAGCGAGCGATGGCGCCTCTGGGTGTCAAACAGCAACAGCGGTTGACCTCGCGGCACCAACGTGGGTGGCCGGCGGTGGGACCGCGCAGGCTCAAACGGCGACGTACAGTCCGGCCGTCCCATCGCTCACTGACGGGCTCCGACTCTGCTGGAAGCCTACAGCCGCGAACACGGCCGCAGCCCCGACGTTCGCGCCGAACGGCCTCACCGCCCGTACGATCGTCAAGGCTGGCGGCACTGCTTTGGTGGCGAACGACATCATCACTACGGCTCAAGCGTGCGCCGTCTACAACACGACCGGCACACAGTGGGAACTGCAGAATCCGCAGTCTGGGTCGGCACTTCCCGTCAATGCGCAGACGGGGACTTCTTATACCGTACTCAGCACAGACCGCGGATACCTTGTCACGCTTTCTAACGCGTCGTCGATCGCAGTCACACTCCCGCAAGCCACAGGGTCATTCGGTGCTGGATGGTTCACGAGGCTCAAGAATATTGGGGCGGGAACCGTTACTGTCACCCCCACTACCTCCACTATCAGCGGTGCCGCGACAATCACTTTGGAAACTGGTGAGTGGGCTCTCATCTCAAGTGACGGAACGAACTATGAAGCTCACGGAAACCGGACGACAGCCGGGAGCAACGTCACCCTAACGAAATCAAGAACGGGCACGCAAATTGCCGCATCTTCTGGCGGCAGCAGCATCGACCCGACCACAACGGTGTCAATCAACGACGATTTCCTATGTGGAAACACCACGAGTGGTGGAATCGGGTGTCTTGGGTGGCATTCGACCAACGCTGGATTCGTTGGTCCGCCGGCCTCCGTTTCGGGCGGCGCAACTTTCTCGGGGGCGCCGGGACAGGTGCAGCTTGACACGTCAACCACTTCAGGCACGGTAACCGGCATGATGCTGCAAGGCGGCGTTAATTTGAAAGCCGCCGAAACGTTCACCGAGCGATGGAAGGTCGCCAATATCACTGGAACGACTCCGGCATCCAATACCACCATTCGCGCCGGGATGTTCGGATCGGTTTCGTCGTTCGATTCGCCGACCGACGGCGTCTATCTTGAGCACCTGGCGGCTGACACCAACTGGTTCTGCGTTACGCGAGCATCCAGCACCGAAACTCGGACGGACACAGCAGTAGCGTTCTCGGCTTCCGCTGTCGCCCTGCAGACCAGGCGTGTCGACGCATCAACAATCGGCTGCAAGGTGGCGTCCACATTGGCCGGGATCGCATCCGCAACTGAAGTGACCAATACGACCAACATACCGACGGCTGATCTCGTGGTAGGCGTTATGGTGAAAAATACCGCCGCTGCTCGTAAAGACCTGAATATTGATTATTTTGACTTTACGGTTACGGGCCTGAGCAGGTAACTGCAGTCATGAAGCTAATAGCACTTCTTATCTTCGGCTGGGCGGCGTTCGCTCAGGGCACTCCGATCACAGTCAAAACGTGGACGAAGATTGCGAACGCCAAGGGCTTTCCCGCGTCGACTCTGGGGTACGAGTCGTCCGACTATTCTGCGACGTACAATGCCACCTGCTTCCCCGGTGGCTACCACGAGCAGAACAACGAGATCCAGCAGGCGCTGGAGTGCTGGAGGTTCGACGAGAATCGCTGGTTCGTCCCCTTTGAGGATGGTGGCGCCTACGCCGACGCCTTCCGGTTCACCGGAGGGCACTCCCCTATGTTTTCGGCGTTGGACGATGGAACGTTCTGGTTCCCCGACGGGCAGACTGGGTCCAACCAGGTCGCGGGAAGACCAAACCACACGTATCTGCTGGACGCGGCAGGACGTTTCCTTCGCGATGTCCAGACGGGCGTCGGCGCAACCAACTACATGCCCTATGACGGGGGCAATGTGTTCGGAACATCGTCGTTCGACTCCTTCAATTCGAAGGTCGTCATCTGGGCCGAGTGGTTGCGGAACGTTTTCATTTGGGATAAGAGCACACGCGAGTACACGCGACCAACCACAACGGGGACGCCTCATCCTATCGACACCTATTTCGCCGCGAGCGCATATAACTCCACCAACCACAAGTTCTATATTTATGGCGGTGGGACCTGCGCCGGAACAAAGAGCCAAGTGCTGTCGGTGTTTGACGCAGCGACGAACGTGTGGGCCACCGTTACGCAGACTGGCGACCCGACGTACGGATTGCCGCCGGCGCGCGCGAATATGGCGCTGGCTTACTCCCCCGTGGACGACATCCTCCTGCTCGCCAGCGGGTGCGATGCCTCTACTGCAGCGTCAGGGCTGACCGACTCATGGGCCTTTCATTTCGCGACGGCCACGACGGGGACCTGGGAGCGCATCGACGCCACCGGCCTCACCGGCGTTTATCAGACCTACCGCCTGATGGCATACGATTCGGTCAACAACGCGTTCGTACTTTTTTCGAAAGGCAACGCGACCACGGATTACAGCGGCGGCGCCTTCAACCGTTTCCCGGTGGGCGTGTGGGTGTTGTGCTATTCCGCCTGTCTGAATGTTGGGCGCACGAGCAATACTTACAGCCCGCCCGCCGGTTACGTGAACACCGATATCACCGGGGCCACCACCAGGGCAGATTCTCAGGTCGAAGAGACCAGCGCTTCCGGCACGAGCGTAGTGGTCGATGGTTCGAGCAATGTCTTGATCGGATGGGTGGATCAGGGCACGTCGTTCGGAGATTCTGACGCCAACGGCCGCCGACACCCCAAAGTTCTATCGCGGGCGTCGGGCGTCGGAACGGTCCTCACGAACACCCTGGACTCCGCCGGCACATCCTCGGAACAAGTCCGGCTCGCCATGGTGTCCGGCACGCTGTGGATGTTTTGGAGCAATCAGTCCTACTCACCACCGGTAAACCCGGCTATAAAGGCCGCCTACTATTCAGGCGGTTCGTGGAATGCGGTGTCGTCTCTGCCGATCGTGAATGGGTCGACCAATTACTCTGGCATCACGTCTGCGATTGGGATTGGCGCGGTCCCGACCGTCGCGAGAATTGAGAACACGAACGCCTCTGGCGGGGCCAACCATCTCTACGTCAATCAATACTCGGGCGGCTCCTGGTCGGTCCTTGGGTCCGCCAGCCTGCTCGTCAATTCTGGCGGCCGGGCGGTGTCGGTTGGGATAGCAACCGACGGCAGCAACCCATGCGTGGCATGGACGGAGGATAAGTCCGATCCGGCGCTCTCTGGCCGAGGCCTGTCATTGACGCCGCAGCTCTACCTCAAATGCTGGAACGGATCGGCTTGGGGTCAGGTCGGTGCCTCGCTCAACAACAGCGCATCCGCTTTCGCTTATAGCGCCGCCATCTCATATTCGTCCACGACCGGACTGTACTACGTCACGGCGACGGAGCGCACCACTGCGGGGACTCCAGTGCTGCGGGTGTTGGCCTGCTCGACCTCGGCCTGTTCGGTGATTGGCAGCGATCTTCGCTACGGGTCGGGGTGGCCGGCGGGTCCGCAACTGGTCTCGGATGGCAGCGGAAACACCTACCTCACGTGGGTCGAGCAATCAGCGATCGGATCGCCTGCCAAGGCATTCGTCAAGAAATGGGATGGGACGTCGTGGGCTTTGGTCGGTGGTGCCATCAACGCCGACCAGACCAACGGTTCTGCGGCGGACGTGTCGATTTCACTCCTCGGCGGCCAGCCCGTCGTCGCGTGGACGGAATCGACCGAAGGAAATATGCGGCAGGTGTACACGGCAACCGTAGGCGCCACGGTGGGAACTCCAGCTCCGCTTCGCGGCGGCTTCCGGCGCTGAGCATAAGCACCCTCCCGGCATACCCAGCCGCGGAATCGAGACAAAGGGACCAAAAGGACAATCATGAAACGCATAACGCTGCTGTTCATTCTCGCGGCTGCTGCTTTCGCGCAGCAACCCAACGCTCTGAGTTTCGCGGTCACTAACCCGGGTCCGATCCGAGCAGGGAATACCCTCCAGATCGCGGCCAGCATCTCGGGCTCTGCGGCGGTCACGCAGAGCGCTTTCCAATTCAATATCCGGTCAAGTGTGCCCGGTACCTGGGGAATCCAGCCGGGAGCGGTCGTGACAGCGGCGGGGAAGACCTTGACGTGCACCCCCGACGCCCCGAATAACGGCCTGCGGTGCCTCGCCGGGGGCCTCAACGCCAACACGATCGCCGATGGGGTCGTGGCCGTTCTAACGTTCGATATCCCGGTTTCGGCTACGCCTGGATCGGTCACGATCTTGCCGTCGAGCCTAGCGGGGGCCTCGGGCGCGGGAGACTCACTGGCGCTGGCTTCTGCGCCTGCAACCTTCACCTTGGCGCCACCCCTAAGCCCCTGCGACATCAACTCGGATGGGATCGTAGATGCTCAGGACGTCCAGTTGGTACTGAGCCAAATCCTGGGTCTATCGGCCCCCAGCGTGGACCTGGACAATGACGGCAGGACCGGCCCCGCCGACTTCCAGCGAGTCGTCAATGCCGTGAATGGTGGCCCGTGCAAGATCAGCGGCAAGTAGCCTCCTGCTTTCTCTGTGGACAGGAAATGTCGACTGGCCGCCTCTGCGCGTCCTGCCGTAAGCCGAAGTGCGCTCGCGGCGGCCAGCCGGGAAGGGCCCTCACGTTTCGCGAAATGCAGGTCGTCCGGCTGGTTGCAGAAGCGAAGCCAACTAAGGTAATTGCCTTCGATCTACACCTCGCGGAAGGCACGATCAAAGAGTATCTCAACCGGATTTTCAGGAAGACCGGCGCGCGAAGCCGGACTGATCTCGCAATGCGCTTCATCCGGGGAGAATTCGTCAAATCCCAAGAGTAATGAACATAATGCTCCGGTACATCGCCATTTCCCTATTGGGTGCGTCTGGGCTGCTTGCGCAGTGTCAGGCGATCGCACCCGCGCGTCCACGCATCTATTTCCCGAGCGCGGGGTACGGGAGTTATGCCACCCTCAAGGATCGGTGGCTCGCGGCGAAGGCGGCGAACACTGCCCAATTTCAGGCGCTGACAACCCAGGCATCGGCATATGCCGCGGCAGATCCAGCGGCAACGTATTACGATGACGTTGCCTTCGAGCAGGCGTTCCTCTACGCGCTCGACCCCACCACATTCGCGGCATACGGCCCGCGGTCGCTGTACTTTCTTGCCAAGGCGCAAGTCGACAAGGCGCCAGGCGTGTTCATCACAGCGGCCACGAACGCCAATCCGGTGGTCTTCACTGCCGTCGGCCATGGCCTGACGACGAGCATGAACCAGGTAACAGTGTGGGGCGGGACGGGCTCCTGGGCGGCGGTGAACAAGGGGCAGTGGTCTGGTGTGATCCGAATCGACGCCGATCACTTCTCGATCCCGGTGGATTCCACGTCCTTCGGCGCCCTTGCGGGAAACCTGACCGTCCAGGTCAATCGCCTGGTGAACCGCGACCCGGGCCGCTGGAACGCGCCGAACTGGGCGGCGGTCTGGGATTGGGCGCACGATCAGATCGCGACGGCGCTCACGGCGAATCAGGCCGCGCTGATCCAGCACGCGATGGAAGGGGCGGTGCAATACCACTCCACCACGTTCGCATCGGCCAACATTGGTGGCGTCGCCAATCTGGTGGTAGGGCCGATGAACGGAGCACTGCAGATGGCCGTGGCGCTATCAGGGGACGCCTCGGGAATGGACACGGCGTGCACGCTGTTGCGGACCAGGTTCCTTGCCGTGGTGCCGCCTGCGTACACCACGGGCGGCACGTTCGGCGGCTTCCCTGTTTGGCCGTTGGCTCACGGCGGCGCGATGGTTGAATCGACTGAATACGCGCCAGAGGTGATCTTTTACCTGCTGACGTACCTGGAAGCGATGCAGGGTGCGACGGGTGAAGATCTGACGTCGCTGCTCGGCAGCACCTTCCTGGCCGACCAGATGAAGGGCTTCGCTCAGATGGTCAGTCCGTCCAATGCGTCTTCTGGCGGGAATTGGAAAGAGTTGTACCCCTACGGGGACATCATCAAAGCCAATCAGCACACCAACACCCTGAACGGGATCGCGCGGCAATGCGTGCAGTTGCTGGCGTATCATGCCGCGCGGCTTGGCGACACCACGACCGCGGCATATGCGCAATGGTGGCTCCAGAATACGTTCACGGCGGCGCAGCTCACCAGCATGGGAAACTTTACGGTGACGCCGGCGCTGAACGCGCCGAGTGAGTTCGTCTTCTACGACCCGAACCTCTCCGCCACCGACTACACGACAGCTTACGGCCTTGACTGGTACGCTGATGGCCTCGGCCTCGTGCTGTCCAAGTCTTCAACGGCTTCGATCGCCACATGGGTCGGGATGAAAGCCGGCGCGTTGCGGGCTCAGGACGAGGATCACTTCCACGCGGATCTGCTGGGGTTCTCGATCTACCGCAAGGGAGACTGGCTGACCAACGAGCTCCAGGGGTGGGGGAACAACTTTTACCAGACAAAATTTCATAACACCGTCTGGCCAACCACCAATCAGCCAGATACGCGCAGCGGTTCGAACGCACCAACCAGTCCGCAAACAAACGGCATGACGGCCGTCGCATCGGTTACGCGGCAAGAGAGCGCCGGTGACGGCTCCTATTTTTACGCGCAAGGCGACGCGACGCCCGCGTACAGGGGCAACGCCAACGCGTTCACTTCGCCAGCCTACACGCCAACGATTACGGCGGTGCTTCGCGATCTTCTGTTCCTGAAACCAGATGTAGTTGTTGTGGCGGATCGGCTGGCCTACAGTTCCGCGACGACGGCGAAATGGATGATTCAGGCGCTCGGCGACCCCGGCACGCCGTCGGGCTCCGCATTCACCCTACCATCGCTTCTCAGCACACAGGAGCTTCGGGTTTCCGTGGTGCATCCTCCGGCGCCGACCCTGACTGTGGTAAGTCCGTCGACTCAAACGACCGAAGCCGGCACGACATCGGGCAATGTAGCGAGTCAGTGGCGAATCGAGATGTCGACCGGAGCGTCCGTGACCTCCGAACAGTACCTGGTGGTGATGCAGGCTGGGGATTCAGGGTTTACGCCGATGACGGTCACGGCGCTGGCGGCGAGTAACCTTCGGGCCGGGCAGTTCACCGGCAACGTGGTGGCGGCGCTCACGGACACTGCGACGTCAGGCGTGACGCGGAGCTACACCTTCACGAGCTCCGGGACGGTGCGGCATAGGGTGTTGGGTTTGCTACCCAGCACGGCCTATGCCGTCGATAGGTCGACACCCGGCACCGTGATCATCACCGATTCCGGCGGTGCAGGCGGCAATATTACAACGACCGCGGGCGGGTTGCTGGTCTTCGACACCAATAGTGCTCCCGGCGGCTCCGTATCTGGCGGCGCAGCGGTGGCGGGCGGTTCGTTCGTCAAATAGAAAGTCCGCATCGACCTTAGACCACCATCGCCCTCAAAACAATGACCTCCGCTGAATACGTACGTCTCGTCACCTCGCAATATCAGCTCAGCACCAAGATGCTGGCATGGCTCGAGGCGAACCTGAGTTTGTTCCAGGACGTCGCCGCGTGCGCCGCATCGTTCGCTCAGGCGTTCGACCTTGACGTCGCGGTCGGCGCGCAACTCGACATCCTGGGAAACATTATCGGCGTCAGCAGAACGGTACCGTTTCAGCCCACTGGAGACGTAAGCCCGGTGCTCGACGACGCGACGTACCGCCTTCTCCTTCGCGCCAAAATCGCCGGCAATCACTGGGACGGCCGGCTCCAGTCGCTCATCGAGGCGTGGCAGCAGATTCTTCCAGGCAGCCTCTTGATCGTCAACGATCACCAGGACATGACGGTCGACTTTTACATTGGGGCGTCCCTCACCTCGATTCTGAAGGATCTAATTCTCAACGGCTACATTCTGCCACGGCCCCAGGCTGTGCTCTACAACATTTCGTTTGCGGTCCTGCCCATGCTCGGCTTCGATCGTGACGACGAGTTCGTCGCCGGGTTCGACACCGGCAAGTTCGTTTAGGAGAAAGGCGCTTCCCGACCATGTCTACCACCTTCAAGCAGTGGAACCCCACGCAGTTTAACCAGCAGGATGACGCGGCATATTTATCCGACGCGTTGCGTGTAAACGGAGCGCCGACCGCGGCAATCCTGCCATCCGCGACCGCCAACAAACTGTTTTATCAGGTGTCCACGTTCGTCGCTGCGTTTGCGCAGATGATGAGCAACAAGGGGTATAACCTCTCCGATGCGAGCTTCTCGACGCTCGTAGCGGTCTTGACGAACGTGAAGACGGCCGCCGAATTCCTCAATTCCATCGTAGTCATCCCGTACGCGACGTCGGTGGTGTTCAACGCCGCCGTCTCCGCGCAGTTCGATCTCACTCTCACGGGCAACGTGGCGAGCTCGTCCTTAACCAATGTCACGGAAGGCGAATTACTGCTCTTCCTGATTTCGCAGGACGGAACCGGAGGCCGGAGCTTTGTATGGCCGACGTCAATCACGTCACCTGGCGCGATCTGCCAAATTGCGAATAGCACGAGCCTCCAGTTTTTCGTACGACGGCCGACCAGCACGGGGAGCGCGATCCTCCCCATCACGCCGATGATGTGGGTGACTCCATCGGGGCTACGCTTCGCGGACGATGCAACTGTCGTCAGCGTGAGCGCCAACGGCACGGTCTCGAGCGCCTACAAGGAAATAATCGAAAAGGTGACGGCGACCTCGGGAATGGTAACGCGCACGCTATACGTTGGCGCGGCCGGGCACCTTGGGCGCAAGGTCCATATCAAGAAAGTGGACGCGACGGGGAACACCGTGCGCGCCGCGGCCGGCGGCGGCCAGACCATCGACGGCCAGCCGAACTTTGACCTTTCGCGCCAATGGGACAGCATCACCCTGGTGTTCGACGGCATCTCGGATTGGTCCCTCATCTAACCACTGGAGAAATCTTATGAGCTTTCTATCGGGCCGAGTTCAGAAATCGCAGACCTTCACTTCGAGTGGGACGTTCACGCCGTCGTCCGTGCTCCTAATCGCTGGTGGCTGGGTGGAAGTGCTGCTCGTAGGCGGGGGCGGAGGCGGCGGCGCTGTCGCGAGCGGGGGCGGGGGCGGGGGCGGCGGGCAGGTCAAAAGACAGATCGTCCAGTTGTCCGGCCCCGTGGCCGTGACCGTAGGAGCTGGCGGCTCCTCTGGCAATAGCGGCGGAACTTCCGCCTTTGGTTCACTGGCTTCGGCCGTGGGAGGCTTTCCAGGGGTCACTTACGGCGGAGGGAATTGCGGCGACGGAACTGGTGGCGGGACTCGCGGAACATCGTTCGCTGGAGCCGGCGGCGGAGGCGCGGGAGGCCCGGGCGGGATCGGCATCTTAGAGTCTGGCTCTGGCGCTGCGCTCGCGGGCCAAGGCGGCGCCGGACTGGAAGGATATGGCGGGGGCGGCGGTGGCGGCGGATCTATCGGGAGCGCCGGCACCGGCGGGGGCGGCCAAGGGGGTGCTAGCGGCGGCAGTGGCTCTAACGGCATCGCAAATACCGGCGGTGGCGGTGGCGGTGGCGGCTCGAGTCCAAGTTCAGGGCCGGGCGGCGCCGGCGGCAGCGGTCTCGTCATCGTGACGTGGTGGGAGTAGAGCAATGGAAACGCAATACGCAATACACGCAGATGGAGTCGTAAGAAACGTGATCGTTGCCGACGCGAACTTCGTCGCGATCTACTGTCCCGGGGCCGTGCGGATTGACAACTTGACCCCCGTACCCGGTATCGGCTGGTCGTATGTCGGCGGGGTGTTCTCCGCGCCGGAGTCGGAAGGGGGCGAATGATGCGACGGTTGGTGAATTCCTTGACCGACAATCCTCACCGGTGGGCGCTCGCGGCGCTCACCGGTGCCCTCGGCTTCGTGTTGTTGGCGGACGTGCGGCCGGCTGTTCAGGCCTGGGCGCGGGTACCGTTTCAGATCGCCGACCTACAAACCGCCATGGAGCTCGCGCCGGCTCAGATCGTCGGGCAAATGCTTCCGGTCGCGCAGTCAGAGATCCGCGCGACGCGCGCCGACATCCTGGCTGAAGTGGATAGGCAGGCGATCGGCCTCCGGGGCGAGCTCCTCCCGCGTGTCGACATGGCGATCGGCCTGATTGACCGCAGGAGCGGAGAGGCGGTGGCGATCGCGGATGGCCGCGCCAAGGATGCAATCTCCCAGGTGGTTGGCCTGCGCGCCGATCTCAAGCCAGCGCTGACAAATGTCGCCGCGCTCGTCAAAGACGCGAAGGACTCGCTCGACGACCTCTACCCGGAAGTGCGTGGACTGGCCGCGTCGTCGAACGTTGCAGTGACAAGCATGGCTTATGCGTCGGAAGCCGTGCGGGACGCGGCGCCAAAGGTCGCTGAGTCGGTAGTGGGTATCGGCAGGAGCGGCAACGGGATTGCCGCGGACATTCACACGGCGACTTCGGACTTCGTTCGACCGAAGACCGGCTGGCAGAAGTTCAAGGGCTGGTTGGAGACGTCGGGGAAGATCGCGGCGCGCTTCCTGTAGGGATTGGGCCGCTCCCCGCCCTCATGGTGCTTGTGGTCTTGGGAGACTCTCAACGAGACGTGGGTCTAGCGTGCTATCGATTTCATCCATATCCACCCTCGCCTTGGACGCGCTCTCCTTCAGTTTTTCATCGGTGGGCATCGTCTTATCGTGCCAAGTCCCGAACCATACCAATGAACCCGCGCAATCCTGCACCACGGGACCGCCGATGCCGGTTTCGAGTTCCGTTTGCATCCGCTGCCCATCTCGGAACTGTTGCTCCAGGGTTTTTGGAGGTTTTCCGGACGTAACCAGCACGGACCCATCTGCCTGTAATGCGTACTCCATGTCGGGTTTGGAATCTAAGATGTGTTCGACGCCCTTAACTGTGCTCATGCAGTAGGCCAAGATCTTCTCTTGCCGGGATTCTTTATTTAGGATGTTGGACACGCTCCTGATCAGCCACAAATCATATTCCCGCCGCACAGCCAATTCACCCCGGAGTTTCGTCAAGAGCACGCGCGGTGGCGGCGCGATGAGTTCCCTTCCAGCATCTGGCAGCGCTGGAGCGGCGTCAGGGGCAGCCGGATCAGGCCGCGCAGCAGTATCGGCGG